>FLYJ01000143.1_pt1 | contig 180094 bp, 165 predicted proteins | sample 1122561 | NCBI WGS metagenome assembly FLYJ01 (sample SAMEA4346788, study PRJEB14843) | hot springs metagenome | biome: Terrestrial Biome; feature: Habitat; material: Sediment | place: India | collected 2012-06-12 | depth 1760 m
TCCTCCCCGCGACAAAAATCCAAGGCGCCATCTAGGGCAGGGTACGGCCACACCGTCTGGGCGCTGGCGTTGCGCCCATGTTCAGTTCTGCATGCCCCAGCGTTTGACGGTGCGGGCTTCGAGCGTGCGGAATACTAGGTTCTCTACCAGCAGGCCGATGATGATCACCGTCAGCAGGCCGGCAAAGACTTCCGGAATCTGCAACTGGTTCTTGTTCTCGTAGATGTACCAGCCCAGGCCGCCCTGGCCGGAGCTGACGCCAAACACCAGTTCGGAGGCGATCAACGTGCGCCATGCGAAGGCCCAGCCGATCTTCAGGCCGGTGAGGATGGAGGGGAACGCGGCCGGGATCAGGATCTTGGTCAGGTATCCCATGCCGGAGAGCCCGTAGTTGCGGCCCACCATGCGCAGCGTGTTCGATACCGACAGGAAACCGGCATGCGTGTTGAGCGACACCGCCCACACCACCGAATGCACGATCACGAAAATCAGGCTGCCGTTGCCGAGGCCGAACCACACGAGTGCGATCGGCAGCAACGCAATGGCCGGCAGCGGGTTGAACATGGCGGTGAGCGTTTCCAGGAAGTCCTGCCCGAGCCGGTTGCTGATGCCGAGCACGACCAGGGCGCAGGACAACGCCAAGCCGAGCGCGTAGCCTGCCAGCAGCGTTTGCATCGACGTGCCGATGCGCGCGAACAGCGTGCCGCTCGCTAACCCAGCCCACAAAGCCTGCACGGTGTCAGAGAAGGTCGGCAGCAGAAGCGGGTTGTCGAGCCAGCGCGCACCGCCTTCCCACACGAGTGCGAGCACGACGAGGATGACGAGCTTGCGCAGCCATGCCTGTTCGTACAAACGCTCGGCAATGGACAGCGGTTTTTCCACCACGCCGATGCGCTCGAACGCCACGGGCGTGCTGTAGACGGGCGCGCGGTTGCTGATGTCGGTGGCGGCTGGCATGGAAAGCGTTTCAGTCTGCATGGGTTTCCTCCACTGCGCGGGCGAACAGCATGTCGTGGATCTCGGCTTCGAGCGCTTTGAAGCGCTCCGGGTCATCATCGCCGCGCGCAAGGCTCGGCAGCTCTGCGCGGACCTGGCCCGGATGCGGCGACAGGATCAGGATGCGGCTGCCGCAGCGGATCGCCTCCGGAATCGAGTGCGTGACGAACAGCACGGTGAAGCGCGTTTCGTCCCACAGCTGCAGCAGCTCGTCCTGCATCTTGCGGCGCGTGAGCGCGTCCAGCGCGGCGAACGGCTCGTCCATCAGCAGCACGTCGGGCTCCATCGCCATGCCGCGCGCAATGGCCACGCGTTGCTTCATCCCGCCTGACAGCATGTGCGGGTGATGGTCGGCAAACTTGGTGAGGTTGACCTTGTTGATGTAGTGCAGCGCGCGCTCTTCGGCTTCACGCGCACCCAGCTTGCCGGTGGAGAGCAGCGGGAACAGCACGTTCTCTTTCACCGTCTTCCACGGCAGGAGCTGGTCGAACTCCTGGAACACCATCATGCGATCCGGCCCGGGCTTGGTCACGGGTTGCCCCTTCAGGCGGATCTCGCCCTCGGTGGGCGTGAGGTAGCCACCGATGGCCTTGAGCAATGTCGATTTACCGCAGCCCGACGGCCCGAGCAGGATGTAGCGCTCGCCGGGATAGACCTGGAAGTCGACGCGGTAGGTGGCCGTCACCAGATGCTGGCGTGTCTTGTACTGCAGCGTGACGCCGCGCACGTCCAGCAGCGGCGGCGCGGTCGGTGAGTTGGCCTGCATGATGTTGTCTCCTGTGTGTGTTTTTGTCGGATTGGGTTGCAGGGTATGCGGCGCTACCGGATATCGACGTGGTAGCGGAAGTGCGCCGCCGCGCCGCGCGAGCGCCGCCATTCGAGCGGCACCCGGTCGTAGCCCCGCGCAACGCGTTCAATGACCATCACCGGATCGCCGGCCTGGATGCGCAACAGCCGCGCATACGTTGCGTTGACGGCCTCGGCGGTGAGCGTTTCCTCAGCGCTGGCAATGATCTGCCCGCAGTGCGATTCGTACAGCGGATACAGCAGGTCGCCAAACGCCTCGAGTTCCAACGTGGCGAGCGGTGCAAAGCGGTCGTACGGCAGCCAGATTTCTTCGGCCAGCATGGGCGCGCCATCCAGCAGACGCAGTCGGGTCAGGCGAATGACGGGGGCGCCCGTTTCAATCTGCAGGCCCGCAGCGGGGGCAGACGGCGCATCCAGCACATCGCGCTTGAGGATGCGGCTCTCAGGAATGCGCCGCTCGCCGCTTTCACTCTGGAAGCGGAAGAACCGGAACAAGGAGCTGGCAAAGCTGGCGCGCCGCACGAAGGTGCCCCGGCCCTGGAAGCGTTCGAGCAGGCCCTCCGCCACCAACACATCGACGGCTTTGCGGACCGTGCCGACCGCCACGTTGTACGTCTTGGCCAGCTCGGCCTCGGTGGGGATGGCGTCGCCCGGGCGCCAGTGCTGCTGGGCGATCTGCGCGGCCAGATCGTCGCGCAATTGCTGATAGCGGGGCAGGCGGAGATCGGCGGGCATGGGTATCGAAAGTGGTCAACTATTCATCTATATGACTCGTCATTGTAGGGAGCTTGAGGGCCGCCGGCATTAGAGGAAAACCCGTGGCCCGGGCCGGGATGTCGGGCGCAGCGCGCAACCGATATGGATGCGCGAAAAGCTTCGTTGTCGTGCGGGATGGCCTATCCAATACTAGGCTGCGCCCATGCTGTGGGCGCTTGCAGACACTCCACCTTTGCGGAACGCCTGATGTCATCCAATGCCTTCTCTCTCACGTCGCGCCGCCGGGCGTTGAAACACCTTGCAACGCTGGCCGCATTGGGCAGCACCGGCCTGGGCCTGACAGCATGTTCGCGCAGCGATGGTCAGCAGAACGCCAAGGCGGGCAGTGGCCCGGCCGTCATCAAGAAAGCCGGTGACAAGGTGAGTTTCAAATATCCGGACAACCCGGCGTTCGACCTGATCTACCTGGCCGACCAGCTTGGCTACTTCGACGGCACCAACACGCGGCCGAATTACATCGGCAAGGTGGCGGCGCCGCAGATCATTCCGCTGGTCGGTACGGGCGAGATCGACTTCGGCTCGCGCATGGTGCCCCTGGTCATCTCGGCCTATGCCAGCGGCGCCGATATCAAGGTGGTGGCCGCCGGCGGCAAGACGCTGGAAGAAGCGCCCCACATGAAGTACTTCGTGCGCAAGGATTCCGGGATTCGCCAGCCGAAAGACCTGGAAGGCAAGACGGTCGGTTTCAACAGTTTTGGCGCGTGCGCCGAGTTTGTGACCAAGACGTTCCTGCGGCAGAAGGGTGTGGACGTCAACAAGATCAATTTCGTTGTGATTCCCGATGACCAGGCCGAGCAGACACTGGCCACAGGCAACACCGATCTGGCGATCATCCATGCGCCATTCTCGGGCCGCGCCGATCATGCGCAAAACCTCGTGCGCCTGTGGAGCGACTACGACCTCGACGGCGGCCTGGGCGGCATGGCGCCGTACAGCGCGCACGGCAAGTTCATCCGGGAACAGCCCGAAGCAGTGCGCGACGTGGTGACGGCGCTGGCCAAGGCGGGCAACTGGGTCAACGCCAACCCGGAGGATGCACGCAAGCTGGTCTCGCAGCGCATCAAGCTCGATCTGCAGTTTGTCGATCGCTATGCGTATGTAGAGGACCTGGTGATCACCGAGCCGCCCATTCAGTACTACATCGACGTGCTCGAACGCGAGGGAAAGCTTGCGAAGGGCAAGGTGGCCGCGCGCGATATCTACACCAACGAGTTCAACCCGTACGTCAAGGCCTGAAGGACACGACGATGAGCAGCAAGATCGTGGCGCGCGGTGTGCGCATGGATTACAGCGTACGCAACGATGCAGGGCAACGGGAAGACGTGGCCGTTTTGCGAGACTTCGACCTGGACATTCGCGACGGCGAGTTTCTTTCGGTGTTGGGGCCGTCCGGGTGCGGCAAGTCGACGTTTCTCAGCATCCTGGCGGGGCTCACCGACCGCACCGGCGGCAGTATCCGTATCGACGGCCAGCCCCTCACGGGCATCAACCCGCAGCAAGGCGTGGTGTTCCAGGGCTACGCGCTGTTTCCGTGGCGCACGGTGCTGGAGAACATCGAAGTCGGTCTGGAGATTCGTGGCGTGCCCAAGGCGGAACGCCGCCGCATCGCGCAGGAGCATCTGGAGCTGGTGGGCCTGACGGGCGCGGGTGCCCGCTATCCGCACGAGATTTCGGGCGGCATGAAGCAGCGTGTGGCGATCGCGCGCTCGCTGGCCTACAAGCCTGATGTACTGCTGATGGACGAACCGTTTGCCGCGCTCGACGCGCAAACGCGCGAGATCCTGCAGGGCGAACTGCTGCGCATCTGGGAGCAGTACCGCAAGACCATCGTCTTCATCACGCACAGCCTGGATGAGGCCATATTTTTGTCGGACCGCATCGCCGTGATGACGCGCCGGCCCGGTACCGTCAAGCAGATCCTCGAGGTGCCGTTGCCGCGCCCGCGCCTGCCGGAACTGCGCAATTCAGAGGCGTTCGTCGCGCTGCGCCAGCAGGCGTGGGACATCCTTAAGGACGAAGTGCAGTTTGCCAACCCGGGCGCCGCGCCCCGGCCGCTGGGCGCCACTGCCGATCCGCGCGAGCGCGCGGAAGGTGAAGCCGTGCTGCACGCCGCAGGGCACGATGTCCGTGGCCAGATTGCCGTTGCGGAGGCCGCACGATGAGCACGCGCAAGTTGACCGTCCGTCTTGGCGATCACGCATGGGGGGTGGCCGGCATCGTAGGATTTTTGCTGCTATGGGAGCTGGTGCCGCGCCTGGGCATCGTGAGCGATGCCTACCTGAGCCCGCCGTCGCAAGTGGCCGAGGCGATCTGGCAGCTCGCGCATAGCGGGGCGCTGCTCAAGCACGTGGCCGCGAGTCTGCAGCGTTCCTTGTGGGGTCTGCTGCTGGCCATCGCGCTGGGTGTGACGCTGGGCTTGCTGATGGGCTGGTTCACGCGCTTCGAGGCGATTGTCGATCCCATCCTCCAGCTGTTTCGGCAGACCTCCGCATTTGCGCTGTTTCCGGTGTTCATCCTCTTTCTGGGGATCGGCGAGCTGTCCAAGGTGGCCATCATCTTCTGGGCGTCGTTCTGGCCGGTGCTGCTGAGCACGATCGGCGGGGTGCGGCAGGTCGACAAGTTGCTGATCCACTCGGCGCGCTCCATGGGCGCGTCGAACCTGTTCGTGTTCCGCAAGGTGGTGTTGCCGGCGGCCACGCCGTCGATCTTCACCGGCATCCGCCTGGCCGGTACGTATTGCGTGACGGCGTTGGTGGCAGCGGAGATGATCGGTGCGCATTCCGGGCTGGGCTTCCTGACGCTGAATTCGCAGGAGGTGTTCCAGATCCCGACGATGTATGCGGGCATTCTTCTGCTGGCCGTGCTGGGGCTGGTGCTGAACACCATCCTGGCATCGATCGAGCGGCGCCTGACCCGCTGGCGCAAGGGCCTGACGCTCAATGCCTGAGCGTGCGCCCACATGGCGCGTGCCAATCCTGACCGCGCCGATTGCGCAGGCATGGCGCCTGCGCAGGCCCTGGCTCGTTGCGCTGGGCATTGCAGCGACAGGCGCGCTGGCCTGGTTCGGTGCGCCGGCGCTGATGCCCCACGTTCCGCATTGGCCCGAGCGCTTGCCCTTGCCGATGCAGGCCTGGCTGGCACAGCGTCAAGCGGAGCCGGACTGGGCCGCATTGCCGCTGGGCCCGGTGCTGCGCGATGCGCAACGTAATGGTGAGTTGGTCGTGGCAGTGCGCGCCTATGCGCGGCCGGCGCCGCCCGGGGTGACCGCACCGATGGAGCCCGATCACTTTGATGCCGAATTCGCAGCCACGCTGGCGCAGCACCTGCAATTGCAATTGCGGCTGGTCAACCTGCCGGCAGACGGCCTAGTGCCTCACGACGCGCATATCGACCTGGTCGTCGCCGGCAGCCAACCGGCGCCTGCTGCGTGGCAGCCTGTGCCCACGGCGTATACCGGCGGGCAGGGCGCGCTGGTGGTGCTGCGCAACACTCCGTATCGCTTCGCCGCCGATCTGCGCGCACGCACGGTCTGCGTTGCACAGGGCAGTCCGTATGCCAGCGGATTGGCTGCGCGTGATGGCGCCATTCCCCGGCAGTATCCGTCGGCGGTCCGTGCCATCTGGGGATTCCTTTCGGGCGAGTGCCAGGCGTTGGCAGACGATGCGCAAGCGCTGGCACGGCTGGTGCAATTGCCGGAATGGCGCTTCTACCGCACGCTGGAAGACGACATCGCCCCGGACAACACTGCGGCGCAGATCGCCCTGCGCACCCGCGATGCCGTGTCTGCCAACTATGTGGACCGTGCAGTGCGCGTCTGGAAGACCGGCGGTGCGCTGGCCCGCGCCCGCACACAGCGCGCCGGCGACATTGCCTTCGAGGTGAGCCGGTTGCAGGATGGGCTGGTCTGCCACAACTGACGGTATCGGCAGGCCTCGGTGGGCGCCGTCAGTGGCGGTGATCGAACTGGCGCGCCAGCCGCTCGCCGCCCAGCTGCACGGCCGTCACCAGCACGATGAGGATGGCGATGACGTTGAACATGACGGCGGTTTCGTAACGCTCATAACCGTAGCGGATAGCAAGATCGCCCAGCCCGCCGGCGCCCACCGCACCTGCCATGGCCGAAGCGCCGATCATGGCGATGACCGTCACGGTGGCGCCGCCGATGAGCGCGGGCAGCGCCTCGGGCAGCAGCACGTGCCGCACGATGTGCCAGCGGCGGCAGCCCATGGCGCGCGCGGCCTCCACCAGGCCGCGATCGACCTCGTTCAGGCCTACCTGCGATACACGCGCAAAGAACGGAATCAGATGGGCGCTCAACGGCACCACGGCCGCCCACGTGCCCATGGTCGTGCCGACAATGAGCCGGGTGACGGGCAGCATCGCCACCAGCAGGATGATGAAAGGGATCGAGCGGAACGTATTGACCAGTACCGACAGCACGCGGTGCAGGCGCGGCCGGGGCCGCAAGCCGCCCGGCGCCGACGTGGTGAGCACGATGGCCAACGCCAGGCCGACGACGAATACCACCAGGCATGCGCTGCTGACCATCAAGAGCGTTTCGCCGAATGCGCGCAGGTATTTTTCAAGCATGGGCGTAAGCGCGACCCGGCGGATCGGCCAAGAGGACAACAGGTTTGGTGGGCGTCATGCCAGAGCGTTGGCGCAGCGGACGCAGCAGTGCCAGCGTGGCGTCTGCATGCGGATCGGCGAACACCTGATCGACCGTGCCGTGCTCGGCAATGCGGCCTTGATCGAGCACCAGGACGCGATCGCAGGCGTCGCGGATCACCGCCATGTCATGCGTGACCAGCACGACGGTCAGCCCCAGGCGCCGGTTGATGTCGCCAAGCAGCAGGAGAATCTGTTCGGTGGTTTCAGGGTCCAGCGCAGACGTCGCTTCGTCGCACAACAGTATCTCCGGGCGATGCACCAGCGCGCGGGCAATGCCGACGCGCTGCTTTTGCCCACCGGAGAGCTTCGCCGGATACACGCCGGCCTTTTCGGACAGGCCGACCAGATCGAGTAGCTCCATAACACGCGGCCCGATGGCTTCGCGCGGCACACCCGCCACACGAAGCGGCAGCGCAACGTTCTCGAAAACGGTCTTGGCCGACAACAGGTTGAAGTGCTGGAAGATCATGCCGACGCGCCGGCGGAGCGCGACCAGGCCGTCTTCGTCAAGGCGGCCGACATCGATGTCGTCGATGCGGATCGTGCCCGCGTCGGGGCGTTCCAGCATGTTGACCGTGCGCAGCAGCGTGGATTTCCCCGCGCCGCTGCGGCCGATGATGCCGAACACCTCGCCGCGCGCGATAGTGAACGAAATGCTGTCGAGCGCGAGCGTGCTGGCGCCGGGATAGGTCTTGCTGATGCGTTCGAACGCAATGTGCGGCATGGCCGGGGCTGCCGTGTTCGGCAATGCAGTGAGGTGCGGCGCGAGCGGGGGCATGATCGGCTGCCTCAGAACGCCGGGATGACCGAGCCCTGGTATTTGCTCAGGATGAACTGTCGCACTTCTTCAGACTGATACGCCTTCACCAGCGGCACCACCCACGGCGCGCTCTTGTCCTGTTCCCGGACCACGATCACGTTGACGTACGGATTGCGTTCCTTCTTCTCCACCGCGATGCCGTCACGCGTGGCAATCAATCCGGCCTGGTAGGCAAAGGTGTTGACGATGGCCGCCGTGTCGACGTCGGGCAGCGAGCGCGAAAGCACCACCGATGCACTCTCCACCCACTCCAGCTTCTTCGGGTTGGCCGTCACGTCGGCCAGCGTGGCCGTGCCGGTAAAGGGATCGAAGCCGTCGCGCAGTTTGATCAGGCCATGATCGCGCAGGATGACGAGCGCACGCGTCTGGTTGCTCGGGTCGTTGGGCAGGCCGACGCGGGCGCCCACCGGCAGGGCTTGGAGCGATTTGTATTTGCGCGAGTAGAAGGCGATGGGCGAGATGAGCGTGTTGCCTACCGTCACCAGCTTGTAGCCGCGCTGCTTGATCTGGTCGCGCAGGAAAGGGATGTGCTGGAACGCATTGGCGTCGAGATCACCGTTGTTGAGCGCCTCGTTGGGGCTTGCGGTGCCGGTGATGACGATGGGCTGGACCTTCAGGCCCTGCTTTTCGGCCACGCGAGTGACGACCTCCCAGATTTCTTCATCAACACCGCCGCGCACACCGACCTTGATCGGTTTGTCTGCCGCCAGCACGGAGCCGGCGCCCAGCGTCAGGGCAGTTGCAGCGGCCAGGAGGGCGTAAAAGAAAGGGCGTCGTTTCATGGGGTGGCTCGTGTGTGGTGAAGACGTGGCCCAGTCTAGAAGCGGCGTGCAGTGCTGGTCCACGAACAAAACCGAAGTAGCAAATTCGCAGCATGTTCACCGCCGTGAATCCGCATATCGAAGCAACGATTGCTTCGTTGGAGCGACACGGAATGGCCGGTATGGTGAGCGCTTGTCCAAGCGCCGAGGTCTCCCGTGAGCGACACGCAGGCACCGCGTCAATTGCACCTGAACGTCAACATCCTGCACTCCGGCTTTGTACCGTCGGCCTGGAGACTGGCCGAGAGCGATCCGTACGCCTTTGCCGACGTGCAGCACTACGTGAAGGTGGCGCGGATTGCCGAGGCGGCCAAGTTCGATGCCGTGTTCCTGGCAGACAACGCCGCCATCGTCGATCAGATCCACTTCAGGCCGATTACCGCGCTGGAACCTACCGTGCTGCTGGCCAGCATCGCAGCGGCCACCACGCACATCGGCCTGATCGGCACGGCATCGACCAGCTACAACGAGCCTTTCAACATCGCCCGGCGCTTTGCCACGCTCGACCATGTGAGCGGCGGCCGCGCGGGCTGGAACGTGGTCACCACCGCCGATCTGCCGTCGGCACGCAATTTCGGCCGGGACACCGTGCCCGACCACACCGAGCGCTATGCCCGCGCCGATGAATTCACGAGCGTCGTCAAGGATCTCTGGAACAGTTGGGAAGACGATGCCTTTGTTGGCGACAAGGCCGGCGGCAGCTTTGTCGATGTACGGAAGGTGCATCCCATCGCCCATCGTGGCGAGTTCTTTCGTGTGCAGGGCCCCTTGAACCTGCCGCGTTCTCCGCAGGGCTGTCCGGTGCTTGTGCAGGCGGGCGGTTCGGCCGATGGCCGCGAGCTGGCTGCGCGCCACGCGGAGGCCGTGTTCTCCGCATCGCAAGGCTTTGAAGAAGCGCTGGCCTATGCGCGCGGACTCAAGGCACGCGCTCGGGCTTTGGGGCGAGGGCCGGAGGCGATTCGTGTGTTGCCCGGTTTGACCACCATCATCGGTGCCACGCAGGCGCAGGCCCGCGCGCGGCGTGATGCATTGGTCGACCTGATCCCATGGGATTACAGCCTCACGCGGCTGGCCGGCACGCTCGGTGTGCCGGTCGAGCGCCTGCAACTCGACGCACGCCTGCCGGACGATTTGCCGTTGCCCAACAACGGCAATGGCAATCACACGTTTTTCAACGCCACACTGGCATTGGCGCGCAGCCAGCAATTGACGGTACGCGAACTGATTCGCGAACTGGCCGGCGGTGGCGGGCATCGCGTGCTGGTGGGCACGCCCGAGCAGATCGCCGACGACATCGAGCACTGGTTCCGCCACGGCGCGGCCGACGGCTTCAATCTCATGCCCGACGCCTTGCCGGGCGGGCTGCAGGACTTCGTCGATGGCGTGGTGCCCATCCTGCAGCAGCGCGGGCTGTTTCGAACCGAATACGCCGGACACACGCTGCGCGAGCATTTCGGCCTCGCGCGGCCTGTCGGTCGCCCGACCAATCGCGCGGCTGCATCGCCGCTTTCATCGTGCTGATCTTATGAACACGCCACGCGATCTTCATCTCCCCGACCGCCTGCAGGAAGCCCTTGCCGAGCTGCCCGCCCTGGCCCGGCGCATCGGGACGGATGCCGCTGCACGCGAAGTGCGGCGCGTGCTGCCGTACGAAGCTTTTGCGCAGTTTCGCGCGTCAGGCCTGGGTTTGCTGCGCATTCCCGTGGAGTGGGGCGGTCTGGGCGGCTCGCTCGTCGACCTGTTCGAGACGATCAGCACGCTGGCCGCTCACGAATCGAACGTCGCGCATGCGCTGCGCATTCATTACGACCTGACCGAGGTCATCCGTCTGTCGCCGCTCGATGCGTTTCACCGGACGCAGTTGGATCGGCTGCTGGAGGGCGCCCTCTTTGGCGGCGGTTCAACCGAGCGCGGCACGTCGCGCCCGGGGGAGGTCACCACGACCCTCCAGCGCGACGGCGCCGACTACCGCCTCAGCGGCCGCAAGTACTACACCACCGGCACGGCGTTCGCCGATTACGGCCGCTTCAATGTCAACGATGACGCAGGCGGAAACGTGCAGATCATCATTCCGGTCACGCGCGAGGGCGTGAAGGTGATCGACGACTGGGACGGGATGGGCCAGCGCATGACGGCCAGCGGCAGCATCGTGTTCGAGCACGTGCAGGTGCGCGCAGACGAGGTGGCCTCGCGCGTCAGCAGCTCGCTGGTGGGACGCCATACCGGTGCGCTGCGCCAGTTGCATCTGGTGGCCGTGGCGGCAGGCATTGTGCGCAATGTGGCGGCCGACGCGCGGCGGTATGTGGTCAACCATGGGCGGCCGGTGTTGCACAGCCCGGCGCCGTCCGCGCGGGAGGACCACTTCATCCAGCAGGTGGTGGGCGACATTGCCGCACACGGCCATGCCATCGATGCCCTGGTGCGCGAGAACGCGCGCGTGCTGGATCGATCCGCCGACGCGATCCGCGATGAAGCGGAAAACGCCGACGCGCTGGTGCTGGAAGGCGCGCTGGCCACGGCGCAAACGCAGCTGGTTGTCGGCAAGCTGGCGCTGCATGCCGCGCAGCAGCTCTTTGAAGCGGGCGGTGCATCCATGACGGCGCGCGCGCACAACCTTGACCGTCACTGGCGCAACCTGCGGACGATCTTCAGCCACAACCCGTTGCTGCACAAGGCGCGGGTGGTGGGGGATTACCACCTCAATGGCGAAACGCAGCACCTGAAGGAAGGCCGCGTTTTCTGACCATTGAGCCGGTGCTGCCCCGGCTGCACTGTTCAAGGCGCTGCCCACCGCCTCTGCGTCGTACATCATGGCGCGCCGCGCTGGACGGTGATGCGCCGCTCATGGCCGGCATCACCGCCGCGCAGACAGTGATGGCCGTGGCGGCCATGCCGGCCGTGATGACGCTTCAAGGCCGTCTCCATCGCAGTGCTGGCACTTGGCATGGCCGTCAGTGCGCCCCTGCTGGCCGCCACGGTGGCCGACGCCGATCCACCTTCCGTCGTGATCGTGCACGGCGCCTTGCCGATGGATCCGACTGGGCCAAGGTGATCCCGCTGCTGCAGGCCAAGGGCGTGAAGGTGCAGGCGGTGCAGAACGGGCTGAACTCGCTGGCCGACGACGTGGCCGCCACGCGCCGCGCCGTCGGCAACCAGCCGGGCAAGGCCGTGCTGGTGGGGCATTCATGGGGCGGCACGGTCATCACCGAAGCCGGTGCTGACAGCAAGGTGGCCGGCCTCGTGTACGTGGCGGCGTTTGCGCCGGACGCTGGCCAGTCGACGGAAGAGGTGGGCAAGGACTACGCGCCCGCGCCGGGCATCGGCAAGCTCGTCGCGGACGCCAACGGCTATCTGTCACTGCCCCCCGCGGAGCTGGCGAGCGACTTTGCGCAGGATGTGCCCGCCGCGCAGGCACGCGTGATGGCCGCGACGCAAGGTCCCATCAAGGCCACGGCATTTGGCGAGCGCACCACGGTGGCGGCATGGCAAAGCAAGCCGTCGTGGTTCATCGTCAGCGCGCACGACTGTATGATCCAGCCGGATCTGGAACGCGCCATGGCCAGGAAGATTGGCGCCAAGGTGACGACACTGCCGACGAGCCACGTGCCGCAGCAGTCGCGGCCGCAAGATGTGGCAAAGGTGATTCTGGATGCGGTGCACGCGGTTGAGGCGCGCAACTGAGGCCGCGCGCGTGTTGCCTGCGCGTCAGTTCGGGCGTTGGCCCATGGCGCGCAGGAAGGTCTGCTGCGCGGTCAGCAACTCGCGGTAGGTGAGCGCGCGGTAGTCAAGTCCATGGGCGCGCGCCACCTCCGCCACGCGTGCAGCCAGCGCTGGATAGTGCCGGTGGCTATACGTCGGGAAGAGGTGATGCGTGAGGTGCCAGTTCAGGCCCCCGAGCCAGTAGCCGATCCACGCCGGTTGCGGTTGCCAGTCGCACGCGGTGTGGAACGCATGCTCGTGCCACGTGTGCGGCAGCTGGCCCGATTCGGGCGGCAGATAGAACGTCACGTCCGCCCAGTGCGTGCCCAGGATCAACGCGACCAGTACGCATGAGGCCAGCATCTGCCCAGCGAAGTAGCCGAATGCCACCCAGCCCCAGCCGAGGCCGAGCCGATGTGCCATCCAGGCCGGCACCGCCACCGCAATGAGCAAGTGCAACGCCTTCGCAGACAGGAACGTCATCCAGCCGCGCAGGCCGGGCAGCACGCGATCCGCTGCCAGCGGCGTGAGGCCAAGGCGATCCGACCAGTCGTAGATCCAGTTGATGTAGGGCAGCGACAGTGCAGCAATCAGCGGCCAGTAGCGATGCTGATAGCGAAACTGCGGATACCACGGCTGAAAGGGCGTCTGCCGCAGGAAGCGGTTTGCAGCGGTGTCGAGGTCGTAGTGCTCCACGTTGGCATGCGCGTGGTGATAGTGCACGTGGCGCACCGTCCAGTAGGCCGGTTCGATGCCGAGCGGGATGGCGGTCACACGCGTCATGAGGCGGTCCAGCCATGCCCAGGGGGAGAGCGCCCGATGCGCGCCGTCGTGCAGCACGTTCATGGCCAGCAGCATCGCGATGAACGGAAAGGCCATGTAGGCGAGCACGAATGTCGTCGCACCCGTGGCCGTCATCATGACGCCATACAGGAGGGCGGATACCACAACGAGGAAGGCGCCCTTGGCAATGAACTGCACATCGGCAAAGCGATGGTCGCCGTGCGCCTGCAGATGGTCGTGCGCGGCACGGCGCAAATCTTCGGCCAGCGACGAGGCGCGCGGTGAAGCGTAGCGGAGCTTAGCGAGATTCGGCATGCGGCGAAGAAGAGAGCGGCGATTCGGTCCGCAGCGCGTGCCACAGGCCGCAAGCAAGACCATGCAACCCGAGCGCAACGGCCAACGTGTCGGACAATGCATCGCCCGCGCCGCATATGCCGATCATCAGCACGGGCAGCGCAAGCGCCAGCAGCGGCCAAAGCCAGCGTCCCCAGCCTCGCCCATCCGACAATCCGCCCAGCGCCAGCGTGAGGAGCAGGATGAGCACGAACCAGCCCGCTTGCCAGTGCCCGGGCCACAGGCCGTCGGTGCGCACATAGTCGATCACCACGCCAAACAGCAGCACACCGCCGGTGGCGATCCAGCCGGCGGGCGTGGTGCGCGTATCGCGTTGCAGATGCGGCGTACGCAGCCCCAGCCATTGCAATGCCGGCACCACGTTGGCCCAGAACGGGTTGTCGCTGTGGGTGGGCTTGTGCACGCCATAGCGGATCGGCACGTCGGCCAGCGCGCGCTGATAGGTGCCGAACAGCTTGTCCCACAGCAGCAGCGTGCCGCCGAAGTTGCGGTCGATGTATTCCGGGTTGCAGCCGTGATGCACGCGGTGGTTGGCGGGCGTGACCATGAAGCGGTCCAACACGCCCGAGCGCCCGACCAGTCCGCAGTGGTTGTAGAACTGCACCGAGTAATGCAGGCCTGACACCGCCACGAACATTTCCGGCGTGACGCCGATCAGCGCCAGCGGCACGAAGAACGGCAGCGATGTCAGCGACGACAGCCACGCGTTGCGCACGCCCAGCGAGAGGTTGAAATGCTCGCCTTCGTGATGCACGGCATGGATCGCCCACAGAAAGCCGATCTTGTGATGCATGCGGTGCAGCCAGTAGAAGCCGAGATCCCATGCGACAAACGCGAAGGCCCAACCCGCAACCGGGTGCCAGCCATCCACCCAATGCAGGCTGGCATGGGCATATAGCCACGTGAAGCCCGCGACTTCCACGCCGCGGCACAGCCACATCAGCACGTGGCCGGAGTTGAGGTTGAGGATGACGTCGCGCCACGGCAGCGGTTGGCCGCGCCACCACTTGAGGGCAGCGAGTTCCAGCAGCACGCAGCCGAGCATCAATCCAAGCGGCAAGGCAAAGGCATTCATGTGGACACCGGTTCGATGGAGAGCGTTGACGCGCGCCGCGCCAACCATAGACGGACAGCCGCGCCGCACAGCACACCCACGGCTACGCCTGCCGACAGGTCAAGTGCGACGTGCCGGCGCGTCTGGATCGTGGCGTACAGGATGCCGAGCCCCCAGGCTGCGGCGAGCGCCGTGCGCATCGGCCTGCGCGAATCCGCGAGCGCCCACACCGAGAGCAGCGTCAGCGCCCCATGCAGCGAGGGCAGGCAGTTCTGGCTCGAATCCATCGCGATCAGCATGCGTTGCACGCTGCCGGGCAACGATGCATCCGCCAGCGGCGGGTAGTGCAGCGTGGTCGGCCACAGCATGAACACCGCACCGCTTACGAGCGCGCTCATCTGCATGGCGCGTTCCAGCCAAGGCAGGCGCGACACGTCGGCCCGCAGATACGCCAGCGGAATGAGCACGAAGAACGACACGTACAGCCAGATGCCCGACGTGCTGAACGGAATGGCGCGGTCCAGTGCAGTCTCGGGCACGATCGTGCCAACGCCTTGCAGCGCTCCGCAGAGGCCATAGACGAGGCCCACCGAACACCAGCCCAAGGCCATATGACGCAGGCGCGTGGCAAGCGGGCTCATCGTGCCGCTCCCGGCGCCGTGAGCCGGACGATGCGGCGGCGCTTGGTGGTGAAATCGGTGGCGATGCGCTCGGGTGTGGCGTGCCACGTCACGCGCGATGCATCGACGCCCTGGCAGGCGAAGACATCGGCCAGGTGCGCCCGGCACGCGCGTGCAATGTCGGCGTCGGCTGGTTGAATGGACAACGCGAGCGTGTTCGCATCGGTCTGCACCAGGCGGTAATCCGCGTGCAGCGGCAGCGCCTGTGCCAGCGCCCGCGAACACACGTCGGCAAACAGCGTGACGGTGCCGCCGCCCAGCGCGGGCAGGACGAGCGTATCGTCGCAACGGCCTTCGATACGCTCGATGGCCATCGCCGGATTGCCGCAGGGGCAAGCGCCCAGCGCCGGCTCGCGGCGGATGAGGATGTCATCGAGCCGGTAGCGCACGATGGGCTGCGTGCGGCGTGTGAAATCGGTAATGACGGGGACGAAGCGGCGCGCGTCCAGCCATTGCGGCTCGATGTGCACGTGCGCTTCGTTCAGGTGCAGCGTGCCGTGCGGGCAGGTCGCGCCCAGAAAGCCTTCGGTGGCCTGATAGACCTCACCGACGTTGCCAAAGGCCTGTGCAAGTAGTGCGCGGTCCATTGGCTCCAGCACTTCGGCGCCGGACAGCACCTGCACGGGCGCGATGTCGAGCCGGCCGGCAAGCTTCTCCATGGCAAGCGCACGCAGCACCTGCGCCGGCCCCACGATGATGGTCGGCTGCAATGCTTCCAGCGGCGCGCGGTGCGATTCGAACGGCGCAAACAGATCAAAGAACGAGAACGTCAGCCACGGGTTGCGCACGGCGGTGTACAGATTGCTGTTCGCGCGCAGGAACAGCGCGACGCGCTCGCCGTGCAACAGCCCGCGCGGCAGCAGCTTGGCGAGCAGAATGCCGGCCCACTGCGCACGCTCGGTCGGGCTCACGACGAATACGCCGCGTCCGCCGGACGTGCCTGACGACAAGCCCACCGAATACGCACCGACCGTCGGCCGGAAATCGCGTGACCGCTCGGCCTGTTGCGCACAGGCCAACACGTCGTGCAGGCGCAGGCCGGCGGTGTTCATGGCGTCGAAATTGGCCATCATCGTGGCCTTGTCCATTAGCGGCCATTCGTGCATCGGCTTCGATGCGAACGGGCGGAAATACGGGCTGCGAGTCAGCACGCGTTGCGTGAAGCGCGAGATCTGCCGCTGCTGGTGCGCTTCCAGCGCGGCGCGATCAGGCAGCCGCAGCCAGCGCGTTTGCCAGTACGACCACAGCAGGCGGTGCAACGCCGTCACAACGCCCCCTCGTGTGTGAGCAGGATGCGCACGTGGCCGCCCGCATCGAGCGCGTGCAGCTTGCGCAGCGTGTCGAAGTAGGCATGGCGGTCTTCCATGATCGAGTACGCCAATACCGACGGCCCACGCAGCTCCCGATAGCTCAGCGGCGACCAGGCGGCGTCGGCGGCCAGCAGCACCCAGCCTTCCTGCGTGCGCACGAACGCGCCAAGGTGCCCCGCGGCGTGGCCGGGCAGCGGCACGAGCAGCACATCGCCGTTGCTGTCGGGCAAGGCCCAGGCGGATGTGAATGGCGCCAGCTCCGGCGGCAGCGCCACTTGCTCGAACTGTTCGACAAAGCGCGTGCGCGTTTCAAAATCTTCGGGAATCAGCCCCGGCACGAAAGCGCGCCGCAACGCGGAAACGCCACGCAGCGCGCGCAGGTGCATCCATCCTTCGCCGGAGCAGATGACCGGCACGCCCGGAAAGTCGCGCAGGCCGGCAACGTGGTCGCCGTGGAAATGCGAGACGATCAATCCATCCAGATCAGCCGGGCGCACGCCCTGTTGCGCAAGCTGCGCCGCCATGGATTCCGACGTGTCGAAATACACGGGCGTGACCTTGCGATAGATCGCAAACAGGCCACTGCGCGTGTGGTCATGAAAATGCGAGGCGTAGCCCGTGTCCCACAGCCAGCGCCGCCCGGCGGCTTCGATCAGCCAGGCGCGTGCGGGAAACGCGCAGGTGCGCAGGCCCGCGCCGCGCAGCGCCACACACGCGGTATGCGTGCAGTACCCGGCTTCAAAAACGGACAACGTTGCCATGTTCACGTAACCAGTGAGCCGTGCGGCGGATGCCTTCGGCCATGTCGATGGGCGGCACGTAGCCGAGTTCGATGCGCGCGCGGTCGTTGGCGAGCGTCATGTCGTAGTGCAGAGCCGCGGCGCTGTAGCGCGTGAGCAGCGGCTCGCGGTGCGTGACGGCGCTGCCGGCCTCCATGACGCGGGCGGCCAATGCCATCGCCGGATACGGCACCGCGCGGATGCGATAACGCAGGCCGAGCTGCTGGCCCAGGAGTTGATCGAGCAGATCGCGCAGCGTGGCAGGCGCGTGGTTGGTGATGTTGTAGGCGGCGCCGGAAGGCACGTCGGCTGTGGTGGCGCACTGCATGGCGTGCACCACGTTTTCCAGATAGGTCAGGTCCATGCGCGCCGCGCCGCCACGGGGCAGGGGCAGCACGCCGCCGCGCAGCTCCAGCAAGTGCAGGATGCGCGGCAGGACCACGCGATCGTGCGGGCCGAACAGCCCGCGCGGCCGCAGGATGACGAAGTGCGTGCGGTGCTGCGTGGCGACCTGCTGCTGGATGGCCGCCTCTGCCAGCATCTTCGTCGCCGCGTAATGATTGGCGAAGCGCGCGGGGCGATAGCTCTCGGGCAGATCGGCGTGATGCTGGTAGTCGAAATAGATCGACGGTGTGGAGATATGCACGAAGCGGCGGACGCCACGCTTGACGGCACCTTCGGCGAGCGCCGCCGTGGCGCGCACATTGGCCGCGTAGAAGTCCGCATACGCACCCCACGGCGATGACAGCGCCGCGCAATGCCAGACCGTGTCGACACCGTCGAGCAGCGCATCCAGCGTGGTGGGTGTCAGCTGTGCCAGATCGGCCGGCACATAGTCTGCGCCACGGGCGGCAAAGGCGTCGCGTTGCGTGGCATCGCGCCCCGTCGCGCGCACGCGGGCGCCTTGCGCGAGCAGCGCGTCGACCGCGTTGCGGCCGAGCCCACCGGTGGCGCCTGTCACCAGCGTCGTCATAGCGTCAGCACCATGCCGCCGAGCGTCAGGCCGGCCGCCGTGCCGACCAGCAGCACCGGTTTGCCGGGCTCGATGCGTTGGGTCGTCATGGCTTCATGCAGCGCGGTGGGAATCGACGCGGCTACCTGGTTGCCGTGCTGCGCGTAGATATCGACCACGCTGGCTTCCGGCACGCCCAACCGCTTGCGCAGATGCTGCATTCCCAGGTGGCTTGCCTGATGCGGCACGACGACATGCATGTCGCGCAGCGTGTATTCGCTGCCGGCGAACAGCCGATCGAGGAAACCGTCCATCAGTTGCGAGGCGAGCTTGAATACGCGCTTGCCATCCATGTGAAACAGGTAATCGGTCGGTTGCGCGCCGGTGCGCGGGTTGCGGCGCGTGCCGCCCGCGCGGATTTCGCAGTAGGTTTTGCCGGCGGGGTACGTCTCCATGCGGTAGGCGTGGATGCCCGCGCCGGATATCGACGGTGCCGCTTCAACGATGACCGCCGCTGCCCCGTCGCCAAAGATCAATGCGGTCTCGGCGTCGTCCCAGTCGATGCCGCGCGAGGCGAGGTCGGACGCCACCACGGCGATGCGCCTGTACGCGCCCGTGGTCAGGAGGCTGCCCGCCACATGCAGCGCCGTCACGAAGCTCAGACAACTCGCATTGACATCAAACGCAGGCGTGCCGGCCGGCAGCCCGGCGGGCTCGAGGATGTGCGCGGCCGTGTTGGGCAGCGCCTGTTCTTGCACGCCCGAGGCGGAGATCAGCAGGTCGATGGACGCAGCCGGAACATCGGCGCGGCGCAGTGCATCGCGCACGGCAGCGCCGGCGAGTTCCGACTGGCGCTCGGCCAGCGTGGCATGGTGGCGAACGTCGATGCCGGACTTCTTGCGCACGTACCCCGCCCGATGCCCGAGGCGGGCATCCAGTTCAGCGGACGTGACTTGTTGCTCCGGCAGCGCCTTGCCGGTGGAAAGCAGATGAATCGGCAGCATAGATGCGGGCACGCACGGGGTGCGCGGCCCTGTTCCCTCTTCCGGCTGCCGCGCGCGCGGGGCGCATGCGGCAGCTTAGTGATCTTGTTTTGTTGCGCCGCGATTCTAGCGGGAGGACCGCGCCCGGCGAGATGAAAATTCGTTAATAGTGGTGACGTTCAGGCGCCGTAGCTGCGCAGCCGGTCGAGGTCGACGACCGTCACCCCGCCATATTCCAGCCGCACCACACCGTCCCTCTCCAGGGCCTTGAGCGACTGGTTGGCTGCCTGGCGCGTCATGCCAGAGAGCAGGCCGAGCTCTTCCTGCGTGATCTCGAGGTGGTCGCCGGCGCTGGGGTAGAGGACCGGGTTGAACAGCGAGGCAATGCAGCGCGCGAGCCGCGGCGTGGTATCGAGCATGCGGTCGTACTCGAGCAGCGCCATGAAGTGGCCGAGCCGCTCGTTGAGCTGCCGCACCAGGAAGCGGTTGAACGCGACGCTGTTCTGCACGAGCCACTGGAACGTCGCGCGGTTCATGAAGGCCATGCGCGTGTCGCGCAGCGCGATGATGTCGTAGCGGCGCGGCTCGTTCTTGAGCAAGGAGCCCTCGCCGAACCAGCCGCCGGCCGTGACCCCCGTAAAGGTGACGTTGCGCCCCTCCGGTGACACCGTGCCGATCTTCACCAGGCCGCTGACCACGCCCGTCCAGGAGTCCAGCACCGTGTCTTTCGCGCAGATGCAGCTGCCGCGCTCGTAGGTGCGCTCGATGATGCCGGTGCTGGCGCGCTCGGCTTCGTCGGCGGGCAGGTCGATCGACCACGCCGCAATGTGGGCCAGCCGCGCGCGGTTGATGCCCGGGCGCGCGGCGTCCTGCGGCTCACGCACGCTGCACGCCCACCGGCAGCGTGCTGATGCGGTGGACTTCCGGGGTGGAGAGCCAGTCGGTCGATTGGCACCGGAGGAACAGGGCCGTCGCGTCCTCGCCCCAGAACAGCTCGCCGTCGGCCGCAAGTGTCGGCACGCCGAACACGCCCAGCGCGATGGCGGCATCGGTGTGGTGCCGCAGTGCCTCCTTGACGGACGGCTGCTCGACGGCGGACACCCCTTGTGCAAAGCCGACGGCCTCGCACAGCGCTGCAAAGCCTTCGGTCGACCCGACATCGTGCCCGTCGCGCCAGATGTGCCGGAACACGGCGCGCACGGCTTCCAGTGAACCGCCCATGGCGATGGTCAGCCGCAAGGCCTTGATGGGGTTGAACGGATGGGCCGGCGGCATGCGAAACGGAATGCCCAGCTGCTGCGCACGGAACAGCGCATGCCGATATGTGAACACGCGCTTGGCGCCGATCTCTGCCGGGCCTTTCTGGCCCCAGTGATTCAGGATGGCGCCGAGCACCACGGGGCGCGGCGCGATGACGATGTCCGAGGGCAGCTTGTCGAACTGCTCGAGCTGCAGGTAGGCAAATGGCGAGATGACATCGAAGAACCAGTCGACAGTCTTGGCGGGCATGCGGGTCTCCTCCGGTGCGGTGTTGGCGGTGAGTGTCGCACGGTGCAGGCGTTTGTGCAGAGGGTGGCTACTCGCCGTACTGCCTGAGGCCGACGAGGTCGCGCACCTCGATCACACCGTAATCCACCCTGACCAGCCCCTGCTGTTCGAGCACCTTCAGGGCCTGGTTGGCGCGCTGGCGCGAGATGCCCGCCAGCAGCCCGATCTCTTCCTGCGAGATCTCGAGCGTGTTGCCCAGCCGCGGATACAGCAGCTCGTTGAACAGCGACGACACGGCTCGTGCCACGCGCGAATCAATGTCGAGCAGCCGTTCGTACTCGACCGCCGCAATGAACTGGCCGAGCCGCTCGTTCAGCTGCATCAGGAGGAAGCGGGTGAAGGGCAGGCTCGTGTCCAGCAGCCATTGGAAGGTCTCGCGCGGGATGAAGGCGATGCGGGAGCGGCGCAGCGCCATCACGTCGTACTTGCGCACTTCGTGCTTGAGCACGGCGCCTTCGCCGAACCAGCCGCCGGTCGGCACCCCGGTAAACGTGACGGACTTGCCGGATGGCGACACCGTGGTGATCTTGACCAGCCCGTCGACCACGCCCATCCACTCCTCGGCGCGCTCACCCTTGTGGCTGATGTAGTCGCCCGGGCCGTATTCGCGCACGTAGGTGGCCTGCCGTACGCGCTCGCGTTGTTCCGCGCTCAGGTCCGCTGCCCACGCGCAGTGGTCGATGAAGTCATTCGGCATGGGTTTTGGGAGTTCCTGTAGGGATTAACCCGGAATTGTCACCGGCGCGACATCCGGCCAAAAAGGCGTGGACTATCTTACCGTCACGATTGAGGCCGGGCACCAGAACGAACGCTCGTGCGGAAAATCAGCCTGCGAAGACGGGCGGCATACACGAACGGGTGGTTGGACACCCGAGCCTGGACACCAGCAGCAGAAGCGGCCTCCCGGTCAGGGAGGCGAAAGGGACAGGAGACACGCATGCAGGATTCGTCGGCGACGACTTTTCCGCGACTGCTGCTGGCGCACGCCCAGAGCAGGCCAGGCCACCCGGCCTATCGCGAGAAGGATCTCGGCATCTGGCAGACCACGACGTGGGCGCAGGTGGCGCAGGAAGTGCGCGCGCTTGCTTGCGGCCTGGCGGCGCTGGGCTTCGAGCGCGGCATGAACCTGGCCGTGGTCGGCGACAACCGTCCGCGCCTGTACTGGGCGATGACGGCCGCCCAGGCGCTGGGCGGCGTGCCCATCCCGCTCTACCAGGATGCGGTGGCCGCGGAAATGCTGCATGTGCTGGCCGATGCCGAGATCGCGTTTGCCATTGCCGAAGACCAGGAGCAGGTCGACAAGCTGCTCGAGCTGCAGCCGCAACTCGCGGCGCAGGCGCGTCCGCTGCAATGGATCGTCTACGAAGACCCGCGCGGCCTGCGCGACTACGACGATGCCGAGCTGATGTCGTATGAGCGCATCCAGGAGATCGGCCGCGAGTTCGACCGCGCGCATCCGGGCTTCTACGAGGCGGCCGTGGAGGCCGGCGCCCCCGATGACACGGCCATCATCCTCTACACCTCCGGCACCACCGGCAAGCCCAAGGGGGTGTGCCACGCGCACCGCAGCCTGATTGCCGTGGCCACGCGCGGCTGCGCCTTTGACGGCCTGCATGCCGATGACGACGTACTGTCCTACCTGCCGATGGCGTGGGTGGGCGACAACCTGTTTTCGTATGCGCAGGCCATGGTGGCTGGCTTTACCGTCAACTGCCCCGAGTCGCGCGAGACGGTGATGACCGACCTGCGCGAGATCGGCCCGACCTACTACTTCGCGCCGCCGCGCATCTACGAAGGTCTGCTCACGCAGGTGATGATCCGCATGGAAGACGCGGGCTGGATCAAGCGGAGGCTGTTCGACTGGGCGATGCGCGTGGCACGGCGCTGCGGTACGCAGATTCTCGACGGGCAGCCCGTCGCTGCGCTGGACCGCGCGCGCTATGCGCTGGGCGAACTGCTGATCTATGGGCCGCTGCGCAACGTGCTCGGCATGAGCCGCATCCGCGTGGCGTATACCGCCGGCGAGGCGATCGGGCCGGACCTGTTCCGCTTCTACCGCTCCATCGGCGTGAACGTGAAGCAGTTCTACGGCCAGACGGAGACCTGCGCCTATGTCTGCCTGCAGCCCGATGGCCAGGTCAAGTTCGATTCCGTGGGGCCGGCCGCGCCGGGCATGGAGATCCGCATTGCCGACAGCGGAGAGGTGCTGGTGCGCGGCGTTGGCCTGCTCAAGGGCTACTACAAGCGCGACGACGCCACGCGCGAGGCAATCGACGCCGACGGCTATTTCATGACCGGCGACGCGGGTCTCATCGACGCCGACGGCCACCTGCGGATCATCGATCGCGCCAAGGATGTCGGCAGGCTGGCCGACGGTTCGGTGTTCGCGCCCAAGTACATCGAGAACAAGCTCAAGTTCTTCCCGTACATCAAGGAAGCCGTGGCCTTTGGCGCCGATCGCGACCGGGTCTGCGTGTTCATCAACATTGACTTCGAGGCCGTGGGCAACTGGGCCGAGCGCCGCCATCTGCCTTACGCCGGCTATATCGACCTGGCCGGTCAGCCGCAGGTGATCGAGATGATTGCGGAGTGTGTGGCGCAGGTGAATGCCGACCTGGCGGAGGACCCGATGCTGTCGGGTTCGCAGATCGCGCGTTTCCTGATCCTTCACAAGGAGCTGGACCCGGACGACGACGAGCTGACGCGCACGCGCAAGGTGCGCCGCCGCTACATCGCCGAGAAGTACGCCGTACTGATCGACGCGCTGTATGCGGGCAGGCACGAGCAGTTCATCGAGACGCGCGTCCGGTTTGAAGACGGCCGCGAGGGGAGTGTCAGCGCAACGCTGAAGCTGGTGGACGCGAAGATCGTGCCGCCGGTCCAGCGCAAGGCGGCATAGATCAACAGACCGCCGCACGGGGAACAACATGACGCAAATGGCATGGCAAGGTGTGGCGAGGCAGACCGGCGCGGGCATCGGGCTGCCGGGGGGCCGGGCGCAGGCGGGTCTCGGCCCGCTGCAAGGCGAGGTGCTGCTCGACCTGCAGCACATCTCGCTGTCGTTTGGCGGGGTGAAGGCGCTGACCGATATCTCGTTCGACATTCGCGCGCACGAGATCCGGGCGATCATCGGGCCGAACGGCGCGGGCAAGAGCTCCATGCTGAACGTCATCAACGGTGTCTACCACCCGCAGCAGGGCCGCATCGTGTTCCGCGGCGAGGAGCGCCGCCGCATGAACCCGACCGCCATGGCACGGCAGGGCATTGCGCGCACGTTCCAGAACATCGCGCTGTTCAAGGGCATGACGGTGCTCGACAACATCATGACGGGGCGCAACACGCTGTTCCGCAGCAACCTGTTCGCCAATGCCGTGTGGTTCGGCCCCGCGCGCCGCGAAGAGATGCGCCACCGCCGCAAGGTCGAAGAGGTGATCGACTTCCTGGAGATCCAGGCGATCCGCAAGACGCCGGTGGGGCGCCTGCCGTACGGCCTGCAGAAGCGCGTGGAGCTGGGCCGTGCGCTGGCGGCCGAGCCGTCGATGTTGCTGCTCGACGAGCCGATGGCCGGCATGAACGTGGAAGAAAAGCAGGACATGTGCCGCTTCATCCTCGACGTCAACCGGCAGTTCGGGACCACCATCGTGCTGATCGAGCATGACATGGGCGTGGTGATGGACATCTCCGACCGCGTGGTGGTGCTCGACTACGGCAAGAAGATCGGCGACGGCACGCCCGACGAGGTCAAGGCCAACCCCGAGGTCATCCGCGCCTATCTTGGGCAGTCCCACGCCTGACAACCGAAGCGTGCAGCAGGAGCACACGACATGAGTTTCTTCCTTGAAGTGCTGGTGGGCGGGCTGTTGTCCGGGCTGATGTATTCGCTGGTGGCGCTGGGCTTCGTGCTGATCTATAAGGCTTCCGGCGTATTCAATTTTGCGCAGGGCGCGATGGTCTACTTTGCGGCGCTGGCCGTGGTCGGGCTGATGGACAAGGGCTTGCCGATCTGGGCGGCTGCCATCGGCGCGTTCGGCATCATGATCGTGGTGGGCATGGCAACCGAACGCCTGGTGCTGCGCAAGCTGGTGAACCAGCCACCCATTACGCTGTTCATGGCGACCATCGGCCTGTCGTTCTTCCTGGAGGGTCTCGGGCCGATGCTGTTCGGCAACGAGGTTCGCCCCATCGATCTGGGCATCGTCGACGAACCGATCGAGGCGATCCTCACGCATCTGAACATGGTCGTGTCGAAGTTCGACCTGACCTCGGCGCTGATCGCGGGCTTGCTGGTCGGGGTGCTCGCGCTGTTCTTCCAGTACACACGGGTGGGGCGTGCGCTGCGCGCCGTGGCGGATGACCACCAGGCCGCGCTGTCGCTGGGCATTCCGCTGCAGCACATCTGGGCGATCGTGTGGGGCGTGGCGGGGTTCGTGGCGCTGGTGGCCGGCATGCTGTGGGGTTCGCGCAATGGCGTGCAGTTCGCGCTCACGCTGACTGCGCTCAAGGCGCTGCCCGTGCTGATCCTGGGAGGCTTTACTTCCGTGCCGGGCGCGATTGTCGGCGGGCTGATCATCGGCGCGTCCGAAAAACTCGCCGAGATCTATGTCCCGCCGGTGTTCCAGTCGATGTTCGGCGGCAATTTCGGCGGCATCGAGGGATGGTTCCCGTATGTGTTCGCGCTGCTGTTCCTGCTGGTCCGCCCGGAAGGGCTGTTCGGCGAGCGGCATATCGACCGCGTTTGACGCCCACGTTGCGCTTTTCAGGAGACGCGCATGTTCTATCGCGAAGCCGGCCAGTTCAAGACCAGCTATGAGGCCGACAGCCAGGTCTTCCCGATCCGGCAGGACCGCATCGGCGTGGCCGTGCTGCTGGCGGTGGCCTTTGTGGGAATTCCGCTGGTGGGCTCGGAGTATTGGTTCTCGGCCATCCTGATCCCGTTCCTGATCTTTTCGCTCGCGGCGCTGGGGCTCAACATCCTTACGGGATATGCGGGCCAGCTGTCGCTCGGTACGGCGGCGTTCATGGCGGTGGGCGCGTATGCCGCATACAACTTCCAGCTGCGCGTGGAGGGAATGCCGGTGCTGCTGACGTTCGTACTGGCAGGCTTGAGCGCGGCGCTCGTGGGCGTGGCCTTCGGCCTGCCGTCGCTGCGCATCAAGGGCTTCTACCTGGCGGTGGCCACGCTGGCTGCGCAGTTCTTCGTGGTGTGGGTGCTCACGAAGTTTCCCTGGTTCTCGAACAACAGCTCCTCGGGCGTGATCACGGCGCAGCGGCTCGACCTGTTTGGCGTGCCCATCGATACACCGGTCAAGCGGTATCTGTTCGTGCTCGGCATCGTTGCGGTGATGGCCATGGTGGCGAAGAACCTCGTGCGCTCCTCCACCGGCCGCGCGTGGATGTCGGTGCGCGACATGGACGTGGCGGCCGAGGTGATCGGCATTCCGCTCATGCGAACCAAGCTCGCGGCCTTTGCCGTGAGCTCGTTCTACTGCGGCGTGGCGGGGGCGCTGTATGCGTTCTGCTATCTCGGCTCGGTCGAGCCCGACGGCTTCTCGCTCGACCTGTCGTTCCGCGTGCTGTTCATGATCATCATCGGCGGCGTGGGGTCGATCCTGGGCTCGTTCCTCGGGGCGGCGTTCATCCTGCTGTTGCCGATCTTCCTGGACAACGTGCTGCCGCCGCTGGCCGCACTGCTGCATCTGCCGTTCACCAACGCGACGGTGTCGCACATCCAGCTGATGGTGTTTGGCGCGCTGATCATCTTCTTCCTGATCGTCGAGCCGCACGGGCTGGCGCGGCTGTGGCAGATCGGCAAGGAGAAGCTGCGCCTGTGGCCATTCCCGCATTGAGATCACGTAGTCACCACCAAAACGAAATCCACCTGCCAAGGTGAAGGAGACGGTCATGAACATGCTGGTTAGCAAACTGCAACGCAGTGCCGCGGCGCTCGGAATGGCGGCCGCACTGGTGTCGCTGGCGGCGCCCGTGCAGGCGCAGACCGCCGAGCAGTTCATCGCGATCCCGAGCTATCGTGTCGGGCCCTATGGCACCAACGGGCAGTCGTGGTACGGCGGGTTTGTCGACTACCTGACCTACGTCAATCTCAAGGAGGGGGGCGTCAACGGCGTCAAGCTCGCGTGGGAAGAGTGCGAGACCGAATACAACAACGCCAAAGGCGTGGAGTGCTACGAGCGCCTGAAGGCGCGCAGCAGCGCCTCGCACGGGACGGCGTATCACGTCATGTCCACCGGCATTTCGTATGCGCTGGTCGACAAGACCGCCGCCGACAAGGTGCCGCTGGTCATGATGGGCTACGGGCGCACCGATGCCGTGGATGGCTCGGTGTTTCCGTATGCGTTTCCGCTCGTGACGACGTACCAGATGCAGGCCTCGGCCATCGTCAAGTACCTCGCGGACAAGAACAAGGGGTCGCTGGCGGGCAAGAAGATCGTCTACCTGTATCACGACTCGGCCTATGGCAAGGAGCCGATCGTCGCGCTCGAGGCGGAGGCCAAGCTCGGCAAGTTCAACCTGGTGGAGATCCCGGTGGCGCACCCCGGCAACGAGCAGGGCGCGCAGTGGCTGAAGATCCGCCAGGAGAACCCCGACTACGTCATCTTCTGGGGCTGGGGCGTGATGAACCAGACCGCGCTGAAGGCCGCGCAGAAGGTCGGGTACCCGCGCGACAAGATGGTCGGCTCCTGGTGGGCCGGGTCGGAGGAAGACACCATCCCGGCCGGTGAAGCCGCCAAGGGGTACCTGAGCGCAACCTGGAACGTGGCCGGCAAGAACGTGCCGCTCATCGCCGACATCGACAAGGTGGTGTACGGCGCCGGCAAGGGCAACATGCAGAACGCGTCGAAGGTGGGCTCCGTGCTGTACAACCGCGGCGTGTCTGCGGCCGTGGTGACGGTGGAGGCCATCCGCGTGGCGCAGGCGAAGTTCGGCAAGGGCAAGGTCATGAACGGCGAGCAGATGCGCTGGGCATTCGAGAACCTGAACCTGGGCAGCGCGCGCCTGCAGCAGCTCGGGGCCACGGGCCTGCTGCCGGAAATCCAGACCAGCTGCAGCAACCACGAGGGCTCGGGCAAGGTGAAGATCCAGCAGTGGGACGGCAGCAAGTGGGTCGTGGTGTCTGACTGGGTGGAGGGCAACAAGGGCCTCGTCCATCCGCTGTTCAAGGCGACCGCCGCGCAGTACGCGAAGGAGAAGGGCATCACGCCGGCGTGCGTGAAATCCTGAACCCGCACCGGCCGCCTCGTCCGCCGGCGTGGGGCGAGGCACGGCCTGACTGCACCCTCTTTTCGACCCACTTTGCACCGCACCATGAGCCTGCTGACCGTCAACAACATCGAGGTCATCTACGACCACGTCATCCTGGTACTCAAGGGCGTTTCGCTTGCGGTGCCCGAGGGGGGCATCGTCGCGCTGCTGGGCGCCAATGGCGCCGGCAAGACGACCACGCTCAAAGCCATCTCGAACCTGCTGCATGCCGAACGCGGCGACGTGACCAAGGGATCGATCGAGTACCGCGGCAGCCGCGTCGATCAGCTCACGCCCAATGACCTCGTGCGGCGCGGCGTGATCCAGGTCATGGAAGGGCGCCACTGCTTCGCGCATCTGACGATCGAAGAGAACCTGCTGACCGGCGCGTACACGCGTCACTTCTCGCGCGCCCAGACCCGAGACGCGCTCGAACGCATCTACGCATACTTCCCCCGTCTGAAGACGCGGCGCAAGTCGCAGGCCGGCTACACCTCGGGCGGCGAGCAGCAGATGTGCGCCATCGGCCGCGCCATGATGGCGGCGCCGCAGATGATCCTGCTCGACGAGCCGTCGATGGGGCTGGCGCCGCAGATCGTCGAAGAGATCTTCGAGATCGTGCGCGATCTCAACCAGCGCGAGAAGGTCAGCTTCCTGCTGGCTGAGCAGAACACCATGGTGGCGCTGCGCCATGCCGACTACGGCTACATCCTCGAGAACGGCCGCGTGGTGATGGACGGCACGGCCGAAGCGCTGCGCAACAACGAAGACGTCAAGGAGTTCTACCTGGGCGTGGCCGCCAATGATGACGAGGCCGGCGCGCGCCAGTCCTTCCGCGACATCAAGAGCTACCGCCGGCGCAAGCGCTGGCTGGCCTGAAGCGACCCGAACCCGCCCGTCTTCCCGAACACCTCCAACCGCCTGCCCACCATGCCGGAACATTTCGATGCCCTCGAGACGCGCGCGCCTGAACTGCGCGAACAGGCGCTGTTTGCCGCGCTGTCCAAGCAGATCGCGCATGCGCAGACGAATGCGCCGTACTTTGCGCAGCGGTTGCGCGATGTCGACGCGCAGGCCGTGACGTCGCGCGCGGCGCTGGCGGCGTTGCCGGTCACGCGCAAATCGGAACTGGCGGGCATGCAGAAGTTGTCGCCGCCGCTGGGCGGACTGAACGCCACGCCGCTGGGCGGGCTGCGCCACGTGTTTCAGTCGCCCGGGCCCATCCATGAGCCCGATGGTCACGGGCCCGACTGGTGGCGCACGGCGCGGGCGCTGTTTGCCGCCGGATTCCGCGCGGGGGACCTCGTCTACAACACGTTTTCGTATCACTTCACGCCGGCGGGGCTGATGATGGAATCCGGCGCGCACCGGCTGGGCTGCTGCGTGTTTCCGGCCGGTGTCGGCCAGACCGAGATGCAGGTGCAGGCCTTGTCGATGCTCAAGCCCACTGCGTACGTGGGCACGCCGTCGTTCCTGCGCATCCTGCTCGAGAAGAGCGCCGAGGCAGGCCAGCCCTGTGCAAGCCTCACCAAGGCCGTCGTCTCGGGCGAGGCGCTGCCGCCGTCGCTGCGCGAATGGCTCGCTGCGCAAGGCGTGGTGGTGCACCAGATGTACGGTTCGGCCGACCTGGGCCTCATCGCCTATGAGGCCGACGGCAGCGACGGCTGGGTCGTCGACGAGAACGTGCTGGTGGAGATCGTCGAGCCGGGGGGCACGCAGCCGATGCCGGAGGGGGAGGTGGGTGAAGTGGTGGTCACCGTGCTCGGCAATGGAGACTATCCGCTGATCCGCTTCGGCACCGGCGACCTGTCTGCCATCGTGGCTGGCTCTTCGCGGCAGGCCAGCCCATGCGGGCGCACGAACATCCGCCTCAAGGGCTGGCTGGGCCGCGCCGACCAGACCACCAAGGTCAAGGGCATGTTCGTGCATCCCGGGCAGGTGGCGGAGGTGGTGCGCCGGCATCCGGAGATCCGCGCCGCACGGCTCGTGGTGTCGGGCACGCCGGGCGTGGACGTCATGACGCTGCACTGCGACGCCACCGGCGATGATGCCGGCCTGCGTGAAGCCGTGGCCGGCTCGCTGCGCGAGGTGACGCGGCTGCGCGGCGAGGTGCGCTTCGTGGCGGCAGGCTCGCTGCCGCAAGACGGCAAGCTGATCGAAGACGCACGCGACTACGCCTGAGCGCATCTGGCGTGCATTGCCGGCCGCGTGCCGGCAACTGCCATCCGTTGACGGTGCCGGCGGCGTTGGCACCGCTCTTGCGCCTGCCCATGCGTGCGGTACGGCCCGCTAAGCGAAATCCCGTATATTCGTCCTCCGTGTGACGCTGGCCGAACAAACCGGCGTGCGCGCTGTCGCATCTTGGCCGGCTCCGCCGCGCCGCTGTCTCCCCCATCCTCGATCCGCCCCGACGTCACAGCAACGCATGCACGTAGAGACCCCGCTCATCTCCACCATCATCGGCGGCCTTGTGCTGGCCTTCATCTTCGGCACCATCGCGCAGCGGCTGCGCCTGCCGCCGCTGGTGGGCTACCTCATGGCGGGCGTGGTGGCCGGCCCCTTTACCCCGGGCTTTGTGGCCGACCAGAGCCTTGCCCCGCAGCTGGCGGAGCTGGGCGTGATCCTGCTGATGTTCGGCGTGGGGCTGCACTTCTCGATGAAGGAGCTGCTGGCCGTCAAGGCCATCGCCATTCCGGGCGCCATCGGGCAGATTGCGCTGGCCACGCTCATGGGCATGGGGCTGGCGTGGCTGCTCGGATGGGACTGGGGGCCGGGGCTGGTGTTCGGGCTGGCGCTGTCGGTGGCGAGTACCGTGGTGCTGCTCAAGGCGCTGGAAGACCGCGGCCTGGACCACTCGCACGAGGGCCATATCGCCGTCGGCTGGCTGATCGTGGAAGACCTCGTGATGGTGGTCACGCTCGTGCTGTTGCCGGCGCTGGCCGGCGCGCTTGGCGGCGCGGGCAGCACGTCGGTCAGCGCGTGGGACATCGCCAAGGTGCTCGCGATCACGCTCTCCAAGGTGGTGGCATTCGCGGCGCTGATGCTGGTGGTCGGCCGCCGCGTGATTCCGTGGATGCTCGAGCGCATCGTCATGACAGGCAGCCGTGAGCTGTTCCGCTTGGGCGTGCTCGCTACGGCGCTGGGCGTGGCGTATGGGGCGACCGTGCTGTTTGGCGTGTCGTTCGCTCTGGGCGCGTTCTTTGCAGGCATGGTCCTGGCCGAATCGGAGTTCAGCCAGCGCGCGGCCGAGGAGTCACTGCCGCTGCGCGATGCGTTTGCGGTGCTGTTCTTTGTGTCGGTGGGCATGCTGTTCGACCCCCGCGTGCTCGTCGAAGACACGTGGGCGGTGCTGGGCACGGTCCTGATCGTGGTGATGGGCAAGTCGCTGGCAGCGTTTGCGGTGGTGCGGGCGTTCGGGCACGGCAACCGCACGGCGCTCACGATCTCGGCGAGCCTAGCGCAGATCGGCGAGTTTTCGTTCATCCTGATCGGGCTGGGCATCGGCCTGGAGATCCTGCCGGTGCGCGCGCGCGGGTTGCTGCTTGCGGCGGCGATCCTGTCGATCCTGCTCAATCCGCTCATGTTTGCCCTGATCGACCGCATCAAGCGCGAGGTCGCCGCCGAGCCCGCTGGGGCCGATTGAGTTTCAAGGCCGTCCCCAACCGTTTTTGCCAACGAGGAGTGTTCATGAGCCATCTGACTATCGGGGTGATCGTCGGCAGCCTGCGCAAGGCGTCGTTCAATCGCCAACTGGCGCAGGCGCTGGTCGGCCTTCTGCCTTCGGGCGCGCAGGCGCAGTTCATCGAGATCGGTGAGCTGCCGCTCTACAACCAGGATCTGGACAGCAACCTGCCCGAGCCCGTGCAGCGCTTCAAGGCGGCCGTGGCGGGTGTGGACGCCATCCTGTTCGTCACGCCGGAATACAACCGCGGCATCCCGGGCGTGCTCAAGAACGCGATCGACTGGGGTTCGCGGCCGTATGGCCAGAGTGTGTGGGGCGGCAAGCTGGCCGGCGTTGCGGGGGCGTCGCCGGGCGCCATCGGGACGGCCCTGTCGCAAGCACAGTTGCGCAACGTGTTGTCGGCGTTGGGGGTGCAGGTCTTGCCGCTGCCGGAGGTGTTCTTCCACTTTGCCGGAGAACCCTTCGACGCGCAGGGCGGGGTGGTGGATGCGCGGACGCGCCAGTTCCTGCAGGGATTCGTCGACCGATTCGTTCAGTGGGCAGGCGCCAAGCGCGCCTGACGCATCGATCGACTGGGGTTCAGGGCCGGGCGGGCAGCGATATCCCGCCCGGCCGTGTTGCTTCGAGGGCCCGGATCAGGCCAGGAAAGCGGCGGCGCTGATGAGCCAGCCTGCTGCGACGCAGCTTGCGATCCAGGCGGCCATGACGGCGCCGATATCCAACCATTTCATCATCGTTCTCCTTACAGCACTTGCATTGCTTGTTCAGGCAATCGATGTCTGAACAACTGTTACGCAGTGTAGGTGTTGCAATGCGGAAGAACAATATCGCGACGGGTGAACAGACTGTTCCAAAGGTAACAACAAATTTCAGCGCTGGCGTGGTGCGGCCTGCGCATGTCGGGGCCCTGCCGCGCTGTGTCCTGGTCGTTGCTGCGACGCAACAATTGGCTGGGTCCGAGGGCGTTTCCGGCGATGCGATGTTGGCGCTCTGTTGCGGCGTGGCTCCTCAGATGGCGTTCGCCATGGCTCTTTTCATGGAGCCACGAGATTCGGTACGGTAATGCGGATCCTGTCCAACCCCTCGCTGCGCGCATGACCACCCTGAACGCCTACCAACAGCCCATCGGCACGCCGATGCCCGACTGGACCGCGCGTCCGCTGCCGCCGCACGCGCCGCTGCCTGGGCGGTACTGCCGCCTGGAGCCGCTCGACGCCGTGCGCCATGCCGATGCGCTGTTCGAAGCCGCCCGCCAGGCGCCCGACGACCGCCACTGGACGTACCTGATGGAAGGGCCGTTTGCCGACGCCGCATCCCACCGTGCCTATGTGGAGCGCATTGCGGCCAAGCGGGATCCACTGCAGTACGCCGTGATCGACGCGCAGACGGATCGCGCCGTCGGCACGCTGGCATTGATGCGCATCACGCCCGAGCACGGCGTGGTGGAGGTCGGTGCCGTGACGTTTTCGCCGTTGCTGCAACGCACCCCCGCGTCGACGGAAGCGCAGTTCCTGCTCATGAAGCACGTCTTTGAAGACCTGGGCTATCGCCGTTACGAATGGAAGTGCGACAGCCTGAATGCGCCGTCGCGTCAGGCTGCACTGCGGCTCGGCTTCCAGTTTGAGGGGATCTTCCGCCAGGCGGTCGTCTACAAGGGGCGCAGCCGCGATACGGCGTGGTTTTCCATCATCGATGCCGATTGGCCGCAGCTGCGGACGGCCTTCGAGCGGTGGCTCTCGCCCGAGAATTTCGATGCGCAGGGGCGGCAGCGCATGTCGCTCAGTGCGCTGCGTGCTTAGTCCATAGCGCGCTGCGGGCTCTGCGCGGCGCGCGAGGGCCGTTCCAGCGTCAGGCGCGCAGGGAAACCAGCGGCGGCTCGGCCGGGGTGAGCGCTTCGGCGCTGGCCGGATGCGCGGGCTGGGCCTGTTCCACGCGGCGGGCCTGCAAGCGGGCGTCGGTCACGCTCGATGTGCCGGTGACCTTGTCTGTCGTGCGCGCCTTGGTGGCCACCTCGGCACTGCCGGTGTCCGCGGACTTGCGCGTTTCCAACCGCGTCTCGGCCTGCTCCAGCCCTTTCTGGGCCTGAAGGCGGGCGATCTGCGCCTGCACGATCTGAATCTGCTGGCTCAGCATCTGCATCTGCTGCTTCTTCTGCTCGGCCGGCAATCCCTGCCCGGCCAGGTCTGCCATCGACTTCTGCAGGTTCTTGAGCTGCCGTTGCAGCCGTTCGATTTCATTGGCCGAGCCGCTCCCGCCGCCCGAAGCGCCGGTGGCCACAGTGCCAGAAACGGACGAGGAAGTGAGTTGCATTGCCATCTCGCTGATCAGTACGCCCTTGATCGGATGGCCGAGCGAAAACTTTAGCGGTCGCGGCGACTTTCTTTGCTGCTGCTGCGTTCTGGCAGATAGAATTAAATTCCGACTAAAGAAACAAAAAGCGAGAAGACTCGTTGGATACTTGGCGACGTTCGCCATGCTGCCCCGGCTTCTACGGGTTTACGTCTGTTATCCCGGCTCAAGATGCTGCGTAAAATAGAACAAGATTCTGTATAACAGAACGACAAAGAGGCAACGCATTCAAGGAGACGCCCATGCTTTCTTCCCATCCGGCCGCGAATGGCCGGCTGCCTCCCGGTTTGCCGGCGGTGCAGCTCAATCAGGTGTCAGTGCGGTTTGGCAGTTTTACGGCGGTGCAGGGCGTAGACCTGTCGATCGGCGAGGGGGAATTCGTGGCGGTGGTGGGGCCCACCGGGTGCGGCAAGAGCACGTTGCTCAACGCCGTGACGGGGCTGCTCAAGCCGGCCGGCGGCACGGTGAACGTGTTTGGCGAGCCGCTGACAGGCCTGAACGGCAGCGCTGGGTTCATGATGCAGCAGGACTCGCTGCTGCCCTGGAAGACGGCGCTCGACAACGTCGCGCTCGGCCTGGTGTTCCAGGGCATGCCGGTGGACGAGGCCCGCGAGCGCGCCCGTCCGTGGATGAAGAAGGTCGGCCTGGCCGGCTTCGAGGCGCGCTATCCGCATCAGCTCTCGGGCGGGCAGAAGAAGCGCATCAGCATGGCGCAGACGCTGATTCTCTCGCCCAAGATCGTGCTGATGGACGAGCCGTTCTCGGCGCTCGATGTGCACACGCGCCACCTCATGCAGAGCGAGCTGCTGCGCCTCTGGCAGGAAGACCGCAAATCGCTGCTGTTCATCACGCACGACCTGGAGGAGGCCATTGCCCTGGCCGACCGCGTGGTCGTCATGTCCGCCGGGCCCGCCAGCCGGCCGGTTGGCGATGTCGAAATCACGCTGCCGCGTCCGCGCAACGTGTCTGAAATCAACATGTCCGACGCGTTCATCCGCCTGTATCGCGAGATCTGGTCGATCCTCGGCACCGAAGTGGAGAAGAGCCATGCCGTCCAGCACTAACACGATGCCTACCGTGGGCACGCAGCGCGCCGGTCTCGCGCACAGGACCAAGATCCGCCTGTTCCAGCTGGCCGTGGTGGTGTTGATGTTCGGCTCGTGGGAGGGCCTCGGCCGCGCGGGCGTGGTCGATCCGTTCTATTTCTCGATGCCGTCGTCGATCGTCGCGCGCATCTGGGAGTGGTTCACCGCCGGCGACATCTACACGCATCTGGCCATCACCCTGGCCGAGACGATTCTCTCGTTCGGCATCGGCACGCTGCTCGGTATCAGCCTGGGGCTGTGGCTCGGCTTGTCCAAGCTCGCGGCCGAGGTGCTGGACCCGTTCATCAAGGTCTTCAATGCGATCCCGCGCATCCTGCTCGCGCCCATCTTCGTGATGTGGTTCGGGCTGGGGCTGACCTCCAAGGTGGCGCTGGGCGCGACGATGGTGCTGTTCATCACGTTCTTCAATACGTACCAGGGCGTGCGCGAGGTGAACCCCGTCATGCTGGCCAACGCGCGGCTGCTCAAGGCCAGCCGCATCAGCCTGCTGCGCCACGTCTATGTGCCGTCGGCCACCAGCTGGATTCTCTCGAGCCTGCGCGCTTCCGTCGGCATGGCCGTGATGGGCGCGATCGTGGCGGAGTACCTCGGCTCGTCCGCTGGCCTGGGCCACCTGATTGCGCAGGCCGAAGGCGTGTTCGATGCCACCGGCGTGTTCTCGGGAATCGTCGTGCTGTCGGCCTTCGTGATTGCGCTGGACCGCAGCGTCGATGCGCTCGAAGGCAAGTTGCTGGTGTGGCGCCCGAAGGTCGACCCCGAAACGGGCGCCTGAGCCCCAAGCACAATGAGGGAGACAACCATGAAGCGATGGATTTCGGCCCTGTTGTGTGCGGCCGTCTGCACGGCAGCCAACGCCGCCGAGCCGGAGAAGAAGGACGTGAGCCTGTCAGTCGGCTCGATGATCCTGAACTACATGCCGGTGCCGCTTACGCAGTCGCTGGGCAACTTCCAGAAGGAAGGGCTCAACGTGAAGGTGGAGAACTTCCAGGCCGGCGGCAGCAAGGCACTGCAGGCGCTGATTGCCGGATCGACCGATGCGGTGGTGGGCTTCTATGACCACACCATCCACATTCAGGCGCAGGGCAAGGACATTGTGTCGGTCGCGCTGCTCAACGTTACGCCCGGCATCGTGCTGGCCGTGCGGCCCGACCTGGATATCAAGAGCGGCAAGGATCTGAAGGGCAAGAAGATCGGCATCACCGCACCGGGCTCGTCCACCGATCTGTTTGCCCGCTATTACGCCATCAAGAGCGGGCTGCAGGTGAACGACGTGTCGTACATCGCCGTGGGTTCCGGCGCGCCGGGCATGGTGGCGCTGGATCGCAAGGAGATCGACGCGCTCGTCAACTTCGACCCCGTGGCGAGCCTGCTGGAGAAGCGCCGCGCCGCCAAGTTCCTCGTCGATACGCGCACCGATGCCGGCTCCAACGCCGTGTTCGGCGGCCGCTACCCGACCGCCACGCTGTACGTGACGCGCGACTTCATGACGAAGAATCCGGAGACCGTGCAGCGTCTGGTGAACGCCTTCATCCGCACGCTCAAATGGATCGACGCCAGCACGCCCGAGGCCATCGCCGACAAGATGCCCAAGGAGCAGCAGGTGGGCGGGCGCGACGTGTTTGTCGATGCGCTGCGCCACTCCAAGCCGATCTTCTCCAAGGACGGCCTGATGACCGATGCCGATGCCAAGGTGGCGCTGACGGTGCTTTCCAGCTACGACGAAAAGATCCGCAACGCCAGGATCGACCTGGCGAAAACGTACACTAACCGCTTCGTCGACCAAGCCCTGAAGACGGTCAAGTGAACCGTCTCGCCCAACCCGCCATGACCGCAGAGCGCCAAACCACCCAGAACGAGATCACGCCCGCCGCCAACGAGGGCGATGCCGCCACGCCGGGGCAGTCGGGGGTGGCTGCGCTGGACCGCGCGTTCTCGATCCTGTTTGCGTTCCGCCCCGGCGATTACGCGCTGACGCTGGCCGAGCTGGCCGCGCGCACCGGGCTGTACAAGAGCACGATCCTGCGGCTTGCCGGCTCGCTCATCCAGCACCGCATGCTGTTTCGCCTGGAAGACGGCCGGTACCAGATCGGTGCCGCGCCGTTGATGCTCGGCGCGCTCTACCAGCGCAGCATGCGCCTGGGCGACGTGGTGCTGCCGCACATGCGCGCGCTGGCCGAGGCCACCGGCGAGGCGGTGTCGTTCTACATCCGCGAGCGCGATGTGCGTGTCTGCCTGCATCGCGTCGATTCGAGCCACGCCATCCGCGATCACGTGCGCGAGGGTGACGTGCTGCCGCTGGAGCGCGGCTCCGGCGGGCGCGTGCTGTGTGCGTTCTCCGGCATGCAAGGCGCCACGTACGACGCGATCCGGCGCGATCACTACTACGTGTCGATCGGCGAGCGCGATCGGGAAACGGTGGGCCTGTCGGTGCCGGTGTTTGGCGTGCAGCAGGCGCTGCGGGGTGCGCTGTGCCTTGCCGGTCCGGCGTCGCGCATCGACGGGGCGCTGCTGCAATCGTGGCGCGTGCCGGTGCTGGAGCACGCCGCGCAAATCACGTCCACGCTGGGTGGCGACCCCGCGCCGCTGCGTCTCGCTGCCCAACTGATCTCTAAAACCTAGGCTCCGCCAAGACGCCCCACCTCCTGAGCGGGGCGAGGGGCGGAGCCGACTGTGTAGCAGGAGTTGTTTTCATGGCTTTGCCTCTCGCGGGTTTGCGCGTGCTCGACTTGTCGAACGTGCTGGCCGGGCCGTTCTGCGGCTATCAGCTGGGTTTGCTCGGCGCTGAAGTCATCAAGATCGAGGTGCCGGGCAATGGCGATCTCGCCCGCCGTCTGGGCGCCGATCCTGAGCAGGCGCGCCGCAAGATGGGCGCCTCGTTTGTCGCCGTCAATGCGGGCAAGCAGTCCGTCACCGTCAACCTGAAGCACCCCGAGGGGCGCGCGATCCTGCTCAAGCTGGTGGCGCAGGCCGACGCGCTGATCGAGAACTACCGCCCCGGCGTGATGGACCGCCTGGAACTCGGCTACGACGTGCTGCGCGAGGTCAACCCGCGTCTCGTCTACTGCGCCATCTCGGGCTTCGGCAAGGACGGCCCGCTCAGCGGCAGACCCGCATACGACCAGATCATCCAGGGCATGTCCGGCGTGATGAGCGTCACCGGCGACGACGCATCGGCGCCGCTGCGCGTCGGTTACCCGATCAGCGACACGGTGGGCGGCATCACGGCGGCGCTGGCCGTCACCGCATGCCTGCTCGGCGCGCAGCGTACGGGGCAGGGCTGCATGGTGGACGTGTCGATGCTGGAATCGACGCTCGCCACCATGGGCTGGGTCGTCTCCAACTACCTGAACGCCGGTGTGACGCCGCAGCCGATGGGCAACCAGAATTTCACCGCCGCGCCGTCGGGCACATTCACCACGGGCGATGGGCTGATCAACATCGCCGCCAACGAAGACAAGCAGTTTGCCGCGCTGTGCCGCGTGGTGGGGCATCCGGAACTGGCCACCGACCCGCGCTTTGCCGAGCGCCATGCACGCAAGGAACATCGCCAGCAACTCAACGACGCGCTGGAAACGGCATTGGCCGCGCGCCCGGCCGCCGAATGGGAGCCGCTGCTGATCGAAGCCGGCGTGCCGGCCGGGCTGGTGCTCGACGTGCCTGGCGTGCTGGCGCACGAACAGGTGACGGGCCGCGGCTTCGTCACCTCGTTCCCGGAGGCCGGGCAGCACGTGACGCGCGCGGGCTTCCGCCTCTCGGGCGAAGATCCGTGCCCGCAGACACCGGCGCCATCGCTCTCCGCCCATACCGACGACTGGCTTGCCAGGCTCGGTTACCGCCACGACCAAATCGAAGCCTTGCGCGCCGAAGGCGCCATCTAATCATGACGACCGCACCGACACAGGACGCCGCCGGCCTCGCCGCCGATTACTGGCGCACCGACATCATCGACATCGAACCCGGCCGCATCCACGTACGCGGCTACCCGATCCAGGAGCTGATCGGCCAGATCGGCTTTGCCGAAATGATCTGGCTGATGCTGCGCGGCGAGCTGCCGGCCAAGGGGCAGGCGGCCTTGCTGGAAGCGGCGCTGGTGGCGTCGGTCGATCACGGCCCGCATGCGCCATCCATTGCGATCGCGAAGATGGCGACAAGCTGCGGCCTGCCGCTCAACGGCGCGATGGCGTCTGCGTTGAACGCGCTGGACGACGTGCACGGCGGAGCGGGGCAGCAGGCGGTCGAGCTGTTCCACGATATCGAGGCGCGCATGTTCGACGGCGCCTCGCTGGAGGCGGCCACGGCGGCGGGCGTCGATGCGTTCATCGCCGCGCACGGCAAGTACCTGCCGGGCTTCGGGCATCGCTTCCATCCGGTGGACCCGCGAGCGGTGCGTCTGCTCGCACTGGTGGACGAGGCCGCGCAAGACAACGTGGTCGGCGGTCGTTATGCCGCCATCGGCCGGGCCATCGCGGCGCTGCTGGCTGCGCGCAAGGGCCGGCCGATCCCGATGAACATCGATGGGGCGACTGCCGTCATCTATGCCGAGCTCGGGTTTGCCGCACCGTTGGCGCGCGGGGTGTTCTGCCTGTCGCGCGCGGTGGGCATCCTGGCGCATGCGTGGGAGCAGTCGGGCCGCGACGAGCGCAACAAGGGCCCGATGCCGCGCCAGTTGCCCTACCGCTATACCGGCGCGTCCACGCGGCATCTGCCGCAGACCGACGCGGCGACTGCGTCATGACGTATTGCAACTGGCCCCCGGTCGAGACCACCGTCCTTGCCGAAATGCCGGCCGCCCTGCGCCGGCCCGTCCCGACCGGCCGCGTGTACCGCCTGCGCGCCGATGGACGCCTCGACTGCCTGCTCTCGAACGGGCCCAGCCCGAATGGCCTGGCACTGACACCGGACGAATCCGCCCTGTTTGTCGCCATGACCCGCGACAACGCCGTCTGGCGCCTGCCGCTGCTTGCCGACGGCAGCACCAGCAAGGTCGGCCGCTTCGCGCAGTTCCATGGCACCAGTGGCCCGGACGGCATGGCGATGGACCCGGTCGGCAACCTGCTCGTCGCGCATGCCTCGCTGGGCGCGGTGTTCGCGCTGTCGCCCCACGGCGAGCCGCTGGCCCGCATCGCATCGTGCCGCGGGCGCTCCACCACCAACGTCGCGCTGACCCCCGATGGTCAGGGCATCGTCATCACGGAGTCGGCAACCGGCACCGTCCTCCAGGCCAGCTGGCGCGGGCTCGAACTCGCCTGACGGTCATCTTCCGCGCGCCGAGGGGGCACGCCCGGCCCATGGGTGCGCGGCGCAGATCACGCAGCGCCTTCCGCCATACCGTCGATTCCGCACCTGACAAAGTGCACCGGCCGGTTTTGTCTCAATATGAGAGACATGTATCTATAGGTAATACAGAAGGGTAGGAGCTGTCCTACAAAGCTGGGTTCGTACTGTAGGAGCGATCCTACAAAGCTGCCTGTTGCCGGTCGGAACTGTCCTACATGGCTTGTAGGAAGCAGTAAGAAGTGTCCTACAAACCGTTAACCGAGCATCCCATGCTCACAGTCGCAAAACTGCCACGTCTTCTTTGTCGAATGAGGGTTCACAAGCGCAACAATATTGCTTTTTTGAGACAAAGATTGGGGTAAATACGTGTCAAACGTCCGCTTTAGCACATTGTCTATCCCGGGTCCGTCGGCCCACAAACGCTTCTCGTGCAATGTTTGTTAACACATTTGTAGGAAAATGGCCTACAAGTTTGTCGGAGAACTTACCCCCCTGATGTAGGGGGCTACCCTTCTTTACTTACCCTCAACTGAAACCCACAATGTGTTCAACACAAAACAACTTCACCATGTCTTGATTGACGTGAGTAAGAAGGGGCGGAAAGTGCCGGCAACGGCGCCGACCGCCAGAAGCATCCGGTCTGTGGGGATCGGGGCATGTCCGGCGAGGGTAGGTGCAGACGAAGTCTGTGCTACCGGACAGCACCGTGCGGGGTCGGATGCACGCTGTACTTTTACTGCACACGACGGGACAACATGGATACGCAAGACATTGTTTCCGAGATCAGCGAGCTGAATCTCACCTACCTGATGCTTGCCCAGCAGATGCTGGCCAAGGATCGCGATGCCGCGCTTTTTCGCCTCGGCATCTCCGAAGAACTGGCTGACATCCTGCTGACGATGTCGCCCGCGCAGATCGTCAAGCTGGCCAGCACCAACGTGCTGCTGTGCCGCTTCCGCTTCGACGATCACGCCATCCTGGGTCTGGTGACCCAGCCGCACCGTGACAAGGGCCTGCAGCAATCGCAAATGTCGATCCTGCTGGCGCGTCAGGCGGTTGAGCAGATCAACTGAACTGTTTGCGGCGGGTTTTCCGCCGGGTTCAGGGATTGCACTTTGGATGAGTAGCAAGCGTAGCGGGAGCAGTGCCATGCGACACACCAGCGTCATGAATGAAGTCGAGCAGATCCACCTGGCAGCGGAATTGATTTCGCTCGGTGCGCGTCTGCAACTGCTGGAACAGGAGACCACGCTCAGCCGTGAGCGCCTGGTCAAGCTGTACAAGGAAATCCGGGGGGAATCGCCGCCCAAGGGCATGCTGCCGTTCTCGGCGGACTGGTTCCTGACGTGGTCGCCGAACATCCATTCGTCGATTTTCCTGAACATCTATCGCTTTCTGGGCGAGAACAGCCGCAGCACCGGGGTGCGCCGCCTGATCTCGGCCTACAAGCTGTACCAGGAACACATCTACGTCCATGAGCAGGAAGAGGTGCTGTCGATCACCCGTGCGTGGATGATGCTGAAGTTCTTCGAGGGGAAGATGCTGCACACCGTGAAGTGCAAGCGCTGCACCGGCCATTTCGTGGCCCACGCAGACGACCTGCACCACGATTTCGTGTGCGGTGTGTGCCAGCCGCCGTCGCGCGCCGGGAAGAAGAAGCGCGTGGCTGGCCAGGCCGATGCGGTCGCAGAGAAGACGATCGAAGCCTGACGCGGTAGGGACGGAAACACGGACGGCCGGGAACGCCGGACGGGAAAGACGGGAAACGGGAAGCGCCGGCCAGTCCGGCACGCAGTACGCCACATATCGAACACAACCCGCGCACGAGCAGCACAGGGGCTCAGACAGTCAAAAAAGGGGAAGGGGGTACGCCGGTCGCAGGCAACTGCAGACCGGTTTTTTTTTGTGCGTCCCGTCGTGCATGTGCCTCCTTCCGTATCGGCACGGCCCCACCGGTTGACGGCGCCCGACGAACGCGTTGGGCGCACCCGGTGCCGCCTGCGCGCCACGGTTACCCGAAGAAGAGGGGGCGGAAAGCGATTTCCGCCCCTTTTCTCATGGGTGCGCGGCCGCCTTTGGGAGGGTGATGCTCAAGCCGCCCGTTTTGCTGCCGTTCATGGTGGGTAAGGGGTGCGCGGCGCGGTGTTCCGGACCTGCGGGGGCTGCAAAAGCCTGCGCGAGCCTTCAGTTAACCCGTGCCATGCCGTTATTCCCCTTGTATTGATCGCAGGATCCCATTCAGGAGTTCACCCCGTGCTAGTCGCCATCGGTTACATCGTGATTCTCGCCTCGGTGTTTGGCGGCTACATGCTGGCCGGAGGCCATCTGGGCCCCCTGTTCCAGCCGACGGAGCTGCTGATCATTTTCGGCGCCGGCTGCGGTGCGTTCGTCGTCGGCAACGACAAGAAAGCCATCAGCGCCACGCTCAAGGCCCTTCCGGGCCTGTTCAAGGGCTCGAAATACACCAAGGCGCTCTATATGGAAGTGATGGCGCTGCTGTACGTGGTGCTGTCCAAGATCCGCCGCGAAGGGATGATGTCCATTGAGGCCGACATCGAAGCCCCGCACGAAAGCGCGCTGTTCGCGAACTACCCGGCCATCCAGGCCGATCACCACGCGCTCGATTTCATCTGCGATTACCTGCGCCTGATGGTGGGCGGCAACCTGAATCCGTTCCAGATCGAAGCACTGATGGATCAGGAAATCGACACCCACCACCACGAGGCCGAACAACCGGCCCGCATCATCACCAAGGTGGGCGACGCCATGCCGGCCTTCGGCATCGTGGCCGCCGTGATGGGTGTGGTGCACACCATGGGTTCGGTCGGCCTGCCGCCGGCGGAACTCGGCAAGCTGATCGCCTCCGCGCTGGTCGGTACGTTCCTCGGGATCCTGCTGGCGTACGGCTTCATCGGGCCGCTCGGTTCGCTGCTCGAGCAGCGCGCCGAAGAATCGACCAAGTTGTTCCAGTGCATCAAGGTGACGCTGCTTGCCAGCATGAACGGCTACGCCCCGGCGATCGCCGTGGAATTCGGCCGCAAGGTGCTGTTCTCGACCGAGCGCCCCTCGTTTGCGGAGCTGGAAGACCACGTGCGCGGTGCCAAGACGGCGTAGCGGGAACCCATGACCACGAAGCGCAGCCGATGAGCCGCGCCGGATAACGACGCAGTACACACCGACGGGAACGGACCATGAGCAAGTCCAGCACGCCGACCTTCATTGTCATTCGGCGCAACAAAAAAGGCGGACACGCGCACCACGGTGGCGCGTGGAAGATCGCCTACGCCGATTTCGTGACCGCAATGATGGCGTTCTTCCTCCTGATGTGGCTGCTGAGCTCCGTGACCAAGGCCGAGTTGTCCTCGGTGGAAACGTACTTCCGCACGCCGCTGAAGGTGGCGCTGTTCGGCGGTGCCGGTTCGGGCGACCAGTCCAGCATCCTGAACGGCAGTCCGGCCATCAAGCAGAACATGCCGCAGCCCAACCCGAGCCCCAGCCCCACGGTGCAGCGCCAGCGCAACATCCGCGACGAATCCGATGATGCGGTGCTCAACAAGCTCAAGCAGAAGATCGCCGAGATGGTCGAGACCAACCCGGTGATGAGTCAGTTCAAGCACCAGCTGCTGATCGACATGACCAGCGAGGGGCTGCGCATCCAGATCGTCGACCAGCAGAACCGGCCGATGTTCGCCAACGCCAGCGCCGAGGTGCAGCCGTACATGCGCACGATCCTGCGGGAGCTGGGCTCGGCGCTGAACGACGTGCCCAACCCGATCAGCCTGTCGGGCCACACCGATGCCACGCAATACGCCACGCAGCACGGCTACAGCAACTGGGAGCTCTCTGCCGACCGCGCCAACGCTTCGCGCCGGGAACTGATCGCGGGCGGCATGAAGCCCGAGAAGGTCAGCCGCGTGGTGGGCCTGGAGGCATCGGTGCCCCTGGACAAGACCAATATCTACAACCCGATCAACCGCCGCATCAGCATCGTCGTGTTGAACAGCCGTGCGGCCGAGGCCGTGCGCTCGGGTGGGGTCGAGCCGGTGGCCGACCTTCGCAACGACGGCAAGGACACGCTGACCGACGCCGCCGCACGCGCCACGGGTGTGGCCGATGCGATGTCGCCGGCCAAGCCAGCAAGCGCCGAGGGGAGAAAGACGCAATGAGCGAGAAACATATCCTGGTGGTGGACGACTCCACGTCGATCCGCCGCATGATTGCCGCGTGCCTGCGCGAATGCGGCTTTGCCGTGACGGAGGCCGCCGACGGCAGCGCGGCGCTCGACGTTGTGCGCGAGCACGCCGGCAGCGCGCATCACCTCGTGATCACCGACCAGGTCATGCCCTCGATGGACGGCCTGACGCTCATCCGTGCACTGCGCGCGCTGCCGGCCTACGCCGACACGCCCATCCTGATGCTCACCACAGAGGCCGACGGCACGATCCGCGAACAGGCCCGGGCGGCCGGCGCGACCGGCTTCCTGCCCAAGCCGTTCGACCCCGAGGGCCTCACCGATTCTGTCATGCAACTGTTCGAATGGCATGCGCAGACCCACCGGTCTGCGTCGGCCCATTAATCGACCGAGACGACCAACATGAACCTCGATCTCAGCCAGTTTTTCGGCGCCTTCTTCGAAGAAGCGGAAGAGCTGCTCGTCGACATGGAGCGGCTACTGCTCGATCTCGATCTCGCGAATCCTTCTTCTGATGATCTGAACGCCATCTTCCGCTGCGCGCATTCCATCAAGGGCGGTGCGGCCACCTTCGGTTTCACGCACATGACCGAACTCACGCATGTGCTGGAGTCAATTCTGGACCGCGCACGCACCGGCACCCTGCAACTGCGCGAGAACATGGTCGATGCCTTCCTGGAAACGAAAGACGTGTTGAAAAGCCAACTTGATGCCTACCGGCAAGAGCACCCCATCGATACGGCCACGCTCGAATACATGGTGGCCAAGCTCAACAGCCTGACTGCCGACGACGCCGCCGCGCCGGCTGCGCCCGCTCCTGTGGCCGCCGCGCCGGCCCCGGTGGCGGCCCCCGAACCCGGGCCGGTGGCGGCCGAGGCACCGGTGGCTGCGCCCGTGGGCGCCATCGACGGCGGGCTGGACATCAAGCTCATCGACGTCTCGAATGAAGACTGCGAGCTCATCGTCACCGAACTCAAGCACCTGGGCACCGTGCTGCGCCACGTGCGCAGCGGCCGCAACAGCGACATCGTGCTGCAGAGCACGTGCACGCCCGACGACATCATCGCGGTGAGCTGCTTCATCATCGACGCCGATCAGATCGTCATCACGCCGCACGCTGGTGACGCCGCGCCGGCTGCCGTTGCACCGGTGGCCGAAGCCGCCGTTGCCGCGCCGACGCCGGCCGCAGCCCAGACCGCCGTGCATGCGCCGGCCGCCAACGAGGCGGTGCCCGCGCCGGCTGCTGCCGCACCGGTGCCGACGCGCCCCGTCGCAGCCGAAAAGCCGGCCGTGGCGGCGGAAACGTCGATCCGCGTGGGGGTGGAGAAGGTTGACCAGCTCATCAACCTGGTTGGCGAGCTCGTGATTACGCAAGCCATGCTCGCGCAGACTGCGTCGTCGTTCGACCCGGTGTTGAACGAGCGCCTGTTTGCCGGCCTGTCGCAGCTCACACGCAACGCACGCGACCTGCAGGAAGCCGCCATGTCCATCCGCATGATGCCGATGGACTACGTGTTCAACCGCTTCCCGCGCCTGGTGCGCGACCTGGCGCACAAGCTCGGCAAGCAGGTCGAGCTGTCGACGTTCGGCAAGTCGACCGAACTGGACAAGGGCCTGATCGAACGCATCATCGATCCGCTTACGCACCTGGTGCGCAACAGCCTGGACCACGGCATCGAATCGCCGGAAGCCCGCGTCGCGGCTGGCAAGGATGCGACCGGCCAGCTGCTGCTGTCCGCGGCGCACCAGGGCGGCAACATCGTCATCGAGGTGAGCGACGACGGCCAGGGCCTGAACCGCGACAAGATCCTCAAGAAGGCGCGCGAGCGGGGCCTGCCCGTGTCGGACAACATGACCGACGACGAGATCAACCAGCTCATCTTCGCGCCGGGCTTCTCCACCGCCGATCAGGTGACGGACGTGTCCGGCCGCGGTGTGGGCATGGACGTGGTGAAGCAGAACATCCAGTCGATGGGCGGCTATGTCGAGATCCAGTCGCAGAAGGGCAAGGGCACGACGATCCGCATCGTGCTGCCGCTCACGCTGGCGATCCTGGACGGCATGTCGGTCAAGACCGGCGACGAGGTGTTCATCCTCCCGCTGTCGTGCGTGGCCGAATCGCTGCAGCCGCGCCCCGAAGACATCAAGGCTGTGCCAGGCGGCGGGCGGCTGCTGAAGGTGCGCAACGAATACCTGACGCTGGTGCCGCTGTACGAGCGCTTCCGCATCACGCCGTCGATTCCCGATCCGTCGGAAGGCATCGTCGTGATCCTCGATTCGGAGGGCAAGAAGATCGCCCTGCAGATCGACGAGCTGGTCGGCCAGCAGCAGGTGGTGGTCAAGAACCTGGAGACCAACTACCGCAAGGTACCGGGCATCTCTGGCGCGACGATCCTGGGCGACGGCAGCGTGGCGTTGATCGTCGACGTGTCGGCGCTGATGCGCGAGACCCGCGCCGGACATTCAGAAAACGCCATGCGTGCCGTTACTGCCGAAAAGCAGGAGATGGGCGAAGCACAGGGCGGGCGTTTCTCGACCGAGGCCATGGCCGCGGCATAAGCGTCCACGCCAGGCTGCATGCATCAGCCACCCACATCGAATTCAATCTAGTGGCCCGACGGGCCAAGGGGAGCCGCAATGGAAGTCAAGGAACACGCGATCGGAGAAGACACCGGCGGGGAAGAGTACCTGGCCTTCACGCTGGGCCGCGAGGAATACGGCATCGACATCCTGAAGGTGCAGGAAATCCGCGGCTACGAGACTGTCACGCGCATTGCCAACGCACCGGACTTCATCAAGGGCGTGATCAACCTGCGCGGCATCATCGTCCCGATCGTGGACCTGCGCATCAAGTTCCAGCTCGAGCGCGTGGAGTACAACCAGTACACCGTCGTCATCATCCTGAACCTGAAGGACCGCGTGGTCGGCATCGTGGTGGATGGCGTGTCCGACGTGCTGACGCTGCAAAGTCAGCAGATCAAGCCGGCGCCGGAGTTTTCGGGGGCGCTGGACACGGAGTACATCCGCGGCCTGGGCTCGATCGATGAACGCATGCTGATCCTGGTGGACATCGAGCGACTGCTCATGTCGGCCGACATGGCACTGTGCGACGAGGCCGAAGCGGCCTGATCGGCAACATGAATCCGGCCGGGGCGCGTTGCGTGCCCGCGGCCGATCGGTCCGGGCCGGGGAGGCCCGGCAGGCGACAAGACACCGCCACAACAGGTGCAGCGCCTCAAGGGGAGGAAAGCATGTTCAGCAGAATGACCATCCGGCTCCGGTTGGGGCTGATGATGGCGGGTGTGGGAGTGCTCGCCGTCATCGTTGGTGTGACGGGCCTCATTGGCATGCGGCACGCCAATACCCGTGTGCAGGAAACGTACTCCGTGCAACTGGCGGGGGCCGTCGCATTGGCGGAGTCCGATGCCAACCTGCTGAGCCTGCGCATCGTGCTGGACCGGGCCGCCATGGCGCCCAATGCGCCAGGGATCGACAAGACGATCGAGCGCGCGAGGATGTTCCTCGACAAGTCGGACGCCGCCTGGAAGCGCTATCGCGCGCTGCCGGTCGCGGCCGACGAGCGCAAGCTGGCCGAGCAGGCCGAAAGCCAGCGCGCCGCCTTCCTGCGCGATGGCGTGGAGGTTCTGCTGCAGGCGGTGCAGGCGCATGACGAGGCGCGCATCAGCAAGACCGTCATGGACGTCATGCCCGCGCTGTACCGCCCGCTGGGCGATACGGTGATCGCCCTCAACCGCATGCAGGTGGATGTCGCCCGCGCGAGCTACGAGGCCACGCAGCGTGAGCACGACAACCTGAGCGCGCTGACTTCGGCGCTGCTGCTGGGCGGCATCGTGGCCGGTGGGCTGATGACATGGGCGCTGCGCCGGTCCATCACGGTGCCGCTGATGCAGGCCATCGAGCAGGCCGAGCACATTACCCAGGGCGACCTGACCCACACGATCCATGTGGACCGCGCCGATGAAACCGGCCGCTTGCTGCTGGCCCTGCAACGCATGCAGGAAAGCCTGCAGAGGATGGTGGGCCAGGTGCGCGCGGGCTCCGACTCGATCGCCAGCGCCACGCAGCAGATCGCCAGCGGCAACGCCGATCTGTCGCAGCGCACCGAGCAGCAGGCTTCCGCGCTCGAGGAAACCGCATCGAGCATGGAAGAGCTCACGAGCATCGTGAAGCAGAACGCCGACAACGCCCGGCAGGCGAGCCAGCTGGCGGGCAATGCGTCGGATATCGCCGTCAAGGGCGGCGAAGTCGTGGGCCGCGTGGTGGAGACCATGGCGGGCATCAATGAAAGCAGCAAGAAGATCGCCGACATCATCGGGGTGATCGAAGGCATTGCCTTCCAGACCAACATCCTGGCGCTGAATGCGGCAGTGGAAGCTGCGCGTGCGGGCGAGCAAGGCCGCGGCTTTGCGGTGGTGGCCGGCGAGGTGCGCAGCCTCGCGCAGCGTTCGGCCACGGCGGCCAAGGAGATCAAGGCGCTGATTGGCGATTCGGTGGGCCGCGTGCGCAACGGCTCGGCGCTGGTGGCGGAGGCCGGCGAGGTGATCGAAGAAGTCGTGGTGGCCGTCAAGCGCGTGACCGACATCATGGGCGAGATCTCGGCCGCCTCGGACGAACAGAGCAGCGGCATCGAGCAGGTCAACCAGGCCGTGAACCAGATGGACGAGGTCACGCAGCAGAACGCCGCGCTGGTCGAGCAGGCGGCTGCTGCCGCCATGTCGCTGCAGGAGCAGGCCGATGGGCTGCGCCAGGCCGTGGCGGCCTTCCGCACGCAAGCGGGTACGCCGGCCGCAACGCCATCTGCGGGCCACCCCGAATCGCGCGTTGCCGCAACCGCGGTGGCCAGGGCCGAACCGCAGGCCAAGGCCGCCCGTGTTCGCGCGGCGCGCCCGACGCCGACTGCCGCGGCTCCGGCCCGAGCCACCGCTGCGGCCGTGGCGGCAGCGCCTGCAACCGTACAACAAGGCACGCGCAGCGCAGCCGCCGCCCCTGTGGCAAAGGCGGCCGCGCCAGCGCCCAAGTTGCAAACACCGAAGCTGGTCGCCGCAGGCGGCGACGACAGCGACTGGGAAACCTTTTAACCATGTATGCACGAGATCTTCGCTGCTCGCGAAAGCTCTCTCGTGCGTGTTTGTGGTGTGCAGCCTGCCCCTCGGGGCAGGTTTTTTTTTGCCTGGGCAGGTCATGTCGCAAAGACGGGGTGATCCCCCTCTGAAGGGGCATGCGCCCTAGGCGGTTCTAAAGAGCCGTCCCCTGGGGGCCGATAGCGGTTACAGGGGCATACAGAAAGAGAGGGGTAGACAAACATGGGTTGGATCAAGCGCTTGCCGGTGTCCACGGTCCTCACCGGCGGATTCCTGATCGTGGCCGCAATGGGTGCGGCCATTGGCGGGTTGGGCATCTATACGATCACGCAGTTGACGAAAGCCAGCGAAGAGCTGGCCCAGAAGCAGATGCGCGCCATCACGCAGATGGGCGGTGCGGCCAACAGCCTCGCCCATGCCAGCCGTGCGCAGACGGCACTGCTGATCGCCACCACGCTCAGCGAGCGCAAGACGCTCAGCGGCCAGATCGCCGACAGCATGCAGCGCCTGAAGGAGGGCGTGGACAACGTGCGTCCGCTGTTCACCTCTGACGAGGGCAAGAAGATGATCCGCGAGGTGGATGCCGTCTACCCCGTGTGGAGCAAGCGCATGAACGACTTCGTTGCGCTGATGGACAAGCAGGGCCTGGACCCGACGCAGTTCGACAGCCGCGTCACGGCCGAGAACGTCGGCCTGCTCGACGACACCGCTGCGTTCGAGAAGACGCTCGACAAGATGGTCAAGCGCGTGGAGGAGGTGTCTGCGGCGTCCACCGTCAAGGCGCGGGACGATGCCCAGCGCTCGCGGCTCGTGATGGTCGTCCTGGCGTGTGCCGGTGCGCTGCTGGGCATCGTGCTGGGGCTCGTGATTGCGCGCCGCCTGTCGCGCCAGCTGGGTGGCGAGCCGTCATACGCGGCCGACATCGCGCGCCGCATCGCCGCCGGCGACCTCGCCGTGCATGTGCAGACCCGCCCGGGCGACCGCGACAGCATGCTCTTCGCCATGGCCCAGATGCAGCAGCAGTTGACCAGCACCATCAGCAACATCAAGCGCTCCGCCGATTCCATTGCCAGCGCCACCCAACAGATCGCCGCCGGCAACGCCGATCTGTCGCAGCGTACGGAAGAGCAGGCCAGCTCGCTGGAAGAAACGGCATCGAGCATGGAAGAGCTCACGAGCATCGTGAAGCAGAACGCCGACAACGCCCGGCAGGCGAGCCAGCTGGCGGGCAATGCGTCGGATATCGCCGTCAAGGGCGGCGAAGTCGTGGGCCGCGTGGTGGAGACCATGGCGGGCATCAATGAAAGCAGCAAGAAGATCGCCGACATCATCGGGGTGATCGAAGGCATTGCCTTCCAGACCAACATCCTGGCGCTGAATGCGGCAGTGGAAGCTGCGCGTGCGGGCGAGCAAGGCCGCGGCTTTGCGGTGGTGGCCGGCGAGGTGCGCAGCCTCGCGCAGCGTTCGGCCACGGCGGCCAAGGAGATCAAGGAACTGATCAGCGATTCGGTGGGCCGTGTCGAAAACGGCTCCATGCTGGTGGCCGAAGCGGGCAGCGTGATCGACGAGGTGGTCGTTGCCGTCAAGCGCGTGACCGACATCATGGGCGAGATCTCGGCCGCCTCGGACGAACAGAGCAGCGGCATCGAGCAGGTCAACCAGGCCGTGAACCAGATGGACGAGGTCACGCAGCAGAACGCCGCGCTGGTGGAAGAGGCCGCGGCCGCTGCCCTGTCGCTGGAAGAGCAGGCGCAACTGCTGCGCGACGCCGTGGCGGCGTTCCGCACCGATGCGTCTGCCGAGGCGGCTGCACCCGCTGCCGAAGCGGCTCGTGCGCCGGCCAGCCCGGCCCCGCGCAGCCAGACGCACCCGCCCAGACACGACGTCGTGCCGGCCGTAGCGCGCGCTCAGGCCTCGCGCAAGGCTGCTGCAGCGCCGGTCGCGCCCGCGCAGACGCCGGAGAATGCACCGTCTGCGCCGGTGGCGACCACCGCACGCACAGAAAAAGCGGCCAACGAAGCACATGTGCCGGCCCATCCCGTCGCAGTGGCGGCGGTTTCGGCCGCATCGGCAGGGCCCGCCCTCAAGCTGGCGGCCGGTTCTGCCGATGATGATGACTGGAGCACGTTCTGACGCCGGCTCCGCAGCAGCAAACCTGGCGTGGCGGCCACGGTCGTGACGCCCGCCGAGCATGGATAGCGGGCGCCAGACCCGCAATTACGGGGTAGTTATCAATGGCTATGGCACACACCTTGGCGCCGGTTTCGCCGACGCTCGCGTCGCGTGAGTTTTCGTTCACGGCGGAGGATTTCGCCCGCATCCGTGGCCTGATCTATCGGCGCGCGGGCATTTCGCTGTCCGACCGCAAGAGCGAGATGGTCTACAGCCGCCTGGCCCGCCGCCTGCGCGTGGTCAACCTCGGCTCGTTCCGCGATTATCTCGACGCCCTGGAGAACGGCCACCTGCCCGACGAGTGGGAGGCCTTCACCAACGCGCTCACCACCAACCTGACCGCGTTCTTCCGCGAGCAGCACCACTTCCCGATCCTGGCCGAGCACGCCAAGGCCAAGCGCACGCCGTTCACGGTGTGGTGCTCGGCCTCGTCCACCGGGGAAGAGCCGTACTCGATCGCCATCACCCTGGCCGAGACCTTCGGCTCGATGCATCCGGGGCAGGTGAGCGTGATCGCCTCCGACGTGGACACGAACGCGCTGGCCCGCGCGCGTGCCGGCATCTACCCGATGGAGCGCGTCGCGGCGCTGTCCGCCGAGCGGCTGAAGAAGTACTTCCTGCGCGGCACCGGCAAGCACGAAGGCTATGCGCGCGTGCGGCCCGAGCTGCAGGCCATGATCGACTTCCGTCAGATCAACCTGCTCGACCGCGACTGGCCGCTCACGCAGAAGTTCGACGTGATCTTCTGCCGCAACGTGATGATCTATTTCGATAAGCCCACGCAGGCCAAGATCCTGGAGCACTTCATCGACGTCATGAAGCCCGACGGCCTGCTCTTTGCGGGCCATTCGGAGAGCTTTCTGCAGATCAGCAAGGCGTGGTCGCTGCGCGGCAAGACGGTCTATGAGATCGCGCCCGACGTGCGCGCGAAGATGGCGGGCGCGCGATGATCGAATTCGGCAAAAAGGCCACCCCGCGTGCCCCGGCTGACACCGTGCGCAGCGACAGCGGCATGACGGCGGGCGCGATGGCCACGCTCGCGCAGTCGGCCGCCAGCACGCACGCGTATTACGACACCACCTTCAGCCGCCGCGCGATGAAGGTGCTGCCCGGCGAGTACTACGTCACCACGGAAGACCTGATGCTGGTGACCGTGCTCGGCTCCTGCGTGACGGCCTGCGTGCGCGACAAGATCCTCGGCATCGGGGGCATGAACCATTTCATGCTGCCCTCGCGCAACGAGGCCGAGTCGATCCTGTCACCATCGATGCGCTACGGCACGCACGCCATGGAAGTCCTGCTCAACCAGCTCTACAAGGCCGGCGCCCGGCGCGAACACCTGGAGATCAAGGTGTTTGGCGGCGCGGCCGTTCTGGCCGGCATGAGCACGCTCGACGTGGGCGAGCGCAACGGCAAGTTCGTCCTCGAGTTCCTGCGCAACGAAGGCTTGCCCGTGGCGGCCAAGGATCTCTTTGACGTGTATCCGCGCAAGGTCTACTTCGTGCCGTCCACCGGACAGATCATGGTGCGCAAGCTGCGCTCGCAAAGTTCCGCGGCCGAGCTCGATGGCGAAGCGCAGTACGCCAGCAAGCTGTCGAAATCCATCGCGGCCAAGCCGCCTTCGCGCCTGCAACTGTTTACGTAATCCCGTTCCCGTATCCCCATCATTCCTGATCCTTGCTCTCCATATGAACGACAAACGCAAGATTCAGGTGCTGTGTATCGACGATTCGGCACTGATCCGCAGCATCCTGAAGGAGATCATCAACGCGCAGCCCGACATGGAAGTGGTGGGCGTGGCGCCAGACCCCATCATCGCGCGCGACCTCATCAAGCAGACCAACCCGGACGTGCTCACGCTGGACGTCGAAATGCCCAAGATGGACGGGCTCGACTTCCTGGAAAAGCTCATGCGCCTGCGCCCGACGCCGGTGGTGATGATCTCGTCGCTCACGGAGCGCGGCTCTGAAGCCACGCTGCGTGCGCTGGAGCTCGGCGCGGTGGATTTTGTCGCCAAGCCCAAGCTCGGCATGCGCGACGGCATGAACGAATACGCCGACCAGATCGCCGACAAGATCCGCGCGGCCGCCCGGGCACGGCTGCGTCCGCGCACTGCCGCCCCCGTTGCCGCAACGGCTGCGCCGCAGGGCACGCACGTGCGGGCCGAGCACGCCCCAGCCACCCCGGCCCCGGCGCGTACCCATTTCTCGTCGACGGAGAAGCTCATCATCGTGGGTGCCTCCACCGGCGGCACCGAGGCGATTAAGGATTTCCTGCTGGAAATGCCGCCCGACTGCCCCGGCATCCTGATCGTGCAGCACATGCCGGCCGGCTTCACCACCTCGTTCGCCAAGCGGCTGGACGGCCTGTGCCGCATCCGCGTGAAGGAGGCCGTGCACGGCGAGCGCGTGCTGCCCGGCCACGCCTACATCGCCCCAGGCGACATGCACCTGTCGCTCGGCCGCAGCGGCGCCAACTACGTCACCGAGTTGGACCAGGGCCCGCCCGTGAACCGCCACCGGCCGGCGGTGGACGTGCTGTTCCGGTCCGCCGCGCGCAACGCAGGGGCCAATGCCCTGGGCGTGATCCTCACCGGCATGGGCAAGGACGGCGCGGCAGGCATGCTGGAGATGCGCAACGCCGGCGCCTACAACGTGGCCCAGGACGAGGCCTCGTGCGTGGTCTACGGCATGCCCAAGGAAGCCGTGGCGCACGGCGGCGTGCACGAGGTGCTGCCGCTGTCGCAGATCGGCCCGCACGTGCTGGCCCGGCTGTCCGCCCATGGCCGCGTGACGCGGGTGTAGCCGGCCGGCTCTCAGGCTGGCCGCGCCTTCGGTGCGGCCCGTGGGGCCGCCCGCCATGGGCCGCGAACCGGGTCGTTGCATCGGCGGCGCTCAAGAATCGGCCAGGAGCGCCGATAAGACAGCCAAGGAAGCCCGACCCCCCCAAAATTTTAGTAAGTGGAGATTGTGTCCATGGACAAGAGCCAGTTCCGATTCCTCGTCGTCGATGACTTTCCGACGATGCGCCGGATCGTGCGTAACCTGCTCAAGGAACTCGGTTTTGCCAACGTCGACGAAGCCGAAGATGGCGCGGCCGGCCTGGCCAAGGTCAAGGAAGGCCGGTTCGATTTCGTGATCTCGGACTGGAACATGCCGAACATGGACGGTCTGCAGATGCTGCAGAGCATCCGCGCGGATGCCAACCCGTCCATCAGCAAGCTGCCGGTGCTGATGGTGACGGCCGAAGCCAAGAAGGAAAACATCATCGCCGCCGCGCAGGCCGGCGCCAGCGGCTACGTGGTCAAGCCGTTCACGGCCGCCACGCTGGACGAAAAGCTGGGCAAGATCTTCGAGAAACTGGAAAAAGCGGGGGCCTGATGAGCGAGATGCACGACGGCGCCCAGGCGAGCGCCGCACAGGGTGCCGACCACGGCGACATGCCCGAGATGCTGCAGCGCATTGGCCATCTCACGCGCATGCTGCGCGAGAGCATGCGCGAGCTGGGCCTGGACAAGGGCGTGGAGCGCGCTGCTTCGGCCATTCCCGACGCGCGTGACCGCCTCAATTACATTGCCAACATGACGGAGCAGGCGGCTACCCGCGTGCTCAACGCCATCGACGCGGCCCGCCCGGTGCAGGACGCACTCGAGTCCGACGCCGAGGCGCTGGTCAACCGCTGGCAGTCGTGGATGGACCGCCAGCTTGGCGATGATGAGATCCGCGAGCTCGTCGGCCAGACCAACGGCTTCCTGCGCAGCGTCCCGCAGAAGACGCGCGACACCAACCACCAGCTCATGGAAATCCTGATGGCCCAGGACTTCCAGGACCTGACCGGACAGGTCATCAAGAAGGTGCTGGACGTGGTGCAGCTCATTGAAAGCCAGCTCGTCAGCATCCTGCTCGACAACGCGCCGGAACACCTGCGCGTGGAAGTGGCGCCGACGCTGCTCAACGGTCCGCAGATCAACCCGGACCATCCGGATGTGGTTGCCAACCAGGAGCAGGTGGACGATCTGCTGGAAAGCCTGGGCTTCTGAACCTGGCGCCGGACACAACAAAACGGGCGTTGCGACGATGTGCGCAACGCCCGTTTTGTTTTTTGTTTTCCTCGTTCAATACGGCAAATACCGCTGCCTTCAATCCCGCAGGATGGTCCGGAACCCGATGTGCGCGGCTGGCAGATCGGCTTCCTGCGCCTCGCGTGCAGAGGCCCGGTAGCGCACGCAAAAGTCCGGCGAGCAGAGGAACGAGCCGCCCTTGATCACCACCGGCCGGTTCGGCTGGCTGTTGCCCTGCCCAAAGCGTTGCGGCTGGTCCAGCGCTGCCACGGCGCGCGTGTCGCCATTGGCGTGAGACTGATGCGGGCCGGTATAGGCGTCGCGCGTCCATTCCCATACGTTGCCGATCATGTCGTACAGCGCGAAGCCGTTGGCGGCATAGCAGCCGACCGGGCCGATGCCTGCGCGGCCGTCCTCCGCGGTGTCCAGCACGGGAAAGATGCCCTGCCAGTAATTGGCGCCGGGTTTGCCGTTGCCATCGCGCGGAGCTTTTTCAAGATCGGCGCCGTCTCGGCCGGCCTTGCCGGCGTATTCCCACTCGGCTTCCGTCGGCAGGTCGTGGCCCAGCCAGCGGGCGTAGGCCAGTGCATCGGCCTGGGTGACACGTGTCACGGGCTGGTTGTCGGCGTCGGCAAGCCTGCTGTCGGCCCCTGTCGGGTGGCGCCAGTCCGCGCCCTTGACCCAGCGCCACCATGCATAAGGGCGTGCCTGCATCTCTGCCGAATCGGGCACGTGAAACACCACCGCGCCGCCCTGGCGCTCGGCGTCGGTCACATAGCCGGTGGCGGCCACGAAGGCGGCGAACTGGGCGTTGGTCACCTCCGTCTGGTCGATCCAGAAGCCGCGCACGCGCGTCTGGGCGGCGGTGCCATTACGCTGCGCGGGGCGTTCGTCCGGATAGCCGAGCGTGGTGCCGAAGGTGAAGCTGCCGCTGCTCACGTGCACCATGCCGGCCCGCGTGTCGTGCCGCCAGCCGGGCGGCAACCCGGCGTAGCGGGCACAGGCGTCGGTGGTGCCCAGCGGCAGGCGTGGGGCGGTGTGCGCGGTGACCACGTTCGCGGCGCGGGCCGCCATGTTGCCGCCGGCCGGGTGCAACGCAACGGCGGTCACCGCGGCCAGCGGCGCACCCGCCAACAACCAGCGCAAGCCCCTGCGCCTGCGCTTCTCTACCACGGCGCCCATCAGTAAAACCCGCGTGGGCGCAGCGGCTCCACACCGCCAACGCTGCGCATGTAGTCCTGCCATTGCTGGTACAGCGTGGCGGCCACGTCAGGGTGCTGCGCAGAGACATCGTTGGTCTCGCCGCGGTCGCTGGCAATGTCGAAGAGCTGCCAGTGGCCGTCGGCCGCACCCAGCGGCGGTTCGGTCCACAGCGCCTTCCAGCGGCCGTCGGCGCTGCGCAGATAGGCACGGCCGTACGACTCGTCGCCAAAGGGCTGCGTGTGGATGGGCCCCGCATCGGCAGATTGCCGGATCGACGCCAGCAGCGACACGCCCGTCACCGGATACACCGCGCGGCCGCCGTATTGCACCTTGCCCTTGTTCTGGTCCACACCGTTGCCGTCCACGGCCGGCTGCGCGGGTGTACTGGGCGGCGCAATACCGGCCACGGCCAGGAAGGTGGCGGTGTTGTCGGTCACATGCGTGAAGCGCGTGATGGGCGGCAGCGCCTGGGTCTGGCCCGGCAGGCGCACGATGGCCGGCACGGAGACACCGCCTTCGGCCGCATGGCCCTTGACCAGGTTGAACGGCGTGGCGCTCACTTCGGCCCAGCGCAGGCCGTATTGCAGGCGCTGCGCGTTGGCCAGGCCGTTATCGGTGCCGAGCCTGGAGTAGACCGGCTCGGTGGCGTTGGCTTCATCGGTGGCCTTCGGGTCGGCGCCGGAGTCGATCGGCCAGCCTTCAGCGCCGTTGTCCGACTGGAACATGATGAAGGTGTTGTCGTACTCGCCAATGTCTTTCAGGTGCTGGATCAGCAGGCCGATGTTGTAGTCGAGGTTCTCGACCATGCCGGCGTAGATCTCCATGTAGCGCGCCTGCGCCTTGCGCTCCAGCGGGGTGAGGTCGCTCCACTTCTTGTTGACATAGCCGGGGCCGTAGTCGGTATAGCCCTGCGCGGGGCCGTGGTTGGCGTTGATGTAGCGCGCATTGGCGGTGCCGTTGTTGGGCGACGCGGCCGAACGCGTGGTTGTGCCGGGCAGCCCGGCAAACGGCGTGAAATCGGCCGGAATGATGCCCAGCGCCTTCTGCCGCGCGATGCGCGCATCGCGGATGACGTCGTAGCCCGCGTCATAGCGGCCGGCATATTTGTGCAGCCACGGGTCCGGCACCTGCAGCGGCCAGTGCGGCGAGGTGTAGGCCGCATAGGCAAAGAACGGCTTGCCGTCGCCCTTGTGCGAGTCGATGTAGCTGATCAGCTTCTGCGTGTAGAAATCCGTCGAATAGAACACTGCGGGGCTGCCTCCCGCGCCGCCCGGTTGCCCTGGCTGGCCCGGTTGCACATAGGCGCCGTCTTCCGTGTAGTTCCTGGCGTTGGCGTTTTCATGGCCGAAGTGGTTGCTGGCCGCACCCGGCAGCAGCGCATACGAACGCTCGAAACCCCACTGGTCTGGCGTCTTGCCCAGGTTGGCGGCGCTGCCCGCAATGCCGTTGCCCAGGTGCCACTTGCCGGCCATGTAGGTGTGATAACCGCCGTCCTTGAGCAGTTGCGCGACCGACAGCGCGCGGTCGTTCAGATAGCCCTCGTAGCCGGGTAGCCCCGCGCGCTCATCGTTGGGTGCACCCATGGTGCCTTCGCCCACCAGGTGGTGGTCGGTGCCCGAAATGAGCATCGCGCGCGTGATGGCGCAGACGGTGCCCGCGTGGTGGTTGGTCAGCAGCCGGCCCGACTGCACCAGCGCGTCGAGGTTGGGCGTGTCGATCTCGCCGCCCATGGCATGGATGTCGGAATAGCCGAGGTCGTCGGCCATGATGTACAGGATGTTCGGCTTGCGGGCCGGCGTGTCCGGTGTGCTGTTGTCGGTGCCGGCTGTGGACGTGCCGGGCGGCGAATCGCTGCCGCACGCACTGAGTGTGGCAAGGGCGGTGGCGAGCAGGGCCGCCAGCATGCGCTGGCGCAGGGGCAAGGCAGGGGAGTTGGCTCGATCGGGCGACATGACGGTGGGTCCGTTCTGCATTCTGGTTTGGAGAACGGGTCATGCTATGGACGCCCCCTGCATAAGGCGACGAAGTTTTCCGCAGGTCGATATGACGGACAGGCGTCTTGCCGGTCGGCAGGCCGTTGCCGCGCCATTGCGAACCCCACGTCAGCTCTGAATGGACGACGTTTGCGCTGCAGCCCGGGCCATTTCATCGAAAAAAACGCTCCTGGGCTCTCTTTTCCACGCTTCTGCCAGGCGCGGGTGCCGGAATAATGCAGCGGTCGGTCATCAGGCCGGTGCTGTGTACTTCATTCCGTTTACCCCTCGCGCGCCGGCATGTCCGAAGAAAGCGATCTCGAAAAAACCGAACCCGCCTCTCCGAGGCGCCTCGAGCAGGCGCGCGAGGAAGGCGACGTTCCCAGATCGCGGGAACTGGGTTCGTTCGCCCTGCTGGCCGTGGGCGCTGGCGGCCTGTGGGTCATGGGCGACGCGATCGTGCGGGCGGCCTCGTCGTTCCTGGCGCGGTGCCTGGAGTTCCATCGTTACGACTACACCCGCACCCAAGACCAGTGGACGTACGTGGCGGCGCAGTTCACGCCGCTGGCCGTGGTGCTGGGCGGGCTGCTGCTTCTGCTTGTCCTGGCGGCTCTGACGCCGCTGGCGCTCACACGCGGGGCAATCTCGTTCAAGCCGCTGGCGCCGGACATCACGCGGCTGTTCAAGCTGCACGGCCTCACGCGCATGTTTTCGGTGGAGGGGCTGCTGGAGCTGCCCCGGCTGCTGATCAAGCTGGCGCTCGTGGCGGGTGTGGGCTGGTGGCTCATCACGTATTACCGCGGGGCCTTCATCGAGCTGCCGCAGCAGAACCTGCGCACCGCCATGCAGGAGACGATGCATGTGGCGGGTGTGGCGTTCCTCTGCATGGCGGGCGTGATGCTGCTGGTGGCGGCCGTCGATGTGCCGCTGGCGCTGTGGCAATACGCCCGCAAGCACCGCATGACCAAGGAGGAGGTGCGCAAGGAGCACCGCGAGTCGGAGGGCGACCCGCATGTCAAGGGCCGCATCCGCGCGATGCAGCGCCAGGTCGCCCAGCGCCGCATGATGGCCGACGTGCCCAAGGCCGACGTGATCGTCACCAACCCGACGCACTACGCCGTGGCGCTGCGCTATTCCGAGCAGGAGGGCGGCGCGCCGCGCGTGCTGGCCAAGGGCGCCGACCTGGTGGCCGCCAAGATCCGCGAGCTCGGCACCGAGCACAAGATCCCGATTCTGGAAGCCCCGCCGCTGGCGCGGGCGTTGTACCGGCATACCGAGATCGGCCAGCAGATTCCGCAGGCGCTGTACGCGGCCGTGGCCGAGGTGCTGGCGTACGTCTATCAGCTGCGCCGCATGCATCAGGTCGGTGGCCGTGCGCCCGTGCGCCCGACCGATCTGCCGGTGCCCGCCGATATGGACCCGGGGCCGCACCCCGGCCCGGACGACGCCGATGACGACGTCACCGGCAACGCCTGACGGATCGGCAATCCCAACGTTGATGCTGACGCTTTCGTCGGTGAGGCCCCGCCTGCCGCTACCGCACCACGACGTTATATCGGCCTGGGCGGTGCCATGCGATCACCATCGCGCTCATGGCAACTGCGCTCAGGGCCGACCAGCCCACACGGCCGGTCGGAATGACCAGGAGCGATGTCAGCAGAATCATCGAGTCGATGGCCACCTGCACGATCCCCGCATTGATTCCCCGCGTGCGCTGCAGCCAGAGCGTCAGAACGCCCGTGCCGCCCACGCCGGAGCCATGCCGGGCCAGCGCCAACACCCCCATGCCGTTGAGCGTTCCGCCCACCACCGCCGCAAACAGCGGGCTCTCAAAATCGATGTGTAACGCCTGCCGCGTCACTGCAAGCAGGAGGGTGATCCCGCAACTGGCCAGCGTCGACTTGATGGCAAAACGCGGGCCCATGACGAAATAGGCGAACACGAAAAACGGCACGTTGACCAACGTGAAAATGGTGCCGACCGACATCGGCGCCACGTACGACACGAGCAACGCGATCCCTGCAATGCCACCGGTCACGAGTCCGGCTGCGCTGAGCAGCACCACCCCCGTCACGATGAACATCATGCCCACGGCCATGCCGTAGACGTCTTCGAGCATCGTGTGCTGGGCGGCATGGGGCGGGCTTGCTGCAACGGCGCTGCTTGCGTGATGAAGCTGATGGTCCATGGCGCCGCTCATCGGATGAACGGCCAGTCCGGCAAACAATCATGGATGTCCGGTAATCCAGAGGTGGGGTGCTTCATTGAACCTTGCCTATGATCGGGTTGGTGCATCCACGCACCGGACACTGCACCACCTTCGTGCGGTGATGCCTGGAACCGGGTCTTGTGGGCGGCGTTTCAGGATGATTTGCAAGTCCCATACCCAGCGCCCCGGGCTGCATGGCGCATACGACCAGGCCGCTGCTGCAGCGCGAGGGTATCGAAAGGGGGTGCGGTTGAGGGACGGGATTGGTACAGCCTGGTTGAGTACGCGATTCTGTATGAAAGTCTGGTACGACGCACCTCCAGGCCCCCCTGGCGGCGTGAAGGGGGCAAAGCGCACCCCCCGGTGGGAGGGTATTTCAGAGAAAAGCCGCCTTTTGGGCGGCTTTCTCGCTTCTTCGGTTTGGCGGTGCGGGCGGCAAGATGGCAGCCATCGCAAAAGCCCCCCGCTGCCTGTCCCCCCACGATGAACGCCGCCTTGCTCCGAGTCCAAAGCTTCCTGCGCCAGGGCGACTACCGCTCCGCCGCCGGCCCGGTGCTGATCATCCTGATCCTGGCGATGATGGTGTTGCCGCTGCCGCCGTTCGTGCTGGACCTGCTGTTCACGTTCAACATCGCGCTGTCCATCATCGTGCTGCTCATCAGCATGCACACGCTCAAGCCGCTGGATTTCTCGTCGTTCCCCAGCATCCTGCTGATCACGACGCTGATGCGGCTGTCGCTGAACGTGGCCTCCACCCGCGTGGTGCTGATGGAAGGTCACACCGGCCCCGACGCCGCCGGCAAGGTGATCGAGGCGTTCGGCCACTTCCTGGTGGGTGGCAACTACACCGTCGGCATCGTGCTGTTCGTCATCCTGGTGATCATCAACTTCATGGTGATCAGCAAGGGCGCGGGCCGCATCGCCGAGGTCAGCGCGCGCTTCACGCTCGACGCGATGCCGGGCAAGCAGATGGCCATCGACGCCGACCTGAACGCCGGCCTCATCCGAGAAGACGAGGCGCGCCGCCGCCGCACGGCCATCGCCCAGGAAGCCGAATTCTTCGGCTCCATGGACGGTGCCAGCAAGTTCGTGCGCGGCGATTCGGTGGCGGGCATCGCCATCCTGCTCATCAACATCGTCGGTGGCCTGGCCGTGGGCGTGCTCCAGCACAACATGGACATCGGCCACGCCGCCACCAACTACACGCTGCTCACCATCGGCGACGGGCTGGTCGCGCAGATTCCCGCGCTGGTGATCTCCACCGCGGCGGGCATCATGGTCAGCCGCGTGTCGACCGACAAGGACGTCGGCCAGCAACTGTCCAGCGAGCTGTTCGCCATGCCGACGGTGCTGATGACGACCGCCGGCGTGCTCGGCCTGCTCGGTCTGGTGCCAGGCATGCCGCATTTCCCGTTCATCCTGTTCGGCGGTGCGCTGGGCTACCTCGGCTGGTACCTGAAGAAGAAGCGCGCGGTGCCTGAAGTCGAGCCGGTGCTGCAGGCCATTGCCCCCGTCGATACGCCCGAAGCGAGCTGGGACGACGTCTCGTGGGTCGACGTGCTGGGCCTCGAGATCGGCTACCGCCTGATCCCGCTCGTCGACAAGAGCCAGGACGGCGAGCTGCTGCGCCGGATCAAGGGCATCCGCAAGAAATTCACGCAGGACATGGGCTTCCTGGCGCCGGTGGTGCACATTCGCGACAACCTGGAGCTGGGGCCCTCGTCGTACCGCATCACGCTCAAGGGCGTCGAGATCGGCCAGGGCGAGGTGCAGCAGGGCAAGTTCCTCGCCATCAACCCGGGTGGCCAGGACGGGCGCCTCGGTACGCAACTGCCCGGAACGCCCACGGTCGACCCGACCTTCGGCCTGCCGGCCCTGTGGATCACCGCCGACGTGCGCGACCGCGCCCAGGCCGAGGGCTATACGGTGGTCGATTGCAGCACGGTCATCGCCACGCACGTCAATCAGTTGATTTACACCCATAGCACCGAGCTTCTCGGCCGTTTGGAAGTGCAGCAGTTGCTCGATCATTTGGCCAAGGAAGCACCGAAGCTGGTCGAAGACGTTGTGCCCAAGCTGTTGCCCGTCGCGACCGTGCAGAAGGTGCTGCAGAACCTGCTGGACGAAGGCCTGCACATCCGCGACATCCGCACCATCGTCGAGACGCTGGCGGAACACGGAGGCAGGACGCAAGACCCCGCCGAACTCACCGCCGCCGTGCGCGTGGCCCTTGGCCGGGCGATTGCCCAGCAGCTCTTTCCGAACAAGACCGAAATGCAGGTCGTCACGCTCGACCCGAATCTGGAGAACATCTTGCTGCAAAGCGTCGTTGGCTCGAATGCCGGCCCGATCGAACCGCAACTGGCTGACTCGCTCATGCAGGCGGCCGCCGATTCGTCGCGCCAATACGAACAGATGGGCCAGACGGGCGTCCTGCTCGTGCCGCCCGCGCTGCGCCCGATGCTTGCCCGCCTCTTCAAGCGGGCCGCGCCGGGGCTGCGCGTGCTCTCGCACGCCGAAATTCCCGATCACCGCACGATTAAGGTTGTCGCCATGCTTGGAGGCCGCGCATGAAAATGCATCGATTTACCGGACTGACGTCGCGCGACGTGTTGCGCAAGGTCCGAGACCAATTGGGCGACGATGCGCTGATCCTGTCGAACCGCGCCGTGCCTGGCGGTATCGAGGTCATTGCCGCATCCGACACGCATCTCGATGCGCTGGTCGATCCGCATTCGACCGCGCCAAGGGCCGCCCAGCGCCGTCCGGTGGCCCCGGCGCCGATCCCGGAGCCGGCACCTGCCGCTGAAGCCGCCGTGGCCGCTGTGGCCGCACCCGCGGAACACAGCGCGCAGACCGACACGCCCGCACCGGGCGCACTGGCCCGCCTGCGCAACCGCTTCATCGCATCGCGCCGTGCCGCGCAGGACGATGCCGTACCGGCTGCCGCCGCCAAGGCCGCCGGCAGCACGCTGCAGACGCGCGTCGATGACGACGTCGCCCTGACGCCCGCACAGGCTTCGGCCGAAGACCCGCTCGTGGCTTCCACACGCATGCTCGCCGGTCTGTCGCTGGACCGCGCCAACGAAAGCGCCGCACACGCGCAGGCCAGCACCGCGCAGTTCATTGCCCGCCGCGCCGCCGCGGAAGACGACGAGTTGCCGCGCGCGCAGGAAGAACGCAAGCCCGCGCTGCGCAGCTTTGCCGAGCGCGTCGAGGCGCAGGCCCGTGCCACGCGCGCCGAGCAGAAGGTGCACGCGCGGCAATCGACCGACGACATCTTCGTCCGCATGGAAGACACGATGGCCAAGCCCGAAGCGCCCCTCGAAGACATGCGCCTGCAGCGCTCGGCGATCGACCTGCGCGCCGACCTGAAGGCCGACCTGAAGGCGGAGAGCGACGCCATGACGCGCCGCATGGTCAGCGAGATCGACACGCTCAAGAGCACGCTGAACGACGCCATGTCCAGCCTCGCCTCGCTGGGTGTGAAGCTGGGCGACCCGGTGCGTACGCGCCTGTTCCAGACCATGCTGAACGCGGGGTTCTCGGCGCAGCTCACGCGCTACGTGCTCGAGAACATGCCGCAGCACGACACCTATGAAGGTGCGCTGGACTTCGTGCAGCGCGCGATCGAAAAGAACCTCGCCGTGGTGCAGGACGAAAACAGCCTGCTCGACCAGGGTGGCGTGTTTGCCCTGATGGGCCCGACCGGTGTGGGCAAGACCACCACCACCGCCAAGCTGGCCGCGCGCTTCGTGCTGCGCCATGGCGCGTCGCGCGTGGCCCTGCTCTCGACCGACAGCTACCGGATCGGCGGCCACGAGCAGCTGCGCATCTACGGCAAGATCCTGGGCGTCACGGTGCATGCCGTGAAGGACGCGCAGGACCTGAGCCTTGCGCTGAACGACCTGCGCGAGAAGCACGTCGTGCTGATCGACACCATAGGTATGAGCCAGCGCGACCGCGCCGTGTCGGAACAGATGGCGATGCTGCATGCCGTGGGCCCGTCGATCAAGCGGCTGCTGCTGCTGAACGCCACGAGCAACGGCAAGACGCTCGACGAGGTCGTCAGCGCCTACCGCAACGCCCACACCGGCGACGCCAACCTGGCCGGCTGCATCCTGACGAAGATCGACGAGGCCGCTTCGGTCGGCCACGCGATGGACGTGATGATCCGCCGCCGCCTGCCGCTGCACTACGTGTCGTACGGCCAGCGCGTGCCGGAAGACATTGCCGCGCCCAACAAGAAGCTGCTGATCCATCGCAGTTTCCGCGCGGGGGCGGAGCAGTCGTCGTTTGCGCTCGATTCGGACGAATCGCTGCTGGTGGCGCAGGCCGCCGCGCGTGGCCAGCTCGGCCGCGAGCCCGGTCTGGCCGCGTTCGACTTCGCATGAGCAAGGGGGCACGATGACGACCCCATTCGTCAAGGACCAGGCCGCCGGGCTGCGCCGCATGCTGGGGCAGGCTGCCAGCCGGCGCGTGCTGCTGATCGGCGCGCAGGAGCAGGTCGATGACATCGTCGACAACCTGCGCATTGCGTTGTCGGCCCTGGGTCGCGACGCTGCGGTGGTCAGTGCCCAGACCGTCGTGGCCGTGGCCGGTGTGCTCGAGGAGCACGACGACACGGCAGACGTGACGCTCGTGGCCGCGCATTTCGGTACGCGCGCGCTGGCCACCGTGGCCGAGGCGTGCGACGACGTGCTGCTGGCGTTCTCCGACGGCGCGGAAGGCATCAAGAGCGCCTACACGCTGCTCAAGAAAACCGCGGTGCTGCAGGGCAGCGCGGGCATCCGCACCCTGGTGTGCGGCGCGCATTCGGTCGATTCTGCGGTGCGCGTGTTCCGCAACCTCGCCAACACCGTGGGCCAGTACCTGAACACCCGCATTGATTTCGCCGGTTATCTGCCGGAAGACCGGCATATCGAACTGGCGCTCTCGCTCGGCAAGCCCGTGGCGAGCGCGTTTCCCGCATCCCCCTCGGCCATGGCCTTCCGCCAGCTGGCCGAGGAGATGCTGAGCTGGGCCAGCGCCGAGGCCCAGCCCCAAGCCGGCGCGGCAGGGTCGCCGTCGCAGGTGATGGTGTCGGCGCAGGCACAGACGATGTCGAGTTCGGCACCGACGGCAACGCCACGCGCCGCAACGCGCGCGGCCGAGCTGGTTTATTGAGGCGCACCATGAACGAAGCGCCAAAGGCAGGCATGGATATGTACACCGCAACCGGTCGCAAGACCAAGTCCGACGAGATGGCCACGTACGCACCGCTGGTACGTCGCATTGCCAACCAGATGATGGTGAAGCTGCCCGCCAGCGTCGAGCTCGACGACCTCATCCAGGCCGGCATGATGGGTTTGCTCGATGCGCTGTCGCGCTATGAAGAAACGCAGGGCGTGCAGTTCGAGTTCTACGCGGCCCAGCGCATTCGCGGCGCCATCCTCGATGAGCTGCGCGGCTCAGACTGGCTGCCGCGCGGGTTGCGCCGCAACGCGCGCACGATCGAACAGGCCATTCAGAAACTGCAGCAGCAGAAGGGCCGCGCGCCCACCGAAACCGAGATCGCCACGGCGCTCGGCATGTCGCTGGCCGACTACCAGAAGCAGCTTGTCGACCTGCAGGGCAGCCAGCTGCTGTATTACGAAGACTTCGACCGCGAAGACGCCGACGCCTTCATCGAGAACCGCGCCGCCGAAAACGACGCCACGCCGCTGGACCAGTTGCTGGACCACGACTTGCGCGAGTCGGTGGTGGCCGCCATCGAGGCGCTGCCCGAGCGCGAGAAGCTGATGATGAGCCTGTATTACGAGCAGGACCTGAACCTGCGCGAAATCGGCGCCGTGATGGGCGTGTCGGAGTCGCGCGTGTGCCAGATCCACAGCCAGGCGATTGCCCGGATCCGTGCGCGGCTGCGCGATCGCGCGTGGCTGCCGACCCCGACCTGATCGGCACCGGACAGCGTTCTATTGCGCGGCCAGCGAGTCATTTCGCGGCCGCGTTTTCATTTGCGGCAGCTCGGCGACGAGGCGTTCGGCGGCGGCGTCCCACACGCGGGTCTCGCCATGGCGGAAGAGCAGGAAGCGCTCGGCCGGCACGTCCGCGGCCTTCAGGGCGTTTGCCAGGTCGGTGATGGGCTGGTCCAGCGGTTCGTCCGTCAGCTCGAACGTGCCCCAGTGGATGCCCACGGCCTGCCGCGCCCCGACATCGTGCATGACCTGCACGGCTTCGCTCGGGTCGATGTGCTGGGCCTTCATGAACCACCGCGGCTCGTAGGCGCCCACGGCAATCGCCGCCACGTCGAAGTGGCCGAAGCGGGCGCCGATGTCGCGCGTGTCCTGCGAGTATCCGAGGTCGCCCGAAAACCAGAAGCGCAGTTGCGGATGCAGCAGCGCCCAGCTGCCCCAGAGCGTCTGGTTGCGGTCGTACAGGCCGCGTGCGGACCAATGCTGCACGGCGCAGAACTGCGCGGTGAAGGGGCCGAAGCGCGCTTCGTCGTCCCAGTCGAAGGCGCGCACGTTGGCGCCGTGGTCCGCGCCCTTTCCGGCAAGGCGCGTGCCGCGCACGTTGCGTGCAAACCAGCGCTCGACCCCCAGCGGCACGAAGAACATCGGCGCGCCGCCCGGCTGCCGCATCAAGGCTCGCACGCTGGCCTTGTCGAGGTGGTCGTAGTGGTTGTGCGAGATCAGCACCAGGTCGATATGCGGCAACTGACTGAGCGACAGGCCCGGCGGCTGGTGCCGGCGCGGTCCGGCAAACGGCAGCGGCGACGCCCGGTTGGAGAACACCGGATCGGTCAGCACGTTGAGGCCCCCGATCTGCAGCAGCAGCGTTTCATGGCCGATCCACGTGAGCTGCGGTACGGCCGGCGGCTGGTGGATGGCCGCCAGGTTCGGTGCAACGCAGGACAGGTCGCGCGTGGGGGGCTTGGGCAGGCCGAGGCGGCGGCGCTCGCGCTGCCATTGCCAGAAATCGCCGCCCGGGCGAGGGTGTGCGTAGCGGTTGCGAAAGCCGTCCGGCGTGTGATGGGGTTTGGCGGGATCGTAATAGGGGTTCTTCATTTCACCATGACGCCGGGCACCGGTCGGGGCGCGATGCTGCGGCTCTAGCTTGCGGGAGAACGCGGATTCCGCCCAGATCAGGACGTTTGGCGGCTTCGCAAGGGTACTCCGGTCTGCCGGATTGCGCTTTGTCCCCCTTTTTCAGCGCAGTTGTAGCAACATGCGGGCTGCTGAGAGCTTCCACCCTTGCTTGCCATGATGCGTATCGATAACCCCCAACATGACCAGGAAGTCGGCGTGGCCGACGCAACGCAGGATACGACCCGTATCGACGACGTGCGCATTGGCGCCGTGCGCCCGCTGATCTCGCCGGCACTGCTGCTCGACGAGCTGCCCGTGTCGCCCGAAGTGCAGGCCCACGTCGAGGCGAGCCGGACGGCCATCACCGCCGCACTGAACGGGCAGGACGACCGGCTCATCGCGGTGGTCGGCCCGTGCTCGATCCACGATCACGATCAGGCGATGGAATATGCCCATCGGCTGCACGCCGCTGCGCAACGCCTGCAAGACGATCTGCTCATCGTCATGCGCGTGTACTTTGAAAAGCCGCGCACCACCGTCGGCTGGAAGGGCTACATCAATGATCCGAGGCTCGACGGCAGCTTCCGCATCAACGAGGGGCTGCGCCGTGCGCGGGAGCTGCTGCTCGAGGTCAACGCGCTGGGGCTGCCGGTCGCCACGGAATTCCTCGACCTGCTGAGCCCGCAGTACATCGCCGACCTGGTCGCCTGGGGCGCGATCGGCGCGCGGACCACCGAAAGCCAGAGCCACCGCCAGCTGGCCTCGGGTCTGAGCTGCCCGATCGGCTTCAAGAACGGCACCGACGGCGGCGTGCAGATCGCGGCCGATGCGATCCTGGCGGCGCGCTCGTCGCATTCGTTCATGGGCATGACGAAGATGGGCATGGCCGCCATTTTCGAGACGCGCGGCAACCGCGATGCGCACGTGATCCTGCGCGGCGGCAAGAAGGGGCCGAACTACGACGCGGCCGCCATCGAAGACGCCTGCGCGATCCTGCGCCAGGCAGGGCTGCGCGAGCACGTGATGGTCGACTGCTCGCACGCGAACTCGGGCAAATCGCACGTGCGCCAGATCGACGTGGGGCAGGACGTCGCGCGGCAGTTGGCGGCCGGCGAGCGCCGCATCCTCGGCGTCATGATCGAAAGCCACCTCGAGGAAGGCCGCCAGGATCTGAAGCCCGGCGTGCCGCTGCAGCGCGGTGTGTCGATTACCGACGCGTGCCTCGGCTGGGCGCAGACCGAGCCGCTGCTGGACACGCTTGCCGCAGCCGTGCAGGCACGCCGGCGCGGCTGATTCGCCGCCCGGGCCGCGTTATCCCGACGACCGGCTGGAGCGGTGCGGGCGGCAGTGTAAACTGCTGCCTTTTTTTGGCCCTCGCAGCATGGCGCACGCCCAGCATCGCACCGCGCTCAGCGGCCCTGCGCTGATCCGCTTACTTGCCCGGCTGACGGACGTCGATGTGCGCGAATCGGCGCAGCCGCTTTCCGACCGGCTCAGTCAATGGCTGAGCTGGACCGATGCCATCACGCTTTCGACCGCGCTGACGGCGAGCCCTCCGGCGCTCGCCTCCAGCGGCAGCCGCATTGGCCCGGCCGATGCGGACGGCATGTGCTCGCGCGTGCGCGCGGCGCTCGCCAAGGCCATCGCTTCCACGTGTGCCCCCGAGCCACGCACCGGCGCACTGGGGCGCCAGCCGGTGCTGGGCACCGCCGTGGCCGCCGCCGACTATGCGGACTTCCGCCAGCGCTACGTCCTGATGCAGGACCGCATGGAGCTGGAGATCGGCGGCCTGCGTGGCCGCCTGCGCCGCGTGCTGGCCGCCTCGACGCCTGACCTGGCCCGTCTTGCAGTGCTGGACGCCAGCATGGAGCAGGCCCTGGGCGCACGCGAACGCACACTGCTGGGCACCGTGCCGACGTTGCTTGGCCCGCACTTCGAGCGGCTGCGCGCTGCCGCGGAGGCGGGCGGAGCGGCAGAAGCGGCTGAGCGGCCAGACGGGGCCTCTGCCGCCCCACCGACACCATCGCGCGCGTGGCTGGAGGCGTTCCGCAAAGACATGCAGAGCGTGCTCCTGGCCGAGCTCGATGTGCGTTTTCAACCGGTCGACGGGCTGCTCGCGGCCCTTCGATCCTGCTAAGCGGACACCATGTCCAGACAACACCTGAATCTCTTCGTCTTTATCGCCGGGCTCGCCGCCTTGGGGTGGATTGCCGTCGGCTACATTGTCGGCGCGAATCCGCTGGCATTGATCGTCACGCTCATCATCGGCGGCGTCTACGTGGCGGGGGCGCTCGAGTTGCGTCGTTACCAGCAGGCCACCGCAACGCTGGCGACGGCCGTGGACGGCTTGTCGGCGCCGCCGGCCACGCTCGGCGGCTGGCTCGAACAGCTGCCGCAAAGCCTGCGCAACGCCGTGCGCCTGCGCGTTGAGGGCGAACGCGCTGCGCTGCCGGCGCCCGCGCTTACGCCGTACCTGGTCGGGCTGCTGGTGCTGCTCGGCATGCTCGGCACCCTGCTCGGCATGGTCGTGACGCTCAAGGGCACCGGCGCCGCGCTCGAGAGCGCGACGGATCTGCAGGCCATTCGCGCATCGCTCGCTGCGCCGATCAAGGGGCTCGGCTTCTCGTTCGGGACGTCGATTGCCGGCGTGGCCACATCGGCCATGCTGGGCCTGCTCGCTGCGCTGTGCCGGCGCGAGCGGCAGCAGGCCGTGCAGGCGCTCGACGCGCGGATCGCGACGACGCTGCGCATGTATTCGCATGCCCATCAGCGGGAAGAAACGTTCAAGCTGCTGCAACGGCAAGCCGACGTGATGCCCGCGCTGGTCGACCGGCTGCAGGCGATGATGGCAGCGCTCGAACAGCAGGGCGCCGCCAGCAGCGAGCGGCAGATCGCCAATCAGCAGGCATTTCTCGAGCGGGCCGAGGCGGCCTATCGCGACCTCGCCTCGTCGGTGGGGCAATCGTTGAAGGACAGCGCCGCCGAGAGCGCCCGCGCGGCAGGCTCGGTGCTGCAGCCGGTGGTCGAATCGACCATGGCGGGGCTCGCACGCGAAACCGCATCGTTGCACGGGGCCGTGACGCAGGCACTCCAGCGCCAGCTGGACGAGGCGTCGCACCGTTTCGAGGCGACGACGGAGGCCGTCTCCACGCTCTGGGCCAATGCCTTGCGCGACCATCAGCGCGCCAGCGAAGCGCTGGCCGGTCACATGGGCGCATCCGTGGATCGGCTGGTCGAGACGTTCGAGCAGCGCTCGGGCGCGTGGGTCGACAGCGTCTCGGCCCGCCTGGAGACCACGGCGGCACAGCTGTCCGGCACGTGGAACGATGCTCTGGCGCAGCAGGCGCGCACGCAGGCCGAGCAGGCCAGCCGGCACCAGCATGCCCTCGAGCAGGCGGCTGCCACGTTCGAGCAGCACGCGGCAGCGCTGCTGCAGGCGGTGGACCGCTCGCACGCGACATGGCAGACGCAACTCGAGGCGCGCGACCAAGAGCGGCTTGCCACGTGGGCCGACACGCTGGGCTCGACCGCCGCGACACTGCGCGAGGCGTGGGAGCAGGCGGGGGCCGACACCGCACGTCGCCAGCAGGCCATCTGCGACGCGCTGGAGCAGACCGCACGCGACATCTCCGCGCAAACGCAGGCCCATGCGCGCGAGACGATCGCCGAAATCTCCCGGCTCGTGCAGGCCGCGTCGGAGGCGCCCAAGGCCGCTGCCGAGGTGGTGGCCGAATTGCGCCAGAAGCTCTCGGAGAGCATGGCGCGCGACACCGCGATGCTCGAAGAGCGCACGCGCCTGCTGTCGACGCTGGAAACGCTGCTCGATGCCGTCAACCATGCATCGACGCAGCAGCGCTCGGCCGTCGATGCGCTGGTCGCGACATCGGCCGGGCTGCTCGAGCGCGTGGGCACGCAGTTCACGGACCGCGTGGAAGCCGAGACCGGCAAGCTCGGTGCCGTGGCCGCACAGGTAACGGGCAGCGCCATCGAGGTGGCCAGCCTGGGCGACGCCTTCGGGGCGGCCGTGCAGCGCTTCGGCGAGTCGAACGACACGCTGGTCGCGCACCTGCAGCGTATCGAAGCCGCGCTGGAGAAGTCGCTCACCCGCAGCGATGAGCAACTCGCATACTACGTGGCGCAGGCCAGGGAGGTGATCGACCTGAGCATGCTGTCGCAAAAGCAGATCATGGAAGACCTGCAGCGCCTGGGCAGCCAGCGCGCGTGTGCCGGAGCCGAGGCGGCATGAGCGACGAGATCGACGGCGGCGTGGAAGCGACCGCGCCCGTCTGGGCCGCGTTCGGCGACCTGATGTCGGTATTGCTGGGCGCCTTTGTGCTGATTCTGGTGGGCGTGATCGGGGTGCAGCTCGAGTTGTCGTCGAAGCTGGAGCGTGAGGTCAGGCAGCGCGAGGCCGAGGCACAGCGCCGAAAGACCCTGGAGCAGGCATTGGCTGGCCCGCTGGCGGCGGGGCGGGTGACGCTGGTCAATGGGCGCATCGGCATCAACGGCAGCGTGCTGTTCGCCCTGAACTCCGACCAGTTGCAGCCCGAGGGCCGGGCCTTGCTCAAGAGCCTGGCGGGGCCGCTGGCGGCGTACCTTGAGTCGCGCGACGAAATCCTGATGGTGAGCGGCTTTGCCGACGACCAGCAGGTGCGCGCAGGCAACCGCCTCTTTGCGGACAATTGGGAGCTGTCGGCCAAGCGCGCGCTGACGGTCACGCGCGCCCTCATTGACGAGGGCATCGCCGCGTCATCGGTCTTTGCCGCCGCGTTCGGCTCGCAGCATCCCGTGAGCTCGAACGCCGACGACGCGGGGCGCGCAAAGAACCGGCGCGTAGAGATTGCTCCCGTACCGCGTTCGGCCGCATCCAATGGCGCACCGCATGCGCAACACTGAACACCTCGTCGGGCCGAACGCGATGCAGATGCAATGCATCGAGGCGTTGCGGCGGCGCGCGGCAGGGCAGACGGGCGAAGTGCGCCGCTTGCTCGATGAACGCCTGGCCGAGCTGCAGGCCGCCTGCCCGGTCGATGCCGAGCCCCCGCAGCCAGCGCCGCCCTCTGGCGCAGGGCCCAGCCCGCTGGCGGCGCTGCTGGGCGACATCGAGCACCATCGCGGCGGCCGCAGCGGCCACCCGCCGCTCGACATGCTCGAAGAGGTCCGCGCGCTCTGGTCGCGCCTCAGCGCCGAAAAACAGGTGCGCGAGTCGCTGGACAAGGTGCCCGTGAATGCCGGCCCGTTGAATTCGCTGAGCCTGGTGCACCGTTCGCTGTCGTTGATGCGCACCGTTTCGCCCGAGTACCTGCGGCAGTTTCTCGGCTACATCGATGCACTGTCGTGGCTCGAGCAGATGGGCGGCGACACGGCCACCACGCCGGGCGACGCAGGCCGGACGCCTGGGGCGAGAAAGGGCGCACGTAGCAAGTCGCGCTAGCGGGTCGTCGGCCGCGCCCTCACGTTCCTCCTTCCTGACGTCGATGCCCCTGGCGGGCCAGCGCGTGATGCGTGGCGTGCACCCGCATTTCGGAACGCAAAATATGTACACAAAAAACAGCGGTAATTGTTGACATAAAAATAGCAGCGGCCCAAGATTCCGGCCAATACGCGGCATCACGCCGCTCGAATACTGGCAGACGGAGCCCCCGCCGCCTGCCCCAAGCACGCTTCCGGCACGAACACGGGAGCGGCCCCCGGAGACAGACAATGCGCCCATCCTCAGGCCAATCCTCGGCTTCCGCGTCGACCCGCGTCGATCCCGTCAACGAGTTCCTTCCACTGCCGCGCCTGTTCGCGCTCGGGCTGCAACACCTGCTGGTGATGTACGCCGGCGCCATTGCGGTGCCGCTGATTGTCGGCAATGCGCTCGGCCTGTCGAAGGATGAACTGTCCTATCTCGTCAATTGCGACCTGTTTGCCGCCGGTGTCGGCACGCTCATCCAGTCGCTCGGCTTTCTGATTTTCGGGATCCGCCTGCCGGTGATGATGGGTGTCACGTTTGCCGCGGTGGCGCCGATGATCGCCATTGGCGTGGAGCCGGGCATGGGGCTGCCAGGCATCTTCGGGGCGTCGATCGTCTCGGGCGTGTTCGGCATTGCCGTTGCGCCGCTGATGGGGCGGCTGCTGGGCCTCTTCCCGCGTGTGGTGACGGGCACCGTCATCATGCTGATCGGCTTTTCGCTGCTGAGCGTGGGGATCAACTGGGCCGCAGGCGGCCAGCAGATGATTCCGCAGGTGGTGGACGGCGTGAAACACATGGTGCCGAACCCCGCGTTTGGCGATCCGTTCGGCCTGGCCATTGCCGCGCTTGTGCTGGTGACGATCCTGCTGCTGACCAAGTTCGGCAACGCATTGCTGTGCAACATCGCCGTGCTGCTGGGCATCGTGACGGGCACGCTGGTGGCGGCGGCGTTCGGCAAGGTGTCGCTGGCCGATGCCGGCGCGGCGCCGCTGATGACGCTGGTGACGCCGTTCCATTTCGGCATGCCGAAGTTCGAGCTGTCGGCCATCATCTCGATGTGCATCGTGATCGTGATCACGCTGGTGGAGTCGACCGGCATGTTCCTCGCGCTGGCGCACGTGGTCGGCAAGCCCATCTCGCGCAATGAACTGACCAACGGCCTGCGCGCCGATGGTCTGGCGACGGTGGTGGCGGGGGTGTTCAACACGTTCCCGCATACGTCGTTCTCGCAGAACATCGGGCTGGTGTCGATCACGGGTGTGCGCTCGCGCTATGTGGCGGCGGCCGGCGGGGTGCTGCTGATCGTGCTGGGGCTGTTTCCGAAGCTGTCGTACGTGGTGGCATCGGTGCCGCAATACGTGCTCGGCGGGGCGGGCATCGTGATGTTCGGCATGGTGGCCGCGGCCGGCATCCGCATGCTGGGCATGGTCGATTTCCAGCAGCAGCGCCACAACCTGCTGATCATCGCGGTGTCGGTCGGCTTTGGCATGATGCCGACGCTGGCGCCGGCCTTCTTCCATCACTTCCCGGACTGGACGCGCCCCATCACCCACAGCGGCATCGTGATGGGCACGCTGGTGGCCGTGGTGCTGAATGCCTGGTTCAACGGCATCCGCGGCTCGCACGAAGTCATGCACGGTGCGGCCGCAGCCGCGCATTGAACATCCAACGCCGCGCTTCAGCGCGGTTCAGGTTTCTCCGGCAACCGAGACGCGGTATGCGGTGTGCTGCCGGTAGATCTGGCCCGGGCGCAGCATGACCGCTTCTGCATCGGGCATGTTGACCTGGTTCGGAAACGCGCTCGCTTCCAGACACAAGCCGCTGCGTTGCGCGTGCGTGCCTGCCAGCATGTGGCCCGAATAGAACTGAAGCCCGCGCTGATCGGTCAGCACGGTCAATTCGCGGCCGCTGCCGGGTTCATACAGCCGCGCGACCGGACGCACATGCGGGCGATCGTCCGGTGCCGTATTGCGCAGGACGAAGCAGTGGTCGAACCCGCCGACCTGCGCCAACTGCGCGTTGGGCCAGTCCAGCCGCGCGCCAATGGGTGCCCCCTGCCGAAAGTCGAATGCCGTGCCCGCGACACTCATCGCTCGCGTCGGGATCAGCTTGGCATCGACTTCCAGGAAGGCATCGGCATCGATCGACAGGATGTGGCCCCGGATGTCGGTGCCGGGTCTGCCGCTCAGGTTGAAATACCCGTGGCTGGTCAGGTTGATTGGCGTGGGCGCGTCGGTGCGGGCTTCGTAGTCGATCGACAGCGTGCCGTCGTCGTCCAGCGCATAGCGGACCTGCACGGCGACATTGCCGGGGAATCCGGCATCGCCTTCCGGAGATGTGAGCCGCATGACCAGTGCGCCGTCCTGGTCCTCGGCGTCCCATAGCGCCCGATGAAAACCGCTCGCGCCGCCGTGCAGCAGGTTGCCACCCTCATTGCGGTCGAGCGCGTAGTCGATACCGTCGAGCGTAAAGCGCGCGCCGGCAATCCGGTTGGCCCAGCGTCCGATCAAGCCGCCAAGATAGCCTCCCGATTCAAGGTAGGCCGCAGGCGTCGCATGGTTGAGCAGAATCTCCCCCAGACGCCCGCCGCGATCCGGCGCCTGCCAGGAGACGAGCGTCGCCCCCAGATCGCTGATCGAAACGCGCATGCCCGAGGTATTGCGCAACGTGAACAGCCGAACCGGTTCGCCGTCAGGCAGTCGTCCCCATGTTTCCGAAGAGATAGCGCCGTCGAGCGGCGTATGCGCGGAGCGCGCGGGCGCGATGCTCATGATTGGCCCTCTGCGATGGCGCGTTCCTGGTATTCGCGCGGCGTGCAATCCAGCTCGCGGCGGAATACGGCATGCATGTATTGCGGCGAGGTAAAGCCGCAGCGCACCGCCACCTCGGCGGTGGCGACATCACGGCTGGCCAGCATGTGCTTGGCCGCGTCGAGCTTGTGGCGAAGGATTTCCTGGTGCACGGTGCAATTCAACTCACGACGAAAGTGTTCTTCGAGCGATGACCGCGAGATACCGACGTAGTCCGCGACCTGCTCGGTCTTGATTCCTTGGCAGGCGTATTGCCGAATGAAGTGCCGCGCCCGCATGACATACGGGCTGGCAAGCGGCTGATGGCGGGACGACGCCAGCACATTGATGCCCACGGGTGGCACGAGAATCTGCCGACCTGCCAGGCGCGCGCCGCCCAGCATCTGGTGCAGCAGATGTGCGGCGGTGCGCCCCATCTCCACGGTGCCCTGAATGACCGACGACAGCGGAATGCGGCTCAGCGTGCGCGTGAGCGGATCGTTGTCGATGCCGATGATGGCGATCTCTTCCGGTACGGCGAACCCTGCCGTCATGCAGGCTTGCAGCAGATGCCGCGCCCGCGCATCCGTTACGGCGATGATGCCGATGGGCTTGGGCAAGCCGCGCAGCCATTCGATCAACTGGCTGATCGCCTGATGCCAGGTCGGTGCGCTGGTCGATAAGCCCCGGTAAATCTCCTGGTCAACGGGCGCGGCGGGATTGTCCTGCCGGCGCAAGCGCGTAAAGGCCAGTTCGCGCTGCTGTGCCCAGCGGTTCTCCGGCGCCTGGGGCAGGCTGTACAGCGCAAAGTGCTGCAGGCCGGCTTCGATCAGGTGCCGGTAGGCCAGCGCGACCAGCTTGCCGTTGTCCGTGGCGACATAAGGCTCCTTTGCGGGGTAGTGCGCCGGGTCCTCATACGAAGAGCCGACGGCCACCACCGGTAGCGGGCAACCGCCTAGCGCTTCGGCGACGGCGGGGTCGTCGAAATCCGCAATGATGCCGTCGCCGTCAAAGCGCTCGATGCCGGGCAGGCGGCAGCGGAAGTCCTCTTCCAGAAACAGGTCCCACGTCACGCGGGTGGAGCGCATGTAGTCGCCAATGCCCGCGATGATTTCGCGGTCGTACACCTTGTTGGCGTTGAACAGCAGCGCAATGCGATGAATCCGCGCGTGCTGCGATGGATCGGGCAATTGACGATGCATGGACTGTTGGGGCGCTCGCGGTGGCAGGGGTTGCCATACGGCGGCGGTGCTGGGGCGTGCCGCTCGCCCGCACATTCTATGGGCTGCATGCGGCGCTGTCAGACGATGCCCGCCGGGTGGCAAGAAATGTTAGGGCGGTTGGGCAATTTCGTAATTGCCGGTGCCAAGGCGGCGCATGCACCATGCGACTGCCGTCGAGCCGGCCGAAATCTATTGCGGCGCAGCAGACGCCACGTCGGTACCCACCAACAAAAGAACATGGAGTGAGACATGAAATCGAACCAACGCCGTTGTGTTCTGAGGGCCGCCTTTTGCGGTGCAGTGCTCGCCAGCCTGTCGATGGCCGCGCCGCTGGCGCACGCGAGCAAGGCGCATCCGGAAATTGGCTTCTGTATCGACGACCTGCGCGTGGAGCGGTGGTCGCGTGATCGCGATTACTTTGTCGCAGCGGCGGAAAAGCTGGGTGCCAAGGTGTCGGTGCAGTCGGCGGACGCCAGCGAGCAACGCCAGATCTCGCAGATCGAGAACCTGATCTCGCGCGGTGTCGACGTGATCGTCATCGTGCCGTTCAACTCCAAGGCGCTGACCAACGTGGTGGCCGAAGCCAAGAAGGCCGGCATCAAGGTGGTGTCGTATGACCGCCTGATTCTCGATGCCGACGTTGATGCCTACATTTCGTTCGACAACGAGAAGGTGGGCGAGCTGCAAGCGCAGGGCGTCTACAACGTGCGCCCGAAGGGCAATTACTTCCTGCTGGGCGGCGCGCCCACGGACAACAACGCGAAGATGCTGCGGCAGGGCCAGTTGAAGGTGCTGCAGCCGGCCATCGACCGCGGCGACATCAAGGTCGTCGGCTCGCAATGGGTGCCGGAGTGGAGCGCTTCTGCGGCGCTGGGTATCGTTGAGAACGCGCTGACCGCGAACAACAACAAGATCGATGCCGTGGTCGCCTCCAACGACGGCACGGCCGGTGGCGCGATCCAGGCGCTGGCTGCGCAGAAGCTGGCCGGCAAGGTGCCGGTGTCGGGGCAGGATGCCGACCTTGCCGCCGTCAAGCGCGTGATTGCCGGCACGCAGACGATGACGGTCTACAAGCCGCTCAAGCTGATTGCCACCGAGGCCGCGCAGCTTTCGGTGGCGCTCGCCAAGGGCGACAAGCCGAAGTACAACGCGCAGTACGACAACGGCAAGAAGAAGGTCGACACGGTGCTGCTGCAGCCCACCCAGCTCACGAAGGACAACGTCAACCTGGTGGTGAAAGACGGCTTCTACACGCAGGCGCAGATCGGCGGCCAGTAAGGTCCCGCAGTCAGGACCGCTTTGTGCCGGCGATGCGCCAACGCTGCATCGCCGGCCGCGTTCGTACCTCAAGGACGGGGCATGTCTGAACCTCTGTTGCAGATGCGCGGCATCGTCAAGACGTTCGACGGTGTGAAGGCGCTGGACGGTATCAACCTGGTCGTGAAGCCGGGCGAGTGTGTTGGCCTGTGCGGCGAGAACGGCGCCGGAAAGTCGACGCTCATGAAGGTGCTTTCGGGCGTCTACCCGAGCGGCACCTGGGATGGCGAAATCCTTTGGGAGGGGCGGCCGCTGCACGCGAGCGGTATTCGCGACACCGAGCGCGCCGGCATCGTCATCATCCATCAGGAACTGATGCTCGTGCCGGAATTGTCGGTGGCCGAGAACATCTACCTCGGCAACGAAATCACGCTGCCAGGCGGTCGCATGAACTACGCGGCCATGTACCAGGGCGCAGACAAGCTGCTTCGCGACCTGAACATCCAGGGCATCAACGTGGCGCTGCCCGTGATGCACTACGGCGGCGGCCACCAGCAGCTGATTGAAATTGCCAAGGCGCTCAACAAGCGCGCCAAGCTGCTGATCCTGGATGAGCCGTCGTCATCGCTGACGGCGGCGGAGACGCGCATCCTGCTCGACATCGTGCGCGACCTGAAAGCGCGCGGCATTGCGTGTGTCTACATCTCGCACAAGCTCGACGAGGTGGAGGCGGTGTGCGACACGGTTACCGTCATCCGCGACGGCCGCCATGTGTCGACTGCGCCGATGGACGCCCTCACCACCGACCGCATCATCGCGCAGATGGTCGGGCGCGAAATTACGCAGCTGTTCCCACGTGAACCGCATCCCATCGGCGAGGTGGTGTTCGAGGCGCGCAATGTGACGTGCTACGACGTCAACAACCCGGCGCGCAAGCGGGTCGACGGCGTGTCCTTCGCGGTGCGGCGCGGCGAAATTCTTGGCGTGGCGGGACTGGTCGGTGCGGGGCGCACCGAGCTGATGCAGGCCGTGTTTGGCGCGTATGAAGGTGCCAGTGAGGCGGACCTCGTCCTGGACGGAAAGCCGTTGAAAATCCGCGCGCCGCTCGATGCCATTCGTGCGGGCATCGCCATGGTGCCGGAAGACCGCAAACGTCACGGCATCGTCTCGCTGATGAGCGTCGGGCACAACATCACGCTGGCCGTCCTTCAGCGGTTCGCGCGTCTCGGTCGCATCGACGGCGCGGCCGAACTCGACACGATCCGCAAGGAGATGCGGCGGCTTGCCGTGCGTGCCGCGCATCCGATGCTTCCCATTGCCAGCCTGTCGGGCGGCAATCAGCAGAAGGCGGTCCTCACCCGAATGTTGCTCACGGAGCCGCGCGTCCTGATTCTGGATGAGCCGACCCGCGGCGTGGACGTCGGCGCCAAATACGAGATCTACAAGCTGATCGGCGATCTCGCTAAGCGTGGCACGGCCATCATCGTGATTTCGTCGGAGTTGCCCGAAGTGCTTGGCATTTCGGACCGCGTGCTCGTGATCGGCGAGGGCGAACTGCGCGGCGATTTCGTGAACGACGGACTGACGCAGGAGCACATTCTGACCGCCGCCATTCAGCCAGTCCGGCACACACCCAGGCACACACCCGGGCACGCACCCACTCTCCATCAGTCAGGTCACGCATGACTTCTCAAACCAGCCCACAAGCCGCCGGCGGGGTCGGCGATTCGCGCAATACGTTCAAGGCAAGCCAGCGCCTGAGGCAACTGTTCGCACGCTACAAGATCCTGGCGTTGCTGATTGCCGTGGCCGCGATCTGGCTGTTTTTTTCGATGCTGACCAACGGCGCCTTTACCTCGCCGCGCAATCTGTCCAACCTGCTGCGCCAGATGTCGATCACGGGGATGCTGGCCTGCGGGATGGTGTTCGTCATCATCGCGGGCGAGATCGATCTTTCGGTCGGATCGCTGCTTGGCTTGCTCGGCGGCGTGGCGGCCATTCTGGATCAAGGATTGGGCTGGCCGATCACGGCGACGGTGCCCGTGGTGCTGCTGCTCGGCGTGGGCATGGGCCTGTTCAACGGATGGTGGTCGACCTACCGGGGCGTGCCGTCCTTCATTGTCGGCCTGGGCGGCATGCTGGCGTATCGCGGCATCCTGCTCGGCCTGACGCATGGCTCAACCGTTGCACCGGTGTCGGACAGCTTCGTGCTGATCGGCCAGGGCTACCTGCCGCGCCACGTGGGTGACCTGATGGCGGTGCTGATCTTCTGCCTGTTGATCTTCGTGGTGATCCGGCAGCGGCGTGAGCATCGCCGTTATGAACTCGACGTTGCACCTCTCTGGCAGGACGTCGCCAAGCTTGTCGTGGCGGGCGCGGTCATCGTCGCGTTTGTCGCCACGCTCAACAGCTATGGCGGCATTCCGGTGCCCGTTCTGCTCGTGCTGGCGTTGCTCGGTATTTTTTCTTGGATCGCCAGCCAGACGGTTTTCGGTCGCCGTATCTATTCCGTGGGTTCAAACCTCGAGGCCACGCGCCTGTCCGGCATCAACACCGATCGCGTGAAGCTTGCCATCTTCGGGCTCATGGGCCTGATGTGCGCGTTTGCCGGCATCGTCAACACGGCACGTCTTGCGGCGGGTTCGCCCTCTGCCGGGACCATGGGCGAGCTGGATGCCATTGCGGCGTGCTTCATCGGCGGCACGTCCATGCGCGGCGGCGCAGGCACCGTGTACGGCGCGCTGGTCGGTGCGCTCGTGATGGCCAGCCTCGATAACGGCATGTCGATGCTCGACGTCGACGCCTACTGGCAGATGATCGTCAAGGGCGGGATCCTCGTGCTGGCCGTCTGGGTCGATGTCATCTCGCGCTCCGGCCGCCGCTGAGGCTGCGCTACACGTTTTATCTCCTTTGCAGTCACTGGAATCTCCTATGTCTTATGCGATTTATCCGAGCCTCGTTAACAAGAACGTTGTGATTACCGGCGGGGGAAGCGGCATTGGTGCGGCCATCGTCGAAGGCTTCGCGAAACAGGGGGCGCGCGTGACGTTTCTGGATATCGCGCGGGCTGACTCCGAAGCGCTGGCGACCTCGCTGGGCGAATGCGTACATCCGCCGGTCTTCCGCCACTGCGACTTGCGCGATATCGACGCGCTGAACGCCACGTTCGCGGACATCGAGGCCGACACCGGTCCCATCGACGTCCTGGTCAACAACGCCGCGAACGATGACCGCCATCAGATCGGAACCGTGACGCCGGCGTATTGGGACAACCGCATCGAGGTGAACCTGCGCCACCAGTTTTTCTGCGCGCAAGCCGTGTTGCCCAGCATGAAGAAGCAGGGGCGCGGCGTGATCCTGAACCTCGGGTCGATCTCGTGGCACCTCGCCCAGCCGGACCTCGCCATCTACATGACGGCCAAGGCCGGCATTGAAGGCCTGACGCGCGGCCTGGCGCGCGATCTTGGCGGGTTCGGCATTCGCGTCAATTGCATCGTGCCCGGCGCGGTGCGCACGCCGCGTCAGATGGCGCTTTGGCAATCCCCCGAAAGCGAGGCCAAGCTGCTGGGCGAGCAATGCCTGCATGAACGCGTCGAGCCGGAACACGTGGCGCGCATGGCGCTGTTTCTTGCATCGGACGATGCCGCGCGCTGCACGGCCCGCGAGTACTTTGTCGATGCCGGGTGGTACGGCGGATGATGGCGCCCATCATTCCGGAATGCGTCTGGCGCGTCGGTGCCACGCTGGGGGAAGGCGCGGTGTGGCACGCCGCGTCGCGCTGCGTGGTCTTTGTCGATATCAAGGGCCGGCGGCTCTATCGCTATGACCCGGATACCGATGTGCGCTGCAGTTGGATCGCGCCCGGCCAGATCGGCTTTGCGCTGCCCGGCGTTGACGGCAGTTGGGTCTGCGGCGTGCAGGGCGGTCTCTACCGGTTCGATTTCGCAAGCGGCATCTTCAGCCGCATGCTGCCCGTCGAGACCGATCGGCCGGGAAACCGCCTGAACGACGGCTATGTCGATCGCACCGGGGCGCTGTGGTTCGGCTCGATGGACGATGGGGAGCGCGAGCCGAGTGGACAGCTCTACCGCGTCGGTCGGGATGGCCGGTTGAGCGTGCGCGATTCGGGCTACGTCATCACGAATGGCCCGACCGCGAGCCCGGACGGCCGCACGCTGTATCACACCGATACCTTGCAGCGTGTGGTCTACGCCTTCGATCTCGGTGACGACGGCAGCCTCGAACGCAAGCGCGTCTTCACCAACATCGACGGCACCGGCTACCCCGACGGCATGGCTGTCGATGAAGAAGGGTGCGTGTGGATCGCGTTGTTTGGCGGAGGCCGGATCGAGCGGTTCTCACCCGACGGCCGATGCGTCGGGCGCGTCGCCTTTCCATGTTCCAACATCACCAAGCTCGCGTTCGGCGGCGATGATTTGCAGACCGTCTATGCAACCACCGCACGAAAGGGCCTGACGGAAGAGGCGTTGCAGAAGGAGCCGCTTGCCGGCGGCTTGTTTATGTTTCGCGCGCCGGTCAAGGGGCTGCCATCCACGGAATGTGCCGTGGACGTTTCCGCAGCGAAGCCCGATCAATCCTGACGGACGAGCCCGCGTGCCGCCAGGTTGCGATACAGGGCGCGGACACCGAACGTCCACGGTGCGATCTCCGTGGACAGACGCACCGTGTTGACCAGTGCGCCGAGGGGCGGGGCGCTGATCGTCACGCGGTCGCCGAGGTGGTGCGTAAAGCCGGCGCCCGGCGCGTCGCGGTCCTTGATCGGCGAGAACATCGTGCCGAGGAACAGCATGAAGCCGTCCGGGTATTGATGGTGCGGCCCACAGGTTTGCGCGACGAGGTCGAGCGGGTCACGGCTGATCTCGCTCATATGGCTCACGCCGTCGAGCACGAAGCCGTCGTCGGCGCCCTCAACGCGCAGCGATACCTGCGTCGTGCGAATCGTGTCGATCGTGAAGTGCTCGTCAAACAGGCGCACGAACGGGCCGATGGCGCAGGAGCCGTTGTTGTCCTTGCATTTGCCCAGCAGCAGCGCCGAGCGCCCCTCGATGTCGCGCAGGTTCACGTCGTTACCCAGCGCCGCTCCCACGACATGCCCGGCGCTGCTGACCGCCAGCACGATCTCCGGCTCCGGGTTGTTCCACCGCGAGGCTGGATGCAGCCCGACGTCGGCGCCGAACCCGACTGCCGACATCGGCTGCGATTTGGAAAACACTTCCGCATCGGGGCCGATACCGACTTCCATGTATTGCGACCACGCGCCACGGCGCTGCAGTTCGTCCTTGAGCCGCATGGCCGCATCGGAGCCGGGCTTGATCTTCGAGAGATCGGAGCCCACCACGCCGACAATGGATTCGCGCACGTCGCGCGCCTTGGCCGGGTCGCCGCCGGCCTGTTCTTCGATCACACGTTCGATCAGGCTGACGGCGAACGTCACGCCGCAGGCCTTGATCGCTTGCAGATCATTCGGGGCGAGCAGGGCGGGAGCGTTGCTTGCACGGTCGGCGGCCAAGGAACGTTCGACGAGCGCTTCGACACGGCCCAGGTCTTCCCCGGGTGCCTGCCGGGCGATGGCCAGTGCGTCAGGATGCTCGAACAGATCCGACACGGTCGGCACCGCTTCCGTGATGTCGAAAACGACACCGTTGCGTACCACCACGACGGATGGCCCATCGCCGTTGGCCGTTGTGCGCCACACCCGACCGACGAGCGTTGCATGCTCAAGATCGTGCGGCAAGTAGTTGGCGATGTCGGTCATGTGCGCTCCGTGAGTAGGACACCCCTGTTGCAGGGAACCCGCGTGATCGTAGAGACGGCGATGCAGGGTGTCCAACACCGTGACGAAATTTCCAACCTGTTGGACAATCTAGACACGCATGAACAAGGCAGGTTTCCAGTGAAGACAGACTATGAGGTGCCTGCGCTCAAGCGCATTCATGACGTGCTGGAGATACTCTGCGCGGCGACGTCTCCTGTGCGGCCGGCTGCGTTGGCGCAGGCGACGGGCATGTCCAGAAGCACGTTGTACCTGCTGCTGGAGTCGCTTGAAAAGCGCCGCTGGATTGAAAAGCGGGCCGACGGCTACCTGATCGGCTTGACGCTGTTTGAGCTGGGCAACGCCTATTTCCGCCACGACAGCTTGCTGGCCGCGTTCCGGCGCGAATCCGCCGCCTTCGTTGCCACGCACAACGAAGTCGTGCAGCTTGCCGTGCTCGACGGCACGGAAGTCGTCTACATCGCGCGGGAGGACGCGCCGCGGCCGGTTCGCCTGGTATCGGATGTCGGCCTGCGCCTGCCGGCCCATTGCTGCGCGCTCGGCAAGGCGCTGCTGGCGAGCCTCGATGACGAAGCGGTGTGTGCGCTGCTGCCGGCGCGTCTTGCCGCCATGACGGAGCACACCACCACGCGCCGCGCCGATTTGCTCGATGAGCTTGAGCGCGTTCGCGTGCGGGGCCTGGCGACGGAGCGCGAGGAGGTTGTGGCGGGGCTGGCCTGCTTTGCGGCGTTTGTGGGTGTGACGCCGCTCGGCAAGCGCGTTGCGGTGAGTTCCAGCGTGCCGGTCAGCCGATTGGACGCCCGCCGGGAGAAGCGCCTCGTCGTCGGTGTTGCAGGCATGGCGGACCGCATCGGCCGCGCGCTCGCGCAGGCATAGCGGCGGGCTGCTGCGTGGCCGGTTCCGCTATGATCGCCACTCCTCTTTTTTTCTTTCCTCTTTTCCTTTGGCGCGTAGGCGTTTCTCATGACCACCGGCACCACACCCCCTCGCATGGCCGATGTTGCGCGCGTTGCCGGCGTGTCGAAGATGACCGTGTCAAGGGTGCTGGCAGGCGGCAGCGTGTCGCCCGAAACCCGCGCGCGCGTGCAGGAGGCCATCGACGCGCTCGGCTACGTTGCCACGGCCGCAGCCGGGATGCTGTCCAGCGGCCGATCGGAATTCGTCGCCGCCCTGGTGCCTTCGCTGGCCAGTTCCAACTTTGCCGATACCGTGCGCGGGCTGAGCGATGCGCTTGCGCCGCATGGCCTGCAACTGCTGCTGGGTGATACCGACTACCACCTCGATCAGGAGGAGGCGCTGGTGAAGTCGCTGCTGCGCCATCAGCCGCGTGGCATTGCCTTGACCGGTCGCCACCACAGTGCCGGCACGCGGGCGTTGCTGGAGCGCGCCGGCATCCCGATCGTCGAGATGTGGGATCTGCCTCAGCGCCCGATCGACAGGGCGGTCGGGTTCTCGAACGCCAAGGCGTCGCTCGCGATGGTGCATCACCTGCACAAACGGGGCTACCGGCGCATCGGCTTCCTGTGCGGCGCCAGCGAACTGGACCGGCGCGGCACCGACCGCATGCGTGGATACCTAAGCGGAATCAAGGCGCTTGGCCTGGGCGAGCCGCGTGTGATCCGCCTGGGCGAATCGCCCATCACCATGAGCCACGGCGGCCCCGCGATGGCCGCTTTGCTGCAAGCGTGGCCCGATACCGATGCCGTGATGTGCGTGAGCGACATGTCCGCATTCGGCGCCATCATGGAATGCCACCGGCGCGGCATGTCCGTGCCCGGCGACATCGCCCTTGCGGGCTTCGGCAACTTTGAAGTCGCGTGGTGCTGCCATCCGACCATCACGACGATTTCCGTCGATGCCTATGGCATCGGCCTGCGCACGGGCGAGGTCTTGCTCGATGCGCTCGGCGTTGGCGAGGCCACGGGCGCACCCAAGCTCTCGCGCATCGACTTCAGCGTGGTCGAACGCGAGAGCGCATAGCGCGCGGCCTCATGCGCGGCGTCAATGCGAGTGCCGCGGATTGCCGCGCGTCTCGATCACGTTCAGATACAGGGTTGCCGGCTCCAGGCATCCGCCAGTCGAAAGCTGCCCGACAAACTGCCGATAGATTTCCTGCCAAGGCGTTTGCGACAGCGGCACGCTGAACGTTGCGGTTTCACGCCGGCGCTCAAGTTCTTCCGCGTCGACGAGCACATCGACCTTGCGGGCGTTGAGGTCCACGCGGATGCGATCGCCCGTGCGCAGGAGCGCCAGGCCGCCACCCGCCGCCGCCTCGGGCGACATGTTCAAAATGGACGGACTCGCCGATGTGCCGCTCTGCCGGCCATCGCCCATGCACGGCAGCGATTCGATCCCCTGCTTGACCAGCGCCGCCGGCGGCGCCATGTTGACGACCTCCGCGCTGCCCGGATAACCGACCGTTCCGCAGCCGCGGATGACGAGGATGCAGCGCTCGTCAATCTCGAGTGCCGGATCGTTGATGCGAGCGTGATAGTCCTCCGGCCCATCGAAGACGATGGCGCGTGCCTCGAACACGTTTTCGGCGCCGGGTTCGCTCAGGTAGGTCTGCCGGAATGCCTCGCCCACCACCGACATCTTCATGATCGCGCTGTCAAAGAAATTGCCCGACAGCACGATGAAGCCCGCCCGATGCTTGAGCGGCGCGTCCACAGGGAAGATGACATCGCGGTCGGCGTCGGGCGCGGCATCGGCAATCGCGCCGATCGTGCGGCCAGAGACGGTGCGGCAATCGCGCCGCAGCAACCCGCCCGCGTCGAGCTGGCGCAGCACGGCGGGCACGCCGCCCGAGCGGTGGAAGCTCTCCCCCAGATATTCGCCGGCCGGCATGCAGTTCACCAGCAGCGGCACCGACTCTCCGTGGCGCTGCCAGTCTTCGAGGCTGAGTTCCACGCCCATGTGGCGCGCGATTGCGATGAGGTGCGGCGGGCAGTTGGTCGACGCGCCAAGCGCCGAAGCCACCATGATGGCGTTCTCGAACGCCGCGCGCGTCATGATCGTCGAGGGGCGGATGTCTTCACGCACGAGGTCGACGATGCGCTTGCCGGTGGCATAGGCCATCTGCCCGCGCTCGCGGTACGCCGCCGGAATGCTGGCGCACCCGGGCAGCGACATGCCCAGCGCTTCGGCCAGGCTGTTCATCGACAGCGCGGTGCCCATCGTGTTGCAGTGGCCGATCGACGGCGACGACGCGGTGGTCAGCTCCATGAAGCCTTCGTAGTCGATGTCGCCGGCAGCCAGCCGGTTGCGCGCATGCCAGATGACGGTGCCGGAGCCGACCCGCTTGCCTTCGTGCCAGCCGTCCAGCATCGGCCCACCAGACAGGACGATGGCCGGCAGGTCCACCGTGGCGGCGGCCATCAGGCAGGCGGGCGTGGTCTTGTCGCACCCGGTGGTCAGCACGACACCGTCGAGCGGGAAGCCGTGGAGGATCTCGACCAGACCGAGATACGCGAGATTGCGATCGAGCGCAGCAGTCGGGCGGCGACTCTGCTCGGCCAGCGGGTGAACCGGAAACTCCATCGGAATGCCGCCCGCGTCGCGTATGCCGGCCTTCACACGCTGCGCCAGCTCGATGTGGTGCCGGTTGCACGGCGCCAGATCGCTGCCCGTCTGCGCGATCCCGATGATCGGCCGGCCTGACTGCAACTCTTCGCGCGTCAGGCCGTAGTTCATGAAGCGTTCGACGTAGAGGGCGGTCATGTCGGCGTGGCTCGGGTCGTCGAACCACAGCTGGCTGCGCAGTCTGCGTGGAGCTTGGGTGGGCATGGTGTCTCCGTCGTTGTGTGGCCGGGCTTCCCTCTGCGGGGGTGTTGGCGTGGCGATACACCAGCGTCCGCCGCTTGATTGGTACCGGTAACAACGAATGGTAGACCGGGATCACGACGCAGGCAATCAGCGGCGGGACCCCATTACCGCAGACGGTGGCGCCGCAGTGCTTTCGGTGCCCGCTGCACCCGTTACGCTGCCTGCTGCGCCACGTCGTTCCTCAGCAGCCCGCGTGTGCGCTGGTTGGCCGAGGCTTACTTGCTGAGTTCGTGCCCGATGACGGCACCCGCGGCCGCACCGCCGATCGTGCCCGCCGGGCTGTGCGTCAGCTCATGGCCGGCCACGCCGCCTGCCACCGCACCGCCCGCCGTACAGCCGGTCAGCGTGGGCGCGAGCACGGCCAGGGCGCACACCAGTGCTGTTTTCCATGTCTTCATGATGCCCTCCGGAGAAGCCGGCCAGATGCAGCAGCCGGCATATCCGCAGGCGAGCAAAGCGCGTGCCGCCCTCACATGAACAGCGGCGACAGCGACAGGTGCGACAGGGCGATCACGATCACCTGCGCAATCACCAGCAGGATCAGCGGCGAGAGATCGAGCCCGCCCAGCGGCGGCACCACGCGGCGGATCGGGCGCAGCAGCGGATCGACCAGCGTGTTGAGGACGGCGCCCATGGGAGAGTGCGGCCCAACCCAGGACAGCACGGCCGAAGCGATCGTCACCCACACCAGCACGTTGAAGGCCCACTTGAGCACCGTGAAGAGCGCCGCCACAAAGCCCATCGGCAGAAACGCCATCGGGCTCAGGCCCACCGAGGCCAGCAGCAGAAGCAGATACACCAGCGCCGTGGCATAGGCGGCCACCAGGCACGACCAGTCGATGTAGCCAGTGGCGGGAATCACCCGGCGCAGCGGATGCACGAGCCACCCCGTCAACTGGAAGATGGCTTGCGACAGCGGATTGCGCGGCGACAGCCGCACCGCCTGCGTCCAGGCGCGCAGCAGCAGCGCCGCGCCAAAGAGCGTGAAGATCGTGTCGAGCAGAAAACGCGTGATATCGCCGAACATGCGTCCGGATCTCCTATGGTCAGGTGGGCCAAAGCGTGAGGCAAAGGTGGCGCCCCGGGGGCGCGGTATTGTCGCACGGGATCTTTGCGGAACGCCCGTGCCGACACCCGCGTCATGATCGCCTTGCTGCCCATCCTCCGGACGCGAATGCCGGCGCGGCGGCCGGCCCTTCTGAGACAGCCCTGTCCGGTGCCGCCTGCAGAGCGGGCCTGCGCCGGCGAGCCTTGATGGCGTCCGGCACGGATGCTCGACCTGTGCCGGCCCGCTCGGCTGCGCCTTGACGACTTCCTGACCGACGTCGCTGCTGCGTGGCGGCCGCGCTTACAAGCCCGCCACCGGGAAGCTCGCCTGCCAGACCGCGCCCTGTACGTTCACCGCTTTCGGGATCAGCTTCTGCTGCAGGAACAGGTCGGCGATCTGCTGCTGTGACGCCACGATCTGCGGGGTGACCGGCGTTACGCCATAGGGCACGCGCCGCAGCCACGTTTCCACCACGGGTTGCTCGATGCCCAGCTTCGGCGAGAGCAGCGCTGCCGCTTCCTGGGTGTGCTGGTTCACCCACAGGCCCGAGGTGCGCAACTGCGCCAGGATGGCATTCACGGCGCGCGGATGCGTCTTCACGAAGTCCGGGGTGGCCTCGTAGAAGTTGAACACCGGCAACTCGCTGAAATCGCCCAGCGTGCGCGTCTTCAATGCCTTTTGCGCCAGCGCGTAATACGGATCCCACACCACCCACGCGTCGACGGCGCCGCTTTCGAAGGCGGCACGTGCCTCGGCCGGCGGCAGATAGATCGGCTGCACGTCCTGTACCGTCAGGTTCGCGCGCTTGAGCAACTGCACGAGCAGGTAGTGCGAGCTTGAGCCCTTCTGCAGCGCAATGCGCTTGCCCTTCAGGTCCGCCACGCTGCGCGCGGGTGAGCCGTCGAGCACGAACAGCGCCTCGTTCGTCTTGCCGCCGGGCTCGGCCCCCACGTAGACGAGGCGCGCACCTGCCGCCTGCGCAAACACGGCCGGTGGAGCGCCGGTATAGCCGAAGTCGATGCTTCCCGTGTTGAGTGCCTCCAACAGTTGCGGCCCGGCGGGAAATTCTTTCCACTCGACCTTGTAGCCGAGTTCGGCCAACGGTTTGTCGAGCGAGCCCTGCGCCTTGAGCACGGCGAGCAGGCCTGCCTTCTGAAAGCCGATGCGGACCGTTCCAGCCGGGTCTGCGGCATGTGCGAAGCCGGCGTTCAGCGCGAGGCCGGCGCCCAGCAGTGCGGCGAGCCAGCGTCGTCGCGCAGGCGATGCAGCGGTGTGGTGCGATTGGGTTTGCATGGTTCCTCCAGCGAGTTGGGTGGCGTGCGGCCGATGCTACGGACCGCGCGCGTGCGAAGGAACGAACAAGATTGCATGTGCATAGACGCCGGCAGGGTCAGCGTTTCACGGCGGTAGCGGCAAGCTCCGCCAGATAGGCCCATGGATAGACGCCGCGCGCATGTCCATCGCTGAACACCAGTTGCACGCCGTAGCCCACGGGCTCAATGCGGGTGATGCGCACGTCGGCCGGCGCGCGGATCGGCATGCCCTGGTGGCGCTTGAACTGGCACTCGGCGCATCGGCAGGCCCGGCGCAGCGCAGTGTGGTCGAGCGCGACGGACGCCCCGGGCCAGTGCACGCGCAGCGTGTGTGTGGCAACGTCGTTGTCGATGCGTTCAGGGGCTTGCACGGGTGCCCTCGAGCTGTGCCAGCGCGATGCGCACGGCTTTCACCACTTCCGGATCGCCGTCGCCTTCCGCACGGCGCAGGGCGGGCACGGCCGCGGCTGAGCCCGTTTCCCCGAGCGCAAGCGCGGCCTCCTTGCGCAGATTGCTGATCGGGTGGACGAGCAGCGCAGCGAGCGCCTCCACGGCATGCGCGGCGCGCCAGCGGCCGAGCGCGCGTGCAGCTTGCAGGCGGACTTGCCAGTAGTCATCGGTCAAGGCCTCCACCAGCGTCTGCGTGACGTGTGCGTTCGGTGCCAGCGCACGCAGCTTGCCGAGCGTGCCGGCGCTTTCCTCGCGCACGCGCCACGCGGTGTCGCGCAATGCGTCGAGCAGCGCGGGGAGGACCGATGCGTCCGCCGCAAGGCCGAGGGCGCCGACTGCGGCACGCCGTACCTCGGCGTCGTCGTCCTGGCGGGCGCGCTCGGCCAAGGCCGGCAGCGCCGCCACATGCTTGCGCCAGCCGAGCACGGCCACCGCTTCGCGGCGCACGGCGGCATCCGCGTCCTGCAAGGCTTGCAGTGCCGGCGCGTCGCTCTCGGGCACGCGCAGTTCACGAAGCCCGCGCAGGGCGGCGGCGCGCACGAACGCGCTTGCGTGGTCCACGTAAGGCAGCAGCGCGGGGGCCGAGTCCGCCGATTTCAGTTCACCGAGGCCGAGCGCCGCGGCCTCGCGCACGGCGGCATCGGCGTCTTCCAGCGCGCGGGCGAGCGCGGCGACGGTGTCCGGCCGTTCCCACGTGGCGATGATGCGCGCGGCTTCCAGCCGGACTTCGGGCGCGGGGTCGTGTGCAAGCAGCGCCGTCACCTCGGGCAGCGCGTCGGCGTCTTCCTCGTCGGCCAGTTGCAGCAGGGCGATGCGGCGTGTGGCGGCATCCGCATCGTGCAGGCGCGCCAGGATCGTTGTCGTCATCGGCGCCTCAACGCAGCAAGTAGGGGATGTCGACCTTGACCGCGCCGGTCGGGCAGTCCTGCTCGCAGGGCATGCAGTACCAGCACTCGTCGAACTGCATGAAGGCCTTGCCCTTGGTCAGGTCGATGGCGAGCAGGTCGAGCGGGCAGACGTCGACGCAGACGGTGCAGCCCTTGTCGGCAATGCACCGGGCTTCGTCAATGGTGACCGGCGCGCTGCTGCGCGAGGCGATGTCGTGTGGGGTGTGGGGCATGGCGATGGCTCAGGCGGCTTGCGGAATGCGCAGGTGCGCGTACGAATCGGTGCCGTGCACGTCGACCGGGATGACGTAGGGCTCGATGGCCTGCTTGCGGCTGGCCATGTGGCCGCGCGCATCCTTGTAGAGGCGCGTGTGGCAGAACCAGTTGGCGTCGTCGCGCTCGGGGTGGTCCACGCGATGGTGGTACAGGCCCCAGCGGCTTTCGGTACGAAAGAGCGACGCGCGCGCGGCCATCTCGGCGCAGTCCCGGATGAAGCTGACTTCCATCGCGCGCATCAGCTCGTGCGGATTGCGTGCGTGCAGGTGCGTGATGTCTTCGGCAATCTCGGCGAAGCGCCGCAGGCCGATTTCCATCTTGCGCGTGACCTTGGGCGGCTGCAGGTAATCGTTCACCATGCGGCGCAGCTTGTATTCCACCTGCGCGGGGGCGAGGCCGTGATCGCGTTGCAGCGGCGCGAAGATGCGCGTGCGCTCGCGTTCGATCTGCGCGTCGTCGACGCGGGCGTCGCCTTGCCGGCCGGCGATGTAGTCCGCCGCGTTCTGCCCCGCAAACCAGCCGTACGTGAATGCGCCGAGCATGTAGTTGTGCGGCACGGCGGCCATGTCGCCCGCTGCGTAAAGGCCCGGCACGGTGGTTTCCGCGCGCGCATTCACATACACGCCAGACGCGCTGTGCCCGCTGCAGAAGCCGATTTCCGAGATGTGCATCTCCACCATCTGCGTGCGGTAATCGGTGCCGCGCCCGGCGTGGAAGCGTCCTCGGCTGGGGCGCTCGTTGGTGTGCAGGATGGTCTCGATGGTCTGGATGGTTTCTTCGGCCAGGTGGTCGAGCTTGAGGAATACTGGCCCCTTGCCGCCTTGCAGCTCCTGGTAGAACTCCCACATCATCTGGCCGCTCCAGTAGTCGCACTGGATGAAGCGCTCGCCGCGCGCGTTGGCGGTGTAGCCGCCCAGCGGGCCGGTCACGTAGGCGCACGCGGGGCCGTTGTAGTCCTTGATGAGCGGGTTGATCTGGAAGCATTCCAGGTTGGAAAGCTCCGCGCCCGCGTGATACGCCATCGCGTAGCCATCGCCCGCGTTGGTGGGGTTTTCGTATGTGCCCATCAGGTAGCCGGAAGCCGGCAGGCCAAGCCGCCCGGCGGCGCCGCAGCTCAGCACCACGGCCTTTGCGCGCACCACGAGAAAATCCGCCGTGCGGCAATCGAAGCCGAGCACGCCGCAGGCGGCCCCATCGGCATCCGTCAGCACGCGCGTGACGACGATGCGGTTCGTGATCTCCACCCGGGCACGCTTGAGCTGCCGATACAGCACCTTCTTGATGTCGTGCCCCTCGGGCATCGGCAGCACGTAGCTGCCCATATGGTGGACCTTCTTGACGGCGTAGTCGCCGGTCTCGTCCTTCTCGAACTTCACGCCCCAGCGGTCAAGCTGCTCGATGGTGGCGAAGCTGTGCTGCGCATAGGCATACACGGCCGACTGATCGACGATGCCGTCATTGGCCAGCGTGATCTCGCGCGTGTATTGCTCCGGCGTGGCATGCCCGGGAATGACGGCGTTGTTCAGCCCGTCCATGCCCATGGAGATCGCGCCGCTGCGTTTCACGTGCGCCTTGTCGATCAGCAGCACACGCAGCGCGGGGTTGCGTTCTTTTGCCTTGATGGCCGCCATCGGGCCGGCCGTGCCGCCGCCCACGACGACGAGGTCGTACTCCAGTTCCAACGTGTTCATACGGTGCCTTGCAGAGAAAAGACCGATTGCGCCGATGCGGCCACCTGCCGGTCCAGCCGAAGCCGGTACTGGAAGGCGTCGCCACGGAAGCTGAGGCGTTCATAGTCGATGGGCGTGCCGTGCGCGTCGTGCGTCAGGCGCTCCACGCGCAGCAGCGGCGCACCGGCGCCCGTGTCGAGCGCGCAGGCGGTCGCGTGGTCGGCGAGCGCCGCATCGATGGCCAGCGTGGCATGCCCGAGCGCCACGCCCGCGTCCTGCTCCAGCACGAGAAACACGTCGCGCGTCACCAGGTCGGCCCTGGCGACGATGCGGCCGAGCGCTTCAGGCAGCCACGTCACCTCGAGCGACACCGGCGCTTGATCCAGCAGCCGCACGCGGTGCAATTCGGTGACGGGCGCGCCGGGTGCGAGGCGCAGCGCCTGCGCGACGTCGGCGGGGGCCGGCACCGTCTGCAGCTTCAGCACGCGGTTGCGGATCGCATGGCCCTGCGCGGACATCGCCTCGGCAAAGCCCTGCAGCGCCGTCACGTTCTGGAACGCCTTGGGCTGGCTCACGAACGTGCCCTTGCCATGGCGGCGGTAGATCAGTCCTTCGTTCTGCAGGTCGGCCAGGGCCTGCCGCACGGTGATGCGGCTGGCGCCAAACTGCGCACCCAGCGCCGCCTCTGAGGGCAGCAGGGATGCCGGCGCGTACAGGCCGCTGACAATGCCCTCGCGCAGCGCGCCCTTGATCCGCTCATAGAGCGGCGGGGCCGGCGGGCGAGGGGAGGATGGGGATGTCGTCATCGGGGGCGAACTCGTTATGACAAGTGGGTGCGCCCAGTCTAAAAAGCCGGCGTTGGCAGGGGAACGAAGCTTTTTCGATATGGTTCTGCGGTTTTTGCGAGCGAAACCCTGCCGGGTTTTGTGCGTTGCACGATGCTGCAGTCGGGCAATCGATATCAAAACCGATATCCGTCGTGCCAGAAAAAAGCATTAGACGGTTATGTCTCGCTGTCCATAACATGGCTCAGCACGAACGGCAGCAACGCAGGCAGGGTTGCCGCTGAAAAAACAAACGTGCGCAGCCGCAGGCAGTGACGGGCTGCTTCCACCATAAGAGGAGAGACGCAATGGCAACAACGCGCGCTGATCGCGCCCGACGTACCGTGTTGACCTTTCTCGCCACGGCCGGCGTGCTGTTGGCAACCGGCGCCGGGTCTGCAGCCCACGCGGCGGACAAGGCCTTCACCATGGGCTTTGCCCAGGTGGGTGCCGAGAGCGAATGGCGCACCGCCAATTCGGAGTCGATCAAATCCGCCGCCAAGGCGAACGGCGTGACCCTGAAGTTCTCTGACGCGCAGCAGAAGCAGGAAAACCAGATCAAGGCGATCCGCTCGTACATCGCGCAGAAGGTGGACGTGATCGCGTTCTCGCCGGTCGTGGAATCTGGCTGGGACACCGTGCTGCAGGAAGCCAAGGCCGCCAAGATCCCGGTCATCCTGACCGACCGCGGCATCGACAGCAAAGACCCGTCGCTCTACACCACGTTCATCGGCTCGGATTTCGTGGAGGAAGGCCGTAAGGCCGGCCGCTGGCTGCTGGAGAACTACAAGGGCAAGGGCGACGTGAACATCGTCGAGTTGCAGGGCACCGTCGGCTCGGCGCCGGCCATCGACCGCAAGCGCGGCTTCGAAGAGATCATCAAGACCGACCCGCGCTACAAGATCATCCGCTCGCAAACCGGTGATTTCACCCGCGCGAAGGGCAAGGAGGTGATGGAAGCCTTCCTCAAGGCCGAGGGCAAGAAGATCAACGTGCTGTTTGCACACAACGACGACATGGCGATCGGCGCCATCCAGGCGATTGAAGAGGCAGGCCTGAAGCCGGGCAAGGACATCACCATCATTTCCATCGACGGCGTGAAGGGCGCGTTCGAAGCCATGATGGCCGGCAAGCTGAACGTGACGGTGGAATGCAGCCCGCTGCTCGGGCCGCAGTTGATGGAAACCGCGCGCGCCGTGCTGGCGGGCAAGCCGGTGCCCAAGCGCATCGTCACCAAGGAAGGCATCTTCCCGATGGAAGTGGCGGCCAAGGAGTTTCCGAACCGCAAGTACTGAGGCTGCGCGGGTTCGCAAGCCCTTTGCTGAACAGGCGCAACCGGCACGGTGGAGGCCTTCCGCCATGCCGGTTGCGCCACGTTAACAGGTGACACCCATGCCGGACCACGTTGACCAAACCGCCGCGCACGATGCACGCGGCGCGCTGCTGCACATGCGCGGCATCTCCAAGAACTTTCCCGGCGTGCAGGCGCTGGCCGGGGTCGATTTCCGCCTGTTTCCCGGCGAGGTGCATGCCCTGATGGGGCAGAACGGCGCCGGCAAATCGACGCTCATCAAGGTGCTGACCGGCGTGGAGGCGCCGGATGCGGGCGAGATCCTGCTCGGCGGTCAGCCCATCGCGCCGGGCTCGCCGCTGGAAGCGCAGAAGCTGGGCATCAGCACGGTGTACCAGGAGGTAAACCTCTGCCCGAACCTCACGGTGGCGGAGAACATCCACATCGGCCGCTTTCCCATGCGCCTGGGCAGCATCGACTGGCGCGCCACGAACCGCGCTGCCCAGGCGCTGCTGGCCGACCTGAACATCCACATCGACGTCGCCCTGCCGCTGTCGCTGTACCCGGTGGCCATCCAGCAGATGGTGGCGATTGCGCGGGCGCTCTCCACCGAAGCGCGCATCCTCATCCTCGACGAACCGACCTCCAGCCTGGACGACGACGAAGTCGCGCGCCTGTTTGCCGCCATTCGCACGCTCAAGGCACGCGGCATGGCCGTGCTGTTCGTCACGCATTTCCTGGAGCAGACGTACGCCATTTCGGACCGCATTACCGTGCTGCGAAATGGCCGGCTGGAAGGCGAGTACGCCGCGCGTGACCTGCCGCAACTGCAACTGATCAACAAGATGGTCGGGCGCGACATCGACGCCAGCCGCTTCGCGCGTACCGAGGTGCCGCCCGTGGACGACACGGCGCCCGCATTCCTGAGCGCGCGCGGCATGGGCCGCCGCGGCGTCGTGCAGCCGCTCGACCTGGATGTGCGCCCGGGCCAGGTGCTGGGTCTGGGCGGGCTGCTCGGCTCGGGCCGCACCGAGACCGCGCGCCTGCTGTTCGGCGTAGACCGCAACGATGCAGGCTCGATCAACGTGCAAGGGCAGTCCCACCAGTTCAGCTCGCCGCGTGACGCGATCCGCCAGGGCATCGGCTTCTGCCCGGAAGACCGCAAGACCGAAGGCATCATTGCCGAGCTGTCGATCCGCGAGAACATCATCCTCGCGCTGCAGGCCAAGCGCGGCCTGTTCCGCTATCTGCCCAGGAAGCGCCAGCGCGAGATTGCGGACCAGTACATCGCCCAGCTCGGCATCAGGACGCCGGATGCGGAGAAGCCCATCGGCCAGCTCTCGGGCGGCAACCAGCAGAAAGCCGTGCTCGCACGCTGGCTGGCGACCGACCCGGCCATGCTGATCCTGGACGAGCCGACCCGTGGCATCGACATTGCCGCCAAGCTCGACATCATGGACCTCGTGACCGCGCAGTGCCGCAAGGGCATGGCGATCCTGTTCATCTCCAGCGAACTGCCCGAGGTGCTGCGCGTGAGCCACCGCCTGGCGATCCTGCGGGACCGCAAGAAAGTGGGCGAGCTGGCAGGCGAAGACATGACCGAAGACAACCTGTGCCACGTGATTGCCGGCGGTGAGCTGCCCGCCAAGGCACCGCCCAGCGCGTCTGCCACCACCGGAGGCGCAGCATGACGCAACGCTCCCGCATGCACGCGCTCGCCGGCCACCGGCTGTTCTGGCCCTGCGTGACGCTGATCCTGCTGTGCGTGCTGAACACGTGGTTCAACCCGCATTTCTTTCACCTTGAGATCCGCGGCGGGCACCTGTACGGCAGCGTGATCGACATCCTCAACCGCGCGGCACCGCTGATGCTCGTGTCGCTGGGCATGACGCTGGTGATTGCCGTGGGTGGCATCGACATTTCGGTCGGTGCGGTGGTCGCCATCTCGGGCGCGATTGCGGCATCGCTCATCGGCGGTACGCTCGTCGTCCAGAACGGCATGCCGGTGTATGTGACCAAGGTGCCGCTGATGCTCGCGCTGCTGGCCGCGGTGGGCGCCGCGCTGGTGTGCGGGCTGTGGAACGGCATGCTCGTGGCCGGCGCCGGCATGCAGCCCATCATCGCCACGCTGATCCTGATGGTGGCCGGGCGGGGCGTGGCGCAGCTCATCACCGGCGGGCAGATCATCACCGTCTACTACGAGCCGTTCTTCTTCGTGGGCAATGGCTACCTGTTCGGGCTGCCGTTCGGCCTGTACATCGCCGGCGCCGTGCTGTGCCTGCTTTTGCTGCTGATGCATCGCACGGCGTTGGGCCTGTTCATCGAAGCGGTTGGCATCAACCCCGTGGCGGCGCGGCTTGCGGGGCTGAACACCAAGGCGCTGCTGTTCGGCATCTACGGGTTCTGCGGTGCCATGGCCGGCGTGGCAGGGCTCATCATCTGTTCCAACGTGAAGAGCGCCGATGGCAACAACGCGGGCCTGCTGCTCGAGCTGGACGCCATCCTGGCCGTCACGCTGGGTGGCACGTCGCTCGCGGGCGGCAAGTTCAGCCTGTGGGGCAGCGTGGTCGGGGCGCTCATCATTCAAACGCTCACGTATGCGATCTACTCGATGGGCGTGCCGCCGGAGGTCAACCTGGTGGTGAAGGCCGTGGTGGTGTTTGCCGTGTGCCTGGCGCAATCGGCGGCATTCCGGGCGATGGTATTTCAACGCCGCGTGGGGGCGCAGTCATGAGAATCAATCCACGGCGCTTGCCGTTCTATGTGACGTTGTTCCTGTTCGCGCTGCTGTTCGGTTTCGGGTCTGTCACGTACACCGGGTTCTTCAGCGTGCAGGTGTTCCTGAACCTGTTCATCGACAACGCCTTCCTGATCGTCGTGGCCATCGGCATGACGTTCGTCATCCTGTCGGGCGGCATCGACTTGTCGGTGGGGGCGGTGGTGGCGCTCACCACGATGATCTCCGCCGCGCTGGTCGAGCACCATGGCTGGTCGATCGGTGCCGTGGTGCCGCTGGTGCTGGTCGCAGGGACGCTGTTCGGCCTGATGATGGGCGTGCTGATCCAGGTGTTCCGCATCCAGCCGTTCATCGTCACGCTGGGCGGCATGTTCCTGGCGCGCGGGCTGTGCTACCTCATCAGCATTGATTCGATCAGCATTACGAACCCCACCTACACCGCGCTCTCGCAGCACAAGATTCTCGTGGGCGGCGGCAACTACGTGTCGCCCAGCGTGGTGACTGCGCTGGCGGTGTTTGCGGCTGCCGTGTGGCTTGCGCACTGCAGCCGCTTTGGCCGCACGGTGTATGCGCTGGGCGGCAACGAGCGCTCGGCCTTGCTGATGGGCCTGCCGGTCGCGCGCACGCGCATCCTCGTCTATGGGCTCAGCGGGTTCTGTTCGGCACTGGGTGGGGTGCTGGTGACGTTCTACATGCTCTCGGGCTACGGGCTGCATGCGCAGGGCATGGAGCTGGATGCCATTGCGGCCACGGTGGTGGGTGGCACGCTGCTGACCGGCGGCGTGGGGCTGATCAGCGGCAGCGTCGTCGGCGTGCTGCTGTTGGGGGTCATCCAATCGCTGATTACGTTTGACGGCACGCTCAGTTCGTGGTGGGCGCGCATTGCCATCGGCGTGCTGCTGTGCATGTTCTGCCTGATGCAGCGCTTCCTGGGCCGTGCGCAGCGGGGCACCGCGCTGCCGCCCGCCGGCCCGCACAGGCCGGCGCATCGCTCCGATGAGGCCCGCAAGGACGCGCCCGCACCTGCTGTCCTGATGCAGTCGCACGCCATCCCCCCGTTCAACTAGCGCGGCGGACGCCGCGCAATCGCCGCCGCAGACCTAGATGGTGCCCTGCGCCGCTGGCATTGACGGCTCCGGTCACGTGCCGCTTGCACATCTGCGTGGGTCCATCATGGATGAGGCATTGCGCGGCATGGGTTTTGGCCCCAATCTGGGGTCCGAAGCCATCCGGCCGCTCCATAGGCGTCTGGACGCAACCGATCCTGCTATCTTCAGGCGCCCGGATGCAGCCGGCCATCCCGACGTCCGCACAAGGAGACACCACGTGACCGTTCACCTCGATCTGGACGCCTACTTCCACCGCATCCGCTGGGGCGGCCACACGCGCCCGACCTACGAGACGCTCGCGCAACTGGTGCGCGCGCACATGCGGTACATCCCGTTCGAGAATCTCGACGTGCTGCTGGGGCGGGGCATCCGGATCGACCTCGAAAGCGTGCAGGACAAGCTCGTGCGCGCGCGTCGCGGCGGCTACTGCTTCGAACATGCGACGCTGTTTGCGGCCGTGCTCGAGCGCCTCGGTTTCCAACCGGTGCGCCATTCGTCGCGCGTGATCCTGTTGTCGCCGCGCGCGGAGGCGCCGCGCACGCACATGTTCCTGACGGTTCCGCTGCCCGAAGGCACCTTTGTCGTCGACCCCGGCTTTGGGGCGCTGGCGCCGCGCGTGCCGGTACCGCTCGTCGACGGCCAGGAAGCCAGCATCGACGGCGAGCGGCACTGGATGGTGCGCGACGAAGGCCGCTGGATACTTCGCGCGCAGGTGCGCAGCGATACGCCGGTCGATGCCTGGGTGATCACGCTCGAAGAGGACTACCCCATCGACTTCGAGATGGCGAACCATTACACGTCCACGTATCCGGCCTCGCCGTTCAAGAACCGCATCCTGATGCGCTCGCTGACCGATGAAGGCCGCGTGACGGTGATGAACCGCGACGCCACCATCTGGCGCGCAGACACGCCGCACCGGTTCGAGCTGGAAGACCGCCGCGCGCTGCGTGGCCTGCTGGTGGAGTATTTCGGCATCGATCTTCCGGAAGTCGAGCACATGCGCGTGCCCGGCATTCCGGAATGGGCCTGAGCTGCCGCCTAGCCGTTGCGGAACAGGAAGCTGTAACCGTTAAGCGCCGGCACGCCCCCCAGGTGCGCATACAAGACGCGCGAGCCCGCCGGGATCTCGCCACGGCGGATCAGGTCGATCATGCCCTGCATCGATTTGCCCTCGTACACCGGGTCCGTCAGCATGCCTTCCGCGCGGGCGCACAGGCGGATGGCGTCGAGCGTCTCCTGCGACGGCACGCCGTATTCCGGATACGCGTAGCGTGTGTCGAGCACCACGTCGGCGTCTGTCATGTCGCGGCCGAGGTCGACCTTGTCGGCAGTGTTGCGCGCAATGCGCAGGATCTGCTCGCGCGTCTGCTCCGGCTTGGCCGAGGCATCGATGCCGATCACGCGGTCGGCGCGCCCATCCGCCGCGAAGCCCACCACCATGCCGGCCTGCGTGCTGCCCGTGACCGAGCACACGATGATGTAGTCGAACCGGAAGCCAAGCGCCTTCTCCTGCTCGCGCACTTCCTCCGCAAAGCCAACAAAGCCGAGCCCGCCGAGCGGATGATCTGATGCGCCGGCCGGGATCGCATACGGCTTGCCGCCCGCGCGGCGCACGTCTTCGAGCGCCTGCTCCCAGCTCTGTTTGAACTCGATGCCGAAGCCCGCATCGACGAGGCGCACATCCGCCCCCATGATGCGCGACATCTGGATGTTGCCCACGCGGTCATACACGCTGTCGAACCAGTTCACCCAGTTCTCTTGCACCGTCACGCAGCGCAGGCCGAGGTGCGCGGCCACCGCCGCCACCTGCCGCGTGTGGTTCGACTGGATGCCGCCGATGGTGACCAGCGTGTCGCAACCCTGTGCCAGCGCCTCGGGGATCAGGTATTCCAGCTTGCGCGTCTTGTTGCCGCCGAAGGCGAGGCCGCTGTTGCAGTCTTCCCGCTTGGCGTAGATCTCCACCTTGCCGCCCAGCTGGGCTGACAGGCGCGGCAACGCCTGGATGGGCGTCGGGCCGAACGTGAGTGGATGGCGGGGAAAGCGTTGCAGATTCATGCGCGGACTCCGGTGGAATGGATGCCCCCATGCTAGGGAAGAACGCGAGAAACAGGGTTGTGAAGATTCACGCCATGGCGCATCATGGCACGCAGAATTGGGTACGCTGGTATCTGAAATTGTGTTCAGGCGATCTTTATGGCAACAAAATTGCGTGCAGGACCGAAAGCGGCATCGGGTTCCGCCAAGTCCGCCGCCGCAGTAGCGCCCGAGCTGGATCGCACGGACAAGGCCATCCTGCGCGCCTTGCAGAAAGACGCGTCCATCAGCAACGTCATGCTGGCCAGGCGCGTGAACCTGAGCCCCGCTGCGTGCCTGCGCCGCGTGGAGCGGCTCAAGGCCGCGGGCGTCATCCGTGGGATGGTGGCGCTGCTCGATCCGAAGGCGCTGGGGGCAGGCACGGTGGTACTGATCGGCGTGGTGCTTGACCGCTCCACGCCGGAGTCCTTCGCTGCTTTTGAAAAGGCCGCGCAGACCATCTCCGGCTGCATGGAGTGCCACCTGGTGACGGGGGAGTTCGACTACTTCCTGCTGATCCGCACGCGCGATTCCGAGAGTTTTACGCGGCTGCACGCGGAGCAGCTGCTGTATTTGCCGGGTGTGCGCCAGGTGCGGTCGTTTATGGGGTTGCGGGAGGTGGTGAGCCGGACGGAGGTGGTGGTGTGAGCGCCTGCACCGCCCGTACCCGATTCAGCGTGTGAATCGGCCAACCGGGTGGTCGCTGCCTTGCTGTCCACATCCGGGCAGGCTGCCCCGTGGCCTCGCCACTACCCGCGCATGCGCAGCAGATCGGCGTACGAGATCAGCTTGCGCTTGCCGGGGCTCAGTGCCTTGCGCTTGGGCCGGACCGGCTTCTTGCGTTCGAATTGCGCTGCGGCGCGTGCGTCTTCCTGCGCGTGGATGCTGGCCGCCTTGGTTTCGGCCTTCAGGCGATCGGCCTCCAGCCTCGCAGCCACGCGTTCTTCGCGGGCCACGTCTTGCGCGGCAGACAGGATCTCGGCCCTCAGTTCATCGCGCCGTTGCTTGGCAGCCGCGCGGGCTGCCTGCAGTTGCGCCTTCTTCTGCCGCAGCCATTCCTGCCGGCTCACGGGCGCAGGGCGCGCTTCTGCCGGCACGCTCAGGCGCAGGGCGCGGCTGGCCGCGGCCTTGTCGATGCGCACCGTGCGCCACGGGTTGTGCTTGGTATCACTCATGTCCGTCGCGTGCCTCGACAGTGCATCAGTGGGGATCGATCTCTGGGCATCATCCCGCCAAACCTACCATAGGACTTCGCGTTGCGCTGCCCTCCGCCGTCATGTCATGCGGGCGTCACGCAGCCGCGTCAGGCACCCGAGGTGCGACCCCGGTGCCGAATACGCAACCCAATTGCGCCGCCGTTGGCGCAAAATAGCGGTTTGGGCGCGGCTGCGCCCCCTTGCACACCTTGGAGACGGTATGAACAACGTTGCCGAATCGGCCCTTTCGATCGAGAAAAACCCGAACTGTGTTTCGCCGGATGCGCGCGCGAGCCTGCTGGAGAATCCGGCCTTTGGCCGCGTGTTCACAGACCACATGGCCACCATCCGCTACACCGAGGGCAAGGGCTGGCACGATGCCAAGATCGGCGCGCGCGGCCCGATCCCGTGCGATCCGTCCACGCTGGTCCTGCACTACGCGCAGGAAATCTTCGAAGGCATGAAGGCCTACCGGCTGCCGGATGGCGGCGGCGCGCTGTTCCGCCCGGAAGCCAACGCTCGGCGTTTCCAGAACTCGGCCAAGCGCCTGGCGATGCCTTCGCTGCCCGAAGACCTGTTCCTGCAAGCCGTGCGCGAACTGGTGAAGCTCGATCGCGACTGGATTCCGTCGGGCGAGGGCTCGGCGCTGTACCTGCGGCCGTTCATGATCGCGACCGAAGTCGTGCTGGGCGTGAAGCCGTCGGCGGAATACCTGTTCTGCGTGATCGCATGCCCGGTCGGCGCGTACTTCAAGGGCGGCGCATCGGGTGCGGTCACGATCTGGGTGTCGGACAACTACACGCGTGCCGCGCCCGGCGGCACGGGCGATGCGAAGTGCGGCGGCAACTATGCAGCGAGCCTCGTCGCGCAGGCCGAAGCCGCGCGCGAAGGCTGCGACCAGGTGGTCTTCCTCGATGCCGTGGAACGCAAGTGGATCGAGGAACTCGGCGGCATGAACGTGTTCTTCGTGTTTGACGATGGTTCGCTGCAGACGCCGCCGCTCACCGGCACGATCCTGCCGGGCATCACGCGCGATTCGCTGATCACGCTGGCGCGCGGCATGGGCCTGACCGTGCGCGAAGCGCCGTACTCCATCGACCAATGGCAGGCCGACGCCCAGAGCGGCCGCCTGCGCGAAGCCTTCGCCTGCGGCACCGCGGCGGTGGTCACGCCCATCGGCAAGGTCAAGGGCCGCAAGCACAACTTCACGATCGGCAACGGCGGGGCCGGCGAGTTGACGAGCAAGCTGAAGGCCGCGCTGGTCGACCTGCAGAATGGCCGCGCGCCGGACCCGCATGGCTGGATGGATCGTCTGTTCTGAACGGGATGGCGCTGCGCAACGATGACGGAGTCGCTGTCTCTCGATGCCGCTGAGGTGTGGGTCGACACACCCGACGGCCGCCTGTATGCCAAGCAGTGGGGCGACGTCACTGACGACGCAGCCCCGCCGCCCATCGTGCTGCTGCACGATTCGCTCGGCTGTGTCGAACTGTGGCGCGATTTTCCGCAGCGCCTGGCGCTGGCCACCGGACATGCGGTGATTGCGTATGACCGGCTCGGCTTCGGCCGTTCCGATGCGTTTGCCGGCCGGCTTGGCGCCGGCTTCATCGCCGACGAAGCGCGCGGCGGTTTTGCCGCGCTCATCGACCAGCTTGGCGTGCAGCGTTTCATCGTCTTTGGCCACAGCGTGGGCGGCGGCATGGCGGTGTCGGTCGCTGCGGCCTATCCCGATCGTTGCGTGGGGCTGGTCACCGAATCGGCGCAGGCCTTTGTCGAAGAACGCACGCGCGAAGGCATCCGCGTGGCACAGGCGCAATTTGCGGCCCCGGGCCAGATGGCGCGCCTGGAGAAGTATCACGGCGACAAGGCCGAATGGGTGCTGCACGCGTGGGTCAGCACGTGGCTGTCGCCGGCGTTTGCGTCGTGGTGCCTGGACGATGCGCTGCTCGGGGTGCGCTGCCCCGTGCTGGCGCTGCATGGCACGGAAGACGAGTACGGCTCCACCGCTCAGCCCGAGCGCATCGTCACGCTGGCCGGCGCGCCCGCCACACTGAAACTGCTGCCGCGTTGCGGTCATGTGCCGCATCGCGAGCAGGAAGCAGCGGTGCTGGAAGCCGTCAGCAGCTTTCTCGCCGAGCGCGTGTAACGCACGCCATTTCCTGCGCGGTTGCTCTCCTGCGGCGCACCAAAAACGAACGACCGTCAGAAAACCCGCAGTTTCAAGCACCACCGCTTCCCCAGCCGGCATGCGGCCGGCCGGCGGCCTTTTCGTTTGGAAGGCTGTGCCTAGATCCGGACGTTGGAACGTTCTTCTTGCGCGCCTATAAAACAGGCGTCGGGCACGACCCCGGCGGCGCACGCATGTGTGCACACAAGCCAAGCCATCAAGCGGGGCAACCAGGAGGAAGACAATGGCAACACCCGGCATGGCCGCGTCCCTCGAATGGACCGACGGCAAGCGCTATCTGTGGATGCTCGGCGCACTGACCATCACGCTGCCCATCGTTGCGGCCGTCTCGGCGCTGGCAACGGGATGGCATCCGCTGTGGTGGGCCGGCCCGTTCATCGTCTTCACGATCATCCCGCTGCTCGATTTCCTGATCGGTGACGACCCGGACAACCCGCCGGAAGACGTCGTCCCCGCGCTGGAGCAGCAGCGCTACTACCGCCGCATCGTCTACCTGGCCACGACCGTGCTCTACGTGAGCTTTGCCGTGGCGATGTGGGTGCTGCGCACGTACGAGCTCACCTGGTACGACTACATCGCGTTCGCGTTTTCGGTGGGTGTGGTGACGGGCATCTCGATCAATACCGCGCACGAGCTGGGTCACAAGACCGACCGCTTCGAGCGCTGGCTGGCGAAGATCACGCTCGCGCCCGTGGCCTACGGGCACTTCTATGTCGAGCACAACCGCGGGCACCACGTGCGCGTGGCGACGCCGGCCGATCCGGCAAGCGCGCGCTATGGCGAATCGTTCTGGGAATTTCTGCCGCGTACGGTGGTGGGCAGCGTCAAATCGGCATGGGCACTGGAGAAACGTCGGCTGGAGCAGCATGGCCACTCGGTGTGGTCGTGGCGTAACGATGTGCTCAACGCCTGGGCGATGACGGCGCTGCTGTGGGGCGTGTGCATCGCGTTCGTGGGCGTCAAGGTGGTGCCGTTCCTGATCATCCAGGCGATTTACGGGGCGTCGTTGCTGGAGGTGGTGAACTACCTGGAGCACTACGGCCTGTGCCGCCAGCAGTTGCCCAGCGGCCGCTACGAGCGGTGCACGCCGCAGCATTCCTGGAACAGCAACCATGTCGTGACGAACCTGTTCCTGTATCAACTGCAGCGGCATGCCGATCACCACGCCAACCCGACGCGCTCATTCCAGGCGCTGCGGCACTTCGAGCATTCGCCGCAGCTGCCAGCCGGCTATGCCGCGATGATCCTGATCGCCTATGTGCCGCCGCTGTGGTTCCGGGTGATGAACCCGCGCGTGGTGGCGCACTACAACGGCAACATGTCGCTGGCGAACATCAAGCCGTCGATCCGCGACAAGGTGCTCGCGCAGTATCCCGCGCGCGCTTGATTGCCCAACCGGCCTGAGGTGTGCCGCGGCTGGCGAGCCGTCGCCAGCCGATGCGACGGCGTTGGCGCAGAATGTCGAAGCGAAGACTGCCCACGCCTGCCATGAACGCCATCACGCCTGCCGCCTTGCTTGAACCCGCCCCCGTCAGCCTGCGCTCCAGCGAGGGGCTCGGCTGGGACGGCTTTGCCGCCACGCTGCTCAGCATCCGTCCCGGGACGTACCGGGTGCCCGCCATGGCGCATCACCGGATCAGCGTGCACGTCGGCCCACCCGTGCGGGCGAATTGCGTATGCGATGGCCGCCGCACTTCGCGCATCCAGGCGCATGGCGATGCGGACGTCATTCCCGCCGGCGTGCCCGGCATGTGGACAGACGACGCCGACTGTCGGTTTCTGCGCATCGCCCTCAGCGACACGTTTGTACGCAGCATCGGCGAACAGGTTGGCGTGCGAGCCGACATCACGCCACGTCTGCACTGGCGCGATGCGCGCGTGCATCATCTTGCGGCTGCGCTCGGGGCCGAGCTGGAGGCGGAAGACACCTCCGACGCGTTGTATGCAGAGAGCTTGTGCACGGCATTGGTCGTTCGTCTGCTCAGCAGCAGCCGGGACGTGGCCAGCGGGATGGCGAACAGCGCCGGCACGTTGGCGCCCCGCGTGGCCACGCGCGTGATCGACTACATCGAAGCCCATCTGCACACACGTCTGACGCTGACCGAGCTGGCCGCGCAAGCCGGCTTGAGCGTGCCGCATTTCAACGCGCTGTTTCGTGCAACGCTGGGCGTGCCGGCGCATCGCTACGTCGTGCAGCGCCGGGTGGAGCGCGCGAAAGCACTGCTGCTGGAAGGCCACCGCAGTGCGTCGCAGATCGCGCTTGAAGTCGGCTTTGCGCACCAGAGCCATCTGACGCAGTGGATGCAGCGGCTGCTTGGCGTGACGCCACGTGAGGTCATCCGAGCCGGCAAGGCGTCGGCCGCCGCTGCCGACACGCCCGCCGCGTAGTCCATCCACCGAATGTGCCAAATTCCTCCGTTCCTGCAAGTCGGGTTTGCGGTGGCGCCCTAAGCTCGTGCCTCCCACTTGAGAGGAGCACGAACATGTTTGTCATCTTTGGGGCATCGGGCAAGGTTGGGCACGCGACCGCCGTTGCGCTGCGCAATGCAGGGCGGCCTGTGCGGGCGGTCGTGCGCCGCGCGCGGCAAGGCGAGGCGCTGGCCAAGATCGGCTGCGAAATTGCGACTGCCGATCTGACGGATTTGGCCTCGGTTGCTTCGGCCATCAAGGGTGCCGTGGCCGTGCAGATGCTGTGTCCTGTGCCGGTGGGCGATGTCGATCCGGCCTCGACCATGGAACGCATGATCGACGTGGCCGCCCATGCGCTGCGTGCCGACCCGCCGCCCGCGGTGCTGGCCTTGTCGGATTACGGCGCGGAGCTGGACGAGGGCACGGGTCTGACGCGGCTGTTTCATCTGCTGGAAGCGCGGCTCAAGCCGCTGGCGACGCACCTGACGCTACTGCGTTCAGCCGAGCACATGCAGAACTGGGCGGCGATGCTGCCCGTCATGCTGGCAACCGGGCGGCTGCCAAGCCTGCATCAACCGCTTGATCGCGCCTTCGCGACCGTCGCCACGCAGGACGTCGGTGCGCTGGCGGCCGAGTTGTTGCTGGAGGCGCCATCGACAAAGACGCCCCGTATCGTCAGCGTGGAAGGCCCGCGCCGCGTCAGCCTGATCGATGAGGCACGCGCGTTCAGCGCCGTTGTCGGCCGCGAGATTGTTGCCGAAGCCGTGCCTCGCACCGCGTGGGCACCGATGCTGCAACGCGCGGGGCTGAGCCCGAACCATGTGCAGCTCATCACCGAGTTGTACGACGCGGTGAATGTCGGACAGATCGATGTCGAGAAAGGTGTTTCAGAGCAGCGCTTCGGCAAGACCGAGTTGCCCGACGCGTGTGCCTCGATGCTCGCCGCGCATGTGAAATCGCGGTAGCGGGGCGGGAGCCCACGCCTGCAAATGCGAATGCCTCTTATGCGGATTTTTATCTGCGGCCCCCGGTTATTCCGCACAGTACGCGTCCGCCTCACTATGATCTCGGGATTGCTCGGGGGAGGTCATCATGGTGGGTGCACACGTCGCGCGCGCGATTGGAGCAGCGGTTGTGTTGTCGGCGTGTGCGCTGCCGGCGCACGCGGTGTTGCCCGACGAGATTCAGGTCTACACCGGGGACATCAACGCGCCGGGCGAGTTGGGGCTGGAGCTGCATGTCAATACCACGCCCAGCGGCATCGGCGCGCCCGGCTATCCGGGTGAAGTCACGACACCGCACGGCTGGCGCGCCACGGCGGAATTCTCCTATGGCCTGACGCCTTCGCTGGAGCTTGGGCTTTACGTGCCGACCACGCTCACGCGCGAAAACACGTTCTACGTGACAGGCCCGAAGGTGCGGATGAAATGGATGCCCGTGCGGCCCGTTGACGGCGTGGGCAACTTTGCAGGCATCAACGTCGAACTCGCCCACGTGGCCGGCCGCTTTGAGGCATCACAAAACGCGGCAGAACTGCGACCGATCTATGGGTATCAGAACGACCGCTGGCTTTGGGCGGTCAACCCGGCGCTGGATTGGAACCTTTCGGGGGATGGCCGCAGCGGTGTGCCGGAGGCCGCGCCCAGTTTCAAGATTGCGCGTACGGTTGCGGCAGGCGTGCGCGCCGGCACGGAGTATTACGCCGGGCTGGGCCCCATCAACCACATCGCGCCATTGCATGAGCAGCAGCACACGCTGTTTCTGGCGTTCGATGTGGATCGCAAGCCTTTCGTCTTCAACTTTGGCATCGGCCGCGGCCTGACACGCGCCTCAGACCGCTGGACGCTGAAGTGGATTTTCGAGATTCCGCTGAGCTGATCGCTAGCCGCTGAGCCGCCCACCGCCTATGCTTGGCAGCATTGCTCAAGCCGACGCCGTGTGCGGGCGAGGAGGCTGCCGTAATGATTGCTCAGCGCTGTCTTGTTGTGGCCCTGCTGCTGGCGGCGCCCGCCGCCCACGCAGACGGCGACCTCCTGAACCGCGGTCACGACCCGTTCTTCCAGATTTCCTCCGGTGTAGCCAACTGCCCTGAGCCTGCCGGTCCGCGCATCAGCGAAGCCGAATGGAAGCGCGATTCGCACCATCGCATCGAGCACGGCAACCATTGCTGGGTCGAGGGCCGCTGCCGCTTGCCCAACGCGTTTTCTTACGACGACGAGATTGCCGAGACGGCCAAGCGGCGCCTGCAATGGATGTCCATCCACGTGCCGGGATGGAAGCAGAACACCACGCTGTGGGTGACGATATGGCAGCGCTGGATGCTCGTGCAGGGCTGCGTGGCGCCGAGTTACACGTTGGGGCCGTTCATGACCGCGCTGCGCGAGGTGCCCGATGTGGAACGCTTCATCGACGAGACAACGGCACATCCGGAGCGCGGTGTGCCGTATGCGTTGTTTCGCCGCGGCGCAGTGGTGCCGGGCAGCGCAAAAACGCCCGCATCACCGCTTAAACCGTAGGCGGATCGCCCAGTTCTTTAGGCGAACCACCCCAGCGCCAATGCCGCCACCGCGGGCACCGTCTGCACGAAGAGAATCCGTTTGTTGACCGTGATGGCCCCCCAGATGCCGGCCACCGCCACGCAGATCAACCCGAACAGCGCAAACGCAGCGTTGATGGTCGGGTCCGGCGCGACCAGCCCAATGACCAGCGCCGCCACCAGAAAACCGTTGTACAAACCTTGGTTGGACGCCATGGCCGCAGTCTCAGCGGCTTTCTCGGGCGTGATGCGGAAGACCTTGGGGCCGCGCGTCTTCCACAGCACCATCTCCAGTACGACGATGTAGACGTGGATCAGCAGCACGAGCAGATAGACGAGCAGGGCGAGGGTTTTGATCATGGCGGTCATCAAAAGTGAACGTGCCGCCATGATAGAGATTTTGTGCCGCGTGCCTGCACCCGGATGGTGGGGTATCAGCGCGGCAGCGGCGCGCAATCCCCTTTGCCCGCGAGGCGTCGGCTGCAAATTTCATCGGCGAGGACTATCCTGTGCGCTTTCGTTCCAGGCAGAGGAGCCATCGCATGACAGCATCGCAAGGATCCATGATTTCGTTCAAGCGCCCGGACGGGCAGGATGTCCAGGGCTACCTGGCCAAGCCGGCCAAGGCGGAGGGCGCCCCGGGCATCGTCGTCATCCAGGAGTGGTGGGGACTGAACGACCAGATTCGCGGCGTGGCCGACCGCCTTGCGCGTGCCGGTTACGTGGCGCTGGTGCCCGATCTCTACCGCGGCAAGATGACGGTGGAGGAAGAAGAAGCCCACCACCTGATGACCAACCTCAACTTTGGCGACGCGGCCACGCAGGATGTGCGCGGCGCCGTGCAATACCTCAAGCAGACCTGCGCACGCGTCGGCGTGACGGGCTACTGCATGGGCGGCGCGCTGACGCTCCTGACGCTGAGCAACGTGCCCGAGGCCGACGCCGGCGTGGTGTGGTACGGCTATCCTCCGCTCGAATACATCGACGCCTCGAAGATCAAGGTGCCGGTGCAGGGCCACTGGGGCACGCAGGACACGGCCTTCAAGATCGAAGGCGTCGATGCGTTGGAAAAGAAGCTCGTCGATGCCGGCGTCGATGTCGATTTCCATCGTTATCTCGCGCATCACGCATTCGCCAATGAAACGGCCGTGGGCGAAAACCGCATCGCCATCACGCAATACGACCCGGTGTGGGCGCAACACGCCTGGGACCGCGCGCTGACGTTCTTCGGCCGCACGCTCTGGTAAGCCCACACAGGACGGCGGGTTTGGCGGTACGGCGCGCTCACGAAATGCTGCAATTTCGCATGTGGGCTGCGCTGTTGCCGCCGCTATAATTCACGGCGCTGCCGCACCAACGGTAGCTGGGTTTCGCAGCCTATCTTTTCCCGTATGGCCGGACGGCCGCCTTGTGCGGCTTTTTCACGTCCGCGCTCGCGCACGCTTGTACTTTGGCGGGCCGGGCAGGGAGACCGAAAGGTCTGCCGGCGTCCTACGGGCCGGTCTGCGAACCCTGTCGTCGGGCCCGCCACCCTCGTTCGCAGCGAAACGTCGGGCCTTTTGCAATCCGTAGGAGGCTCCATGACTGTTGTACTCAGCGGGCGTCGCCCCGCGTCTTTTCCCTCTCCACCTTGGCTGTGCCCCGTTCCGTTGCGATTCGGGAGCCGCCAATGACACTCACCAAACGCCGCGTCTACCTTGATGGTGCGCTGGAAGCGCGAGCCTTCCTCTGCCGAACGCAAGCCTACGTGCGCGAGTTCGGGCAGCATCGGCCACGTCTCTTGCGGCAGCAACTGATGTAGTACACGGGCAGCGCCTATCCGCCCGCATTTGCGCGCGGGTTTGTCGACATGATCGGCGCATACGTGTCGCTGGCACTGGAGCGCAGCGATATCGATCCGGCCACGTGGGAATTGATGGCCGAGGTTGAGCGGCTACCTTAGAAGCCAGCGGCAGCGCCAATCAGCCGCCCAGAATGCGCCGCGCCGCGCGATCCCCCCACCACGCCGCTTCTTCAAAAACCGAATAGCCGGACAGGTCCGCATGCGCGTAGTGGATCGGCCCGGCGCTTTCACGCAAGCGCGCAATGCCGGGTCGGGAGAGAAAGCCGGGTGTGGGAATCGCCATCGCATGGCCGCGCAGTGTCAGGTCGGCCCGGCGGATCTGCGTGCGCAGGCGGATGCCGTACACGGTATCCAGATCGGCCAACGCGCGATCGAGCAGCGCTTGCGGCGATGCCTTCAGCAGCCATTCACGCGCGGCCTTCGGCGTCATGTCCGACAGCGCCACGTAGGCGGTGAACACGCTCTGCGCGGGTGGCCCGACACGGATGTCCTGGTGATTGGCCACCACATAACCCAACCCCGTACCGCGATACACCACGTTGTCCCACGCCAGCGGCGTGTCGTCGTGTTCGGGCGGGAAGCCGTCGATGAGCAGGTTGGCGAGCAGCCACGGCGCGGTTTCGGGCAGCTCGGCGGCGGGCACGTCAAAGCCGTCGATGATGTGTTTGGCAACGTGCAGCGGCATCGCGCTGACCACGTGATCGGCCAGCAGCCGAACGACGCGGCCATCCGCTTGCAGCACATCGGCGAAGACGCGGGCGCCGGCCTCGGTTCTGGTGCCGATGCGCGCGACGCTGCCCGGCAGCAGGCGGCCGGGTTCATTCAGGCCGGCGGCTTCGAACAGCCGCTCCGCCATCCAGTCCAGGCCCTCTGGCCACGTGAGCACGGTGCCTTGTTCGGCATTGCTGGCCATGCCGCCTCGGCTGGCGAAATAGGCAATGCCGGCCCAGGCGGAAACGTGATCGGCGGTGACGCCGTAATCGTCGCGGCAGCAGTAGTCGGCATACCAGTGCAGCGTGGCGGCGCGGTAGCCCTCGCGGTGCAGCCAGTCGCGGAAGGTGAGTGCGTCGAGCGCGCGCCACGCCGGGTCGGCGGACGAGAGCGCCGTCGGCACGACAAAGACGCGGCGGCCGTCGGCGCCGATGGTCTGGCGCAGCCGGTCGATGTGGGCGAAGAACCGTGTGTGCTCGGCGCGTTCCGCTTCGGTAATGCCTTCATGCGGCACAAAGCCGTCTTGCCAGCGATTGCCGAGCCACAGGCGTTCATCGGGCGCATGAACGAGCACGCGTTCGTCGTACGTCGGGCGCAGGGCAAACGGGTCGCGCTCGATCACGCCAAAGTCGGCCAGCATCTCGCGCACGTGCGTCGATTCCATCGACGGCAGCGGCAGGTAATGCGCACCCGTCGGGAAGCGCTGCGTACCGAAGGCGCCGCCAGCGGCATTGCCATAGCGCTCCGGGCCTTCCACGACCACCGCGTCGCGCCGGCCGCTTTTTGCCAGCCGCCACGCACAGCTCAATCCGCCGATGCCGCTGCCGCAAATGGCAACGCCCACGCGCCGCGTTTCCGATGGTCGCGGCAGCGCGCGCAGGTCGCGCAGCCGGTGGCCCGCAGCCTGGCCGGGCATGCGCACGTTGGGCGTGATTTCGGTAAAGGCGCGAAAGCCTGCCCACGAGGCGGCACCCGCCGCAGCCACACCGGCCGCAGCTGCACCCACAAGAAAGCTGCGTCGCGTTGCCATCAGCGCAGCACGCCGTGCCAGTCTTCTTCGAAATACCGCACCAGCGATTGGTTGTTCAGCCGGTTCGGTTCAACCTGGGGGCGCGGCATGTCGGGCGCGAAGCTGAACATCTGGTGCGTGGTGTCGGCGTCCAGAAAGCGCGTCGGCACGCGGTACGACGTAGGCGGTTTGAAATCCGCGCGGCCCGGTGCGGCCAGGATGAAGCCCCATTCGCCAAACGACGGCACCAGCGCGTGATAGGGCCACGTGCGATAGCCGGCTTCCTTCAGCGTCGCATCCACACACCAGTACGAACGCGGCGCGAAATAGGGCGACGTGGCCTGAATGACGACCAGGCCCGTATCCGCCACATGGCGCGACAGCAGCCGATAGAACGGCACCGAATACAGCTTGCCGATGCTGAAGTTGGACGGGTCCGGAAAATCGACGATGGCCACGTCGAACATGTCGGTGGCGGTCTGCATCCATTGCGCCGCATCGGCGTTGACCACGGTCACGCGCGGGTCGCTGAACGCATGCTGATTGAGCGCGACCAGTGCCTCGGCGTGCGAGAACAGGTTCGTCATGCGCGGGTCCAGGTCGACCAGCGTGACGTGCTCGATTTGCGGGTACTTCAGGATCTGCCGCAGCGCGAGGCCGTCGCCGCCGCCCAGCACCAGCACGCGCCGCGCACCGCGCACCGATTCCAGGGCGGGCAGCACCAGCGCTTCGTGATAGCGGTATTCGTCGCGTGAGGAAAACTGCAGGTTGCCGTTGATGTACAGGCGCAGGTCGTCTTTCCAGCGCGTCACCACCAGCCGTTGATACGGCGAGGAAATCGCGTGGATGATCTCGTCGCCGAAGAGCGCGCGTTCCGACCAATGCGTGAGTTTGTCCGATGCGCCAAAGCCCGCAAGCAATGCCGCTGTCACTGCGCCGGCGCGCCACGCCATCGCCGTGCGCATGCGCGCCGTGAGCGCCAGCTCGGTGCGGAAGTGCCACAGGGTCCAGACCGCAATCGCCGTATTGAACAGGCCGAAGAGGAAGCCGGTACGCACCAGCCCCAGGCGCGGCGCCAGCACCAGCGGAAACAACAGCGACACCGCCAGCGCACCGAGGTAGTCGAATGTCAGCACGCGGCTGACGAGATCGGAAAACTTGGCCTGCCGACGATGCAGCATGCGCATCACCAGCGGGATCTCCATGCCGACCAGCACGCCGATCACCGTGACAAGCGCGTACAGCACCAGCCGGAACGGCGCCGATTCCAGCGCAAACAACGCAAACAGCGCAGCAGCGGACACGCCGCCAAACAGACCGACCAGCAATTCCAGATCGACAAAGCGGGCGAGCAGCGCGTCGTCGGCCACGTAGCGCGAGAGCCATGAGCCGATGCCCATGGCAAACAGATAGGCGCCGATGATGGAAGAGAACTGCAGAATGGAATCGCCCAGCAGATACGAAGCCAATGCCCCGGCAATCAATTCGTACGCCAGCCCGCACGAGGCCACCACGAAGACGGCGAGGACCAGCAGGGCATTGCCGCGGCCGGCTGGCTGCTTGGGTTCGTATGTGGCGTCAGGCTGCGGCGTCGACATGCTGCGAAGATGGAAAATGAACGGGCGTTAACAAACGGCGGATGCCAAGGCGAGCGCGATTGTGCCGCCTTTTTTCCCGGCCTGCGAGCCGACCGGTGCAGGGCCGCATCGGGGGGTACGCAAGCGGCGCATCAGCCGCTATAGTGGCGCCACCCAAGTACTGCACGGCCCCTTTCCATGCCTGACATGACCGCTTCCGTGATCGCCTATGCCTCGCACCTGCTGGCGGGCGCCGTGGTGTTTTCCGGCTTCTTCTTCGTCTACCTGCGCCTGACGCCGTATGACGAGTTCAAGCTGATCCGCGAAGGCAATATCGCCGCGGCGCTGTCGCTGGCCGGGGCGTTGCTCGGCTTCGTGCTGACCATCGCGTCGAGCATCACGCATGCCGATGGCCTGGTGCCGTTCCTGTTCTGGGCGGTGATGGCGTCGGTGGTGCAGCTGATCGTCTTCCTGGTGCTCACGCGTCTGATGCCGGACTACCGGCTGCAGATCGAGCACAACAACATCGCCGCCGGTATGCTGTTTGGCGTGAGCGCGCTGGCCGTTGGCGTGATCAACGCGGCATGCCTGTCGTGACCTTGTCCTGATTGTTCCTGCCCCGCGAATCATCGCGAAGGAGTTTGCTGTGAGCCTGTCCAGTTTCATCAAGAAGCAGTTCATCGACATCCTGCAATGGACGGAAAGCGAAGACGGCGTGCTCGCCTGGCGCTATCCGATGCAGGACATGGAAATCCAGAACGGCGGCACCCTGGTCGTGCGCGACTCGCAGATGGCGATGTTCGTCAACGAAGGCCAGATCGCCGACGTATTCAGCGCGGGCACCTTCAAGCTGACCACGCAGACGCTGCCCGTTCTCACGTATCTCAAGAACTGGGACAAGCTGTTCGAGTCCCCCTTCAAGTCCGACGTCTACTTCTTCAGCACCCGCCAGCAGCTCGGCCGCCGCTGGGGCACGCCGCAGCCCGTGACGGTGCGCGACAAGGATTTCGGCATGATCCGCCTGCGCGCGTTTGGCGTGTACGCCTACCACGTGGCCGACCCGAAGCTGTTCTATCAGCAGGTGAGCGGCACGCGCGACATCTACACCGTGGATGAAGTCGAGGCGCAACTTGCCCCCGTCATCATGGGTGCGATGGCCACGGCGTTCGGCGAATCCGGTGTGCCGTTCCTGGACCTGGCTGCCAACCAGATGCTGATGTCGAACAAGGTGCGCGAGGCGCTGCTGCCGCAGTTCACGCAGTACGGCCTGGCGCTCGACAGCTTCCAGGTGTCCAGCGTCACGCTGCCGGACGAACTGCAGGCCGCGCTGGACCGCCGCATCAGCATGGACATGACCGGCGACATGCAGCGCTTCACGCAATACCAGACCGCCGAATCGCTGCCGCTGGCCGCACGCAACGAGGGCGGCATCGCGGGCACGGGCGCCGGCCTGGCAGCCGGCTTGGCGATGGGCCAGGCGATGGCCGACAGCCTGCGCACGGCGGTGCAGGGCAACGCCGGCGGTGCGGTGGCTCAACCTGCCGCTGCCGCCGCACCCGCGGCTCCTGCAGCGGATGACCCCACCGCGCGCCTGGCCAAGCTCAAGGAACTGCTCGACAAGGGCCTCATCACGCAAGCCGACTTTGACGCCGGCAAGGCTGCTGTGCTCAAGGCGCTGACCGGAGGCTGAGCCCCGGCCCCGCTGATCGGATGACCGGGCGGCATCGCAAGCCGCCCGTTTTTCTGCGCAATCTTTTGCGCAATCGAACGACCTGACCATGTTTCATGCCAACTGCCCGGCGTGTGGCGCGCCGGTGGAACTGAAGTCTGCCGCGGCCGTCATGGCGGTGTGCAGCTTCTGCAAAAGCACGCTCCTGCGCGACGGCGAGACGCTTTCCGACATCGGCAAGATGTCTGCCGTGCTCGAGGACTACGCACGCGTGCAGATCGGCACCACCGGGCGCTACAAGAACAAGGCGTTCACCGTCGTGGGCCGCATCCAGTTGCGCTACGACGCGGGTTTCTGGAACGAGTGGTACGTGCTGTTTGACGACGGCACCGACGGCTGGCTGGCCGAAGCGTCCGGGCAGGTCACGATGACGTTCGCGCGCGGCACGCCCGCCAATGCGGTCGCCTTCGAGGCGCTGCGCCCGGGGCAGCTGTACGACGCCGAGGGCAAGCAGTACGTGCTGTCCGATGTGCGTGAAGCCGATTGCACCGGGGGCCAGGGCGAATTGCCGTTCCGCGTGGGCGAAGGCTGGCATGCACGCGTTGCCGATGGCCGCAGAGAAGACGCTTTCATCACGCTGGACTACTCCGACGGTACGGCGCCAACGCTCTACGTGGGCGAAGCCACCACGCTCGACCTGCTCAAGTGCCAGCTTCTGCGCACCGACGCCGAGATCAAGGAAGCCGCTGGCCGCGTCCCGGGCAAGCTCACGAATCTCGATTGCCCGCAGTGCGGCACATCGATCCCGTTCAGCCCCGGCGTGACCGGCCATGTGCTGTGCCCCGGCTGCGGCGCGGCCATCGATGCAGCGACGCCGCGCGGCGACATCATTGCGCGCGCACGGTCGGTCCCGCAGGTCGCCACCACGCTCGAGCTGGGCGACAAGGCGCTCATCGACGGCCTGCAGTGGCAGGTGATCGGCGTGATGCGTCGCACGGTCGTCGACGGTGGCGGCGAATGGTTCGAATATCTGCTGTACACGCCCAAGCGCGGTTTCAGCTGGATGATCGAAGCCGATGACGGCTGGTTCCGCGCCAACGTGCTCGACCGCTGGCCCACCCAGCGCGACGGCCGCACCGCGGTGCTCGACGGCAAGGTCTACGCCCGCGATGAGGATTACACCTCGCGCGTGACGTATGCCGCTGGCGCCTTCAACTGGCGTGTCCAATCGGGTGACCAGACGCGCGTAGTCGAATACACCGCAGGCGAGGAAAGCCTCGCGGCGGAGAGCGACGCGCATGAGCTGACGTGGTCCAAGAGCACGCCGGTCAGCGCCGCGCAGATCAAGGCGTGGTTCGGCAAGGTGGTCGCCGAGCCCGACAAGGCATCGTCGTCGAACTACATGACGGTGGCGGTGGTCGCCTGCGTGCTGCTTGGTCTGCTGAACCTCGTGCCGTTTTTCATGGCGCCGGGCTCGGTGTTCGGTATCACGTTCTTCGCGGCGCTGCTGTTGCTGGTGCCGGCGTGGCTGGTCGCCAAGATTGGGGGCGGGGAATGAAGAACTGGTTCGTTCTCTATGCCGTGGCCGTGGTGATCGGCGCCACGTATATGGACTGGAAGGCCGGCTTTGCCGCGCCGCGCACGCCGTCGTACGGCAGCAGTAGCACGGGCGGGTCGTCCTATTGGGGCGGTTCTTCGGGCGGTAGCGGCTATGGCGGCGGTTTCAGCGGGGGCCACAAGTGACGCGTACCGACGCAGCGCTGTCTGCGGAGGAGGCCTCCGCCGCCGTGGGCGAGCATCTTCTGCTCGATCTTTACGGCGTGGCACCGGCGCTGCTGCGCGATGCGGCGGCGCTCGAAACCGCGCTGCGCGATGCGGCCGATGCGCTCGGCGCGACCATCCTGCATGCGCACCTGCATCGCTTCGATTCCGTGCGCACGGGTTTGCCCGTCGGCGAGCAGGGCGGCGTGACAGGCGTGTTGCTGCTCGCTGAGTCGCACCTTTCGATTCACACCTGGCCCGAGCACGGCTTTGCCGCCATCGACGCATTCATGTGCGGCACCGGCACGACGCATGCCGCGCGCGCGGTGTTCGAGCGCGCGTTGGCACCGCAACGGGTTGATGTGCGCATCGTTCGTCGCGGGACAGCGCCCGCGTCAAACTGAGTTACACCGGCTGGCCGTCGAATATCACGCGATTGCGCCCCAGCCGTTTGGCCGCCAGCAGGGCGGCATCGGTACGCATGATGAGGTCTGCGGGCGTGCACGCGTTCTTCCCCGGCTCGCAGCTTGCCAGACCCACGCTGATGGTGCAGCGGATGTTGGCTTCTGGCGTGGCGATCTCCAGCGATTCCACCGCGCTGCGAAGTCGTTCGGCAATGCCGGCGGCCTGCAGTGTGGTCGTATCCGGCAGCACCACCAGGAATTCCTCGCCGCCGTAGCGGCCCACCGCGTCGGCGGGGCGCGAATTCACCCGCATGGCGCGTGCGATCTCAACCAGGACGGCATCGCCCGCGGGGTGGCCGTAGGTATCGTTCACGCGCTTGAAGTGGTCCACATCCACCACCAGCAAGGAAAGCGGTTGCCCGTGCAGCATGGCGTGGCCGCATTCGCGCGTGAGCAGCTCCATCGCAGCGCGCCGGTTCCAGATGCTCAGCATCGGGTCGGTCAGGCTCTCGTGGCGTGCCACCTGCAGCTCGGTCAGGATGGAGCGCTGCGTTTCGCTCAGCTCGCGCTCGCGAAAACCCGATTCCACCCAGCTGGCCAGGTCATTGAGCAGTTCCCGCTCGGCCTGTTCAAATGGCCGCGGCTTCTGGTCGATCACGCAGAGCGTACCGACGGCATAGCCGGCCAGATTCTTGACCGGCCGCCCCGCATAGAAGCGGATATGCGGCGCGCCGGTCACGAGCGGGTTGTCGGCAAAGCGCGGGTCGGCCTGGGTGTCGGGAATGACCAGCATCTGCTCTTCGGCCACGGCATGGCCGCAGAACGAGATGTCGCGCGGCGTCTCACGCACGCTCAGGCCGATGCACGATTTGAACCATTGACGCTGGGCGTCGATGAGCGACACGAGCACGATCGGGGCGTCAAACACGCGCTTGGTCGTGCGCGTGACGCGGTCGAACAACTCCTCGTCGGGTGTAGAGAGCAGCAGCATGTCTTGCAGCGAGGCAAGACGTTCGGGTTCGTTCTTCGGGATGGGAGCGGGTTTCATGCGCAAGGGGCGCCGGCCGGGCCGGCGCGCTTGAAACGGGCAATGGAAAAGGAGGAAGGATACGCCACGCGTCGCAGGCTGTGGGCCCGTGTCGGATGATTTAGCGGCCCACCATGTTCTCTGGCCGCACCCACGCATCGAACTGCTCGGGCGTGACATAGCCGAGCGCCAGGGCGGCTTCGCGCAGGCTGGTGCCTTCCTTGTGCGCCTTCTTGGCGATCTGCGCCGATTTGTCGTAGCCGATATGCGGGTTGAGCGCCGTCACCAGCATCAGGGAGCGCTGCACCAGCTCGTCGATACGGTCGCGGTTCGGTTCGATGCCCACGGCGCAGTGGTCATTGAAGCTGCGCATGCCGTCGGCCAGCAGGCGCACGCTGTGCAGGAAGTTGTAGGCGATCATCGGGCGGAACACGTTCAGCTCGAAGTTGCCCGAGGCGCCACCGACGTTGATGGCGACATCGTTGCCGAACACCTGCGCGCACAGCATCGTCAACGCTTCGCTCTGCGTGGGGTTGACCTTGCCCGGCATGATGGAGGAGCCCGGCTCGTTCTCGGGGATGGAAAGTTCGCCCAGGCCGCTGCGTGGGCCGCTGGCCAACCACCGGACATCGTTGGCGATCTTGGTGAGGCTGGCGGCCAGCGTCTTCAGCGCACCGTGCGCGAATACGAGGCCGTCGGCCGACGCCATGGTCTCGAACTTGTTTGGCGACGTGACGAACGGCAGGCCGGTCAGTTGCGCCAGCTCTTCGGCCACCTGCTCTGCATAGCCGGCCGGCGCGTTCAGGCCGGTACCCACCGCCGTGCCGCCCAGTGCCAGCTCGCACAGGTGCGGCAGCGTGGCGTTCAGGTGCGTTTCGTTGTGCTGCAACTGGGCCACATAACCGGAGAATTCCTGCCCGAGCGTCAGCGGCGTGGCGTCCTGCAGGTGCGTGCGGCCGATCTTGATGATGTCGTCGAAATCCGCCGCCTTCCGGGCGAGCGTTTCACGCAGCGTGCGCAGCGACGGGATCAGGTGATGCGTGATGGCCGTCACGGCGGCCACATGCATTGCGGTCGGGAACACGTCATTCGACGACTGGCTGCGGTTCACGTCATCGTTCGGGTGAACGAGGCGGGCTTCGCCGCGCTCGCCGCCGAGCAGTTCGCTGGCGCGGTTGGCGAGCACCTCGTTCATGTTCATGTTGGTCTGCGTGCCCGAACCGGTTTGCCACACCACGAGCGGAAACTCGTTCGGGTGCTTGCCGGCAATGACTTCGTCGGCAGCGGCAATGATGGCGTTGGCCTTGTCGGCGGGCAGCAGCCCGAGGCGCTGGTTGACGGCCGCGCTGGCACGTTTGATGCGAGCGAGCGCGTCGATCAGTTCGCGCGGCATGCGGTCGCCCGCGATGTCGAAGTTCTGCAGCGAGCGCTGTGTCTGGGCGCCCCACAGGTGATCGGCCGGGACTTCAATCGGGCCAAAGGTGTCGCGTTCGGTTCGGGTGGTCATGGCAAGGAGGAAGGTGACTGGGACGAACGCTCCAGTATAGGCAGGCTCCAGAGCCCTTGTTGGCGACAGGGCGGATGGACGAGGGGTCGCGCCGGCCGGGAACATCGTTTGCGGGCGCATCCCAGGCGCGCCACAATGGCGGTTGCGCCGCACGTACCGACCCGCCCATGTCCACTTCCGTTTCCGTCGACAAGTCGCTTCAACCGCTGCTCTGGCTGGTGGCCATCGGGCTGTTCATGCAGACGCTGGATTCCACCATCGTCAACACGGCGCTGCCCGCCATGGCGCGCAGTCTGTCGGAAAGCCCGCTGAAGATGCAGTCGGTCATCATCGCCTACACGCTGACGACCGCCATGCTGATGCCCGCGTCGGGCTGGCTGGCCGACCGGTTCGGCACGCGCCGCATGTTCTTCGTGGCCATCTTCCTGTTCACGATCGGGTCATTGCTGTGCGCCGAGTCGCGCAGCCTGACCATGCTGATTGCTTCGCGCGTGGTGCAGGGCGTGGGCGGTGCGCTGCTGATGCCGGTCGGGCGGCTGACGGTGCTGCGCGTGGTGCCGCGCGAGCAGTTTCTGCCCGCCATGAGCTTCGTCACGATCCCGGGGCTGATCGGCCCGCTGATCGGCCCGACGCTCGGCGGCTGGCTGGTGCAGGCCGTGTCGTGGCACTGGATCTTCCTCATCAACATACCGGTCGGGGTGGTGGGCGCGCTGGTCACGCTCAAGGTGATGCCGGACGTGCGGGCCGACGACGACAGCCGCTTCGATTGGTCGGGCTACCTGATGCTGGCCTTCGGCATGGCGGCGGTGTCGTTCTCGCTCGACGGGCTGTCGGAGCTGGGCTTCCAGCATGCCACGGTGCTGGTGCTGCTGATCTTCGGGCTGGCGGCGCTCACGGCGTACTGGCTGCACGCTGGGCGTGTGGTGGGGCCGCTGTTTCCGCGCACGCTGTTCGGGATCCCGAGTTTTTCCATCGGCATCCTGGGCAACCTGTTTGCGCGCATCGGCAGCGGCGGCATGCCGTTCCTGATCCCGCTGCTGCTGCAGGTGAGCCTGGGGTATTCGCCGTTGCAGGCGGGCCTGATGATGGTGCCCGTGGCTGCGGCCGGCATGGCGGCCAAGCCCCTGGGTACCTGGGCGATCAAGCATTACGGCTATCGCCGCATGCTGTTTGGCAACACGCTCATGGTCGGCCTGATGATGGCCAGCTTTGCATTGATGACGCCGGACAAGCCGCTGTGGCTGCGCATCGTCCAGCTGGCCCTGTTCGGCACGTTCAACTCGATGCAGTTCACCGCCATGAACACGCTCACGCTCAAGGACCTGAACGGGCCGCTGGCGAGCGCGGGCAACAGCATGCTGTCCATGGTGATGATGCTGTCGATGAGCCTCGGCGTGGCGGCGGCGGGCGCGCTGCTCACGGGCTTTACCGATTTCACGGCCGGGCCGGAAGGACACGACACACTGGCCGCTTTCCACAAGACCTTCCTGTGCGTGGGCGTGATGACGGCGGCGGCCGCGTGGATCTTCGCGCAGCTCTCGCGCTTCGAGTCCACGCAGGTGGTCAAGCGGCCCGAGATCGTCGACTGAGGCAGGCCGCCTACTTCTGCCAGTAGCCGCGCATCTTCTTGGTCAGGTCTACCTTGGCGGCGGCGCGGGCTTCGGCTGCCGGATCGGCGCCGGGCTCCGGTTCCGGCCAGGCGCAGGCTTCGAACAGCGGCAGCAGCGCCGGCGGAATGAAGCGCGTGCGCGACGCGTAGATGTGCCGATCGCCATTGGGTGTTTGCTGCGTCACGTAGAAGCGCTGCGGTACGAGGATGTCGAGATGCTCGCGCGCCCGCGTCATCGCCACGTAGAGCAGGCGGCGCTCTTCCTCCAGCTCTTCGTGCGAGCCGGCGCCCAGGTCGGCGGGCATGCAGCCGTCCACGGCGTTCAGCACATACACCGCCTTCCATTCCTGGCCCTTCGACGAGTGGATCGTCGACAGGATCAGGTAGTCCTCGTCGCGGTACGGTTCGCCCGATTCATCGCTGGTCAGTTCGGGCGGGTCGAGGGTCATCTCGGTCAGGAAGCGTTCGCGCGTGGCGTACGTGGCGGCCATGCGCGCGAGCTGGTCCAGGTCGCCCTGGCGCACGGCGGCATCGTCGTGCAGGCGTTCCATGTGCGGGGCGTACCACGCGCCGACGGCTTCGAGTTCGCTGGCCCAGGCCAGGCTGTCCTTGGGCGCGCGCAGGGTCTGCATCAGCGCCATGAGCGTGGCCCAGTCGCCGGCGAGGCGTGCGGGCGGTTCGTAGGCCAGGAGCGCGGCAATGGGGTCCACCGCTTCGGCCATCGCATCGAGCACGCGCGCGGCCGTGGCGGGGCCGGCGCCCGGCAGCAGTTGGATCACGCGAAAGCCGGCGATGCGGTTGCGCGGGTTCTCGGCCCAGCGCAGCACCGAGAGCACGTCCTTCACATGCGCCGCCTCCAGAAACTTCAGGCCGCCGTATTTCACGAACGGGATGTTGCGGCGCGTGAGTTCGATCTCGAGCGGCGCGCTGTGGCTCGCGGTGCGGAACAGCACGGCCTGCGATTTCAGCGTCAGCCCGCCTTCCCGGTGACGCAGCACCTGCTCGGCCACGCAGCGCGCCTGTTCGGCCTCGTCGCGCACCGAGATCAGCCGCGGCCGATGCGTCGACGCCCGATCGGTCCAAAGCGTCTTGGCAAAGCGTTCGGTGGCAAAGCGCATCACACCATTGGATGCGTCCAGGATCGGCTGGGTCGAGCGGTAATTGCGCTCCAGCAGCACCGTGCGCGCCGGGCGCGAAAAATGGCGCGGGAAGTCGAGGATGTTGCGCACCGTGGCCGCGCGGAATGCGTAGATCGATTGCGCGTCGTCGCCCACCACCGTCACGCCGCGGCCGTCCGGGCGCAGCGCCCGCAGGATGGACGACTGCAGCCGGTTCGTGTCCTGGTATTCGTCGACGAGGATGTGGTCGAAGCGCGCACCGATCTCGGCGGCAAGGTCCGCGTCGGACACCATCGCGTGCCAGTAGAGCAGCAGGTCGTCGTAGTCGAGCACGTGCTGGGCCTGCTTCGCCTCGACATATGCGTCGAAGAGCGTGCGCAGCTGCGCCTCCCACATCGCGCACCACGGAAAGTGGTGTTTGAGCACGGCGTTCAGCGGGCTTTCGGCGTTGATGGCGCGCGAGTAGATGGCCAGGCACGTCTGCTTGAGCGGGAAGCGGCGCTCCTTGGTCGACAGGTTCAGCTCGTGGCGCACGACGTTGAGCAGGTCGGCCGAGTCGCTGCGATCGTGGATGGTGAAATCGGGTGCCAGGCCGACGCGCTCGGCGTATTCGCGCAGCAGGCGCGCGCCGATGCCGTGGAAGGTGCCAGCCCACGGCAGGGTCGTCTGGTAGGAGGCGCCCGCCGCGTTGAGCCCACCGTTGGTGCGTTCACCGTGCATGGCGCGGGCGAGCAGATGGCCGGCGCGGCTGGACAGCTCGCTCGCCGCCCGGCGCGAGAACGTCAGCAGCAGGATGCGTTGCGGGTCCGCCCCGTTGGCCACGAGATGTGCCACGCGCCAGCCGAGCGTGTGGGTCTTGCCCGAGCCTGCCCCGGCCAATACGAGCAGCGGGCCGGTCTCCGCCGCGTCTGGCCCCGAAATGCCGAACTCGACCGCCTGGCGCTGCTGGTCGTTCAGTTGGGCCAGATAGCCCGGCGTGGCCGGGGCGCTGGTGGTGTCAGGGGCGGGGGAGGCGGCAAGCACGGTGGGGCGTCACAAAAAATAACTGTATGAATATACAGCACCGCGCGCGCCGCTCCCGGGAAAGCTTGCGTCAGATGCCCTTGCGCGGCTTCTTCACCACGTCTTGCGGTGCGGTGTGCTGGTTCACGGCGTCGACCAGCTCGGCCAGGAACCACGGCAGGACGAGCCTGGTCTCGGGATCGCTCACGCCGATGGTCAATGGTGCGCGCGGTGCCTGTTGCGCACGCTGAGCAGGCTGCGCCGGCTGGCTTTGGGCCAGCATCGCCTGCAAGTCCGACTCGCGGAAGGTGTGGGGCGATGTGGTCAGCGCCGACGCGCTCGTGGCAGCCGCCATCAGGATCGCGGCGACAGGAAGGTGTTTGACGAGGTTGGCAGGCATTCTGGCCTCCGCAGTAAGAAACGGTTGGAAGGGGGCGGCGAGTGAGCGCCGAGCGCAATCGCCGGCTGCGATGATGCTTCGGTCGGGTACTGCGGTGGCTGACAGTTCCATTGCGGTCAGCGAAGCGTAAAGATCGCGCGCCTTGCGGCCAACGATCAGCTGCCCCGGGGCTGCAGCGCAATCACCGCCATCCCCACCAACGCAATGGCCGCGCCGACGATGTCCCAACGCGTGAGCGTGACGCCATCGACCGCGCGCAGCCAGACCAGCGCCACGGCAATGTACACACCGCCGTAGGCGGCATACGTGCGGCCGGCTGCCGTCGGGTGCAGCGTCAGCAGCCACGCAAACAGCGCCAGCGACGCGGCTGCGGGCAGCAGCCACCACATCGGCTTGCCCTGGCGCAGGACCAGCCATGGCAGGTAGCAGCCGACGATTTCCGCCACGGCGGTGGCGGCAAACAGCACAGCAATGCGAAGCAGTTCCAAAACAAGCCCCGGGGCGATCCGATATCAGACCGCCGATTGTGGCATGGCAGCATGCGCCTGCAGCAGGGCTTCCACCTCGGCTTGCGTGCCGGCATAGGCGCCTGCGCGCGAAGCCGTCAAGGCCGCCGCAGCCGCAGCCTGGCGCAGATGCGTCTGCACGGGCGCGTCGGGGCAGCGCAGCAGGCTGGCGAGCCAGCCGCCCATGGCGGCATCGCCGCATCCGACCGTGTCGACCACCGGCACGGTGAACGCCTCCTGGGCGATGCGGACATCGCCGTGGCCGCGTTGCACCCACACCATGCCCTTCGCGCCGAGCGTGAGCAGGATGTCGGCTTGCGGCGCAAGCGCACGCAGCACGCTGAGCGGATCGGCATGGCTGGGAAACAGCCGGTGCAAATCCTCGTCCGATACCTTGATGACCGACGCAATGGCTGCCATGCGCCGGAGCAGCGGTGCGTAGTGCGCAGCGGCCATCGTCACGCGCCAGTTGGGATCGAAGGTGATGCGCGTGCCTTGCGCGGCCAGCGTTTCGGCCAGTGCCACGAGGCGGCTGCCCAGCGGTTCGCGCGCCAGACTGATGCAGCCGAAATGCGCGACCTCCACGGCGGCCTGCCAGCCGGCCGGCAGGGCCTGCACATCGAAATGCAGGTCTGCGCTGTCGTCGCCCACGAAGAAGTAGTGCGGTGGCTGCGTGGAGGTGACCATCGCCAGCAGCGGAGCGCGGTCCACGCGCTGCAGGAAGCGCAGGTCGAGCCCGGCGGCTCGCGAATCGGAGAACAGCGCATCGCCGAATACGTCGTTGCTGATGGCGCCTGCGTAGCCGGTGGGCGCGCCCAGGCGTGCCGCCACCCGCGCGACGTTCCAGCATGCGCCGCCGGGCCGGGCAAGCCACTGGCCGTTGCCTTGATGCAGAAAGTCGGTCAGCGCCTCGCCAAAGACGACGAGGCGGGGCAGCGGTTGGGCGGGCGACGCGGGGGCGGTCATGCAGGCAAGGGCAGGGCAGCGGTTTGTGGAGCGGGCGCGGTGGCCGGCGGCGATGCGCGTCGATACAGTGCGCGGAATGCCGACAGCCGCTGCGCAAGGCGCGCATGGCGCGCGGCGTCGGGCCGATACGTGGCCAGCACGGGCGGCTTGGCGCAGACGGTGGCTTCAATGCCGCCATCGGCCATCCAGCCCAGGCGGGCGGCGCCGAGCGCCCCGCCTGCTTCGCTGCCCACGTGCGTTGTCAGTTCGGTACTGAGCGTGTCGGCCAGCAGTTGCGCCCAGAACGGGCTGCGCGAGCCACCGCCCACAAATGACAGCGATGCGACCTGCGTGCCGGCCGCGCGCAATGCATTCAGGCCGTCGGCCATGCCGAAGGCCACGCCTTCGATCACGGCGTAGCCGAGCGCGGCGCGGTCGCTGGCGTGCGTGAGGTTGTGGAAATGCCCCTGCGCGAGTGCATCGTTGTGCGGCGTGCGCTCGCCCGACAGGTAAGGCAGGAAGAACGGCGCGGATTCGCGCGCGGGTTCGGGCAGCGCGGCAATCTCTTCGAGCAGCGTGGCTTCGTGCACGCTGGTCAGCCGGCAGAACCAGCGCAGGCAGCTTGCGGCGGAAAGCATCACGCTCATCTGGTGCCAGCGTTCGGGCAGCGCGTGACAGAAGGCATGGACGGCCTGTGCGGGGTTGGGGTGGAAGCGGTCGTTGACCACGAAGATCACACCCGACGTGCCCAGCGACAGGAAGCCGTCGCCCGGCTGCGTCGCGCCGATGCCCACGGCGCTGGCCGCGCCGTCGCCACCGCCGCCGGCCACGATGACGTCAGGCGCCAGGCCCCACGCATCGGCCACCTCGGGCAGCAACGTGCCACTGGCGGCGCTGCCTTCCACGAGCCGCGGCATGTGCCGGCGCGACAGCCCCGTCGCGGCCAGCAGTTCGTCAGACCAGGTGCGCCGCGCCACGTCCAGCCACAGCGTGCCGCCGGCATCCGACGGGTCTGACGCGCGCTCGCCCGTCAGGCGCAGGCGCAGATAGTCCTTGGGCAACAGCACGCAGTCGATGGCGTCGAAGACCGCCGGCTCATGACGCGCGCTCCACAGCAGCTTGGGCGCAGTGAACCCGGGCATCGCCAGGTTGCCGGCAATGGCGTGCAGGCTGTGCACGCGGCGTGTCAGCTCGAGACATTCGGCGGTGCTGCGCGTGTCGTTCCACAGGATGGCCGGCCGCAAGACGCGGTTGCGCGCATCGAGCAGCACGGCACCGTGCATCTGGCCCGACAGCCCGATGGCGCGCGTGGCGGCAAACGCACGCGGCGCCACGCTGCGCAATTTGCCGATGGCCGCGCACGTGGCCTGCCACCAGTCGTCAGGCGATTGCTCTGCCCAGCCCACCTGCGGCCGCGACACGGTCAGCGCTTCGCCGGCCGTGCCGACGATGCTGCCCGCTGCGTCCAGCAGCAGCACTTTGACTTCGGAGGTGCCGAGATCGATGCCGAGGTACATGGGGCCGCCGGGTCCGGTTGTGTGAGGCGTCGATTGTCGCGCGTATCCGTTCGTCGTCAACCGGCGGTGGCAGCCTGCTCGATCCCGAGCCACGCGCGCACACGCCCCACCGCATCGCGGACGAGGCCTGTGAGCGGTGGCGTTCCAGCGAGGCTGCCCCACAGTGCGGCGTTCTGGCAGTACACGGCGACGGGGTCGGGCGCATCGAGCATGGCGCGGGCGGCGGCAGGGTCGAACTGGCCGTCCTGGTAGGCATACGGCAGCGCACCGGCGCCCCATCGCTCCAGAAACACGAAGAACAGCGCCGGCAGCATCGCCGTGGCGAGCGGCGCATGACCGCGCGCGAGCGACTCCACCAGCGTCGGCGTGATGAAGCCGGGAATCTTCGAGAAGCCGTCGGCCGCCACGCGCTGGTTCGTGTCACCGATGTGCGGATTGGCAAAGCGGTCGAGCACGGTGTCGCGGTAGGCAGCCAGGTCGACGGGGCTCGGTGTCAGGCAGGGGATGACGTCGTGCGTGACGTAGTCCCACGCCATGCGGCGGATGGACGGTACGGCCACGCTTTCGTCGATGGTGCGCAGGCCCAGCAGCGTGCCGGCCCACGCGATGCAGCTATGGCTGGCGTTGAGCACGCGGATCTTCGCCTCCTCATACGGCAGCACGGTGCTCACGAACTTCACCCCCACGCGTTCCAGCGCGGGCCGGCCAGCGCGGAAATCGTCCTCGACCACCCATTGCACGAAGGTCTCGGCCATGACGGGGCACCGGTCTTGCCAGCCGGTGTGCGCGGCCACGCGCTCGCGCAGGATATCGGTCGGGCGTGGGGTGATCCGGTCGACCATGGTATTGGGCGTGCTGGCGTGGGTGTCCAGCCATGCAACGAGATCGTCGTCGCCGTGCAGCGTGAGGAACTGGCGCAGGCCGTGCGCGACGCGCTCGCCGTTGTGGCGCAGGTTGTCGCAGTTGAGCAGGGTGACCGGTGCGCCGCCGCGGCGCATGCGCTGGCGCAGCACGCGTGCGAGCGCGCCGTACAGCGTGCAGGCGCCGCCGCGCAGGTCAGTCGCAATGTCGGGCTGCGTGGTGTCGAGCTGGTGCTGCTGGTCGAGGTAGTAGCCGCCTTCCGTGACTGTGAAGGAGATCACGCGTGTCTCGGGCGCGCCCCCGATTTCGCACACCGCAGCGAGGTCGGCATCCCAGGGCACGATGGTATCGATGGACGTGATGCGCTCGTACGCGCGACGGCCGGCGGTGTCCACCGTCTCCAGCGTGTAAGCGCCGTGCTGCGCGGCTAGGTCGTGCAGCAGCGTTGCGGCATCGTTGCGGATGTTGGCCAGGGCAAGACGCCATGAGGCATCCCCGGCCTCGCGCAGGCGATGCAGGTACCACGCCTGATGCGCGCGATGGAACGAGCCGGCCCCCAGGTGCAGCCAGGTGGAAGAAGCGTTGGAAGAAGGCATGAGCGTGGGCGTGGAGCGTTGCAGGTCAGGCGGCCAGTTGGGTTTGCAGGCGCGGCAGCGCGCGGCCCTCGGCATCGAACAGATGGCAGTGCGCGGCATCCGCAGCCACGCTGATGGCGCTGCCGTGCGCCAGCCTGGTCGACTCCGGCACGCGCAGCACGAGGCCGTCGGGCGCGGCCTCGCAGTCGGCATGCAGGTACGCCACATCGCCCAGGGATTCGATGTGCGTGACCGACGCCCGCATCGCGCCGGCCGCATCAAGATGCAGATGCTCCGGCCGAACGCCCAGCGTGACGGCATCGCCCGCGCGCAACGCGCCTGGCGACACCGCCACACGCTGCTGGCCGCCCGCAAGCGCCACGTCCACGCCCGACGCATCGGCACGCACGACGCTGCCGCGCAGGAAGTTCATCTTTGGCGAGCCGATGAAGCCCGCGACGAACTCGCTGGCTGGATGGTGATAGAGGGTCTGCGGCGAGCCGACCTGCTCGATACGGCCGTCGCGCAGCACGACGATCTTGTCGGCCAGCGTCATGGCTTCGACCTGGTCGTGCGTGACGTAGATCATGGTCGTCTTGAGCGCATCGTGCAGGCGCGCAAACTCCAGGCGCATCTTCACGCGCAGCGCGGCATCGAGGTTGGAGAGCGGCTCGTCGAACAGGAAGACCTTGGGCTCTCGCGTGATGGCCCGGCCGATGGCAACGCGCTGGCGCTGACCCCCGGAGAGCTGCCGTGGCTTGCGATCGAGCAGCGCGTCGATGTGCAGTACCTCGGCGGCGCGGCGCACGGCGGCGTCGATGGCCTCGCGCTTCATCCCCGAGAGCTTCAGACCGAAGGCCATGTTGTCGTACACGCTCATGTGCGGATACAGCGCGTACGACTGAAACACCATCGCAATGCCGCGCTTGGCCGGTACCACGTCGTTGACGCGCGTATCGCCGATCAGCAGGTCGCCGCCGTCGATGTCCTCCAGGCCGGCAATCGTGCGCAGCAGGGTGGACTTGCCGCAGCCCGAGGGCCCGACGAAGACGACGAATTCACCGTCGGCAATGTCGAGGTTGATGTTGTGCAGGACGGTGTTCTGTTCGTAGCGCTTTTGCAGATTGCGCAGAGTGAGGCTGGCCATGGGGCGTCTCCTTGGGCGTACTCGATCTTCGATCTTCGGTATGCGATATGTGGCTCAGGCGGGCGTGGCGAGTGTCGACGTCAGGGCGTCGGCCAGGGCGCGCATGTCGGTAAAGACGTAGCGTGCGCCCGCGGCCAGCAGGCGCTGCGTGGCAACGGCCGGCGCGTGTGCAACGCCGGCAAAGCCGAACACCGTCAGGCCGGCGGCGCGGGCGGCGCGCACCCCGGTGTCGCTGTCTTCGATGGCCAGGCAATGCACGGGTGCTGCACCGAGGCCTGCGCACGCCGCGATGTACACGTCCGGCGCCGGCTTGGGTTGGGGCATTTCGTAGGCGCTGTAGATGTGCTCGCCGAACACGTCGCGCAGGCCGGCGCGCACGAGGCTGGCTTCAATGCGGGGGCGGCTGCTGTTGCTTGCCACTGCCTTGGGCTGCGGCACGGTGGCGAGCAGCTTGGCGATGCCAGGCACCGGCTGCGATTGCGTGGCGCAGTCGTGCTCGACGTCTGCAAGGACGCTTGCCAGCTCAGCATCCGAGAGCCTCAGGCCGATGCTGCCTTGCAGCTCGTCGAGCAGTGCCACCGTGTTCATGCCCAGGCGCGGTTCGAGCATCTCCTCGAGCGCGGCCGGCGAGAGGTGCGGCACGTGCGGACCGAGCGTGCGGATCAGCGCGCGCAGCGCCACGGATTCGCTGTCGATCAGCACACCGTCGCAGTCGCAGATCAGGTAGGCGGGGGCGCGCACGTCGGTCTGCGTCATCGTCACTTCACGGCTCCGAACGTCAGGCCACGCACGAGTTGTCGCTGCGCCAGCCAGCCCAGCACGAGGATCGGCGCAATCGCCAGCACAGACGCGGCGGAGAGCTTGGCCCAGAACAGGCCTTCAGGGTTCGAGTACGACGCGATGAACACGGTGAGCGGCGCCGCGTCGATGCTGGTCAGGTTCAGGCTCCAGAAGGCTTCGTTCCACGACAGGATCAGCAAAAGCAGCGCGGTGGAGGCGAGCCCCGGCAGCATCGTCGGCAGCAGCACGTAGACGAGTTCCTGCCAGAGGTTGGCGCCGTCCATGCGCGCGGCCTCGAGAATCTCGCGCGGCACGTCGTTGCAGTAGGTGAAGACCATCCAGACGGCAATCGGCAGGTTGGCGAGCGTGTAGACAATGACGAGCGCCGTGATGGAATCTAGCAGCCCCGCCGTCTTTGCCAGCAGGTACACCGGCAGCAGTACGCCCACGGCCGGCATCATCTTGGTGGAGAGCATCCACAGCAGCACCTGCTGCGTGCGCCTGTTCGGGAAGAACGCCATCGCATAGCCCGCCGGGATGGCAATCGCCAGGGCCAGCAGCGTGGAGATGGCCGATACCGCCAGCGAGTTGCCGAGGAAGCTCGGGTAGTGCGCGCGCTCCAGCACCTCGCGGAAGCTGTCGAGCGTGGGCGTGAACAACAGCGTGGGCGTATAGGCGTCCTGCTCGGTCTTGAAGGCCGTCAGCGCTGCCCAGGCGATAGGGAAGAACAGCGCCAGGGCGATCGTCCAAGCCAGTACGCCAGCCAGCCGGGTGCGCCAGGTGGAAGTCAGCGTGCTCATTGCTCGTGCACTCCTTTCAGGTTGCGGGCCAGCATGCGCACGAGGAAGAACGCCACGACGTTTGCCAGCACCACGGCCACGATGCCGCCGGCCGACGCGATGCCGATGTCGAACTGCTGCAGGCCGAGGCTGTAGACGAAGTACGCAAGGTTGGTGGTGGCGGTGCCGGGGCCGCCTGCTGTGGTGGTGTGGATCTCGGCAAAGATGGAGAGCAGGAAGATGGTCTCGATCATCACGACCACGGCAATCGCACGCTTGAGGTGCGGCAGCACGATGTGCCAGAAGATGCGCACGGGGCTCGCGCCGTCGAGCTGCGCGGCTTCCTTCTGCTCTGGATCGAGCGATTGCAGCGCCGTCAGCAGGATCAGGAACGCAAACGGCGTCCACTGCCACGCCACGATGATGATGATCGAGAGCATCGGATGCGTCGCCAGCCAGTCCACCGGCTCGGCGCCGAACAGCCGCGCCACCCAGGCGGCCAGGCCGTACACCGGGTGCAGCATCATGTTCTTCCAGATGAGCGCCGCCACGGTCGGCATGACGAAGAACGGGCTGATGACGAGAATGCGGGCCACACCGCGCCCCGCAAACGGCTGATCGAACAGCACCGCCAGCAACGTGCCCGCCACCACACTGATGACCAGCACCGACCCGATCAGCACCAGCGTGTTGGCGATGGCGGGCCAGAAGGCGGGGTCTTCGACCAGGAAGCGGTAGTTGTCGAGCCCTGCCAGGCCGGTCTGGTCGGGGTTGAGCAGGTTGTAGCGGCTGACGGAGAAATACAGCGTCATCGCCAGCGGCACGATCATCCACAGCAGCAGCACCAGCACCGATGGCGAGACCAGCAGCGTCGGCAGCCAGCGCCGCGTGCGCTGCGGCTGTGCCGGCGCCGACACCGGTGACGGCGTGCCGCCGACGCCGTTCACGTGCGATTCCAATGCGTGTTCCATGAGACCTCCGGGCGCAGCCGCCGCTGCATTACTTCAGATAGCCGCCTTGGCGCATGGCGCGCTGCGCCTGCGATTGCGACGTCCGCAGCGCATCCTCCACGGTCGTCTTGCCGGCGAGCGCGCCCGCAATCGCCTGCCCCACCACCGTGCCCAGCGACTGGAACTCCGGAATGGTCACGAACTGCACGCCGGTGTACGGAACCTTCTGCGCGGATGGATCGTTCGGGTTGGCCGTCTCGATGGCGTGGCGCACGAAGCCTGAGAACGGCGCGGCCTTCTGGTAAGCCGGGTCGTCATACGTCGATGCGCGCGTGCCGGGCGGCACCTCGCCCCAGCCCTGTGCCTTGGCGACCGCGCGGATGTAGTCCTTCGAAGTCGCCCACGCCGCGAACGTCTTGGCGGCTTCGGGTGATTTCGACGACTTGGGCACCGCCAGCGCCCAGATCCACAGCCAGTGCGAGCCCTTCGGCGTGCTGGCGATCGGCGCGTTGGCAAAGCCCACCTTGTCGGCCACCTTGGAATCCTTCGCGCTGCTGACCATGCCGGCCGCGACGGTGGCGTCGATCCACATGCCGCACTTGCCGCCCGAGAACAGCACGAGGTTTTCGTTGAAGCCGTTGCTGCTGGCGCCGGGCGGGCCGTATTTCTTCAGCAGGTCGACATAGGTGTTGACCGCCTGCTTCCACTGCGGCGTGTCGATGGTCGGCTGCCACTTCTCGTCGAACCAGCGGCCGCCGAACGTATTGACCATGGTGGACACGAGGGCGATGTTCTCGCCCCAGCCCGCGCGCCCGCGCAGGCAGATGCCGTAGACGCCCCTGGCCGGGTCATGCAGCTTGGCGGCAAATCTGGCGATGTCGTCATACGTCGGCTGCTCGGGCATCTTCAGGCCGGCGGCGTTGAAGAGGTCACGCCGGTAGTACGTCATCGAACTTTCGGCATAGAACGGCACGGCGTACAGCTTGCCGTCTTGCGACAGGCCCTCGCGCACGGTGGGCAGCAGGTCGGCCGTGTCGTAGCCGGCGGGCATGTCCAGCGGGACGAGCCAGCCCTTCTTTGCCCACAGCGGCGCTTCGTAGCCGCCGATCGTCATCAGATCGAACTGGCCGCTGCCCGTCGCGATGTCGGTGGTCACGCGCTGGCGCAGCACGCCTTCTTCGAGCGTGACCCAGCGCAGCTTGATGTCGGGGTGGGCCTGCTCGAACTGGCTGGAGAGCTTTTGCAGCACGATCATGTCGGGGTTGTTGATCGTGGCGATCGTCAGCGTGGTGGGCGCGGCGTGCACCGCGGCTGCACAGAACGTGTGGAACGCGGGGAGGGCCGCGAAGACAGCCAGCCTGAAGACATGAGATGGGCGGGCAATCCCGCGCAAGAACGTGCGGAACATGCAGTCGTCTCCTTTTTGGAATGTGGCGATGCGGCCGCATCGCCTGGACAAAAGGTCTGAATTGAGCAATTGTCCTTGTTGTGAGCAAATAATCGGATGCGGTATCGCGCTTGTCAAGCAAATGCTCGTTCGTGGAGCAAAAGCGCGATACAGTGCACCGTATCGCCAAGGTTCTAGCCAGAGGAGACGCTGCGTGTCCAAGCAGCAAGAGAAACGAGATCAGGCCGCTCGCGCGGCGTGGCTGTACTACGTGGGCAACCACACGCAGCAGGACATCGCCGAGCAACTCGGGGTGTCGCGCCAGATCGCCCAGCGGTTGATCGCCTACGCGGTGGAGCATGGGCTGGTGAAGGTCCGCGTGACGCACCCTGTGTCAGCGTGCCTGGAACTGGCGGAAAGCCTGCGCAGCCGCTTCCGGCTGGAGGCCTGCCACGTGGTGCCGACCGCCGCCGACAGCGCGGAAGCGGTACAGCGCATGATTGCCGTGGCGGCTGCCGAGACCATGGAGCGCCACCTGCTGGCCGAGGCGCCGCGCGTGGTCAGCGTCGGCTCGGGACGCACGTTGCGCGCCGCCATCGATCAGCTGCCGGATCTCGACCGCCCGCAGCACCGCATCGTCTCGATGGTGGGGGCGATTGCCGCGGACGGCTCGTCCAATCGTTACGACGTCGCGCTGGCTGCCGCTGAGAAAACCCGCAGCCGCTACTACCTGCTGCCCGCGCCGCTGGTGGCCGACAGTGCGGAAGACACGCGCCAGTGGTGCCAGCACCGCCTCTACGGCGTGGTCGCAGACCTGGCCGCGCAGGCGGATGTCACCTTCATCGGCGTCGGCACGATCGGGCCGGGGTGCGCATTGCAGGTCGACGGCTTCATCACTGCGCAAGACGTCGACGACCTGCTCGCGCACGGTGCCGCTGGCGAACTGATCGGCCGGCCGATCGATGCGCAAGGGCGCCTGCTCGACCTGCCGCTGCAAACGCGCATCACGAGCTTGCCGCTGCAGCCGATGCCCGCGCACCCGGTGATCGCCATGGCGGGGGGCGTTGCCAAGGCGGGCGCGATTGCGGCCGCCCTGCGCGGCGGGTGGCTGACTGGCCTGGTGACCGACGAAGCTTGCGCGCAGCGGATTCTTGAACTGGATTGAACCCGTACCCGCGCAGACCTTTCAGCGCGTTGGCGGCGGCAGCACGGGCGTGACCGTAAACCCGCGTGCCGCCAGCAGTGCCGGAATGCCCTTGGGGCCGATCATGTGCAGGGCCCCGACGGCGCCGAACACCCGCTGGCCGCTGGCGTGCACCTTGGCGATGTTCTCGGCCATGGCGCGGTTTCGGTTCGTGACCAGGCGCTGGAACGCGCGCTTGTCGGAGCGCGTTTTCAGGCAGTCGCACCACTGCGGATAGCGCTCGAGCGTACCGATGTCGCTGTCGGCCCATGCGTTGGCGAGCGTCAACGTCTGCGTGCGCGCCTCGCCCGATTCAATCGCGTCGAGCACCGTATCGAACTGCTGTGCGAGCTCGTTTTTCGGCACGATTTCGTTGAGCACGCGCACCTGCTGGGCGAGGGTTTCGAGTGGCACGACGGGCAGGCGCCGGCTTTTTGCGTAGGTGGTCAGGAAGAGGTCGATGCCGAAATCCGGATACAGGCCATCGGTTCGGACGCCCAGCACCGCCAGCGATGCCAGCTGCATGGTCGGCTGGAACTTGCGGATCTGCGTGAGGGCCGTGTCGGGCAGGCATGCGGCGGCGAGCAGCTTGTTGAAGCGTTCGCCGCGGCGCCCCGCAAGGAGTTGCCGGTCTTCGCTGGTATTGCGCGCGGCGGGCGCCTTGCCGGCGGTGTCCTTGTCGAGCAGGTCGAGTTCCAGCGCGACGGCGTCCACCTGCTGGAGCGCCTCCCGGATGGCGGGGCCGGGCAGCATCCAGTCTGCGCGCGCGACGTGGATGGTGCCGTAGAGCCACGATGTGTGGCCGTTCCTTTCAATGCGCCAGAGCAGTCCGTGGTCGGTGGCGCGCTGGGCGGCGGCGGCCCAGCCGTCCTTGGGGATGAAGCTCGAGGCGGGCGGCGGGCAGTGTGCGGCGGCGGATGCCGGTGCATCCTGCGCGGCTGCGCTGCCGATGCCCGTCAGCAGGCAGAACGCGGCCGCGAGCGCGCGCCATGTGGTGCGGTTGCGTGGCATGTGGCGGCTCCCCGAAATGTTGTTGTGGTGGTCGTTGCAGTGTAGCGGGCGGGGGCGATCGTTCAATCGTCGCGACGGTCGACCTACTCGCTCAAGCGCGGCGGCACGGCGTGTGCGGCGCGTGTCTCGCGAAACCACAGCGCCAGGCTTTCGTCTTCGAGCGCATAGGCGCCGCGCGATTCCTTCCAGATGAGGTTCTTGTCGCGCAACGCATCGAGCGCGGCCTGCACCGTCGCGGTCGAGAACTCGCTGTGGCCCAGCTTTGCGGCATACGCCTTCATCGATTCTTCGGAGAACGGCGAATAGCCCGGCCCGCGCTCGATCAGCACGGCCAGCACGGCGCGCTGGATCTCGGTCAGCGCAGCGTAATCGCTTTCGATCTCGCCCCAGATGCGGTCCCGGATGCCCTGGGCGCCGCGCTTGAGCAGCTCGCCCAGGTTGGCCGCCTCGCCGAGCTCGAGCGCAATTTCGCTGACGATGCCCTTGAGCATCTCGGGCCGGTGTCCGACCAGCTGGAAGGCGGCGAACATGTCGTCTTCCTTGAACTGGTTGTTGGGCGCGAGGTGCTGGTTGACCCACGCGGTGTACGCCGACACATACGGCCGCCCCAGCAGCGGGAAATTCGTCACGCGCGAGCCGAAGAACGGCTGCGTGCGGTTGAGCAGCAGGTTGGCCAGCTTGTCACGGTTCGACCCCGTAAAGACGAGGAACAGGCGCGGCTCCGCCACCCCCTGGTTCATCTGGTCGCGCGCGGCCTTGAGCGCGAACATGGCATTGGTGCCCGCCTCGGTGGACAGCGCGTGCTGCGCCTCGTCGATGATCAGCACGATGGGCCGGCGCGCTGCCTTGTACAGCACATCGAGCGCATCGGCCAGCGTGATTCCCGGCGGCAGGCCGATCTTGCCGAGGTTGAACGTAAAGGTGCGCAGCACGTCCACCTTTTCCATGCCGGCCTGCTTGGCGAGCTTGGCGATGGGCCCGTCGAACTCGGCCAGCTTCGATTTGATGGCGTCGGCAATGAGCAGGCCCGGGTCGCGGGCGCGGTCGGCCCACAAATCGACGTAGATGGCGATCCACTTGCGGCGCTCGACCTCGGGCACCAGGTCTTCGCGCAGGAACGTGCTTTTGCCGGTGCGCCGGGGCGCAGCCAGGAACAGGCCGGAGCGCGCGTCGGCCAGGCCCTTGCCTTCCAGGCTGTCGCACAGCGTGTTGGCAAGGTCCTGGCGGTGGAAGTTGAAGCGGCCGGTGTCGGTGTCTGAATCCATCGGGTGCCCCGTTTTAGACCTGATTATGTAAGTCGGTATAAATTATAGTCAATCCAATAATTAAGGCTAATTCAGTCGGCTTGCCGGGAAAACACGCGTTGCGCGGCAGGACGTCGCAGGACAAACGTGAATTGTTGTGCAGCGCTATACTCGCCGGATTCCCTCGCCATCCCCATGCTCCATCGCCGCTGGCTCTTCCTCGTCTGGCTTGCGACCGTACTGAACGTACTGTCGCCGGTGCTCGCGTCTGCCCGCGCGGCGCAGACCGGCACGCTCGCCGTCGAGCTTTGCAGCGCCACGGCTGCGCATGGCAGCACGGTCGAGATTGCCGTCGACCTGCCAGGCGATGGCGCCCGCGCCGACGACGCTGCCGCGCACCACGGCGTGGCACATTGCCTGTATTGCCCGGGCTTTGCCGCCGGGTTTGCGCTGGCGGCCGCGCCGGCGCTGGATGTTCCTACCGCGCATTTCGTCTATCGCGTGCGGCAGCCGGCCAGCCCTGCACCCGTGTACGCGCGCAGTGCGCTGCGCGTAGCCGATTCGCGCGCGCCTCCGCTGTCTTCGCCGTTGTCGAACTGACGCGCCCGCGGGAGTGAGTCTCGCGGCGCCTGTGCGCCTGGCCCACGCATGGCCGGCGCCATCGCAACCCCGGAGACCACCCCGATGTCATCCCACAAGCGCATTGCCGCCGCGCGGCCCCGGCGCACGCTGGCGTGCCGTGCAGCGCTGGCCCTGAGCGCAGCGGCGCCGCTGTCCGCCTTTGCCGCGGACGAGGCGACGCCCGCGCCCGCGACGCAGGAACTCGCGCCCACCGTCGTGCGCGCCAGCACCGCCCGCGCGCCCTTTGCCCCCAGCACGCCGGCCGTCGTGCAGAGCGTCACGGCCGATCAACTGGCCGACCGCAACGTCGTCACCACCGAAGACGCCGTCAAATACCAGCCCAACGTGATGGTGCGCCGCCGCTTCATTGGCGACCGCAACTCCATCTTCGCGGGGCGCGATTTCAACGAGTTGCAGAGTGCGCGCGGCCTGCTGTACGCCGACGGCATCCTGCTCTCGAACCTGCTGGGCTCGAGCTACAGCTATCCGCCGCGCTGGTCGATGATCGGGCCGGACGACCTGGCGCGGGTCGACATCCTGTACGGGCCGTTCTCGGCGCTGCTGCCCGGCAATTCGATGGGCACGACCATCGCGCTGACGCTGCGCCGCCCCGAGACCTTCGAGGCCGCCGCCCAGACGCAGGTGATGAGCCAGCACTACAACGATGCGTACGGCTTCTCGCGCACCGTCACCGGCAACCACGAGAGCGCGTCGCTGGGCGACCGCATCGGCAGGTTCTGGTATGCGGTGTCGGTGGACCGGCTCGAGAACGACAGCCAGCCGATGCAGTACGCCACGCCCAATTCCGCGTTCAATGCGTCGGCGGGCGTGCCGGTGCCTGTCACGGGCGCCATGACGGACCGCGGCCCCAACGGCCAGCCGCGTGTGATTCTCGGCCCGCAGATGCTCGAGCGCACACAGCAACTGCAGGAAACGGTGCGCCTCGGCTATGTCTTCAGCGACAGCCTCGAAGCGTCGTTCATGCTCGGCCACTGGGAGAACCACTTCAGCGACCAGGCCGTCAGCTTCCTTCGCGATGCCGCCGGCAATCCGGTCACCGGCGGCAATGTGCTGATCAACGGCACGCGCTACACCATTGCGCAGAACGCCTTCGCCCCGCAGAACGGCGACCAGGAAAACTGGCTCTACGGGCTGGGTGTGAAGGGCAGGCTCGGCGGCTGGAAGATCGACACCAATGCGTCGGCCTACAACGTCACGCGCGACATCCTGCGGGCGTCCAACACGGCGGCGGGCGGCGGGCCCGGCACGGTGTTCTACGGCGACGGCACGGGCTGGTCCAACCTCGACGTCAAGGCCACGTCGCCCATGGTGGCGGGCCATACGTTCACGACCGGCTACCACTACGACCAGTACCACCTGCGCAACCAGACCTTCAATGCGACGAACTGGTCGGCTGAAACGGTGTCCACGCTGAAATCCGGCTACCAGGGCGATACCCAGACGCAGGCCGTCTTCCTGCAGGACGCCTGGGCCTTTGCGCCGCGCTGGCTCGCCACGCTGGGCCTGCGCTACGAGAACTGGCGCGCCTACAACGGCCAGCTCGGCAACGGCAGCACCACGCTGGGCTATGCCAGCCGCACCGAAGACGCGTTCTCGCCCAAGGCGGCCCTCCAATGGCAGGCCACGCAAGACACGCTGCTGCGGCTCTCATACGGCCGGGCGGTGCGTTTCCCGACGGTCGCCGAGCTGTTCCAGGGCACCATCAGCGGCAACACCATCGTCAACAACGACCCGAACCTCAAGCCCGAACGCGCGAACGACTTCGACTTCACCGTCGAGCAGGCCGTGCCGTACGGCATGCTGCGCACGAGCCTCTTCCAGAGCGACGTGCGCGACAGCATCTATACGCAGACCAACATCCTCGTCACGCCGAATGTGACGAATGTGCAGAACGTCGACCGCGTGCGCACGCGCGGCATCGAGCTTGCGTATTCCGGGCAGAACGTGCTGCAAGACCTTGGTGTGCGCGGCGTCGATGTGGAAGCCAATGTCGCGTTCACGCAATCGAAGACGCTGGCCGACGCAGCCAACCCCACGTATGTCGACAAGACGTGGCCGCGCATGCCGCGTGTGCGCGCCAACCTGTTTGCCAGCTGGCATGCGACGCCCGACTGGACACTGGGCGCGGGCGTGCGCTATTCCGGCCGGCAGTACGGCACGCTCGACAACACCGATGTGCTGCCGAATGTCTACGGCGGCACCAGCAGTTTCTTCACCGTCGACCTCAAAGCCAGCTACCGTATCGACAGGCATTTCACGCTGGCGCTGGGCGTCGACAACCTGACCGATCGGCGGTACTTCGTGTACCACCCGTATCCGTCGCGCACGTTCTATGGACAACTGAAATGGCGTCTGTAATGCACTCGATCCCGCGCTGGGCGGCCGGCCTCTTCCTGGCCCTGGCCGCGATGGCGGCCGGCGCGCACGAAGGCCACGACCACGGTGCGATGGCCGGCAAGGCGGCCGCCAAGCCGCAACTCGCGACCACGGCCGCGTTTGACAAGGCCGGTCGCCTTTGGGTGGCGTGGGCGGAAGGGCAGCATGTCGTGGTGGCCTCGTCCGATGACCTCGGCAGGACGCTTTCCAGGCCGCAGCGCGTGAACCCGCAACCCGAGCCGATCTATACCGACGGCGAGAACCGCCCGAAGGTCATCGCGAGCCCGGACGGCGCGCTGTATGTGAGCTGGTCGCGGCCGCTCGATGCGCCGTACACGGGTTTCGTGCGCTTCTCGCGCTCGCTGGACGGCGGCAGGACATGGAGCGTGCCGGTCACGGTGCACCATGATCGCCAGCCCATCACGCATCGCTTCGACTCGATGGCGGTGGACAGCGCGGGCCGCATCTTCGTCACGTGGATCGACAAGCGCGACCTGCTGCGTGCGCAGGCCGCCCGGCAGCCGTATGACGGGGCGGCGGTCTACTACACGGTCTCGACCGACCGCGGCGCCACGTTCGCGCCCGAACGCAAGGTCATCGACCAGACCTGCGAGTGCTGCCGCATCGCGCTGGTGCCGGACGCCGACGGGCACATGCTGGCGCTGTGGCGCAACGTGTTTGCCGGGCAGGTCCGCGACCATGCGCTGACGACATTGCCAATCGGTAACACGCCGCCGGTCATCACGCGCGCGACGTTCTCGGACTGGCGTGTGGATGCGTGCCCGCACCACGGCCCCGCGCTGGCCGTCACGCCCGACGGTGTGCGGCACATGGCGTGGTTTTCCGTGGTGAACGGCAAGCCGGGTTTGTTCTACAGCCGTCTTGCCGCTGACGGCAAACCGATCGGCGGCGCGTGGCCATTTGCCGGTTCGGCACAGGCGGGTGCGCAGGCATCGCATCCGGCGCTGCTGGCCGCAGACGGCGCGCTGTGGCTCGCGTGGAAGCAATTTGCCGGCGACCGCATGCAGATCGTGCTGCGCAAGTCCACCGACGGCGGCGCGCATTGGACGATGCCCGTAAACGTGGCCGACGCCGCTGGCGGAAGCGACCACCCGCAACTGCTCGCGGGCAACGGGCACGTCTACCTGTCGTGGCGCACGCAGGTCGAGGGCTACCGGCTGATCGACGTGGCGGGCGTGGTTCCGGCCACCGCAACCCAGGAGGCATCGCAATGACCGTACGGTACCGATCGTTGGCGTTGGGAATGGCGCTGTGGGCCGCAGCCGTTGCGGTGCAGGCCGCCGAAGCGCTGCAGTTCCGGCCGTTGCATGCACGCGATGTGCCGGCCTTGTTGCAGACGCCGCAAGCGCGGCCGCGCATCGTCGAGATATGGTCGCTCGACTGCAGCTACTGCCGCGAGAACATCGCCCGCATCGCCCAGTGGCGGCGCGCTGCCGGGCGCAACGTCGATGTGGTGATGGTCGCCATGGACGGCCCCGAACAGGCCGAGATGCTGAACCGCGCGCTCGCGCCCCTGGCCCGCGACAGCAAGATCGGCCTTGCCCATGTGCCGCAGTACGCGAACGCGGAAGACATACCGGAGCGCCTGCGTGCCGCACTCGACCCCGGCTGGCAGGGCGAGATGCCGCGCACGATCATCCTGCGTCCCGACGGCAAGCGTCATGCATCGAGCGGCTTGCTCACGCCGCAGGCCTTGGATGCCGCGCTCAGGGATTGACCAGGAAATGGCGCAGACCCCCCTCGTTGTTGGGGTATGGCGGGGTGGGCGCCCTTTTTATAATGGCGACGCTTTGTGAATTCCGGCGCATTGCTCGTTCACAAAGCACACCCGACCATCTTTCGTCGTCAAAGGCTGAAGATGTTAAGCCCGCCCGCCCCCCGGCCCGCGGGCTTTTTCTTTGCCTCGCGTGTGCGCATGGAACGGTCCGCGCGTTGGGTATGTGAACACATCCTCATCTGCGCCGTGGCGCCAGCGACGCCGCGCGTTCAACGCGCTGGGGTCCGCGATGAAGCCGAGGATGGCGCCGATGTCGGGCCGGCTCCCTCGGACGCCGCGCCCAGGCCAAGCGCGGTTGCAGCGAGCAGGACCGCCACACCGCGTGCGAGGTAAAACACCGTCTGTGCGCCGACGCTGTCGGGCTTGCGCGGCGCTGGCTCGCCCGCGTGCCCATGCCAGGCACCCCGCGCGGCGTAGCGGGACGCATGCAAGGGGGCCACATCTCGGCAGGCGCGTGGCGCGGTTGTGCGGTGATTCGGATGCCGTGGCGCGTGCGGCATGGCAGTGCTCCTCAAGCGTGCGACCAGGCGCGCCAGAACAGCAGCGCCGTCATCGAAAAGCCGAAGGTCGAAATCAGTGCCCGAACCACGGGTGCCGGCAAACGCTTGCCCACGTGCGCGCCGAGGTAGCCACCGAGCGCGGCGGCCACCAGCATGATGAGCGTCTGCGGCCACCACACCATCCTGGCCAGCGCAAAGCACAGCACGGCGACGAGGTTGGTCGCCCCCACCAGCAACGTACGCGAGGCGTTCAATGCTCTGATGTCGTCGTGGCCGAACAGTGCCCACACCGCCATCATCATGATGCCGACCGCGCCGCCAAAGTAGCCGCCGTAGATGGCCAGGCCGCCTTGTGCGACCAGCAGCGTCGTGCGGCCGATGTGTACGCGCCGGCGCAGCCACGCACCCGCCTGCCTGCCGAAGGTAAACGCGAGCGACCCCACCAGCAGCAGCCACGGCACGATGAAGTCGAACGCGCGCGACGAGGTGTTCATCAGCAACAGCGCGCCGAGCAGGCCGCCCGCCAGGCTGACCGCCACCATGGCCCGCATCGGCACGTGCTGGAAGCCACGGTAGTCGGAGCGATAGGCCCATGCCGATGTCGCCGCGCCGGGCAGCAGCGCCACCGTGCTCGACGCATTGGCGAAGACCGACGGCACACCTGCAAACATCAGCGCCGGCAGGGTGACGAACGAGCCGCCGCCGGCCAGCGCATTCATCATGCCGGCAAGCAGGCCGGCGCCAAAGAGCAGCAGCGGGGCAGATTCCATGGGGCGCAGGGTCTCGTTGTCGTTCTGGAGGATGGCTCAGTTTCTGCCACTGGCAGCCACGAGACAATCTGCGATACATTGACCGAGCCTCAGGCTGGCACTGAGGCTGATGCCTCTCCTGAGACTTGCCGTGCGCTTCGACCTGACCGATCTGCGACTCTTCCTGTACACCGCCGAGGCCGGCAGCATCACCGCCGGCGCCGCGCGCGCGCATCTCACGCTGGCCTCGGCCAGTGCGCGCATCCGCGGCATGGAAGACGCGCTCGGCGTGCCGCTGCTCACGCGCAACCGCCGCGGCGTCGAGACCACGGCGGCCGGCCGCACGCTCATGCACCACGCCCGCGTCGTGCTGCAGCAGATGGACCGCATGCGCGGCGAGCTCGGCGAGTATGCGCGTGGCCTGAAGGGCTACGTGCGGCTGCTGTCCAACACCGCCGCCATGACGGAGTTCCTGCCCGAGGCGCTCAGCGCGTTCCTGGCGGCGCACCCGGAGGTCGACATCGACCTGGAGGAGCTCGTGAGCCACGAGATCGTCGAGGCGATCGCGCAGGGGCGGGCCGATGTCGGGATCGTCAATGACGCGGTGGACCTGTCCGGGCTGGAAACCTTTCCGTTTCGGCATGACAGGCTGGTGCTCGTCACCGCGCGCAACCACCCGCTCGCCAAGCGCCGCGAGCTGGCCTTCGTTGAAACCTTGCAGGAGGATTTCGTCGGCCTGACCGGCGACAACGCCTTGCAGGCCTACCTGGCCGGCCACGCAGCGCGCGCAGGCTTCCAGCTCAAGTACCGCGTACGCTTGCGCAGCTTCGATGCCGTCTGCCGCATGGTGGAGCGCAATGTGGGCGTGGGCGTCATCCCCGAGCATGCGGCCATCCGGTTGCAGCGCTCGATGGGCATCCGGCGCGTGCGGCTGACCGATGCCTGGGCGACGCGCCTGCTGCGCATCTGCGTGCGCCGCTTCGACGACCTGCCCGCATTCGCGCGCCAGCTGATCGGGCATTTGCGCGAGGCGTGACACCGGTGCGCGTCCGCCATTCGGTGGAAGCGCGCGGCGGGCGCTCGCACACGTTCCGGGCCATCGGTACACTGCACGCAGTAGCGGCCCACGGCCATGCGATGCGGCGCCGCACCAACCTGCCTGCTGATGGAGTACACGATGGCGTCTGCCGGTGTTCCCCCGATTGGCCTGCTGCATGCGGCACGCGCGCTGCGCATCTATCGCCGCCACGAAATCAACGCGCTGGCGTGGATCGCCTGCGGTGTCTGCCTGCGCAGCCCGGCGTTCCTTGCTTCCGTCAGCATCGCGCTGCTCATGGTATGCGCGTGGTCGCTCACGCGGCATATCCAATATCTCAAACCGCTGTATGAACTGCCGGTGTTCAGCCGCGCGCTGTCGCATGGCGGCATGGCGTTTGCGGCGCTCAATGCGGCGGCGCTGGCCGCAGAGCTGGCGACAGGGGCGGGCCGCGGCGGCTGGTTCGAGGCCAGCGGCTGGCTCGGGCCCGCGTGGCCGCACATCCTGCCCGACATTGCCAGCACGATCGAGCTGATGCTCGTATGCGCACAATGGACGGCCGTACTCGGTGCCGTGGCCGCGGCAGCGGCATGGGCGTGGCTGAGCCTGGGCGGCGGGCGGACGCTGCGTTTTCCGCCACGCCCGCGATGACGCGGCGGCTCGGGTGAGTCCGGGCTGGTCTGGCGCGGAAAATCCTCCTATAAGTGGCGATGTCGGTTGCAGGTGTGTTTTGGTCGCGCCCGGACGAGGCGCGTGCAGCCAAACCACGGGAGACACGCATGACATCGCTGGACGCCTTCCTGCGGTGCCGCGACTTTCTGCTCGCGCACCGTGAGGATTACGACACCGCCGTACGCGATTTCGCATGGCCGGAGCTGGACCGCTTCAACTGGGCGCTCGACTATTTCGACACCATGGCGCGCGGCAACGAGGCCATCGCCCTCTGGGTCGTCGACGATCAGGGCAACGAGACGCGCCTGTCATTCGCGCAGATGGCCGAACGTTCGTCTCGCGTGGCCAACCACTTGCGCGCACTCGGCGTGCAGCGCGGTGACCGCGTGCTGCTCATGCTCGGCAACGTGCCCGCGTTGTGGGACGTGATGCTCGCCAGCATCAAGCTTGGCGCCGTCATCATTCCCGCCACCACGCTGCTCACCGCCGAAGACCTGCGCGAACGCATTGCCATGGGCGATGTGCGGCACGTGGTGGTGGGCGCAGCCGATTGTGCCAAGCTCGATGCGGTATCGGGCACGTTCACGCGCATCGCGGTCGGGGCCGACAGGCCGCTGGCAGGCTGGCACCGGTTTGAAGACGCGTACGGCGCACCGGCCGGGTTCGGCCCCGACGCGCCAACGCAGGCCAGCGACCCGCTGCTGCTGTATTTCACATCGGGCACCACGTCCAAGCCCAAGCTCGTCATGCACACGCATGCGAGCTACCCGGTCGGACATTTGTCCACGCTGTACTGGATCGGCCTGCGCCCCGGCGATGTGCATTGGAACATCAGTTCGCCCGGCTGGGCCAAGCACGCGTGGAGCTGCTTCTTCGCGCCGTGGAATGCAGGCGCCACCGTCTTCATCTACAACTACGCACGCTTCGACCCCAAGGCTGCGCTCGATACGCTTTGCCGCGCGAAGGTCACCACGCTGTGTGCGCCGCCGACGGTATGGCGCATGCTGATCCAGGAGGATCTGGCGGCCTGGAAGCCCGCGCTGCGCGAGCTCGTCGGCGCGGGCGAGCCGCTGAACCCCGAGGTGATCGAGCGCGTGCGCGCGGCGTGGGGCATCACCATCCGCGATGGCTACGGCCAGACCGAGACGACCTGCCAGATCGGCAACAGCCCGGGTCAGCCGGTCAGGCCCGGTTCCATGGGCAGGCCGCTGCCCGGCTACCGCATCACGCTGCGCGACCCCGACGGCAACGAGGCGGAAGAGGGCGAAATCTGCATTGAGCTGGACCCCCGGCCGACCGGGCTGATGGAAGGCTATGCCGGCAACGCCGGCAAAACGGCAGAGGCCATGCGGGACGGCGTGTATCACACCTCCGACATCGCCGCGTGCGACGCCAGCGGTTATCTCACCTACGTTGGCCGAGCCGACGACGTGTTCAAGGCCTCGGACTATCGCGTGAGCCCGTTCGAGCTGGAAAGCGTGCTGATCGAACACCCCGCCATCGCCGAGGCCGCCGTGGTGCCGAGCCCCGACCCCGTGCGGCTCGCCGTGCCCAAGGCGTTCCTCGTCCTGCGCACGGGCCACGAAGCCGGCCCGGAGCTTGCGCGCGACATCCTGCGGTTCTGCCGCAACCGGCTGGCGTCATACAAGCGCGTGCGGCGCATTGAGTTTGCCGATCTGCCCAAGACCATTTCGGGCAAGATCCGCCGCGTCGAGCTGCGCATGCGTGAAGCCGGCCGCCCGGAAGCAGCACGCAACGTTCACGAATTCTGGGAAGAGGATTTTCCCGCCGACTGAGCAGACTTGGGCACTTGGCGGAACGCGCGCCCCCGACCGCACGTTCCGCCGCACCCGCGCCGTTTGCTTCAGCGCGATGATCGGGGAACCAGGCGCAATTGGCGCGCGCGGTCCAGGTCATAGGACGGTACGCCGCCATGCGGCAGCGACGCGCGGGAGGCCGCCAGGTCGCGCCCGCGCACGATGACCGGGGCCAGAGCGCCGGCGCGGATCAGATCCGACGCCGCCTGCTCGATCCAGTCACGGTAGTTGCGATACACCTCCTCGGCGGTCGCTTTCTGGTGCGCGCAGTCGCACAGCGATAGCGCTTCGGATGTGACAAAACAACTGACGGCCTTGCCGTCGACGATGGCCTGGAAAAACAGGTCGCCTACGGACCTGAATGTCTTGCCGGTGAACGAGATGTTCATGATGCTCCCCCCAATTGACCGGACACGCCAATCGGCCAACGTGTCCTACATGCCGCTTTCGCGGCGCAGTGATCACGTGCGGGAGCCTGGGTTCCGAATGGAGGGATGACGATGCTCCGGATGCAGAATCGATCCGGATGCGGTAGACCCAGTGAAGCGGGTCAGACTATCCCTCGGCGCCGTTATACGGTCTGTCAGTTCGGTGTTTGACTGCGGATTGCTCTCGCGCTGTGACCTTCCCCGTACAAATTCGTCTTCAATGACGTTATGGTCACCACCATCGGTGCAAAACAATGTGGCCGAGGCCCAAGGCGATCGAAACCGCGGCCAGCCACAGCAAAATCGTCGGAATACGCGTTGCCGGAAGGCGTGTCAGGAACAGGCGCCGCCGTGTCGGAATGACCTGCCAGTCGGCAGCATGGCGCTCCCAACCCAGGCGGGATGTCCACCCTGCCGTTCCCCGTTTGATTGCGCTCATGACCCGGAACCTCGCCTCGTGTCCTCGTGTATTTAGTTTTATTTAATTCTGCTTTTCTCTTCGGTTGCATTCTAGGAACAGTCGGTGCAGAACGCTAGTGCGCCTTGGCATGATTCTTCTCGTCCATTTGGCTCATAAACGGGTGGCCTAGGACAATTTGGGGGATGAAATATCGAGCGATTTTTCCGGTGCTAAAGTCAGTTAATCGATACGCAAACGCTTACGTTTCAAACGCCTGCCCGCAGATTTTTCAATCTGCATGCAGCCAGGCCGGTAGAGTCCTGGCTGCCCGTCGGCACCTCGGGTTTTTACCCCAGGCCCGCGCGAGGCCAACACGGAAGAAATGCGTGCCGTACGGTACAGTGCGGCCCAAAAGCCGTGGCATACCGAACAAGCAGGACATCGACATGACGCAAGCAAGACGCGCCCGGAAGGCAAGGGCGCACGCAGGGCACGTTCTACGATTGACCGCTGCCCTCGCGGCCGTGGTCACGACGACGGCGCACGCTGAACCGCCCAGCCTGGCGACGCGGCGGGCCGCCGTGGAATCCACGCTGGCGCGTGCCAGCAGTTGCCAGCATCTGGGCGACTACTACTGGGAAATCGGCGACGCCGGCGGCGTGCTGATGCACGGCCAGCATGGGCAGCGCATCGGCGCCGACAAGACGGTGCGGCTCGCATCGGCATCCAAATGGGTGTTCGGTGCCTACGTGGTCGAGCGTGCCCAGGGCAAGCTCACCAAGGCCGAGATCGACGCGCTGACGATGCGCTCCGGTTACGACGGCCTCAACCCGCTTCAATGCAACCGCAACGACACCGTGCAGAGCTGCTTTGATCGCGGACGCAACAGCACCTTCACACCCGGCCATGTCGGCCGCTTCAGCTACAACGGCGGCCACGACCAGAAGCTCCTGATCGACCTCGGATTTGGCCGTGCCGATGCCGCCGCGCTCACCGATGAGCTCGACCGCCAGCTGGCGAACACGCCCGGCCTGCGTGACGCGGGCCTGCCGCTTGGCATCCGCTATCTGGCGCCGGAGCCGGCGGGGGGCATGATTGGCACGCCGGCCGCGTATGGGCAGTTCCTGCGTCGGCTGATTCGCGGCGAATACCGGCTCGGCAGGATGCTGGGCCAGCATGCGGTATGTACCGAACCGGGGACGTGCCCCACCGCCGTCAGTACGCCGGCCTCGCTCCCGTGGCACTACGCGCTCAACTACTGGATCGAAGACCACCCCGGCGGCGACGGCGCCTTCAGTTCGGCCGGCGCGTTCGGCTTCTATCCGTGGATCACTGCGGACAAGCGCCACTACGGCATGCTCGTGCGGGAAACGCTCGCGCCCCGCGCCTACGTGCGCAGCACCGCCTGTGGTGCGCTCATGCGCCGCGCCTTCGCCGAGGGGCGGCCGCAGCATCCTCCCGCAGACACGTCCGCCAACACCGAACCGGCCGACTGATCAGCCGGGCAGGGTATCGCCTACCTTGAAGACGATGGCCCTGCAGCGGCGTGCCAGGCGGCACGCCAGTTGCGACGCACGGGCCACCTATCTGCATGGAGAAGGCGATGGCTCGGCAACCCCTGCGCGGCAGCGAACGGACGATCCCGCAAGACGCACGCATCCTGGGCGATGCGCCGCCCGCGGAGCAGCTTCGGGTGCTGGTGCAATTGCGCCGCCCCAATCAGGCCGCGCTGGAGGCGCACCTGTCCGGCTTTGCGCAATCCCACGCGGCCGGCACGCCGCCGCCCGCTCCGCTCACGCGTGAAGAATGGGCCGCGCAGTTTGGCCCCTCTGCGGGCGACGTCGATGCCGTGCGTGCCTTCGCGCGCGACCATGGCCTGCACGTGGCACAGGTCGATCCGGCAGCCGCGACGGTCACGCTGGAAGGCTCGGTCCAGCAGTTCTGCGGCGCGTTCGACACGCACCTGCACCGCGTGATGCACGGCACGTGCGAGTACCGGGGGCGGTCCGGGCCGCTGCGGCTGCCCGAGAGCCTCCAGGATGTGGTCGTCGCGGTGCTGGGGCTCGATTCCCGTCCGCAGGCCGATCCACATTTCCGCTTCATGCCGCTGCCGCCCGCGCCGGTGTCCTTGCGGCCCGCACGCGCCGCGCCCATGGCGTCGTATACGCCGGTGCAGCTGGCAAGGCTCTACGGTTTTCCGCAGGGCGACGGTGCGGGCCAATGCATTGCGCTGATCGAACTGGGCGGCGGCTATCGGGAGGAAGACCTGCGCGCGTATTTCCATGAACTCGGCGTGCCGATGCCGAAGGTGACCGCCGTGCCGGTCGGGCAGGGCGCCAACCGCCCGACCGGCGATCCCAACGGCCCCGACGGCGAGGTCATGCTCGACATTGAAGTGGCGGGCGGCGCTGCACCGGGTGCCACGCTGGCGGTGTACTTCGCGCCCAACACCGATGCGGGCTTTCTGCAGGCCATCAACGCGGCCGTCCACGACACCACGCTGCGGCCGTCGGTCGTGTCCATCAGCTGGGGCGCGCCGGAGAGCCGCTGGACGCCGCAGGCCATGCAGGCCGTGAACGCGGCGCTGCAAAGCGCGGCCACGATGGGCGTCACGGTGTGCGTCGCTTCTGGTGACAACGGCTCCAGCGACGGCTTGTCCGATCACGCGGATCACGTCGACTTTCCTGCCTCAAGCCCCTACGCATTGGCGTGCGGAGGGACCAGCCTGCATGCCAGCGATGGCCGCATCGCCGAGGAAACCGTCTGGAACGATGGTGCGCAGGGCGGTGCCGGGGGCGGCGGTGTGAGCAGCGTGTTTGCGTTGCCGGCTTGGCAGCGCGGGCTGAGTGCCCCGCAGACGCATGGCAAGAGCGTGCCGCTGGAACGGCGCGGCGTGCCCGACGTGGCGGGCAATGCCGACCCGCTCACCGGCTACGTCGTGCGGGTCGACGGAGAGACGGGCGTCGTAGGCGGCACCAGCGCCGTCGCGCCGCTCTGGGCCGCGCTTGTGGCGCGCATCAATGCCAGCAAGCGCGGGCCGGTCGGGTATCCGCACGTACGGCTGTATCAGAACCCGGGCGCCTTCAATGATATCCGGCAGGGCAACAACGGCAGCTTTGCCGCTGCGCCAGGGTGGGATGCCTGCACTGGCCTGGGCAGCCCCAAGGGCGACGCGATCGCCGATCTCTTCTAGACAGAGGCGAACATGACGACCAAAGATCAGCCTTTCTTCGACCCGACCGCCTATGGCAACGGCCCCGACGACAGCGTGACCGACACCAGCGAGGGCATGGCGGTCACGCACCACACCGTGCGCATCGGCGGACGCAACATCCCTTACACCGCGCATGCCGGCCATCTCGTCATCGTGGACCCGAGCAGCTCGCAGCCCGTGGCGAAGATGTTCCATGTGGCGTTCCTGGCCGATACGCCGGCCGCGTCGCCGGGGAGCAAGGACACGCGGCCCGTGACGTTCTTCTATAACGGCGGGCCGGGCTCGTCGGCAGTGTTCGTGCTGCTGGGGTCGTTTGCGCCACGGCGCATCGTGACGTCGATGCCGTCGTTTACGCCCCCTGCGCCGTACCGCATGGAAGACAACCCCGACAGCCTGCTCGACCGGTCTGACCTGGTGTTCATCAATCCGGTAGGCACGGGGTATTCCACGGCCATCGCGCCCAAGCGCAATGTCGATTTCTGGGGCGTGGACCAGGACGCGCGCAGCATCGCGCAGTTCATCAAGCGCTGGCTGACGGCCAACGGGCGGTGGAATTCGCCCAAGTTCCTGTTCGGCGAATCGTATGGCACGGCACGTTCGTGCGTGCTGTCGTACGTGCTGCACGAAGATGGCATCGACCTGAACGGCATCACGCTGCAGTCGTCGATTCTGGATTACACGCAGGCGGGGAACCCGGTCGGGCTCCTGCCCACGTGCGCAGCCGACGCGTGGTTCCACAAGCGCGCGAAATCCCCCAGCGGTGGGGCGCTGCCGGCCGACGTCGGCGACTTTGCCGAAGCGGCCGCCGTGTTTGCCAGCACCGATTACGAAAAGGCGCTCGCCAAGCCCGCGCATGCTGATCCGGCCGTGGTGAAGACGCTCGCCGCCTACACCGGCATCGATGCGGCGACGCTGCAGGGCTGGCGCCTGGACGTGGCTGCGTACGACGGCGCCGGCACGTCGCTGTTCCTGACGACGCTGCTGGCAGACAAGGGCCTGTCCGTGGGCGCCTACGACGGCCGTGTGACGGGCATCCACACCGGCATCGCCGCGAGTGTCGATCCAAACTCCGGTGGCAACGACCCGACCATGACGGCGGTATCGGGCGTCTACACCACCATGTGGAACACCTACCTGAACCAAGACCTGAAGTTCACTTCGAACTCCGCCTTCACGGATCTGAATGACCAGGCGTTCCGGCACTGGGATTTCGGGCACATCGACCCGACCGGGGCACAGAAGGGGCTCGATGCCAACGGCAACGTCGCGCTCTATACCGCCGGCGACCTGGCGGCGACGATGAGCCTGAACGTCGACCTGAAGGTGTTCTCCGCCAACGGCTACTACGATTTCGTGACGCCGTTCTACCAGACCATGCTCGACCTGAAGGCCATGCCGCTACTGGATGCCGACGTACGCAAGAACCTGTCGGCGGGGTTCTACCCGTCGGGGCATATGGTGTACCTGGATGGCGGCTCCCGCACGGCCTTGAAGGCGGATCTCGCGCGTTTGTACGACACCGCCACGGCGGATCACCAGGCCATGGCGCGCATCCGCATGCTGCAGATGCGCAAAGCCTGAGCGGCGGGCGGGCTGCCGCTCAGTAACCGCGGTAATACGGGCGGTAGTGCGGGCGGTCGTAGTAATAGCCGCCTGCCGGCACCACCACACACGCGCTCAGCGCGGAAGCAGCGGCGGCGGCAAGCATGAGCAGGGCGATGGTGCGTTTCATGATGAGCTCCACGGTTGTCTTGACCTGCCTCGACTGTATGGAAACGCCTCGCAACCGCGCTTTACCGTTTGTAAGCAAAACTGCGGCGCCCGCCTACCGATTTGCCGGCCCGCCGCGTGTGCGCCACGCGTGGGCCCGGTGCCGCCGTAATCCGCCGTTACCTTTGCGCAGCGATTGTGCGGCGCCGGTGCGTGTGTCAGCGCAGCGCCACAATGTTCTACAAACTTATCGGCACGCTATTGACAGATCGTCGGGATAGGTCGGAAATAGAGCAAACGGCAAACGTTGGGCATTCAGGTTTTCCGCCCCGCGCCGATAGCCGTCCATATAGATGTCAGGGCGCTTTCAGCAATGGAGGCAAAGCCCTGCGGGGACTACACGATGCGCGCCACCCTTATCGCGCATTGGCAACATGTGTCGGGGGGAACGCATCATGACGACTTTTCTGGAATCCACCATTGCCTGGGTTGCGCCGTGCCTGGTCGCCACCGCGATTGTCGTGCCGGTCATGTGGCGCAAGCTGCGTACGCGCCGTCTGCTCGAGGCCATGCACCAGGCCCGCGAGCATCGCGACGAGTGATGCGCAGACCGGCCCGCCGGCCGATCGTTCCGGTGTCCGCCGTGTCCGTGCGCCCATAAAAAACGGGCGCTGCATGGCTGCAGGCGCCCGTCTGGTATTGCGTGGAGCGAATCAGGCGGCGACGACGTCGCGCAGGGCTGCATGGGCGGCTTCCATCGCTTGCGTACGCGCATCGGCGCCCATCCCCAGCCGCTCGGCGCGCACGAACTGCACATCGGTGATGCCCAAGAAGCCGAACACGGTCTTCAGGTACGCCTCCTGAAAGTCCATGGCCGCTGCGGGGCCCGCGGAGTACATGCCGCCGCGCGTCGAGGCGACGATCACCCTCTTGCCGCCCGCCAGGCCGACCGGGCCATTCTCGGTGTACTTGAACGTGCGGCCGGCTTGCGCCACGCGGTCGATCCATGCCTTGAGTTGGCTCGGCACCGAGAAGTTGTACATCGGCGCGCCGACCACGATCACGTCGCTGGCCAGCAGTTCATTGACCAGCGCTTCGGAGCGGGCGTGCTCGGCGCGGGTGGCTTCGTCGAAATCATTGGCACCCGTGGCGCGGAAGCCCGCCGCGATGGCGCCGTCCAGGTGCGGAATCGCTTCGACGGCCAGGTCGCGGTGGGTCACGGTGGCATCGGGGTTGACGCGGCGCAGTTCGTCGACGATGGCGGCGGTCAGGATGCGCGAGGCCGAGGCGTCGCCGAGGATGCTGGAATCGATGTGAAGGACTTGCATGGCGTCTCTCCAAGAAAAAGGTGGGTTGACGCAAAGATAGTGCGGTGCGGCGAGTCCCACTAGTGGTGCGAATCGACACACATCGTTCCATCAGTGGGACAATGCGCGGATTGCCGCGATGCGCCCCGGAGCCGCCATGGAAGACCTGAACGACCTTGTCCTGTTTGCCAGCGTAGTCACGCATGGCAGCTTTTCCGGCGCGGCGCGCGCGCTTGGCATCCCCAAATCGCGCGTGAGCCGGCGGGTGGCCGATCTGGAGACGCGCCTCGGCGTGCGGCTGCTGCAGCGCTCCACGCGGGCGGTCCACGTGACCGACGTCGGCTCGGCGTTCTACCAGCATTGCGAGGCGATGACCCAGGCGGCGCGCGCCGCCTTCGAGGTGGCCGAGCACGCGGGCGAAAAGCCTTCTGGCCGGCTGCGCGTGAGCTGCCCGGTGGGCGTGGCGCACGTCTTCATCGCGCCGGTGCTGTCCAAGTTCCTGCGCGCGCAGCCCGACGTACGCCTGGAACTCGACGTCACCAACCGCCGCGTCGACGTGATCGGCGAGGGCTATGACGTGGCGTTGCGCGTGCGCTCGACGCTGGAGGATTCCAATCTGGTCGTGCGCAGTTTCGGTGTGAGCGACCAGGTGCTGGTGGCCAGTCCGGCCTTCGTGGCCGAGCATGGGCCGTTCGACACGCCGGAATCGATGCGCGGCGCTGCAGGCGTTGGCTTTGGCCGCCCAGGCGAGCGCGCACGCTGGCGCCTGACCACACCCGAGGGCGGCTCCGTCGACATCGAGTTCACCCCCGCGCTGGTGACGGACGACCTCTACCTCATGGGGCAGACCGCCCTGGAGGGCGTGGGCATCGCGCAGCTGCCCTTCAATCTGTGCGCAGACGCGATCCGCGACGGGCGGCTGGTGGTGCTGCTGCCCAACTACCGGCTGCCGGCGCACCAGTTTCATGCAGTGTTCCCGTCACGCCGGGGCCTGGTGCCGGCTGTGCGCGCCTTTATCGAGTTCCTGGCTGAAGAGCTGCCCGATGTGACGGCGCGGGTCAGCCGCTGCTATGAAGACATCGCCCGCCAGCCAAATCGTTGACCCTGCAACGATTACCGATCAGCAGTATCATCGGCGGTTTCGCTCCAGCCATTTGTGTGGACGTCTGTGACGGCGTTCGCGCACGCTCCCATGTCCTCGCGCCCCAGCATCGAACCGCCCCAGCCAGACACCGCCGTCGCATCGCTGAGTGACCCGCTTGGCGCGCGGCCGGCGCCCGAGATCCCGGTGATGGCCGTCATGGGTGGCCTCATGCTGGCCATTCTGCTGGGCGCGCTGGAGCAGACGATCGTGGCCGTGGCGCTGCCCGTCATCGCTGGCGAATTCAACGGCTTTGCGCTGATGGCGTGGGTTGTTTCGGCGTACCTGGTCGCGTCGACCGTGGTCACGCCCATCTACGGCAAGTTGAGCGACCTGTACGGCCGCCGGGCCATGCTGACCACCGCCATCGTCCTGTTCGTGCTGGCGTCGGTGGCGTGCGCGATGGCCAGCAGCATGCCGATGCTGTTGCTGGCGCGCGTGCTGCAAGGGCTGGGCGGCGGCGGATTGATCTCGGTGGCGCAGGCGACGATCGCCGACGTGGTGCCACTGCGCGAGCGCGGCCGGTACCAGGGCTACGTGAGCGGCATGTGGGCCATGGCGAGCCTCGCGGGCCCCGTGATCGGCGGCTACCTCACGCATTACCTCTCGTGGCGCTGGATCTTCTGGATCAACCTGCCGCTGGGCATCGTCGCGCTGTTCGTCGTGCGCCGCACGCTGCGCCACCTGCCGGTCGCGCACCAGCGCCGCCCCATCGACGTGCCGGGTGTGGTGCTGTTTGCGCTCGGCCTGACCGCGCTGCTGCTGATGATCACGCGTGTGGGTCAGGGCGTGCCGCTGGCGCAGCCGGACAATCTCGGCCTGCTGGCGGGGGCGGTGGTGTTGCTGGGCGCCTTCGTCTGGCAGGAAAACTGCGCGGCGGAGCCCATCATTCCGCTGTCGATGTTCCGCGTGCGTACGGTCACGATCTGCTGTCTCGCGCTGTTTCTGTGCTTCTTCCAGCTGATCGCCACGTCGGTGCTGATGCCACTGCGCTTCCAGATGGTGGCGGGCGCCAGCCCCGATGCCGCGGCGCTGCGCCTCGTGCCGCTGACGCTGTCGATCCCATTCGGCGCCTTCGTGGCCGGCAAGTGGATGACGCACAGCGGCCGCTACAAGCCGCTCATGCTGGGCGGCGCATGCGTGGTGCCGTTTGCCCTCGTCGCCCTGGGCCTGCTGGACCCGCACCACGTGGCGGCCCTGACCCTGGCGATGATCGTGCTGGGCCTGGCCATCGGCGTGCAGTTCCCGACCGGCCTGGTGGCCACGCAGAACGCCGTGCCGCCGCAGACGGTGGGGCTGGCGACGGCGCTGACCGCGTTCTCGCGCCTGCTCGGCGGTGCGGTCGGGGTGGCGGTGCTGACGTCGGTGCTGATCGCGCTGCTCCGCCAGGCCGCGCCGCAGGCCGAGGTGGGCGCCGGCGGCGATGTGCTCATGGACCTGTTCCACGCCGCGCTGGCCAGCACCGGCGCCGATGCGCAGGCGCTGCAGCGCGCCGGCGAAAGCGCGTTCCGGCACCTGTTCTTTTTTGCGGCGGCCGTCTCCGTGATCTCGCCTTTGCTGGTCGGGCGGCTCAAGGAAAAGGCCTTGCGCGGCAAGGTGTCGGTGGCCGAAGCGATCGAGTAGGCGCGGCCGATGAAAGCGGCGGGGTGGCGCTTCGCTAGCGTTGTCAGCGGGGCGTGCGCGCGGTCAGGTCGTAGCCGGCGCGAGCGCACGCAGCCGTGCACGCCGCGCGACACTGCCTTCTGACAAGGCCCAGCGCAGCGTCGGCGCGACAGTCCGCATGGCCGCCGCTGCAAGTGCCGCCTGCAGAGGCGGCCGCTTCAGGTCGAGCATCTGCATGGCCCACGGCGGCAGCAGCTGGATGCCGGCGTCCAGAAACAGCCGCACGGCGGGCCGCAGCCCCGGGCGTGGCGCCTGCCACGTCATCAGGACTTCCACCACCGTTCGCGTGCGGTCGCTGGCCACGAGCTCGGCGCGCATCGCGTTCAGGTAGGCATGGACGGCCGCGCGCGATTTCGGCACATCGCGCGCGCCGAGCAGCTCAGCCACCAGCGCGGTTTCCTCAAAATACCGATCCTGCCGCGCGGGGCTCAGCTGGCTGTCGACGTAACGCAGATAGCCTGCCAGGAAGCTCGACATTTCGGCCACATGGACCCACGTGAGCAGGTCGGGATCATTGGCGGAGTAGGGCCGGCCATCCGGCGCGATGCCCTGTACGCGTTGATGGATGTCTTTGACGCGCGCAATGAGCGCCAGCGCGTCGTGGCGGCTGCCGTAGGTGGTGCCTGCCACGAACTGCGCGGTGCGGCCGAGGCGGCCTTGCAGGTCTTCACGAAAGTTGGAGTGATCCCACACGCCGGCGAGGGCGCGCGGATGCAAGGCCTGCAGCAGCAGCGCACTGATGCCGCCCGCCATCATGGCCGCAAAATCGGCGTGGACCTGCCAGCAGACCGCATCCGGCCCGAACAGCCCCGGATCGCCCGGCGGGGAGCCGATGTCGAGCGACAGGCCGCCCGTGGCACGGGTCAGGCCGCGGACCTGGTTGGCGATGCGTTCGCGAAGCGCCGTGAACGGAGAGGGCAGCGGGGGCATGGTGCCGAAGGGCGAGGCGGGAGGATGCCTGCAATTTTACCGGGCCGCACGCCTGGCGCGGATGGCGGAACGCCGCATGGCGGCGGCGCGGCTGGACCGTTTGTTGCGGAACACGTGTGCGTGCTGCCTAGAATGAAAAACGACCTACGAGAACGCCATGGATATGACGCCCCGTCAACATGCGGCCTGGCTCGGCCGCATCGTGCTGCTTGCCGTCCTAAGCCTGAGCCCCGCCGCGCGTGCCGCCGACAACGCACAAAGCCTGCGCGACAAATATGAGAGTGTTGCGAGCCAGCTGGCCGACAACGCGTTCCGCCGCCCCCTAGTGCTCGAATCGACCGAGACATCCGACAGGCTCAAGGGCGACATCTACAGCGTGGTCGATTACCCGTTTGCAACCGTCAGCGGCACCCTCGGCGATCCGGCTCAGGGCCCGGCCAACTGGTGCGACGTGCTGATCCTGCATCTGAACATCAAGTATTGCCATGCGATGCCCGGGCCCAACGGCAACGTGCTCGACGTGAACCTGGGGCGCAAGGTGGAGCAGAGCCTGTCAAGCAGCTACCGGTTGGCGTTCAGCTACCGCCCACTGGCCAACAGTGCGGCGTATTTCCGTGTCGAACTCAACGCCGCTTCGGGGCCCTTCAGCACGCGGGACTACCACATCATGCTGGAGGCCATTCCCTCGCCGGCCGGGGGCAATCGCACCTTCCTGCATCTGACCTATTCGTATGGCTACGGCACGGCCGGCCGGCTGGCGATGCGAACCTACCTGGGAACCGTCGGCAGCGACAAGGTGGGCTTCACGAAGACGGCGGAATCGTCCGCCGCCGAGCCGCAGTACGTGGGCGGTGTGCGCGGCTTGCTCGAGCGCAACACGATGCGCTACTACCTAGCGATCGATGCCTACCTGAAGGCGCTGGCGGCACCGCCCGAGCAGCGCCTGCAGCAACGCCTGACGACGTGGTTCAACGCGACGGAACAATACCCCCGCCAGTTGCACGAGATCGACCAGCAGGCATACCTGCGGATGAAGCGCAGCGAGGTGGAGCGCCAGCGGACGGCGCAATAGCGCGGCCGATCAGGCTGGCCGATACACCTTGGCGAAGCGCTGCGCCTGCACGACGCCGTAATCGCCGGGGGCGTATTGCAGGATCCAGTCGCCGGCCTGGCCGTGCAGGACGTCGCCGGCTTCGGAGCGGGCCATCGAGAACGGCCCGTGCATCTGCTTGGCGAGCACCACGCTAGGGCGGTTGCGGTAGGCGCCCGGCTGGCCGTGCACCGCGGCTGCATCGGTGCAGACGTATTTCGCGTCGAAGCGCGCGCGAGAGACGACCCAGCGGTCTCCCGTCGAGCCCGTGATCAGTGCATCGCCGGCGGCGTAGCGGTTGGGGCCTTCGAGGCTCATCAGCTCGCCGGGTTCGGTGGCAAAGTCGACGTGGACGGTCTCGTCCTTGATGAAGGCGCGGGCGGCGGGGTCCGTGTGCAGGTCGACGTGTTGCAGGGTAGGCATGAAGCGGCAGGAAAAAGCGATGGGCGCGGGCGTGCGAAGGCCGTAAGCGTAGCGCAAATGAGCGGCTACGGCGTGGTCGGATGGCCGCTGCGCCGAGTTCGAACGCCACGGTGCAGCGATCGTCGTTTTCCTTCATTTGAAGGATGAATGGCGGGGTGGGCTTCCGGAGAATCGATTCCACAACACAACGGAACGACTCCGAGGGAGGGAACCATGAAGCTCACACCGGTCGCACTGAGTACTGCGGTGCTCGTCTTGTCAGCCTGTGGCGGCGGCGCGGACTCTGCGCCGGCGCAGAACCCAGCGCCGCAGTCGCAGACCATCACGGGCGTGGCGGCCACCGGCGCCGCCTTGTCGGGTGCAACGGTGAACGTCGTCTGTTCATCCGGGTCGGGCACCGCCACGACGCGTGCGGATGGCAGCTATTCGGCGCCGGTGAGCGGGGCGACCTTGCCATGCGTGCTGACCGCCACCAGCGGCGACGGCAAGACGGTGCTGCACTCGCTCATCGCGGGCTCGGGATCCGTCACCGGCGGTGCGACGGCGAACGTCACGCCCCTGACTGAGCTGCTGCTCGCCCAGCTGGCCGGCCAGGATCCCGCAAAGTACGTAGCGGGATTCACGCCGACCACGGTGGTGAGCGCCAGCGACGTCACCGCGGCACAGTCGGCGCTCGTCAAGGTGTTGCAGAACTCGGGTTTCGATGCGTCGAGCGTCGGCGACTTCCTGGGCGGCACGATCAGCGCCGGCAGCGGCCAGGGCTACGACGGGGTGCTCGACCAACTGCAGTCGACGCTGGCCAAGGCCGGTGTCACCCTCGTGGATCTCAGCACGGCGGTTGCCAGCACCAGCGGCACCTCCGCCGACGCCGCAGGTTCCACCGTGGGCACGGTGCTGGCGCCGGCCAATCCGACGTGTCCGGCGCTCAAGAGCGGGGACCATCGGTTGATCAAGTTCTCCGATGGCTCTGCACAAGTCGTCAGCATCGACGCCACCAAGCTGACCGTCGCGATGGGCGGGGCGAGCTATCAGCTCACCGCCGGCTCCACGGCCTGCGATTTCGTGCTCAACGATACGGGATCGACGCGCGTGCTGGTCGCCCGATCCGGCCTGGCAGTGTGGACGAACGGCACGGGCGCCGGGGGCACGCTGTCCATTTCGATGCCCAAGCAGACACTGGATCCGAGCGCGATCAACGGCCTCTATAACTACGCTGCCCTGAGCGGCCCTGCCCGGGGCGCCTACGGTACGCACAACTATGCGAAGGGCGTGACCACGGCTGCCACGGACTGCTCGGTGGGCTCCGCATGCGAGGTGGATACCAAATCGCCTTATGGTCACCTCGTCGCCACGGCAGACGGTGGCGCCGACTGGGTGGACGATGGCGATCCGGCGATCGGCGTGGACTTCCACGCCTATGGCTTCCAGAATGCGCAAGGCAATATCGTGTGGATCGCCACGATGCTGCCGGGCCAGGGCGGAGGCGTGGGCATCTTCGCTCCGCAGACGACGCTCGCTGTGCCGGCACTCAACACCGTGAGCAGCTTCTGGCAAAGCACGGTATCGGGCGCCGGACTCAGTGCCGTCTCGGAAGACAGCCACACCATCACGGCTGTGAACGGCTCCACCGTCACTCGCACCTTTGCGGACAACCACACCGACCAGATCGCCTACAACGATCCTTTCAATGGTCTGCGCCACCGCGCTCAGAATGCCTGTACCAACACCTCCGGAGCCGCGACCACGTGCCGCGAGGTCTGGCAACTGCCGTTGGGCGGACTGACGCTGGCATGGAACGGCTCGCCGTTTGTCACACCGAGCACGTATCAGGTCAATGTCTCGGTGAACAAGCCGGCCGCGCAGTAACAGCGAGCGCGCGCTGCCCCGCCTCCGATGCTGTCGGCACCGGTCCTTCATGGCCGGTGCCGATGCATTCTGCGGTGGCGCATGGGCGCAGCAAGAAGCGCGACGGTCGTGGCGCTTCGCGTCGGCACAGTGCCGACCGCATCGTTCGTTTGAATGCCCCCCAAAAAGAGTGATGCCGGTCTTCGGGCGAGCGTGCTAGCTTTGCGCAAACAGCATGCGCGTCCGCCCGCTGGGCGCAGCGCAGCGTGCATCGTGGTCTCGGTGACCATCCTTCGGGGGAGGGAGCTTGCTCAAGGACCAGCTGATTGGTGATCTGTACGAAGCTGCGGTCACACGCGACGGTTTCCTGGAGGTGGTCCATGAGGTGACCGAGGCGCTGGGCGCCAACGTCTTCCACATGTTCAGCTGGGATGCCGCGCGCAATGCGCCGCATCTGTCCACCTATTCGCCCGACCGCGGGTGGGACGAGGTGATCGCCCGCTACGACCAGTACTACGGTGCGCTCGACCCGCGCCGCGAGCATGTCGAGCGCACCAGGCTCGGTGAGTTCGCCTTCTGCCAGGACTTTGTGTCCGAGGCCTATGTAGAGCGCAGCGAGTTCTATCAGGACTTCCAGATACCGTCGGGATTCCGTTACCTGATGGGTGTGCGTCTGGCGCGTCCGGGCGGCAGCGACATCCTGCTCGGCATGCTGCGGGCAACGGGGCGCACGCCGTTCTCCGACACCGATCGGGCCAATGCTGCCAGCATGACCGGCCATCTGCAGCGCACGATCAACCTCTGGCAGGACACGCGCGTGCTCCATCGCGACGCGGCGCTCGGTGCGGAATTGATGGAGCAGCTCGGCTTGGCGGTATTCGCACTCGGGCGTGACCAGCGTGTGCTGTTCGCCAACGCCCAGGCCGAGGCGCTCCTGCGCGCGTCGACTTGCTTGCGGCTCGAGCACGGCCGCCTGCGGGCCGCGTTTGCCGCAGACGACGATGGCTTGCAGCGCGCGCTGTCGCGCGTGGCGAAATCCCGCAAAGGCGAGAGTGTTGCGGTGCGCCCCTCGCTGGGTGCAGCGCATGAGCTCTTTCTCGGCATTTCGCTCTTGCCCGCCCATGCCGCGCATGCCGCGTTCGGCGACGCTGCCATGATGGTCACCGTGCGCCGCCGCGGTGCCGCCAGTCCTGTCACGGCGGCGCAGCTACGGCAGGCGTTTGGCTTGTCGGCGGCGGAGGCTGCCGTCGCGGAGGCATTGATCGTGGGGCGCTCCCCTGACGAGTACGCTGCCAGTGCCGGCGTTGCCGTGTCGACGGTGCGCACGCAGTTGCGCTCGATCTACGAGAAAACCGCCTCGCGCTCGCAGGCCGAAGCAGTAGGGGCGATGCTGTGGGTGTTGTCGCAGAACAAGCCGGTGGCGCAATAGCGAGGTGCCGCCTTCGGCCTGCGGCTTGGGCGACGTGCGTGGTCATCGCAGGCTGCGAAGACGGGGCGAAGAAGCCGCGTTCGTCACTGACGATGCGGCCGGTTGCGTCCGCGTATTGACGACGACGATGCATGCGACAAGCCCGGAGCGCCGCATCGTCGCGCAACGCGCAGCCGGCCGCGCCATCCATCTCAGTCATACCGCAGCTCCGTCGCCTTGCCGTGGAACACTTTGTACGAGTAGATCGTGTACGCCACGATGGTCGGCAGCACGATTGCCACACCCACCAGCATGAACTCGAGCGACTCTGGCGCGCTGGCGGCTTGCCAGATGTCGAGCCGGTCCACCACCAGGTATGGGAACAAGCTGTAGGCCAGGCCGTTGAAGGCCAGCAGGAAGATCGCGGCGGTGCCGACGAAAGGCGCCCATGCGAGGTGCTCATCGCCCTTGGCAATCTGCTGCGGCAGTCGGCGCAGCACCCAGTCGATCAGGCCGAACAGCGCGACGGTAACCAGCGGTACGGGCGCCAGCAGGATCATGTTGGGCAATGCGAACCACTTGTCGAACACACGTGTGCTGACCCACGGCGTCGCCGCCGATACCGCTGCCACGCCCAGCGCCGTGAACCACAAGGTGCCGCGCGCCCATTGCACCGCGCGCAGCTGCAGCGCACCTTCGGTTTTCATGATCAGCCACGTCGCGCCCAGCAGCAGGTACCCCGCGATCAACCCTGCCGCCGTGCAGATCGCAAAGACGACGTTGGCAGCGTCGTACCGAAAGCCCGTGATATACAGGCCCAGCATCAGGCCCTGTGAGGCGGTGGCGATGACGGACCCGGCATAGAACGCGCGGTTCCACCACGGCTTGTGGTGCGCGCGTGCCTTGACGCGAAAGTCGAACGCCACGCCGCGCAGGATCAGCCCGAACAGCATCAGGGCGACGGGCAGATAGAGCGCGCCGAGGATTTCGCCGTGCGCTGCCGGAAATGCCACCAGCAGCAGGCCGATGCCGAGCACGAGCCAGGTTTCGTTGGCGTCCCAGAAGGGGCCGATGGAGGCGATCATGGTGTCCTTGTCTGCATCGTCGGCGCGGCGCAGCAGGATGCCGACGCCCAGGTCGTAGCCGTCAAGAACGACGTAGGCCAGCACGGCAATTCCCATCAGGGCCATGAAGACCACCGGCAGCCAGCCGGCGGGTTGAGTGAGGTCGGGAATCGTGCTCATGCGCGGCTCGCGAGGGAAGGGGAGAGATTAGCCGTGCGCTGGCCCGGGATGTCGGCATCGGTCGGGTCGATGGTGCCACTCGCCTTGCGGGCCAGATAGAACACGACGCCGACGTACGAGGCGATCAGGAATGCGTACAGCGCGAGATACATGGCGAGCGTGCTGCCGATCATGCGTGCGGGCACGGCCGACGCGGCCTGAGCGGTGGTGAGCACGCCGTAGACGAGCCACGGCTGGCGGCCGATTTCCGTGACGTACCAGCCAGCGACCACGGCAACCCAGCCGGAGAACGTCATGGCCACGAGCGTGCGGGCGAGCCATTGCGGCAGCGCTGCGTTGCCGCGCAGGCGCCAGGCGCTCACCCACGATACCGCCAGCATCAGCAAGCCCACGCCCACCATGAGGCGGAAGGCGAAGAACACCGGCAGCACGGGCGGATGCTGGTCGAACTGATCGAGCCCCTTCACCTCGCCATCGAACGAGTGCGTCAGGTACAGCGACGCCAGCTTGGGCACCGCGATCTCGAAGCGGTTGCTGCGTGTGGCCGGGTCCGGCACGCCGAACAGCACGGCGGGCACGCCGCGCTCGGTTTGCCAGATGCCCTCCATCGCGGCGAGCTTGGCGGGTTGATGCTCGAGCACGTTCAGGCCGTGCGCATCGCCTGCGGCAATCTGCAACGGGATCAGCACAGCCGCCATCATCACGCCCGTCTTCAGCGTGGCGCGCACGTCGGCACCCCGATCGTTGCGCAGCCAGCGGTAAGCGGACAACCCCGCCAGCAGGAACGCGACCGTCAGCCCCGAGGCCAGCAGCATGTGGGTGAACCGATACGGGAACGACGGGTTGAAGATGATCGCCAGCCAGCTTTCCGGATGCGCGCGGCCATCGATCATCACGTAACCGGCCGGCGTCTGCATCCACGAGTTGAGCGCGATGATCCAGAACACCGAGATGGTCGTACCTAGCGCGACCAGGAACGTCGCAAACGTATGGATTCGCTGGCTCACGCGCCTTGTGCCGAACAGCATGATGCCGAGGAAGCTTGCCTCCAGAAAGAATGCCGTCAGCACTTCATAGGCCAGCAGCGGCCCGGCGATATTGCCCACGGTGTTCATATAGCCCGGCCAGTTGGTGCCGAACTGAAAGCTCATCGTCACGCCGGACACCACGCCCAGCGCGAACGTGAGCGCAAAGACCTTCACCCACAGGCGGTACGCGGCCATCCAGGCTTCATCCCCCGTCTTGCGATAGCGCAGCTTGAAGAACAGCAGCACCCATGCGAGCGCGATGCTGATGGTGGGAAAGAGGATGTGGAACGTGATGTTGGCGCCGAACTGGATGCGCGCCAGTACAACCGGATCAAATGACATGGTTCTTCTTTCTTTTTGGGGGCGTGCTACTTCGATTTGCCGCCAACCACAACGGCAAGCCTGTCCTTCATCTCCAGCAGCTTGTGCACCTTGGCGCCCATCTTCATGAGCTGCTGCAGGGAGCCGGCGTCCAGCTTCTGCACGTCATCAAACCAGTTGGTCATGAGGGTGATGAGCTGATACATCTCCTTCATGCGGGCCTGGGCGTGGCGGTCGTCCGGGTCGGTGGGGGATTCGAGCATCACGTCGCGCAGCAGCGAGAGCGTGGGGTCGATCTCGCGCTTGCGGCGTTCTTCGGCCAGCGTGCGGAAGATGGTCCAGATGTCGTCGGGGGCGGCGAAGTACTCGCGCCGGTCGCCCGGCCTGTGCGACAGCCGCACCAGCTTCCACGCTTCGAGTTCCTTCAGCCCGATGCTCACGTTGGAGCGTGAGAAACCCAATGCCTCGGCAATCTCGTCCGCGTTGATCGGCTCGCGCGCCGCGTAGAGCAGGGCGTAGATCTGCCCGACCGTGCGGTTGATGCCCCAGCGGCTGCCCATCTCGCCAAAATGCAAGACGAAGCGCTGTTTCAAGGGGGAGAGTTGCATCGTTTTGATCTTTCTCAAATTTCAGGAATTTGTGAAAGTTTAGCTGCCCGGCCTGGCGGTGCAATGTGACGTGCTGTCGCGGGGCGGCACGAAGCGCAACGCGGGGCGTTCAAGTGGCGATGTGAATGTTGCTCACAAGCAAACGCGTGCAGATTAGGAGGCGCCTTCTATTCTCCCCTTGACACGGGAAAAATAACGCAAACAAGGGATTAATTGGTTTTGCATGTTGATATATGACGCGACGGCGCTCCCTGCGGAAAACGGAGATACCCAAGGATTTTCGCGCTGGGCCGCCCTGGGCGGCAGGCAAAAATCGTTTTCCTTGAGCAGTATCTGCTCGGGCAGTTTAATCGAGGACTTCGTCTCACACCCTGCGTACGAAGGGCTGTCTCGTCCTTAATAAATCGGGTTTTCTGCCGAAAACCTCGTTGCTAAGCAAAATCGCCAGAGGAGCCCCCCCATGCGTGTCAATGAACCTGTCACCCAGCGTGAATACGAGTTCCCGGAAAACGCCACGCTCATGTCGACGACCGACACCCAGAGCTACATCACTTACGCGAATGCTGCCTTTGTGGAGGCGAGCGGATTTTCCCGCGAGGAAATCGAGGGCCAGCCGCACAATATCGTGCGGCACCCCGATATGCCCCCAGAAGCGTTTGCGGACATGTGGGCGACGTTGAAGTCGGGCCAGCCATGGACGGCGCTGGTCAAGAATCGCCGCAAGAATGGCGACCATTATTGGGTGCGTGCCAACGCGACACCCGTGGTGCGCAACGGCCGCACGACGGGTTACATGTCCGTGCGCACCAAGCCGACCCGCGATGAAATTGCCGCCGCCGAAACCCTCTACAAGGATTTTCGGACCGGACAGGCAGGCACGCGCAAGTTTCACAAAGGACTGATCGTGCGCACCGGCCTGATGGCCTGGCGCTCCGTATTCCAGGTGATGCCGGTGCGCTGGCGCATCCGGCTGACGTTCCTGATGCTGCTGCCCGCACTGCTGGGGGCCGCGTGGGCGTCCGGCCTGTCTGGCGCCGCCCTCGGCGGCTTCGCGGCGGCATTGGCGGTGGCGCTGCTGGTCGCTGCGTGGTCGCTGAAGGTGCAGATCGCCACGCCGCTCGAAAAGCTGCAGGCGCTGGCACTGAGCGTGGCATCGGGCGAAAGCCGGAAAGTCGCCATCGCAGACCGCGTGGACGAGATCGGCATGACGCTGCGCTCCGTCAGCCAGCTTGGTCTGATGTTCCGATGGCTGATTGACGACGTGGCCGAGCAGGTGGTCAACGTGCAGGCGGCCAGCCAGGAGATCGCCAGAGGCAATGGCGATATCAACACGCGCACCGAGCAGGCGGCCGCCAGCCTGGAGCAAACCTCGAGTTCGATGACGCAGATGACGGCCACGGTGGCGAGCAATGCCGAAACGGCCGGTCAGGCGAATACGCTGTCCGGCACGGCCACCCAGGCCGCGCTCAACGGCGGCCGCGCAATGGAAGAGGTGGTGGCCACGATGAGTTCGATCTCGCAGAGTGCCAGGCAGATCGCCGACATCATCGGCGTGATCGACAGCATTGCGTTCCAGACCAACATCCTGGCCCTCAACGCCGCGGTAGAGGCTGCCCGGGCGGGTGAACAGGGGCGCGGTTTTGCGGTGGTGGCGGGCGAAGTGCGTGCGCTCGCGCAGCGCAGTGCTGGCGCGGCCAAGGAGATCAAGGCACTGATCGGCTCCAGCGTCGACAAGGTGGAATCGGGCTCCCAGCTGGTCGACCAGGCGGGCAAGACCATGGAGGACATCGTTGCGCAGGTGAAGCGGGTCTCGGCCATGATCGCCGACATCAGTCTGGCTACCGCGCAGCAGACCGAAGGGATCACGCAGGTCAGCCAGGCGGTCAGCCACCTTGACCAGGTCACGCAGGAAAACGCGACGCTCGTGGGGCAGAGTGCTGCCGCTGCCGAAAGCCTGCGTGTGCAAGCGACGCGCCTGGTGGAGGCGGTGAACGTGTTCCGCTGAAATCGGCCCGCGCTGGCAATTGCAAAAACCGTGTGGGACGGACGTGGCGATTGTGCGGTGTTCGCCCTACTATGCCCAGGCAGCAGTACGTCGAAACGCACATTTTCGGGAGCGGCAAGATGGCCTCACACGGTTTGTTTGCATGGCTGATCATCGGCGCGGTCGCGGGTTGGCTGGCCGGCTGGATCACGAAGGGCGGCGGCTTTGGCCTGCTCGCCGACATCGTCGTCGGCATCGTCGGCGCGTTTGTTGGCGGATGGCTCGCAGGGGCGCTGGGCATTTCGTTTGGCGTCGGGTGGGTGGGCTCCATTGCCACGGCGGTGGCGGGCGCGCTGGTGCTGTTGTTCCTGTTGCGGTTCATCAAACGCGCGTAGCCGCACGGCAATGCGGCATCGGCCGGGCACTCGCGCGTGCGCGGCCGATGTCATCCAAACCGCCGGATTCCACCGCGCGGCACATCACCTAGACTGGTGGGTACAAGACACCAAGCCGCGCCACAAGCGTCGGTGCGGCAGGCAAACGTCACAAGCGAGACCGCCATGTCTGACCTGCTCACTTCGCCCGTCGAACTCTACGAAGGGTTCGAGATTCACGTCGCGCTGTCTCCGGCGCGCACCGATCCTGCCCGCTACACCTATACCGGCTACGTCTGCCACCCCGGCGCAGATGCGTCGCTGCCCGGCCATGTCGTGCCGTTCCATGCCGACGGCGACGACAGCTTCCGCACCGTGGAAGACGCCGTTGACGAGGCGGTGCACGTCGCGCGCAGCATCGTTGACGGCACGCACCCGGATCTGTCTGTCCTCTCCATCGTGACGCACGGCTACTGAGCCCCACGGCGCATCACCTGACGCGCCCCACGCATTTGCTGTGCCGCACCATCCCAAGCCGCCGCTGCACCGAAAGCGTGCGGCGCGGTGCTCGCGCTTGAGGCATGCAGCGCTGCGCGCTGGGCGCACATTTCCCGCAGAGCTTTATCTCACAAGGCTTCGCTCGCCTGGCATACCTGTTGCATAGCACCATTGCGCGGGTCAATGGCGATTCGCTCTCTTCGTGGTGAAGGCCCTGCTGCCCAGGGTCACTTGGACAACGGCGTCCCAGAACCCGGCCAATGCGGCCTGGTTCTCGGACGCCTTTCTTTTTTTGGATGCGGGATTCGACATGACCGGCAAAGCCACCCGAATCGATCTGTTCAGTCTGCGTACGCCGCAGATGCGCGCCTTTCATCTGACGTGGCTCGCGTTCTTCGTGTGCTTCTATGCGTGGTTCGCCTGCGCGCCGCTCATGCCGGTGCTCAAGGGCGAATTCCACCTCACGCCCGGGCAGATCGCCAACATCAACATCGCGGCCGTGGCGGTGACGATCCTCGTGCGCTTGCTCGTCGGCCCGCTGTGCGACCGCTTCGGCCCGCGCAAGACCTATACCGGCCTGCTGGTGGTGGGGGCAATTCCGGTGCTCGGTGTGGCGCTGGCGCAGAGCTACGAGGCGTTTCTCTTCTTTCGCCTGGCGATCGGCGCGATCGGCGCGAGCTTCGTGATCACGCAATACCACACGTCGGTCATGTTCGCGCCCAACGTGGTCGGCACAGCCAACGCTGCGGCAGCGGGCTGGGGCAATGCGGGCGGTGGCGTGGCGCAGGGCACGATGCCGCTGCTGCTCACCGCCATCGTGATGATGGGCGTGACGCAGAGCATGGGCTGGCGTTTGGCCATGGTGGTGCCGGGCGTGGCGATGCTGATCGTGGCGGCGCTGTACTGGCGCTATACGCAGGACTGCCCCGAGGGCAATTACGCAGAACTGCGTGCCGCCGGCAAGACCATCGACGGCGGCAAGAAGGGCGGCTGGGGCAGCTTCGTCGCGGCCGCGGGCAACTACCGCGTGTGGCTGCTCTTCATCACCTACGGCGCGTGCTTCGGCGTGGAGATCTTCATCCACAACATCGCCGCCACTTACTACGTCGATCACTTTGGCCTGTCGCTGTCGGCAGCCGGGATGGCCGCGGCCAGCTTCGGCCTGCTTGCGCTGTTTGCGCGCGCGCTGGGCGGCATCGTGTCGGACCGCGTGGCAGCCAGGCGCGGCCTGGATGCGCGCACACAACTGCTGTGCCTGCTGATGCTGGGCGAGGGCCTCGGCCTGTTCGGTTTTGCCCATGCCGGCAGCGTGCCGGTGGCGATTCTGGCGATGCTCGGCTTCGGCCTGTTCACGCATATGGCGTGCGGTGCGACGTATGCGCTGGTGCCCTTCATCGATCGCCGTGCGCTGGGCGGTGTGGCCGGCATCATCGGCGCGGGCGGAAACGCGGGCGCGGTGGCGGCGGGCTTCCTGCTGAAAGGCATGGCGGATACGCAGGCCACGCTCTCGATGCTCGGCGTGCTGGTGGGGCTGTCGGCCATCTGCGCCATCGCGGTGCGCTTCTCGGCAGAACACAAGGCGCGTGAACAAGCGCTCTACGACAACACGCTGGCCGCTGCCGGCAACGCCTGAAAGAGGACATCACCATGACCATGAAGATCGTCGTCATTGGCCACGGAATGGTGGGCCACAAGTTTCTGGAGAGCCTGCTGCAGGCGCCCGGGCACCATCTGGAGGTGACGGTGCTGTGCGAAGAGCCGCGCCCCGCATACGACCGCGTGCACCTCTCTGAGTTCTTTACCGGCAAGACGGCGGAAGACCTCTCGCTGGTGGCACCCGGCTTCTTTGATCGCGATGACGTGGTGCTCAAGCTCAATGCCCGCGCCACGGCCATCGACACGATCGCCAAGACGGTGACGGCTTCCACCGGCGAGGTGCTGCCTTACGACAAGCTCGTGATTGCGTCGGGCTCGTCGCCGTTCGTGCCGCCCGTGCCGGGCCGCGACCGCAAGGACTGCTTCGTCTACCGCACCATCGAAGACCTCGAGGCGATGGCCGAATGCGGCCAGCGCGCCAAGACCGGCGTGGTGATCGGCGGCGGCCTGCTCGGCCTGGAATGCGCCAAGGCCCTGCGCGACATGCAACTGCAAACACACGTGGTCGAGTTTGCCGGCCGCCTGATGGCGATGCAGGTGGACGACGGTGGCGGCCGCATGCTGCGCCGGAAGATCGAAGACCTGGGCGTGACGGTGCATACGCAAAAGAACACGGTCGAGATCGTCGACGGCGAAACCTGCACGCACCGCCTGAACTTTGCCGATGGCACTCACCTGGAAGCCGACATGGTCGTCTTCTCGGCCGGCATCCGCCCCCGCGATGAACTGGCGCGTGCCTGCGGCCTCGAAGTGGGCGAGCGCGGCGGCATCGTGATCGACTCCGAATGCCGCACGTCCGCGCCGGACGTATACGCGATTGGCGAATGCGCGCTGTGGGGCGGCAAGGTCTATGGCCTGGTGGCACCGGGTTATGAAATGGCGCGCATCACGGCCAGGCAGATCCTCGCGGCCGACGACGAAGCGACGTTCAACGGCGCGGACATGAGCACCAAGCTCAAGCTGATGGGCGTGGACGTCGCCAGCCTGGGCGACGCGCAAGGCCTGACGCCGGGCAGCCGCAGCGTGCTGTTCACGGATGAGCGCAAGCAGATCTACAAGAAGCTCGTGCTGTCGGAAGACGGCAAGTACCTGCTCGGCGGCGTGCTGGTGGGCGACGCATCGGAATACGGCACGCTGCTGCAGATGATGCTCAACCGCATTCCGTTGCCTGAGGCGCCGGAATTCCTGATCCTGCCGCAGGCCGATGGCAACGCGCGCCCGGCCATGGGCGTGGATGCGCTGCCGGACAGCGCGCAGATCTGCTCGTGCAACGACGTATCGAAGGGCGCGCTGTGCCAGGCCGTGTGCGCCGGCGCCACCACCGTGGGCGCGCTCAAGGACGCAACGAAGGCCGGCACCTCGTGCGGCGGCTGCGTGCCGCTCATGACGCAGGTGATGAAGGCCGAGATGAAGAAGCAGGGCCTGGCCGTCAACAACCACCTGTGCGAACACTTCCCGTACTCGCGCCAAGAGCTGTATCACCTCGTGCGCGTGGGCCGATTCCAGACCTTCGACGCGCTGCTGCAGGCGCACGGCCACGGTTTGGGCTGCGACATCTGCAAGCCGACGGTGGCGAGCATCCTGGCCTCGTGCTGGAACGACTTCGTGCTCAAGAAGGAGCACGCCAGCCTGCAGGATTCCAACGACTACTTCCTCGCCAACATCCAGAAAGACGGGACGTATTCCGTCGTGCCGCGCATGCCGGGTGGCGAGGTCACCGCCGATGGCCTGATCGCCGTGGGCCAAGTCGCCAAGAAATACGGCCTGTACACCAAGATCACCGGCGGCCAGCGTGTCGACCTGTTCGGCGCGCGCCTGGAGCAGCTGCCGCTGATCTGGGAAGAGCTCATTGCGGCCGGGTTCGAGTCGGGCCACGCGTATGGCAAGTCGCTGCGCACGGTGAAGTCGTGCGTGGGTTCGACGTGGTGCCGCTACGGCGTGGGCGACTCGGTCGGTTTTGCGATTGCGCTGGAGAATCGCTACAAGGGCCTGCGCTCGCCGCACAAGCTGAAGTTTGGCGTGTCGGGCTGCACGCGTGAATGCGCGGAGGCGCAAGGCAAGGATGTCGGCATCATCGCTACGGAAAAGGGATGGAACCTCTACGTATGCGGCAACGGCGGCATGAAGCCGCGCCACGCCGAACTGCTGGCGGCCGACCTCGACCAGGACACGCTCATCAAGTATGTCGACCGCTTCCTGATGTTCTACGTGCGCACAGCGGACCGCCTCCAACGCACGAGCACGTGGCGCGACAACCTCGAAGGCGGCCTCGACTACCTGAAGGACGTCATCGTCAACGACAAGCTCGGGATTGCGGCCGAACTCGAAGCCGAGATGCAGCACGTCGTCGACACCTACCAGGACGAATGGAAGACCGCCGTGACGAACCCCGATGTGCGCAAGCGCTTCCGCCACTTCGTCAACAGCGACGCGAAGGACGCGAACGTCGTCTTTGTCGAGGAACGCGGGCAGATCCGCCCGGCCACGGTGGAGGAGCGCGCGAAGACACGTCCCGTGCGCATTCCGGTTGTTGCAGAAGCCGCTTGAGAGAGGAGCCCGACATGCAAGCATCGCGCTGGATTCCTGTTTGCCCGCTGGACGACATCGTGCCCAACACCGGCGTGTGCGCGCTCGTGGACGGCGAGCAGGTCGCCGTCTTCCACGTTGCGGGCAGTGCACCGCAGCCGGTCTATGCCATCGGCAACTACGACCCGAACTCCGACGCGGCCGTGCTCTCGCGCGGGCTCGTCGGCAACCTCGGCGACCGCATCGTCGTGGCCTCGCCGATCTACAAGCAGCACTTCGATCTGGCAACGGGCGAGTGCCTCGAAGCGCCGGCCAACTCGGTGCAGGCCTACGCAGCCAAGGTGGAAGGCGGAACGGTGTGGGTGGCGCGATGACTCGCCCCAAGCTCGTCGTCATCGGCAACGGCATGGCCGGCATGCGCACGGTCGAAGAGCTGCTCAAGCTGGCGCCCGACCTGTACGACATCACCGTCTTCGGCGAAGAGCCGCACGGCAACTACAACCGTATCCTGCTATCTCCTGTGCTGGCGGGTGAGAAGCAGGTCGACGACATCATGCTGAACACGCGTGAGTGGTACGCGCAGAACCACATCACGCTGCATGCGGGCGATCCGGTGGTGAGCATCGACCGCCCGCGCCGCACGCTGCGCTCGCGCGACGGCGTGGAGGTCCGCTACGACCGTCTGCTGATCGCCACCGGCTCGCGGCCGTTCATCCTGCCGGTGCCGGGGCACCTGCTGCCGGGCGTGATCGCCTTTCGCGACATCCAGGACGTGGAGACGATGCTGGAGGCAGCGCGCAACCATCGGCATGCCGTCGTCATCGGCGGCGGGCTGTTGGGGCTGGAAGCCGCCAACGGTCTGATGCGCCAGGGCATGGATGTGACGGTCGTGCACCTGCCCGACACGCTGATGGAGCGCCAGCTCGACAAGCCCGCCGCGCAGCTGCTGCAGAAGGCACTGGAAGCCAGGGGCCTGCGCTTCCTGCTCGGCGCGCACACGGCGGAGCTGCTCGGCACCGACCGCGTGACCGCCGTGCGCTTCAAGGACGGCACGCAGATCCCGGCCGACCTCGTGGTCATGACGGCCGGCGTGCGCCCGAACATCGAGCTTGCCAAGGCGGCCGGCCTGCGTTGCGAACGCGCCATCATCGTGGACGACACCCTGCAGACCTACGACCCGCGCATCTACGCCGTGGGGGAATGCGTGCAGCACCGTAGCGCCACGTTCGGCCTGGTGGCGCCTATCTGGGACCAGGCCCGCGTATGTGCCGCACACCTGGCGGGGGCCGGCCACCGCCGCTATGTCCAGCAGGCCACGGCCACCAAGCTGAAGGTCACCGGCGTGGACTTGTATTCGGCGGGCGATTTCATCGGCGGCGACGGCACCGAAGACATCGTGCTGCGCGACCCGCGCCGCGGCGTCTACAAGCGCCTGGTGCTGAAGGAAGACCGTATCGTCGGCGCAGTCCTGTACGGCGATGTCGCCGACGGCCCGTGGTACTTCGACCTGATCCAACGCGAGGTGCCTATCACGTCGATCCGCCAGCGCCTGTTGTTTGGCCGCGCGCTGTGCGAAGCGGAAGCGGCGTAATGAACACCGGCAAGATACGGAACCGGCATCACCCTTCGTACGCCGCCGGTGTGGCCTTTGACGTTCCTGCCTTTGATGGCGCCTTGGATTTTTGTAACCGGGCGGAGACGGGGAAAACTCGCTGCGCTCAGACAGTTCCCCGTCTTGTTTCCGCCCGCTTACAAAAATCCAAGGGGAAGTCGCCATCTCGGGCGCGCCTTTCTTATGCTGACTTTCTTTGGCAAGACAAAGAAAAGTGAGTCAGCCCCGGCAGGGGATGAAACCAGGGGTGCACCAATCACGCAGAGCAACACAGAGACGACGATGACAACCATCCCCATTCACCCAATAACGGCCGCCGTGCGCACCACCTGCCCCTACTGCGGCGTCGGCTGCGGCGTGCTGGCAACCCCGCAAGCGGATGGCAGCGTCGATATTCAAGGCGATCCAACGCACCCCGCCAACGCAGGGCGCCTGTGCGTGAAGGGCTCCGCGCTGGGAGAAACCGTCAGCCTCGAAGGCCGCCTCCTGTATCCCGCCATCCGCGAACGTTCGCACGACCTGGGTGCGCCCATTGCCCCGCTGCAGCGCGTCTCATGGGACGCCGCGCTCGACACCGTCGCCCAGGGCTTTCGCCGCATCATCGATGAACACGGCCCCGATGCCGTTGCGCTGTACGTCTCCGGCCAGCTGCTGACCGAGGACTACTACGTCGCCAACAAGCTGATGAAGGGCTTCATCGGCACGGCCAACATCGACACCAACTCGCGCCTGTGCATGTCCTCGGCCGTGGCGGGGCACAAGCGCGCGTTTGGCGAAGACCTCGTCCCGGTCTGCTACGACGATCTCGAAGCCGCAGACCTCATCGTGCTGGTGGGCTCCAACACCGCGTGGTGCCATCCGATCCTGTTCCAGCGCATCGTGCGTGCAAAAGAGGCGCGGCCGCAGCTGAAAGTCGTGGTGGTCGACCCGCGCCACACCGCCACGTGCGAGCTGGCAGACCTGCATCTGCCCATCAGGCCGGGCACCGACGTGTGGCTCTTCAACGGCCTGCTGTCGTTCCTTTCCCGCCGCGGCGTGGTTGACCGCCACTTCGTCACCCTGCACACCAACGGCCCCGACGCCGCGCTGCAAGCCGCCGGCACGCACAGCGAAGACGTGGAAGCGGTGGCCAAGGCATGCAAGCTCAAGCTCGACGACCTGCTCACGTTCTACAACTGGTTTGCCGACACGGAGCGCACCATCACGGCGTTCTCCATGGGCGTCAACCAGTCCAGCGCGGGCACCGACAAGGTCAACAGCATCATCAATTGCCATCTGCTCACGGGCCGCATCGGGCGCGCCGGCATGGGGCCGTTCTCGATTACCGGCCAGCCGAACGCGATGGGCGGGCGTGAGGTGGGCGGCCTGGCGAACATGCTGGCCGCGCACCTGGAACTGAACGAGCCCACGCATCGTGAACTCGTCCAGACGTTCTGGAACGCACCGCGCATGGCCGACAAGGCGGGCCTCAAGGCGGTGGACCTCTTCCAGGCCATCGAAGACGGGCACGTGAAGGCCGTGTGGATCATGGGCACCAACCCGGTGGTCAGCCTGCCCGACGCCGACCAGGTGCGCCGCGCGCTGGCCAAGTGCGAACTCGTGGTCGCCTCCGACATTGTGGAAGCCACCGACACCACGGTCCTGGCCGACATCGTGCTGCCCGCGCTCGGCTGGGGCGAGAAGGACGGCACCGTGACGAACTCCGAGCGCCGCATCTCGCGCCAGCGCGCCTTCCTGCCAGCGCCCGGCGAGGCCCGCGCAGACTGGGACATCATCGCCGACGTGGCGCGCCGCATGGGCTACGACGGCTTCGACTTCACCAGCCCGCGCGATGTGTTCGACGAACACGCGCGCCTCTCGGCCTATGCCAACACGGCGGGCGGTGTGCCTCGTGCTTTCCACCTCGGCGGATTGACGGGGCTCGATGCCGATGCCTACGACAGCATGTCGCCCGTGCAATGGCCGGTGACCGCGCCCGGCAGTGGCGAAGCGCGTCTCTTCAGCGACGGCCGTTTCGCCTACGCCGATGGCCGCGCACGCTTTGTGCCGACGCCGGCACGCGCCCCCGCGCATGCAGCCGATGGCGAATACCCGCTCGTCCTCAACACCGGCCGCGTGCGTGACCAGTGGCACACCATGACGCGCACCGGCCGCGCGCCCAGGCTGGCCGACCACATTCCCGAACCGTTCGTCGATCTGCACCCGCACGATGCGCTGCTGGCCGGCGTGCGCGAGGGCAGTCTCGCGCGTGTGTCGTCCCGCTGGGGCAGCGTGGTGGCGCGCGTGCGCATGACGGGTGGCATCGCGCGCGGCAGCGTGTTCGTGCCGATCCACTGGAATGGCCAGTTTGCGTCGGACGCTCGCGTGGGCGCGGTGGTGAACCCGGTCGTCGACCCCGTGTCCGGCGAGCCCGAGTTCAAGCACACGCCCGTGATGGTCGAGCCGTTCGACGTGGCGTGGCACGGCTTCGTGCTGTCGCGCCGCGCGCTCGACACCGACGACGCCACGTGGTGGACGCGCATCCAGGGCAAGCAGTTCGTGCGTTATGAACTGGCCGGGCGCCAGCAACTCGGCAACGTTCATGACTGGGCGCGCAAGCTGCTCGGCGTGACCGACCCGCATGCCGACTGGCTCGAATACGAAGACACCACCGCGCGCGTCTACCGTGCCGTGCACGTCGTGGATGACCGCATTGAGGCGTGTGTGTTTCTGTCGCCGCGCCCCGATCTGCCGTCGCGCAACTGGTTGGCCGGGTTGTTCGCGCAGGCGCGCCTGGAAGATCTCGACCGCGCCGGCGTCCTGCTCGGCCAGCCGATTGAGGCCGGCGCGGACGTCGGGCCCACGGTGTGCTCGTGCTTTGGCGTGGGCCGCAACACCATCTGCGACGCCATTCGGGACAAGGGCCTGCAATCGACCGGAGAGATCACGGCCTGCCTGAAGGCCGGGGGAAATTGCGGCTCGTGCGTGCCGGAACTCAAGCGGCTGCTGGTGGAGGCGCGGGTGCAGCAGGCCGCGTGACTGTGCTTGACGGCCAGGTTTTGCGCCATGTTGACACCATCGTTAGAACAACGGCTCGCACGTGCAATTTGCACACGTAAGGTGCGGACCGTGAACTGAAGGTCCGCGAATACTGCAGTTGCCGATACTCACTGCATTGGGAGGGCGGTCGAAGTCGCCCCCGGGGGCGCGTGCGTGGTGGACCTCCCGGTTAAGCACGGCAGATGTCGCCATCTCCGTGCTCTTATCTGGCTGGCGGAAAGGCAAGTCCACAAGAGGACCTATTTGCTGCCTGTCCATTGCCCAAACCACGGCAGATACGCATTGGTCCGCCCACCGGCGCGCGGCCACTGCGTGGGCGGATCGCGCTTGACCCAGCCGGGTGGCGGCGCCACCAGCACGCTCCATGCGTCATTCGGATTCGCAGCGCTGGTCACGACGGCGCTGTTGCCGGTGTGGTCTACATACGCTGTAGCGCGGGCGATGTTCAGCCCCGCGCTGGCGGCGCGCAGCCCGCCGATGGCGTGTTCCGCA
>FLYJ01000011.1_pt1 | contig 152941 bp, 134 predicted proteins | sample 1122561 | NCBI WGS metagenome assembly FLYJ01 (sample SAMEA4346788, study PRJEB14843) | hot springs metagenome | biome: Terrestrial Biome; feature: Habitat; material: Sediment | place: India | collected 2012-06-12 | depth 1760 m
CTCGTCGGGCTCATAACCCGAAGGTCGCAGGTTCAAATCCTGCCCCCGCAACCAGCCAAAGTCGAACGGCTCGCTCCAAGACCTGAGCCGATGCAGCAAAGCCCGCAACCAAGCGGGCTTTTTGCTTTCTGCGCGCTGCTCGTCGCGCACCGCACTGGATACTCCGGCTCCCGCCGCACGGGCTGACGGCTACTGCCTCGGTGATACACTGAGGCATTCCACCCGCAACGATTCCCCATGAAATTCTGTTCCAACTGCGGCCAGCCAGTCGTATCGCGCATTCCTGCCGGCGACAACCGGCTGCGCGACGTTTGCGACCATTGCAATACGATTCACTACGTGAATCCGCGCAACGTGGTCGGCACCGTGCCCGTTTGGAAAGATCAGGTCCTGCTGTGCAAGCGCGCGATCGAGCCGCGCTACGGCTTCTGGACCCTGCCCGCGGGCTTCATGGAAATCGGCGAAACCACGGCGCAGGCCGCGTCGCGCGAAACGCTTGAGGAAGCCGGCGCCCGCGTTGAAATCGGCGAGCTGTACTCGGTGCTCAATGTGCCGCACGTGCATCAGGTGCATCTCTTCTATCTGGCCAGCCTGAACGACCTCGATTTCGCACCCGGCGAAGAAAGTCTCGAGGTCGCGCTGTTCAACGAGGCCGATATCCCGTGGGATGACCTCGCCTTCCCCACGGTCATCCACACCCTGCGCTGCTTCTTTGCGGACCGCGCGGCGGGCAAACTGTCGGACAGCAGCTTCCGGCTGCACACGCTGGACATCTACAAGCCGATGCGCTCGGCGGCCATCGATACGCCCGCCACCACGCCGTAACCCCATCCCAAGTTGTCCGCATCATGATCGCCTGGTTGGATCCGCACGATCCCTTCCCGCCGGTCGATCGTGCGCTCGGGCCAGACTCCGAGGCGCCCGGGTTGCTGGCGGCCAGCGCGGATCTGTCTCCGCAACGGCTGCTCATCGCATATCGGCAAGGCATTTTTCCGTGGTATGCCCAGGGCCAGCCGGTGTTGTGGTGGAGCACCGATCCGCGCATGGTTCTGCGCCCGGAAGATTTTCGCGTGTCGACGACCTTCCGCAAGACGCTTCGCCGGGTGCTCGACAATCCGGCATGGGAAATCCGCATCGACCACGCATTCCGCGAGACGATGGTGGATTGCGCCACGACGGCCCGCCCCGGCCAGCACGGCACGTGGATCACCGAGGACGTCATCCACGCCTACACCGCCCTGCACCGCCGCGGCTATGCGCACAGCGTCGAAAGCTGGTATGCGGGCGAGCGTGTGGGCGGACTGTACGGGGTGTCTCTTGGCCGGATGTTCTACGGCGAATCGATGTTTGCGCGTCGCACCGACGCGTCGAAGATTGCGCTCGCGGCCCTCTGCGCCTTCCTGGGCGGCCAGGGCGTCGCGATGATAGACTGCCAGCAGGAGACCGAGCACCTGGCGTCGCTGGGCGCAGCGCCGGTGTCGCGCGCGGCGTTTCTCGCACATGTGCGGGAAGCGGCCAACGCGCCGGCCATCGTGCCGTGGTACTTCGACAAGTCGGTACTCCGCCGGTGGACTACGCGCAATGAGCAAGCTTAAGGAACTCCCCCTCTCGGCATTGCAGTTCTATGCCACTGCGCCTTACGCATGCAGCTACCTGGATGGCCGCCTGGCGCGGTCGCAAGTTGCTACGCCGGCACACCTCATCAACGCCGACGTCTATTCCAAGCTCGTACGCGCGGGCTTCCGGCGCAGCGGCATCTTCACGTACCGCCCTCATTGCGACGACTGCCATGCCTGCACGCCATGCCGCGTCGTGGTCGATCAGTTCGTGCCGTCGCGTGCGCAGCGCCGGGCGGCGGAACGACACCAGTCACTCGAAGCCCTGGTGGCGCCGCTTACCTATGTGGAAGAGCATTACCAGCTGTATCTGCTGTACCAGTCGATTCGCCACGCCGGCGGCGGCATGGACCACGACAGCCGCGACCAGTACGAGCAGTTCCTGCTGCAAAGCCGCGTGAATTCGCGCCTGGTGGAGTTTCGCGAGCCGCCCGAGTCGCCATCCGCGGGCAAGTTGCGCATGGTGAGCATGATCGACGTGCTGGAAGACGGTTTATCGTCCGTCTACACGTTTTATGATCCGCTCGAGCACAAGGCCAGCTACGGGACGTACAACGTGCTGTGGCAGATCGCCCAGGCGCAGGCGCTGGACCTGCCCTATGTGTATCTCGGCTACTGGATCGAACAGAGCCGGAAGATGGCGTACAAGGCGCTGTTTCAGCCGCTGGAGCTGTTGGTCAATGGAGAATGGCGGCCATTTGACGACGTGGCGCCAGCCAAGGGTTGACTGTCAGCGCGACGTGCGCTCGATGCCGACGTCCACCACGCCATACGTGCTGATGTTCGAGCTGTCGCGATATTGATCACGCGACGTCGTGCACGCCGTCAGCGCTGCGCCGACGCACACGAGGCCCGCCGCCCACAACGCTGCACGTTTCCACGCGATTCTCTTGCTCATGATGTCACCCCCTGTCCGGGCGTGGCCGAGCTGCTCGGCCAACACCGTGTTGTACGCACGGACCATCCCCGGAATCAGGAACAAGTCCCCCAAGTACCCAACGCCCGCCAATCACTGCCAGCACCGAGTCGGCGGTATTGCCCATATCGCGGACGCCACCACGTGCCCCCGATACTGGTGACGGCCTGCGCGATGGCGCTTCCCGGCCGCTTCAGATCAAAGCGGCCCGACCGGAAGACCCAGGAGGAAACCACCACAGGCAGGCGAGTCCCGCGCTCTTCTTCAGGGCGTCGTACAGCATGGTTTCGCGGGCGGTCCGGTTCATGGCGCTGGCTGCCACGGGATAACGTGTCAGACACTCACCCGCATGGCACGTTCCATGTCGACCACCGGCTACATGGCGGCGAGCTTGGCTTCAGCCTTGACTGTCCACAACCGCATTTCCGCGAGCAGCGACGCCGGCGAGAACGAGCAGCTCTCTTCGCCGAACGACACCGCCATATCGAGCCGCTGCAGCAGCGAGCGTCGGACCTGGTCATAGGCCGGCGGCAGGACGGCCAGCGGCGCGAGCGTGGCATCGTCGCGCCATTGATTCAGGAGTCGCGGCAAGTCGGGGGATTTCGTGTGACGCTCGAGCGCCTCACGCAGGTTCTGCAACGATTCAGCCGCCGTCATGCCCGGGCCCTCTTTTCACGATACAGCTCGCGGAACGTCTTGCCGGCCGGTGCGGGCATGTCGCGCGTGTCCGTCCAACCTTTGCCTACCGGCAGCGAGCGGATCAGCCTTTTGTCGCCGCCCATCCAGCGCAGCACGCGTGCGGCGACCCATGTGCCGGCTGAATACAGCGCGGGACGCCGCGCCATGAAGCCCCACACCCGCAGGCCGAAGCGCTCCGATGGCGGACGCAGTTCGCGCTCCATCTGTTTCTCGCGCAGCGTGCGCAGCAGGTCCGACAGCGGGATGGACGCCGGGCACACGCGATTGCACTCGCCGCACAGCGTGGCAGCCTGCGGCAGATCGAGGGCGTTCGACAGCCCAACGTAGCTCGGCGTCAGCACGCTGCCCATCGGGCCGGGATACACCCAGCCATACGCGTGGCCGCCGATCTTCTGATAGACCGGGCAGTGGTTCATGCACGCGCCGCAGCGGATGCAGCGCAGCATCTCCTGGAACGCGCCGCCGATGAGGCCACTGCGGCCACCATCGACGAGGACGAAGTACATATGCTCCGGGCCATCCTGCTCGCCCGGGGCGCGTGGGCCGGTCAGCAGCGAGAAGTAATTGGAAATGGCCTGCCCCGTGGCCGAGCGCGGCAGCAGGCGCATGACCGTGGCCAGGTCTTCGAGCGTGGGCAACACCTTCTCGATGCCGGTCACGGCAACGTGCACGCGCGGCATGATCGTGCACATGCCTTCGTTGCCTTCGTTGGTGACGATGGCGACCGAGCCCGTTTCGGCAATGATGAAATTGCCCCCCGTCACGCCCATGTCGGCAGAGAGGAACTCGGGCCGCAGCACCTCGCGCGCCTCGCGGGTCATCTGCGGAATGTCGGTCAGGCGCGGCTTCTTGTGGGTCTTGGCAAAGAGATCTGCGATCTCTTCCTTATCCTTGTGCACCACCGGCGCGATGATGTGCGACGGCGGCTCGCTGTCGTTGATCTGCAGGATGTATTCGCCCAGATCGGTCTCGATGCTCTGCACGCCCATCTCGCCGAGCACCTGGTTCAGGCGCATCTCCTCGGTCACCATCGACTTGCTCTTGATGACTTTCTTCACGTCGTGCCTGCGCGCGATTTCCGCGACCAGCCGCGCCGCATCGGCCGTCGTTTCGGCAAACAGGACCTTGGCGCCACGGCGCGTGGCTTCGGCTTCGAACGTGGCGAGCCAGACGTCGAGGTTCTCGAGCGCGCGGTTGCGACGCTCCTTCAACGCCTCGCGTGTCGCCGTAAAGTCGATCTCCTGGATGGCCGCGGCGCGCGCGGTGACGAATTTGGTCGAGAGCTTGGTCAGGTTCTGCTGCAGGCGCTGGTCGGCAAGCTTCTGGCCGGCGCGCGCCTTGAATTCCATGCTGCGGACTTGCATGCGATTGCGTCTCCGTCGGGTTCGTGGGGTCAGGCGTCGCCGGCCAGGACCTGCGCGATATGCAGCACGCGCGTGCGTGTGTCGCCGGTGCGGCGCAGGCGGCCCTCGATGTTGAGCATGCAGCCCACGTCCCCGAGCACCACGGCATCGGCGCCGCTCGCCTTGATGTTGGCGCACTTCTCATCGGCAATGGCGGTGGAGATGTCGCCGTACTTGATCGAAAACGTGCCGCCGAAGCCGCAGCACGCTTCGCACGCCGGCATCTCGGTCAGCTGCACGCCCGGCAGCTTGGCAAGCAACTCGCGCGGCTGCGCCTTCACCCCGAGCTCCCGCAGACCGGAACACGAATCGTGGTAAGTCACATGGCCCTTGAATTCCGAATCGAGCGATTCAACGCGCGCCACGTTGACCAGGAAATCGGTCAACTCGTGCACGCGCGGCGCCAGGCGCTCGTAACGGCCGGCCAGTTCCGGATCGTCGCGAAAGAGATCGGCGTAGTGCTTGCGGATCATCCCGCCACACGAACCCGACGGAATGACGACGTAGTCGAACTGCTCGAATTCCTTGAGGGTTTTCTCGGCCAGGTCGCGCGCCAGGGGTCGGTCGCCAGAGTTGTAGGCCGGCTGGCCGCAGCACGTCTGCGCGGGCGGCACGATCACTTCGTAACCCGCCTTCTCCAGCAGCTTCAACACCGAAAACCCGATGTCGGGCCGCATCAGATCGACCAGGCAAGTGACGAACAGACCTACGCGCATGGGAACTCTCATGTCTCTTCTGGAAGCCGCCATTATGCGCCCGGATGTCCGTCCCGGGCGGCTCGCACGGCACAGAACTTGTTCATGCTGGTCATGAGTGCACTTCACCTGCCCTACGCAGGCACACCTTCGGCACAGTTGAGCATGCCCTCGAAAATAGACGGGATCATGCGATGGGAGGGTGCGCGTTTTCACATGGTGGGATAAAATTTTGCATCGCATCCGCAACCCACTGCACCCATGGCAGAAGCAGACAAGGACCCTGGCAAGACGTCCATCCAGGTCATCGAACGCATGATGATGCTGCTCGACGCGTTGGCCGAACATGCCGACCCTGTGAGCCTCAAGGCATTGTCGGCCAGCACTGGCCTGCACCCGTCCACCGCCCACCGCATCCTGAACGACATGGTGGCCTGCCGCTTTGTCGATCGGTCCGACCCTGGCAGCTACCGCCTCGGCATGCGACTGCTTGAGCTGGGTAACCTCGTCAAGGCACGCCTGTCGGTGCGCGAAGCCGCGCTGGCGCCAATGCGCGCGCTGCACCGCCTGACCGGCCAGACGGTCAACCTCTCCGTACGCCAGGGCGACGAGATCGTCTACATCGAACGCGCCTATTCGGAGCGCTCGGGCATGCAGGTGGTGCGCGCCATCGGCGGCCGCGCTCCGCTGCATCTGACCTCGGTCGGCAAGCTGTTCCTGGCCGCCGACGAGATCGGCCGAGTGCGAGCCTATGCCACACGCACGGGCCTGTCGGGCCACACGCGCACGTCGATCACCGACCTGCCCAAGCTCGAACGTGAGCTGAACTGGGTCCGCACGAACGGCTACGCGCGCGACAATGAAGAACTGGAGCTGGGTGTGCGTTGCATCGCTGCCGGCATCTATGACGATTCGCGCCGGCTGGTGGCAGGTCTGTCGCTGTCCGCGCCGGCCGACCGGCTGCAGGACAGCTGGCTGGAAAACCTCAAGGACACCGCCCTGCAGATTTCCAAGGGGATGGGCTACACGCACGAAGAACCGGCAGCGCGCGTCGAATAGCGCGCCGTGCAGGTGTCGGCCCAACAAAAAAGCGCGTCCTCGAACGCGCTTTTTTTGTTGGGGCATGCGGCAGATCAGGCGCCGTGCTGCTCCGAAGCCAGGACGGCCGGCGGCTGCGTCGACACCGGAACATTGCGCAGCGGCGCAGCTGCCTGCGTGGCCGGCTCGACATGCGGATTACGCTCCAGCCAGTGGCGCACGCGCGTGGCATCGGCAAAGCGCGTCAGGTTGCCGGCGGAATCCAGGAACACCATCACCACGTTGCGCCCGTGCACATTGGCCTGCATGACCAGGCAGCGGCCCGCCTCGTTGATGAAACCGGTCTTCTGCAGGCCGATGTCCCAGTCGCCGCCGCGCACGAGGCGGTTGGTGTTGACGTAATGCAGCGAGCGGCCGTTCACGTTGACGGTGTGCTCGGTCGTGGTCGTGAACTGGCGGATGAGCGGTACCTTGTAGGCAGCCATCACGATCTTGGCCAGATCCTGCGCGCTCGACACGTTGCTGCTCGACAGGCCGTTCGAATCGACGTAGTGCGTGTCGTTCATGCCGAGTTCGCGGGCCTTGCGGTTCATGGCGGCAACAAAGGCCGGACGGCCGCCCGGATAGTTGCGGCCGAGGGCCGACGCTGCACGGTTCTCCGACGACATCAGCGCCAGCAGCAGCAGGTCTTCACGCGTGAGCATCGTGCCAAAGCGCAGGCGCGAGCCGGTATTGCGCTCGTAGTCGCGATCCTCCTCGGTGATCTCGAGCAGTTCGTCCATCGGCTGGTGCGCATCCATCACGACGAGCGCGGTCATCAGCTTGGTAATGGACGCAATCGGCAACACCGCCGACGAATTCTTCTGGAACAGCACCTCACCGGTGTTCTGGTCCATCACGAGCGCAACGGACGAACGCAGCGCCAGTGCATCGGGCGTGGAGCGCAGCCCCATGGCCTCACCGAGCGTGGGGGCTGCCGGCACGAAAGCGGCGCGCACCGGACGCGCGCCGCGCTCGACCACGATCACGCGGCGCTTGCCCTTGACGGTGACGACCTTGCGGACCTTGGTGGTAGCGGCTTCGTCGCTGCTTGCAGCTGCAACGTTGGCGCCGGCCTTGTGCTTGCCAACGGCCTTGCCTTTCGTCTTGGCGGTCTTGCTGGCAGCAGGCTTCTTGGACGACGTGGCCGCGTGAGCGGTCGTGATGGACGCGGCGGCGAGCGCGACGGTCATCAGCGAAACGAAGCCGAGACGTCGAAAAAATGAGGAAACAGACCGTGACATGGTTCGATCACCCGCGCGTGAGATGGCGCAAGTGTAGGCAAAAACAAAATTCTTAGCAAGATGAAGGACTTAGCTCACGCCGTTAAAGTTTGACCTCGGGAGCCTTATCATTCGGTCATCATTTCGACGCAATCTCCTGCCAAGGCAGGACGAAAAGGGCGAAAAAAGTTGCGCAAACAGCACATGACGCTCTGCGTGCAATGAGAACGGAGTCGGAAATCGCCACGAGATTCCCTCGCGTCTGTCAACAACAATTGCGGCTGACAATTTGCCCGGACCGTGCCTCACGACACGCGCGCTTCGTACGCGGTATCGCATGATGGAAAGTCTAACGACACATCGGTCGAATCTGTTGACATATTTCGAGGACTTTTCCGCGCCAATTCTCGCTTTGCGCGACGATGTGCGCTGTAGCACGCAGGCGGCACCGATTGCGACGTCAGCCGAGGAAACGGGTGAAGTGCGAGACAGGTGCGCGTTCGGTGACGAGGGTGTTCTCGATGGCCGTCGGGTTCGCATAGCCCATCGACATGCCGCAGACGACCATCTCTTCGTCGGGCAGGCCGAGTTGCTCGCGGATGACGCGGTGAAATTGGGTGAATGCGGCCTGCGGGCATGTATCGATGCCGCGCGCACGGGCCGCCACCATGACGGCTTCGAGGAACATGCCGTAATCGAGCCAGCTGCCCTGCTCCATCACGCGGTCGATGGTGAAGATGATGCCGACCGGCGCGTCGAAGAAGCGGAAATTGCGCGCGTGCTGGGCGTGCATGCGCTCCTTGTCGGCGCGGCCGATGCCGAGCAGGCCGTACAGATCCCAGCCGACCTTGCGGCGGCGGCTCTGATACGGATCGACCCACGTGCGCGGGTAGTACGGGTATTCCTCGCGATGCAGTGTGTCGACTTCCGGATGGTCGTATGCCGCCAGCACGGATTCCGACAGGCGCGCCTTCGATTCGCCCGTCAGCACGTACACCTTCCAAGGCTGCGTGTTGCTGCCGGAGGGCGCGCGGCGCGCCACGTCCAGAATCGCTTCAATGTCTTCGCGTGCCACAGGCGTCGGCAGGAACGCGCGAACTGAACGGCGCGAGGTGATGGCGCGATCGACGAGCTCGACTTCAGCAGCGGTGGGTCGGCGGTCGTTCATGGCGACGCAAACGCTCAGGCGACGGCGCTGGAGACGAGCGGCTCAAGCACCGCACGCAACGCACCGGGCAACGGCACCGGCCGGCGCGTTTCGCGATCGACATACACGTGCACGAAGTGGCCTTGTGCAGCGGCTTCATGCGCGTCTGCGCGGAACAGGCCCACCTCGTAGCGCACGCTCGTGTTCCCCAGGCGCGCCACGCGCAGCCCTGCCACCACCGGATCCGGAAACGACAGCGGCGCGAAGTAATTGCATTGCGTCTCGATGACGAGGCCGATGGTCTCGCTGCGCTCCGGGTCCAGCACGCCCTCGCCGATGAGATACGCGTTCACCACGGTGTCGAAGTAGCTGTAGTAGACGACGTTGTTGACGTGGCCGTAGACGTCGTTATCCATCCACCGCGTGGTGATGGTGTGGAAATGGCGGTAGTCGTCGCGCGTCTGGCGTGGCGTGCTCATGGGTGTCAGCGGGGCAATCGAATGTGATGAGGATACCAGCGGCCCGGGCGAGGTCACTTGCGGATGACGAGGGCCACGCCGCATGCGGCAACGACCATGCCGAGTGCCGCGAGCGGCGGAAACCGCTCGCCGAACAGCGCCCACGCCATCACGGCGGTCGTGGGCGGCGTCAGATACAGCAACGACGTCACCCGGGTGGCCGCGCCCTTGCGGATCAGCACGAACAGTAGCGAGATCGCGCCAATCGACAGCGCCAGAACCGACCACACGAGCGAGCCGATCATCTGCACGGTCCAATGCACGTCGCGGGTCTCGAACAAGAACATGAACGGCAGGCAGAGCAGCGCGGAAGCGCCAAACTGGATGCACGTGCCCATGCGCAGATCGAACACAGGGCAATGGCGCTTCTGATACAGCGTGCCCACGGTAATCGACAGCAGCGCGCCCACGCACAGGGCAAGCGTCGTCACGCCCACACCGGCCAGATGCAGCTTGTTGGCCACCACCAGGCCCACGCCGGCAATGCCGCACAACAGGCCCAGCCATTGGCGGCCCGAGACACGCTCGCCGCGCATCGACACGTACAGCGCCGTGAGAATCGGTTGCATGCCGACGATGAGCGCGGTCATCCCGGCAGGCATACCGAGCTTGACCGCCGCCCATACGCCCGCCAGATATCCCCATTGCATCAGCACACCCGCCACGGCGATGTGGCCGACGGTGGCCCAATCGGTCTCGCCCGTGCCCGCCTTGCGTGGTAATGGCACGCGCGCCAGCCACACCAGCGGCAGCAGGCACACCAGCACGCCGACAAAGCGGAGGAACAGGAAGGTGATCGGCTCGGCGTACGGCATCCCGTACTTGGCCACGATGAAGCCCGTGCTCCAGATCAGCACGAAGAGCCATGGCATGGCGGCGACGAACAGGGAATCGCGCGCCTGCGCGGGCGCAACGGAATACGCTTGTGTCATGCGGAAAGCGGAAGAGAGGTCGATGCAGCCGCAGCGCTTTCGCGGGCGGCCCAGCGCTGTGCGTGCCGGGCGGCCAGCGCAATCGTCTGCGCGTGGACAGCCACGGTGTCGTCAATATTGTTGCCGTAGCCGCCCGCCATGGTAACGGCAATCGGAATGCACCGCTGATACGCAAAATCGAACACCTCCTGGTCGCGCCGTGCCAGGCCGTCCAGGGTCAACTTCAACCGCCCCAGGCGGTCGCCTTCGTGCGGATCCGCCCCCGCCAGGTAAATAATGAGGCGCGGCTTGAACCGGCCCGCCAGGATATCGAGGGCGCCGGTCAGGGCCTGCAGATAATCGTCGTCGCAGCAGCCGTCGTGCAGACCCACGTCCAGATCGGACGCTTCCTTGCGAAACGGATAATTCTTCTCGCCATGCACGGACAGGGTGAAGACCGAAGGATCGTCGCGCAGGATCGATGCCGTACCGTTGCCCTGATGCACATCCAGGTCGATGATCGCGACCGGAAAGTCCTCGGGGGTTCTGCCCGGCCTGCGCTGCATCCAGCGTGAAGCGATCGCCGCGTCGTTGAACACGCAAAAGCCACCGCCCTTGTCGGCATAGGCGTGGTGTGTTCCGCCTGCCAGATTTACGGCGATGCCGTCGACCATGGCGGCCTCGCATGCGGCCATCGTCGCGCCAGCCGAACGGCGGCTGCGCTCGACCATCTCGAGCGACCACGGGAAACCGATCTCGCGCTGGCGCGCCGGGTCGAGCGTGCCGCCGCTGACAGCCTCAATATAGCTGGCCGCATGCGCCAGCAGCAGCGCATCGTCATCAGCGCGGGGAGCCTCCTGCATCTGCACCCCCGACACCTGGGTGAGCACCCGCTGCCGCAACTCGCTGTACTTACGCATCGGGAAGCGGTGCCCCGGCGGCAGCGGCAACACAAAATGATCGGTATAGAACGCGCGCATGTGAAGTTGGGATCCCACTACAACGTAATCGGCAGTCCAGCGCATGCTAACCCGGTGCGCCCTCGCCTGTTTTTTGAGACGAGATTGTCGCTCCGACGCCCTTTCCCGTTCGATTGCGCACCATAAACGCGCATTTTTCTGCCACAAAAAATCACGCCAAACGGTTCTCTGCGCAATTCCCGCGCACGAAAAATCGGCAAAATCCGATTTTTGTGCGACGCACAAAGAATGCTTGACACTCGTTTGGCATTCAACAACAATGAAATTGTTGCGATGCACCATCCCTGATCCATCGCGATGTCGCCTGGACGGCCCGACGCTGAACGTCACGCTTTGTACATCTGGGCGATCTAAATTTTGATTTTGATTTCCCGACCCACCTTTGTATTTGGAGAGACAACATGCTGACTCAGGAACAGATCGCTGCGGCGCACAAGGCCAACCTGGAAACCTTCTTCGGCCTGACCAACAAGGCATTTGAAGGCGTCGAAAAGCTGGTCGAACTGAACCTGCAAGTCGTCAAGGCTACCCTGGCTGAGAACGTCGAACACGCCAAGAAGGCCCTGTCCGCCAAGGACGCCCAGGAACTGCTGTCGGTGCAGACCGCCGCCGTCCAGCCGCTGGCTGAGAAGGTGCTGGCCTACAGCCGCCACCTGTACGAAATCGCTTCGGACACGCAAAGCGAGTTCAGCAAGGCCGCTGAGCTGCAAATCGCAGAAAACAGCCGCAAGCTGCAAGCGCTGGTCGACAACGTGTCCAAGAACGCTCCGGCCGGTTCGGAATCGGCGGTGGCCCTCGTGAAGTCGGCTCTGTCGGCTGCCAACAATGCTTACGACTCGGTGCAGAAGGCCACCAAGCAAGCCGTGGAACTGGCTGAGAGCAACTTCCACGCTGCCGCCAACGCCGCCAGCAAGGCCACTGCCCAAGCTTCGGCCCAGGCACGTGCCGCGGCCGGCAAGAAGACCACGACCGCTGCCTGATCCGGTCAACTGCGTCTGACAAGCGGGCCTCCTTCGGGAGGCCCGTTTTGCTTTGGTGCATCGAGCCCGTCTTCCAGACGCCCTGTTTTGCGCGCATTTGCGCGGAACTCCGGCGCCGGCTGGCCAGTCCATTGCAGCGTGTTCGTCAGATTGTCTCCTCGGTACCGCTGCTGAAAGCCTGTCCTCAGTGGTGATCAGTGAGTACCTTTGACCCGGCTTCGGCCGGGTTTTTTGTGTGCTGCAAACGTAGCGCAACCTTCAAATTGCGAACTTTTGTGGCAGCACGGCGCTCCATTCGGTATTGCGGCTCGCCGCCCCTGTCCCCATCACGATGTCTCGCGAATCCTTGGCCAAACGCGGCCTGATCCTGATCGCAGCGCTCATCCTGCTGTTCGAGGAATGGATCTGGAATGTCATGCTGCGTCTCACCGCCCGGCTCGCCGCGCATCCGTTGGTGCAGGCCGCGGAACGGCGGCTCGCTGCGCTGCAACCCATCGAGGCGCTCTGCGCCTTTGCGTTGCCCATGCTGGCGCTGCTTCCCTTCAAGCTGGCAGCGATCTACGTGCTGGCCCGCGGCCATCTGATTGCGGGGACGTTGGTGCTGGTGCTGGCCAAAGTCGTCAGCACAGGGCTCGGCGTACGGATCTACTGCGCCGTGCGGCCGCAACTGCATACGCTGGCCTGGTATGCGCGTTGGGAAACCGCGTTCCTCGCCTGGAAACGCCGAATGGTGACCGCCCTGAAAGCCACACCGACATGGAAAACGCTGCAAGCACGGCTTGCTGACTTGCGCATGCACCGGGACGGTCTCGTGCATCAGGCTTGGCGCCGCCTGACAGCCGCACTGCGCCTGCTGCGCCGCCACCGCCGGCCCATTGAACCGCGTCATTGAGCGCGGCACCAGACGCGCCAAAAAAAGGGCTGCCCACCACGGAGCAGCCCTTCTCGCTTTGCCAGCCTGTTTTATGGTGCTCTGAAAAACAAGGCGGTTAATTGCATTAACGCTTACGCGCTGGTGGCACGTCCGTACACACGCCTTCATAGATTTCCGCCGCCATGCCCACCGATTCACCGAGCGTCGGGTGCGGGTGGATGGTCTTGCCGATGTCCACGGCGTCTGCGCCCATTTCGATGGCCAGGCAGATCTCGCTGATGAGGTCGCCCGCGTGCGTGCCCACAATGCCGCCACCGATGATGCGATGTGTCTCTTCGTCGAAGATCACCTTCGTGAAACCCTCGTCGCGGCCATTGGCGATGGCGCGGCCGGAGGCGGCCCAGGGGAACACGCCCTTGCCGTACTTGATGCCCTGCGCCTTGCACTGCTCTTCCGTCAGCCCCGCCCAAGCCACTTCTGGATCGGTATAGGCCACCGACGGAATCTGCTTGACATCGAAATACGCCTTCTCGCCGTGTGCGGCTTCGGCTGCCACATGGCCTTCATGCACGGCCTTGTGTGCCAGCATCGGCTGCCCGACGATGTCGCCGATCGCGAAAATGTGCGGCACATTGGTGCGCTGCTGCTTGTCCACGTTGATGAAGCCGCGGTCCGTCACGGCCACGCCAGCCTTCTCGGCGCCGATACGCTTGCCGTTCGGGCTGCGGCCCACGGCCACGAGGACCATGTCGTAACGCTGCGGCTCGGCCGGCGCGGCATCGCCTTCGAACTTGACGTAGATGCCGTCCGGCTTCGCTTCCACGCCGACCGTCTTGGTCTGGAGCATGACCTTGTCGAAGCGGCCCTTGTTCATCTTGTCCCACACCTTGACGAGGTCGCGGTCGGCGCCCTGCATCAGGCCGTCGAGCATTTCCACCACGTCGATGCGTGCGCCCAGTGTGCTGTACACCGTCGCCATTTCCAGGCCGATGATGCCGCCGCCGATCACCAGCATCTTGCCGGGCACCTGGCGCAGTTCCAGCGCGCCGGTCGAATCGACGATGCGCGGATCTTCCGGAATGAACGGCAGCTTCACGGCCTCGCTGCCCGCGGCGATGATGGCCTTGGCAAACCGGATGACCTTCTTCTCGCCCGTCGTGGCCTTGCCGTCGCCGCCCGTCAGCTGGACTTCCAGATGGTTCGGATCGAGGAACGTGCCGACGCCGCGCACGACCTGCACCTTGCGCGCCTTGGCCATGCCGGCCAGGCCGCCGGTCAGCTTGCCGATCACGGATTCCTTGTGCTTGCGCAACTGGTCGATGTCGACCTTGGGCTCGCTATAGACAATGCCGTGTGCAGCCATCGCCTTGACTTCTTCCATGACGGCGGCCGTGTGGAGCAGCGCCTTCGACGGAATGCAACCGACGTTCAGGCAGACGCCGCCGAGCGTGGAAAAGCGCTCGACCAGCACCGTGTTCATGCCCAGGTCTGCGCTGCGGAACGCTGCCGAGTAGCCGCCCGGGCCCGAGCCCAGGACGAGCATCTCGCATTCGATATCGGCGCCGCCGGCATGCTTGGCCGCTTGCGGTGCGGGGGCCGATACCGCCGCAGCCGCGGCGGGCGCAGCGGCCGGAGCCGGTGCCTGCGCGGGTGCGGGCGCTGCGGCAGCGCCTGCTTCCGCCGTGGCAATCACCGTACCCTTGCTGACCTTGTCGCCCACCTTGACCTTCACGTCGACGATCTTGCCGGCCACGTCCGACGGCACCTCCATGCTGGCCTTGTCGGATTCCAGCACGATCAGCGATTGCTCTTTCTCGACGGCATCGCCCGCCTTGACCAGCACTTCGATGACTTCCACCGCATCGAAATCGCCGATGTCCGGCACCTTGATTTCCACCACGCTCATTCCTGACTCCTTGTTCTTGTCGTCGGCTGCGGGCATTGCCCTGGCCGCCGACGCTTTCAATCCTGCAGACGTACCGTGTGCACCTCGATCGGGCCACCCGAACTCTTGTCGAACTCCACGCCCGCCGACACGCCGGCCTGCGCAATATCTGCGGCGCTCTTGCCGGGCAGATCGAACACCGCCGACATGGCGCCCAGCGCGAAATTGCGCCCCGAGCCGATGCCCCAGAAGCGGTCGAACGAAAACACCTCGCGGTACGAATAGACGCCGTAGATGCCGGTCGGGTTGGCGATCAGGCACGTGATCTGCGACGACTCATACGGGTCGTCGTCGTCTTCCTTGGTGTTGACGAAGTACTCGTCCTTCAGCTTTTCGTGCACCTTGAGGAAGGTTCGGAAGACGTCGTCGCGCGAGCCGAGGCGACACTCATCGGCCAGGCCCGTGAGCAGGCTGCGCATGACCGGAAAGTGGGCCGTCGTGCCCGCCAGCGCGATCAACGAATCGCCCACCTGAAAGATCTTCTGGTTCTGCTCGTAGCCGCGCGCCAGGCGGGTATCGCCAAACGTCACCAGGGAATCGGCTGCAATCGCCACTTCGCCGTCTTTCTTGACCACCACGCACGTCGTCATGTCGCCCTCGCGAGAAGTTCGCCGACCGCCGCAAGCCCATGTGGGTCGGCACGCACAGGCCCGAAGCCAGATGCGTGCCGAACCCGCCCGGGCTTACAGGCTGACGCGGCGGAAGTCCGCCAGCACGCTCGCCAGGTACGCGTTGAAGCGTGCGGCCTCCGCGCCGTCGATCACGCGGTGATCGTACGACAGCGACAGCGGCAACGTCAGGCGCGGCACGAACTGCTTGCCGTCCCACACCGGCTTCTGGTAGCCGCGCGACAGGCCGAGGATGGCCACTTCCGGCGCGTTGATGATCGGCGTGAAATGCGTACCGCCAATGCCGCCCAGCGACGAGATCGAGAAGCAGCCGCCCTGCATCTGGTCCGGCTTGAGCTTGCCTTCACGCGCGGCTTTCGACAGCTCGGCCATCTCCTTGGCGATGTCGATGAGGCCCTTCTTGTCCGCATCGCGGATCACCGGCACGACCAGACCGTTGGGCGTGTCCGCCGCAAACCCGATGTGGTAGTACTGCTTGAAGACGAGGTTGTCGCCGTCCAGGCTGGCGTTGAAGGTCGGGAATTTCTTCAGCGCCGAAACGACTGCCTTGATCACGAACGCCAGCATCGTGAACTTCACGCCGGCCTTTTCGTTTTCCTTGTTCAGCTGCACGCGCAGCGCTTCCAGATCGGTGATGTCCGCTTCGTCGTTGTTGGTGACGTGCGGGATCATGACCCAGTTGCGATGCAGGTTCGCGCCCGAGATCTTCTTGATGCGCGACAGCGGCTTCGGATCGACTGGGCCGAACTTCGTGAAATCCACCTTCGGCCACGGCAGCAGGTTCAGTTCGCCGCCGCCAGCCGGTGCGGCCGCCGCAGCCTTGCCCGGGGCAGCTGCCTGGCCGCTCATCACACTCTTGACGTAGCGCTGCACGTCTTCCTGCGTGATGCGGCCCTTCGGGCCGGTGCCGCCGACGAGGTTGACGTCCACGCCAAGCTCACGCGCATACTTGCGCACCGAGGGGCTGGCGTGGGCAGCCTTGCCCACCGTACCGACGGTGTCAGCGGTGTACGTGGCCGGCGCGGCAGCCGGAGCAGCGGGCGCGGCCGCAGGGGCCAGGCTCGGCGCAGCCGCAGCCGGTGCAGGCGCTTGTGCCGGTGCCGGTGCCGGAGCCGGGGCAGCGGCCGCAGCGCCGCCCGCGCCTTCCAGCACGACGATCAGTGTCCCTTCCGACACGGCGTCACCGACCTTCACGCGGATGTCCTTCACTGTACCGGCGGCCGGCGACGGCACATCCATCGTCGCCTTGTCCGATTCGAGCGTGATCAGCGACTGCTCGGCTTCCACCTTGTCGCCCACCTTCACGCTGATCTCGATGACCGGCACGTCCTTGTAGTCGCCGATGTCCGGGACCTTCACCTCGATCGTGCCGCCGCCCGCTGCGGCCGGCGCCGGAGCCGGAGCTTGCGCAGCAGGGGCAGGCGCCGGTGCAGCAGCAGCCGGTGCAGCTTGGGGTGCGGGTGCCGGAGCCGCAGCCGCGCCCTGCTCCTCGAGCAGCAGCACGAGCGAGCCTTCCGACACGGTGTCGCCCACCTTGACCTTCACTTCCTTGACGACGCCGCTCTTCGGCGACGGCACGTCCATGGTCGCCTTGTCCGATTCCAGCGTAACGAGGGAGTCCTCGGCATTGACGGTATCGCCCGCCTTGACCAGCACTTCGATCACCGGGACATCCTTGTAGTCGCCGATGTCCGGCACCTTGATTTCTACGACTTGACTCATTCTTCTGTCTCCAGAGGTCTGGCGGCGGGCGCGTCCGGCGGCGAGCACACATTGCCCCGCAGGCTACCGCATCGTGCAGGCAAATGCACGTCGCGGGAGCCTGCCAGGGCAGTGCCCGGCCGGGGCGCAACCAGCGCGCCCGGCGGCTCCGTTATACGGTCATCGGGTTGGGCTTGTTCGGGTCGAGGTTGTACTTCTTCAGTGCCTCGGCCACCTTTTCGCGCGGCAGCACGCCCTCATCGGCGAGCGCCTTGAGCGACGCGACCGTCACCCAGTAGCGGTCCACCTCGAAGAAGTGGCGCAGCTTCTCGCGGGTATCCGAGCGGCCGAAGCCGTCGGTGCCCAGCACCACGTAGCGGCGCGGCACGAAGGCGCGGATCTGCTCGGCGAAGGTGCGGACGTAGTCGGTCGAAGCGATGACCGGGCCGCGCACGCCTTTGAGCATCTTCTCGACGTGCGACTCGCGCGGCGTTTCGGTCGGGTGCAGCAGGTTCCAGCGGGCGGTGGCGTTGCCTTCGCGGGCCAGCTCGGTAAAGCTCGGGCAGCCCCACAGGTCCGACTCGACGCCCCAATCCTTCTTGAGCAGTTCAGCCGCGGCAATCACCTCGCGGAAGATCGTGCCCGAGCCCAGCAGCTGCACGCGCGGTGCGTTGCTGTTCTCGACGCCCTTCTTGAACAGATACATGCCCTTGATGATGTCGGCCTCGGCACCCGCCGGCATTTCGGGGTGCTCGTAGTTCTCGTTCATCACCGTCAGGTAGTAGTAGACGTCTTCCTGCTCGACATACATGCGGCGCAGGCCGTCCTGCACGATGACCGCCAGTTCGTACTGGAACGTCGGGTCATACGAGATGCAGTTCGGGATGGCAGCGTGGTACACGTGCGAGTGACCATCCTCGTGCTGCAGGCCTTCGCCGTTGAGCGTCGTGCGGCCCGAGGTGCCGCCCAGCAGGAAGCCGCGCGAGCGCATGTCGCCGGCGGCCCAGCACAGGTCGCCGATGCGCTGGATGCCGAACATCGAGTAGTAGATGTAGAACGGGATCATCGCCACGCCATGCGTCGAATACGACGTGGCGGCCGCGATCCAGTCGCACATGGCACCGGCTTCGTTGATGCCTTCCTGCAGCACCTGACCCGTCTGCGATTCCTTGTAGAACATCAACTGGTCGTGATCCTGCGGCACGTACTTCTGGCCTTCCTGGTTCCAGATGCCGACCTGGCGGAACAGGCCTTCCATGCCGAACGTGCGCGACTCATCCGGCACGATGGGCACGACGTGCTTGCCGATGTTCTTGTCCTTGAGCAGGATGTTCAGAATGCGCACGAAGGCCATCGTCGTGGAGACTTCGCGGCCTTCGCCCGTGGCCTTGAGCAGCGCATCGAACGCCGACAGGGCCGGGATCTGCAGCGGGTCGGCCTTCTGGCGACGCGCGGGCAGATAGCCGCCCAGATCCATGCGCGCCTTGCGCATGTATTCGAGCTCCTTCGAGCCCTCTTCGAACTTGACGTACGGGACGTGCTCGAGCTGGTCGTCGGGCACCGGAATGTTGAAGCGGTCGCGCAGCTTGCGGATTGCCTCCACCGGCATCTTCTTCTGCTGGTGGGCGATGTTCATCGCTTCACCGGCTTCGCCCATGCCGTAGCCCTTGATGGTCTTGGCGAGGATGACGGTCGGCTGACCCTTGTGGTCGGTTGCCGCCTTGAACGCCGCATAGATCTTGTGCGGATCATGGCCGCCCCGATTCAGCGCCCAGATGTCGTCATCGGACCAGTCGGCCACCATGGCCTTGAGCTCCGGCGTGTTGAAGAAATGCTCGCGCACGTAGGCGCCGTTCTTCGACTTGAAGGTCTGGTATTCGCCGTCGACGCATTCCATCATGCGCTGCATGAGCAGGCCCTTGGTGTCGCGCGCCAGCAGCTGATCCCACCGGCTGCCCCAGATCACCTTGATCACGTTCCAGCCGGCGCCGCGGAATTCGCTCTCGAGCTCCTGGATGATCTTGCCGTTGCCGCGCACCGGGCCGTCCAGGCGCTGCAGGTTGCAGTTGATCACGAAGACGAGGTTGTCCAGCTTTTCACGGCCGGCCATGCCGATCGCGCCGAGCGATTCCGGCTCGTCGGTTTCACCGTCGCCCAGGAACGCCCAGACCTTGCGGTTTTCCCAGTTCTGGATCAGGCCGCGGCTGGCCAGGTACTTGGTAAAGCGCGCCTGGTAGATCGCCATGATCGGGCCCAGGCCCATGGACACGGTCGGGAATTGCCAGAAATCCGGCATCAGCCACGGGTGCGGATACGACGAGATGCCCTTGCCATCCACTTCCTGGCGGAAGTTGTCGAGCTGCTCTTCGGTCAGGCGGCCCAGCAGGAACGCGCGCGAGTACACGCCCGGCGCCGAGTGCCCCTGCACGAAGACCATGTCGCCGCCGTGCTTGTCCGACGGGGCGTGCCAGAAGTGGTTGTAGCCGACGTCATACAGCGTGGCAGCGGAGGCGAACGACGAGATATGGCCGCCGACGTTGGTGTCCTTGTTCGCGCGCAGCACCATCGCCATGGCATTCCAGCGCGTGTACGAGCGGATGCGGTGTTCGATTTCCTGGTCGCCCGGAATGCGCTCCTGGTTTTCGACCGGAATCGTATTGATGTAGGGAGTTTCTGCGTGCAGCGGCGAGGTCACGCCGTTGATGCGGGCGTACTCGATCTGCTTGTCGAGGAGGAACGCCGCGCGCTGCGGGCCTTCTGCGCCGATGACGCCTTGCAGCGCCTCCAGCCATTCCTTGGTTTCCTGGGGATCGACGTCGCTGGCGCGCGTGGCGCCCAGGACTTGCTCTGGTACGGCCGACATGGCGGTCTCCTTGGGTAGCAGTAACGTTTGATGCGTCTCTTGAGAGGCGCCCCGCCGGCACACACGTTCGCACGCGCACACGGGCCGCCCCGACTTTTGCGCTGATTCTATGGGTACCCCCAAAGCGAGCACAAGCGGAATTTTCAAATTGCGATATGGTTTTTTATAATGCGGAATATTGCCGCAGTGCAGAACAAAGCAGTTTTGACATTGCACCGCAGCATTTGCCGCATGCTGCGCGCATCTCACCAAGCGGTTTCCCCAAGCGACCAGCACGCTAATTGCCGTTACACTTGGTTTTGCGCAGTTGCACAGATGCCCACTTCCCTACCTCCGCAGAGTTCCGGCGTTCGCCCGCCCATCATGCTTGCCCCCTCCCACGCCTCGCAGGATTCGGCCGCACCGGAGCCGCCGGCCGCCGCTGCGCCCGAACTGCCCCCCGAAGACGGCGTGCGCCCGAACGTGCCGCGGCGCCTGTGGCTGACGCGGCTGGGGCGGCTATGGACGACGAACTGGTTCATGTTCATCCCGCTGGTGGCGATCGTCCTGTTTGCCGGCGCGATGATCTTCATCCTGTATCAGCTGCACGCCACCGAAGTGCAGCAACAGCGCGATGCCCTCTACCGGGACGCGGCCTGGGCCGAGCAGAAGGTGCGGCTGTCCCTGCAGAGCAACCAGGACCAGGTGGCCGCGCTGGCGCGTGACATCGGCGCCGCGCAGCTCGACCCGAGCGCCTACCGCGACGCCGCGCGGCAACTGCTGCGCGAGAATCCCGAGCTCGTCTTCATCAACTGGCTGGACGCCACGCGGCGCCCGCGCTGGGCGTTTCCGTCCAACTCCGAGTTCGCCGGGCGGGTGCGCGAGACGCGCGACCACCCGCTCGAGCCCGAAATCCAGTCCGCCTACGATGCCGCGCGCGAGACCCAGCGGGCCGTGTACTCGCGCCCAATCCAGAACGAGCGCGGCGAGAGCTTCATGCTGATGGAAGTGCCGATCGTGCGTGACAACGAGTTCCTCGGCACCGTGGGCGCCATGTATTCGGTCACCGGCATCCTCACGCAACTGCTGCCCGGCGAGCTGACCGACCGCTACCGGTTCTCGCTGGTCGACAAGAACAACGTGGTGCGCGCCAGCACGTCGCTGCGGCCCGTGCCGAAGGCCGCGGCCTCGTACGAAGTGCTGCTCGATCCGCCGGGGCATTCGCTGTCGCTGCGGGCCGAAGCGTATCCGGCGCCGTCCAACCTGCCCAATAACATGCTGATGTGGTTGGTGGCCGGGCTGTCGTGCTTCGTCATCTGGAGCCTGTGGAGCGTGTGGCGCCACACGAGTCGGCGCTCCGAGGCGCAACGGGCGCTGCTGGCGGAGACGTCGTTCCGCCGCGCCATGGAAAACTCCATGGTGATCGGCATGCGCGCGCTCGATCTCAATGGCCGCATCACCTACGTGAACCCGGCGTTCTGCCGCATGATCGGCTGGACCGAGGCAGAGCTGGTCGGCCGCATGCCGCCGTTTCCGTACTGGCCCCCGAATGAGATCGGCGAAATGCAGAAGCACATCGAGCTGACGCTGCGCGGCAAGGCGCCCGCCAACGGGATGGAGCTGCGCATGATGCGCCGCGACGGCACGAGCTTCTATGCGCGGATGTACGTTTCGCCGCTGATCGACGCACGCGGCCGGCACACGGGGTGGATGAGTTCCATTACCGACATCACCGAACCCAAGCGCGCACGTGAAGACCTCGCCGCCGCGCATGACCGCTTTACCACGGTGCTGGAAAGCCTGGATGCCGCCGTGTCGGTGCTGTCCACCGACAAGGCGGAGCTGCTGTTCGCCAACCGCTATTACCGCCAGCTGTTTGGCTGGGAGGCCTTCGGTCACCTGCAGCTGTCCGGGCACGACGTCAGCACGGAAGACGTCTCCAGCGATGCACTGGACCTGGTGGACGCCTACGCCGGCCTGCCCGCGTCCGAGCTGACGCCGCACGCCGCCGACGCGCGCGAAATCTACGTGCCGTCGATGCAGAAGTGGTTTGAGGTGCGCCGGCGCTACATCCAGTGGGTGGACGGCCACCTCGCCCAGATGCAGATTGCCACCGACATCACCGTGCGCAAGGCCGCCGAAGAGATGACGCGCCAGCACGAGGAGCGCCTGCAGTTCACCAGCCGCCTGACGACCATGGGCGAGATGGCCTCGTCGCTCGCCCACGAACTGAACCAGCCGCTGGCCGCCATCAACAACTACTGCATGGGCGCCGTCGGCCGCCTCAAGAGCGGGCGCAGCACCGCCGAAGAGCTGATTCCGGTGCTGGAGAAGACGTCCGCGCAGGCCGTGCGCGCGGGCACCATCATCCAGCGCATCCGCGGGTTCGTGAAGCGCAGCCAGCCGCAGCGGCGCGAAGCCGACCTGCGCGAGATCGTGGCCGATGCCGTCGGCCTGGCCGAACTCGAAGCCACACGGCGTGGCATCACGATCCTCACGCGCCTGCCGGCCGACCTGCCGCCGCTGTATGTCGACCCGGTGCTGATCGAGCAGGTGCTCGTCAATCTGCTCAAGAACGCCGCCGAAGCCATGGCGGCGCATCCGCGCCTGCGCGCCGCGAGCGTGCTGCGCCTGCACGCCAACCTGATCGACGACCCGGAAAACTCCGTGCTGATCGAGGTCATCGACCAGGGCCCGGGCGTGGACGACAGCACCAAGGAACGGCTGTTCGAACCGTTCTTCAGTACCAAATCCGACGGCATGGGGATGGGGCTCAACATCTGCCGGTCCATCATAGAATCCCATCTCGGCCGGCTCTGGGTGGAAAACAACGCCGACGGCATCGGCTGTACGTTTAAAATCATCCTGCCGCTGAATCCGCTGTAGATCGGCCGTGATTCGCACGCCATCGCTTCCAGAACGTAAAACACAGAACGTAGACCGAGGACGACTCCATGAGTACAACGCCCGCTGCAGTTGCCCCGCGCAACGAAACCGTGTTCGTCGTCGATGACGATGAAGCCATGCGTGACTCATTGACGTGGCTGCTCGAAGGCAACGGCTACACCGTGCGCACGTATCGCAGCGCTGAAGAATTCCTGGTCGACGACAAGCGCGGCGAGGGGGTCGGCTGCCTGATTCTCGACGTGCGCATGCAGGGCATGAGCGGCCCCGAACTGCAGGACCGCCTGCTGGCCGAGAACAGCCGCATGCCGATCGTCTTCGTGACCGGTCACGGCGACGTGCCGATGGCCGTGTCGACCATGAAGAAAGGCGCCGTCGACTTCATCGAAAAGCCCTTCGATGAATCGGAGCTGCGCGAGCTGGTGGAGCGCATGCTCAGCAAGGCACGCACCGAAGACTCCGCCGCGCGCGAGCAGAAGGCAGCGAAGGACCTCCTGAGCAAGCTCACCACGCGCGAGCAGCAGGTGCTCGAACGCATCGTCGCAGGCCGGCTGAACAAGCAGATCGCCGACGACCTGGGCATTTCCATCAAGACGGTGGAGGCGCACCGCGCCAACATCATGGAAAAGCTCAACGTGAACACCGTGGCGGATCTGCTGCGCCTGGCACTGTCGCGCAATAGCTGAGCGCACATCGGGCGGTGGCGGGGTGGGCGCCGATTTATAATCGCGGTTTGCCCTCTCCCTCCTCCGTCCAGCCATGACTGCCCAACTCATCGACGGCAACGCGCTTGCCAAGCAACTCCGCGCGCAAGCCGCACAACGCGCCGCCGCCCTCACTGCGCGCGGCCACCAGCCTGGTCTCGCCGTCATCCTCGTCGGTGAAGACCCCGCCAGCCAGGTCTACGTGCGCAACAAGATCAAGGCGTGCGAGGACAACGGCTTCCTTTCCGTATTCGACCGCTACCCGGCCGACCTCACCGAAGCCGACCTCCTCGGCCGCATCGACGCGCTGAACCGCGACCCGCGCATCCACGGCATCCTCGTGCAGTTGCCGCTGCCCAAGCACATCGACAGCCACAAGGTGCTCGAAGCCATCGCGCCCGAGAAGGACGTCGACGGCTTCCACGTGGCCAACGCCGGCGCGCTGATGACCGGCGCCCCGCTGTTCCGCCCGTGCACGCCGTACGGCTGCATGAAGATGCTCGAATCGATCAACTACCCGGTGCGCGGCGCGCGCGCGGTGGTGGTGGGCGCCTCGAACATCGTCGGCAAGCCGATGGCGATGCTGCTGCTACAGGCCGGCGCGACCATCACGATCTGCAACAGCAAGACACGTGATCTCGCCGCCCACACGCGCGAGGCCGACATCATCGTGGCCGCCGTGGGCCGCCGCAACATCATCACCGCAGACATGGTCAAGCCCGGCGCCGTCGTCATCGACGTGGGCATGAACCGCGACGAGGCCGGCAAACTGTGCGGCGATGTCGACTTTGCCGGCGTGAAGGAAGTCGCTGGCTACATCACACCGGTGCCGGGCGGCGTGGGGCCCATGACGATCACCATGCTGCTGATCAACACGCTGGAAGCCGCCGAGCGTGCCGCCGATGGAGCCACGCTGGCGGCGTAAGCTTCACCGGATCCTGTTGGAATCGAGGAAAGCGTCCCAACCTTCCGGATTGGACGCTTTTTTTGTCCCGCGCATTTCTCTTTTGAGCCCGCCATGACCGACACTTCGCTCCAAGCCAACAACCCGCTGCTCGATTTTTCCGGTCTGCCGCGCTTTGCGGACATCCGCCCGGAACACATCACCCCGGCCATCGACGTGCTGCTCGAGCGGGCCGCCGCGGCAGTCGCGCAGGTCAAGAACCCGGCCACGCCGGTCAGCTGGAAGACGGTCGTCGCCACGTTGGAAGAGGCCACCGAACCGCTCGGCCGCGCCTGGGGCATCGTCAGCCACCTGAGCGCGGTGGCGGACACGCCTGCGCTGCGCGAAGCGCACGCCGCCAACCTGCCCCGCGTAACGGAATTCTGGTCGGGCCTGGGCCAAGACCTGGAGCTCTTCGAAAAGTACAAGGCGATTGCCGAAAGCGCCGAATACGCCACCTTGTCGCCGGCACGCAAGAAGCTGCTCGACAACGAACTGCGCGGCTTCCGCTTGGGCGGCGCCGAATTGCCCGAACACCAGAAGCCCCGTTTCGCTGCCATCCAGGAGCAGCAGGCGCAACTGACGAAGGCCTTCAGCGACCACGTCCTCGATGCGACCAACGCCTACGCCCTGCTGATCGACGACGAAGCCCGCCTGGCCGGCCTGCCCGAAGACGCCAAGCAGGCCGCACGCGAAGCGGCCCGCCGCGACAATCCGGATGCTAAGGGCTGGAAGTTCACCCTGCACTTCCCGTCGTACTTCCCGGTGCTGCAGTACGCAGATGACCGCGCACTGCGCCGCACGCTGTACGAAGCCAATGTCACGCGCGCGTCGGAACTCGGCGCGCAATACGGCGGCGGCAAACCCGAGTGGGACAACACCGCCAACATGGCCGAGCAGCTTGCCCTGCGTGCAGAAGAAGCGCGCATGCTCGGCTACCGCAACTTCGGCGAGCTCTCGCTCGTGCCCAAGATGGCCGACTCGCCCGAAGACGTGCTGCGCTTCCTCGGCGAGCTGGCCGACCGCGCGCGCCCCTTCGCTGAAAAGGACTGGGCCGAACTCCAGGCCTTCGCCCGCGACAACCTCGGCATCGACAAGCTCGAGCCGTGGGACATGGCCTACGCGTCGGAAAAGCTGCGCGAGGCGCGCTACGCGTTCTCCGAGCAGGAGGTGAAGCAGTACTTCCCGGAACCCGCCGTGCTGGACGGCCTGTTCGATGTCGTGCAGACGCTCTTCTCCGTGCAGATCCGTCCGGAGCAGGCCGAGGTGTGGCATCCGGACGTGCGCTTCTTCCGCGTGGAATCGGCGCAGGGCGAGTTGCTCGCGCAGTTCTACATCGACCTGTACGCACGTGACGGCAAGCGCGGCGGTGCATGGATGGACGACGCACGGGGTCGCAAGCTGCTCGACGACGCACGGGTGCAAACCCCGGTGGCTTACCTCACCTGCAATTTCTCGGGCCCGGTCGGCGACAAGCCGGCGCTGTTCACGCACGACGAGGTCATCACGCTGTTCCACGAGTTCGGCCACGGCCTGCACCACATGCTCACGCAGGTGGATGAACTCGGCGTGTCCGGCATCAACGGCGTGGAATGGGATGCAGTGGAACTGCCCTCGCAGTTCATGGAGAACTTCTGCTGGGAGTGGGAGGTGCTCTCGCGCATGACGCGCCACGTGGACACCGGCGAGCCCTTGCCGCGCACGTTGTACGACCGCATGCTGGCCGCGAAGAACTTCCAGAACGGCATGGCGACACTGCGCCAGATCGTCTTCTCGGCGTTCGACATGCACCTGCATACCGACTTCGATCCGAAGGGTTCGACCTCGGTGCTGGAGCTGTCCCGCCAGATCAACAACCGCTTCCACGTGGTGCCGCAGGTCGAACTCTCGCGCTGGCCGAACACGTTCAGCCACATCTTTGCGGGGGGCTACGCGGCCGGGTATTACAGCTACAAGTGGGCCGAGGTGCTCTCGGCAGACGCCTACGCGGCGTTCGAAGAAGCCAGCAAGCTGAGCGGCTCGGTGCTGGATGCCGAAACCGGCGCGCGCTATCGCCGCGAAGTGCTGGCCGTGGGCGGTAGCCGCCCGGCGATCGAGTCGTTCACCGCGTTCCGTGGCCGGGCGCCCAGCATCGACGCGTTGCTGCGCCACGGCGGCATGGTCGCTGAAGCGGCCTGACACGCCGCACCGTCGTCATCAGGACGCCGCTTCGCGCCTCGCGCCGAAGCGGCGTTTCCATCTGGATGCAGGGTGCTTGATGGCACAATAACGCACCCCTGGGCGGCGCCGCGCGCGCCGTCGCCATTTGCAAGGACCTGACCTCCCATGCGTGTCGCCACTTGGAACGTTAACTCCCTGAAGGTTCGCCTGCCGCACGTGCTCCAATGGCTGGCCCAGCGCGAAGCCGACGCCACGCCCATCGATCTGCTCTGCCTCCAGGAGCTCAAACTGCCCGATGACCGCTACCCGCTGGCCGAGCTTGACGCCGCCGGCTATGCGTCCCTGTTCACGGGCCAGAAAACGTACAACGGCGTCGCCATCCTCTCGCGCAAGGCCGCCGTGCCCGAGGGCCGCGACGTGGTCAAGAACATCCCCGGCTTCGAGGACGAACAGCAGCGCATCGTGGCCGCCACGTACGACATGGCGGATGGCCCGGTGCGCGTGATCTCTGCCTACTTCCCCAACGGCCAGGCGCTCGGCTCCGACAAGATGGCCTACAAGATGCGCTGGCTGGCCGCGCTGCAGGACTGGCTGAAAACCGAAATGGCCGCCCATCCGCGGCTGATGCTGCTGGGCGATTTCAACATCGCCCCGGACGACCGCGACGTGCACGACCCGAAAAAGTGGGAGGGCCAGAACCTGGTGTCGCCGGAAGAGCGGGCCGCGTTTCGTGCGCTGGAAGGCGCCGGGCTCGTCGATGCCTTCCGCATGTTCGATCAGGAAGACAGGCTCTTCTCGTGGTGGGACTACCGGCTCTTTGCCTTCAAGCGCAACGCCGGCCTGCGCATCGACCACATCATGCTGTCCCCCGAGCTGGCCAAGCTGTGCGAGTCGTGCCATATCGACCGCGTGCCGCGCACCTGGGAGCAGCCGTCCGACCACACGCCGGTGGTCGCCGCACTGCGCAGCGCGTGAGGGTGCGGGGCATGGCTTCCGCTTTCAAACGTCGCAATTTGCCGCACCTGCTGCTGCGTGCCCGTGAAACCTTCATGGCGCGCTTTCGGCCGATCTTGCGCGAGTACGGCATCACCGAGCAGCAATGGCGCGTGCTGCGCACACTCAACGACACCGGCGACATGGAGCCGAATCAGCTCGCCGATGCGTGCCTCATCCTGAGCCCGAGCCTGACGCGCATGCTGGCGGCCATGGAGCAGTCGGAGATGATCGTGCGGACGAAGTCGTCGGTGGATCAGCGCCGGCAGGTGATCTCGCTCACGGCGAAGAGCCGCCAGTTCCTGGCCGACGTGGAACCGCAGGTGGACGCCCAGTACGCGCGCATCGAGGCGCAGCTGGGGCGAGAGAGGCTGGAAGCCCTCTATACGGCCATCGACGAGGCGATCCATCTCATGGAAACGCACACCCCGATGGCCCGCTTCACCGGCGAAGAGTAACGGCCGTCAATACACGGTGCCGGCCGCCTGCGGCTTGGCCGCGCCCTCGCCCTTGAACGCCTGCGCGAGCTGTTCGGCGCTGCGGGCCAGCAACGTCACATCGGTGCCGACCGCAACAAACGTCGCGCCAAGCGACAGGTAATGCCGGGCCCGCGCCTGGTCGGCCGACAGGATGCCTGCCGCCTTGCCGGATGCCACGATGCGGCCGATCGTATCGTCGATGGTCTTGCGGACTTCCGGATGGCCCGGCTCACCCAGGTGCCCCATCGACGCCGCCAGATCGCCCGGGCCGATGAATACGCCGTCCACGCCTTCAACAGCGAGAATCGCGTCGAGATGCGTCAGGCTCTCGGCGGTTTCGACCTGGATGAGCGTGCACATCTGCGCATCCGCCTGGGCGAGGTAGTCGTCGACGCGGTTCCAGCGCGACGCACGGGCCAGCACGCTGCCCACACCCCGCATGCCGTTGGGCGGATAGCGCATCGCTTGCACCGCGGCGCGCGCTTCGTCGGCGTTCTGCACCATGGGCACCAGCAAGGTCTGCGCGCCGATGTCGAGCAGCCGCTTGATCTCGACCGGATCGTTCCAGGCCGGCCGCACGATCGGATGCGTCGGATACGGCGCAAGAGCCTGCAGCTGGGCAAGCGTCGACTGCAGCTGGTTGGGCGCGTGCTCGTTGTCGATGAGCAGCCAGTCGAAGCCGGCCCCGGCCACGATCTCGGCCGGATACGGATGCGTCATCGCGAGCCACAGGCCGATCTGCGGGCGCCGTTCGGCCAGCGCGCGCTTGAAGTGGTTCACCGGAAGTTGCATGGCAGGAATCCTGTCAGGGTCAGACGAAATGGCAGGCGATGCTGCCGAGCGGGCCGTAATCGCAGTGGAATGTATCACCCGGGCGCGCGGGTACCGGCCGCGTAAATGAACCACCGAGGATGACCTGCCCCGGCTCCAGCGCCACGCCGTGCGCCGCGAGCTTGTTGGCGAGCCATACGACGCCGTTGGCCGGATGGTTCAGCACGCCCGCCGCCACCCCCGTCTCCTCGATGACGGCGTTGCGCGAAAAGATGGCGCTGACCCAGCGCAAATCCACGTCGCGCATGCGGATCGGCCGCCCGCCCATCACCACGCCGGCATTGGCAGCGTTGTCGGCGATCGTGTCGAACACCTTGCGCGGGCGGCCCGTGTCCGGATCGATCGATTGCGAACGCGCGTCGATGATCTCCAGCGCGGGAATCACGTGATCCACCGCGTCGTACACGTCGAACAGCGTCACCCCCGGCCCCTGCAGCCGCTTGCCGAGCACGAAGGCCAGCTCCACCTCGACGCGCGGCACGATGAAGCGGCTGGCGGGAATGTCGCCGCCCTCCGCGAAGAACATGTCGTCGAGCAGCGCGCCGTAGTCCGGCTCGTCGATCTGCGACGACTGCTGCATCGCGCGCGAGGTCAGGCCGATCTTGTGCCCCTTCAGGCGCCGGCCCTCTGCCAGCTTCATCGCCACCCATTCGCGCTGGATCGCGTAGGCGTCTTCGATTGTGATCCCGGGATGGTCGAGCGACACCTGGCGGATCTGCCTGCGCTCGGTCTCGGCCTGGTGCAGGCGCCGCGCGATGGTCTGGACGGTCGTGGTGTCGAGCATGGATCAGGCCTTGCGGAAACGTGCGTGGATGTTGTTGTGCTTGTAGCTGCCGCCTTCGTCGAATTCGGTCAGCTCCATGGACAGCGCCAGATAGCGACGCGCAAAGGCCTCGGCGAAATGCGCCTTGATGGCCTCGAACAAGGCATCGCAAGCCGCCTTCTTGATCTGGGGCGGGCGACCCGCGCCGATCTTGAGCGCGACATGGACGAAGGCGTCGTCCTCCTTGCCGTCGGCCACGCGGTAGTCCGTCAGCTGGAGCGCGCGCGAGCGGATGCCGCCCGTCGGAAACACGCCGTTCTGCGCGATCAGCGTCTCGTTGATGGTCTGCAGAAGTTCAGGAATGCGGGCATCGTCGCCCAGGTTGGCCGTGTATTCGACAATCACGTGCGGCATGGCAGCCTCCTCATGACCGCGCCGGCACCGGGAAGATCGCGTTGATCTGGCCCGTGCCGGAACTGGCAAAGTACTCGGTGACGATCTCCACACCCCGGTCGTAGGCATCCCAGCCGAGCAGGCCGAGCAGCATCGCCGTGTCGTGCATGCCGCCCTCGCCTTCGCACAGCGATGCGTAATCGGGCAGCATCGCGCAGAACGTCTTCCAGTCGCCCTGTTTCCACAGATCCACCGCGCGCAGATCGACCTGGCGGTAGAACTCGCGGCTGATCTGGTGGATGGCGCCTTCGGGGCTTCCGTTGTCATTGAAGCGGTGCGACAGCGATCCGCTGGCGAGGAATGCGACGGTGCTGTCGCTGGCTTCAATGGCTTCGAGCAGCGCGGCGCCAAAGCGGCGGCTCTCGTCCAGCTTGTGCCAGGCGCACCAGCCGGCCACCGACACGACCTTGAAGTGCTGGTCGCCGTTCATGTAGCGCATCGGCACCAGCGTGCCGTACTCGAGTTCGAGGCTGTCGATCTCATGCGCGCGTGTGAACACGCCGCGCGCCGTGGCTGTCTCGGCAATCCGCCGCCCGAGCGCCGGGTTGCCCGGATACGCGTAGCGCATGTCCTGGATGAAATGCGGCAGCTCGTTGCTGGTGTAGACGCCCTCGAAGCGCGCATTGCAGTTGACGTGATACCCGGCGTTGACCAGCCAGTGCACGTCCGACACGACGATGGTGTCCACGTCCAGATCGCGGCAGCGCTGCCCGATGATCCGGTGCCCCTCGATGGCCGCGGCGCGGCAGCCGTGGTGCTTGCCGGGCAGCTCCGACAGGTACATCGACGGCACGTGGGTGATCTTCGCGGCCAAGGCCAGCTTGCCCATGGTGTCTCCTTGCGCCCTTCTCTTGGTTGGTCGGCTGATGCGTCAGACGCCCCAGCGCGGGATGTGGTGGCTGCCCATCGAGATGCAGACGTTCTTGATTTCGGCAAACACTTCGAGACTGTACTCGCCGCCCTCGCGTCCGGTGCCGGATGCCTTCACGCCGCCAAACGGCTGTCGCAGGTCGCGCACGTTCTGACTGTTGACGAAGACCATGCCTGCCTCAATGCCGCGCGCCAGCCGGTGCACCTTGCCCACGTCCTGCGTCCAGATGTACGACGCCAGGCCGTACTCCACGTCGTTGGCGAGCCTGAGGCCGTCGGCTTCGTCCTTGAACGGGATGAGGCACGCCACGGGGCCAAAAATCTCTTCCTGCGCCACGCGCATGCGGTTGTCGACATCGGCCAGCACCGTCGGGGCGACGAAGTTGCCATGCTGCAGATGCGCGGGCAGGCCGGCGGGCTTGTCCGGGCCGCCGGCCAGGATCCTCGCGCCTTCCTGCTCGCCGAGGCGGATGTAGCCGGTCACCTTCTCCCAATGCGCGCGCGTGATCATCGAACCGACGTTGGTCTGCTCGTCGGCCGGGTCTCCCACGATCAGCCGCTTGGCACGCTCGGCAAACTTGCCGACGAAATCGTCGTAGACCGTTTCCTGCACGAAGATGCGCGAGCCGGCCGTGCAGCGCTCGCCGTTGATCGAAAAGATCGTGAAGAGCGACGCGTCCAGCGCCCGGTCCAGATCCGCATCGTCAAAGATCAGCACCGGCGATTTGCCGCCCAGTTCCATCGAGAACTTCTTCAGCCCGGCGCGCTCCATGATGCGTTTGCCGGTGACGGTTCCGCCCGTGAAGGACACCACGCGCACACCGGGGTGGCGCACCAGGGCATCGCCCGCCGTGGCACCATAACCCTGCACCACGTTCAGCACACCCGGCGGAATGCCCGCCTCCAGCGCCAGGCGGCCAAGCTGGTCCGCCGTCAGCGGCGAGAGCTCCGACATCTTCAGCACCGCCGTATTGCCCAGCGCCAGACACGGCGCGACCTTCCAGGTGGCCGTCATGAATGGCACGTTCCAGGGCGAGATCAACGCGCACACGCCCACCGGCTGGTACAGCGTGTAGTTCAGCATCTGGTCGTCCACCGGATACGTCGTGCCATTGACCTGCGTGCAGACCTCCGCAAAGAAATGGAAGTTCTCGGAAGCGCGTGGAATGAGCTGCTTGCGCGTCTGCGCGATCGGCAGGCCGGTATCCATCGTTTCCAGTGCCGACAGCTGCGGCACGTTCTGCTCGATCAGTTCGCCCAACCGGCGCATCAGCCTGGCGCGCTGCTTGGCGGGCGTGTTCGCCCAGGCCGGAAACGCCGCCTTCGCCGCTGCCACGGCCGCGTGGATTTCCGCCTCGCCGCCGGAAGCCACCTCGGCGATGGCCTCCCCCGTGGCCGGGTTGGTCGTGACGAACCGCTCGGCGCTGTCGACCTGCCTGCCGTCGATCCAATGTTTGACGGGGTCCATGCTGATGGCAGTCATGCGGTCTCCTTGCTCTGTTCAGCGACGATGGTGCTGACCAATCGCCCAATGCCTTCGATCTCGGTGACGACTTCATCGCCCGGCTGCGTATCGGCCAGGCCCTCCGGCGTACCGGTCAGGATCATGTCGCCCGCGCCCAATGTCATGAAACTCGAGAACCACGCGATCAGCGCCGGGATGTCGAAGATCATGTCGCGCGTGCTGCCTTGCTGCGTGACGCGGCCGTTGACGGTCGTGCGCAGCGCGAGGTTCATCGGGTCGGGCACATCGTTGCGGTCGACGAGCCACGGGCCGAGGGGCGTGCAGGTGTCGCGGCTCTTCACGCGCAGGTTCGGGCGGTAATAGTTTTCGAGGTAATCGCGGATGGCGTAGTCGTTGGCCACGGTATAGCCGGCGACATATTCGTACGCGTGCTCCCGCGGCACGTTGCGCGCGGCCTTGCCGATGACGACCACGAGTTCGCACTCGTAGTGCATGAATGCGACGCCGGCCGGACGCACGGTATGCGCACGGTGGCCGATCAACGTATTGGAGCCTTTCAGGAACGCGAGCGGCTCGGCGGGCGCCTTGAAGGCGAGTTCCTTGGCGTGATCGGCATAGTTCAGACCCAGCGCAAAGATGGTGCGCGGTTCAATGGGCGGCAGCCAAACGACTTCTGTTTCGCGCAGCACGCGCCCGTCGCTCAGCCGCAGGCGGGTGTCGTCCCCGGGGACGGCTCCCGCGTGGTGGACTGCTCCGTCATACGCAATGCGGGCGTGTTTCATTGGACCGCCTCCGCCTGCCGCAGGAGATGTGTCGTCAGCGTGCCGATGTGTGCGATGCCGACATCGATCCGATCACCGGCGCGCGCCAGCGGCGGGTTCTCGGGGATGCCCGCGAGCAGCACATCGCCGGCTTCCAGCGTCATGAACGCCGTCACGTCGGCGAGCAGTTGCCCGATGGGCCGCACGAGCGTCGACGTGTTCGCGCGCTGTGCGATCTCGCCGTTGATCCGCACGGTGATGTCCAGCGCGTCGGCATCCGGCAGGTCTTCGCGGTCCACCACCCACGGCCCGATCGGGCAGAAGCCATCCCGGCATTTGTGCCGGACCGGCGGCCGGTAATAACTTGCGTGCGGCACCGTCAGGTCGTTGACGATGGTATAGCCGGCAATGCACTCGGCAGCGTGCGGCACGCGCACGCGTGTGGCTGTCCGGCCGATGACCACGCCAAGGCATGCGCCGACCCAGATGCCGTCGACATCAGGCGGCAGCACGACATACTGGTTATGGCCAACGCGTGTATTGGCGGGCTTGAGATACAGCACCGGCGCGTTGGGAGGCGCCTGGTATGGCGGCTCGGCGAGCGCGTCGCCGAGCGCCTCCAACTCACCGCGAAAGTTGAGCAGCGTGCCGACCACCGCGCCGTCGACCGGCGGCAGCCATTGCACTGGCCCCGGACCCCTGGCCGGCTGCGTGCCGTCGGCCTGCACCCAGTCCTGCTGCCGGCCGTCTGACAACCTCACCTTGCCTCGCCGCACATCCGCCTCCAGCGCCCCATATTATTAACATGTTAATCATGTGAGCGGATTGGCGCGATGTCAACCCGGGAAAATGCGCGCCATGAAAAAGCCGGCCACGCGGGCCGGCTTTGGTTTGACGGCGGAGGCGATGTCCACCGTGGGGACATCGGTCATGCCGATGTCTATCGAGGCAATCGATCGGACTCACGCCACGGCAACATGCACGCGCTTGACCACGACCGGCTGCGGCAAATCGGTCAGCCCGTTGGCGCGCTGTACGCCATCGGCGATGAGCACACGGGCAGCATCCTGAATCCGCTCTTGGCCGGCCTCGAAGGCCGCCTGAAGCGACAACACCTGATCACCTTCCAGGCCTTCCCAAAGCGCCTCGCGCGTTGCCACGCAAGTCACCTTTTCGCCGTCGACGAGCGCGTCGAACAGCAGGCCTTCATTGTTGATGTCGTACGCCTCTTTCTTTTCGAACTTGATTTCCATCGTCAAAGCCCTCCGATTGCAATGGACAACAACGCACACGCTGTTGCGTGGAAACCGTGCGGGGGGGCCGGCAGGGTTTCGTCAGACATTTGTCTGGCTGCACAGATCATTTTAACCACAGCTTGGGACGCGCGTGCGAGCACCGTTTGCGCGTTCGTGGCATCCTGGCGAGCCTCACAGGGGGCGACCCCAGGCGGCATCAGGGCTCGCGGGGCACCTGCGCCGTTATGCTTTTTTGTCGGGGCCAAGACGGCACTGCAAAGCAAAGTCGCAATCACAAAATCCATTGCATGCAGTCTGCTGGTGGAACGCTCGGCGCTCCCAGTTGCAGGTTTTACGACATCGTCATGTCGTCAGGCCGGCGACACCACCGAAATTTCACGGGATGCAACGAAATACCCTGCGAGCCGCATCGACGTGTTTCGATGCGTGCGCCGGGCGCGTCCGCCACCCTATGCTGTGAGGGAATGGATGGCCGGCGCATCCGGCGATGCAGGCGGCGTGGAGCCTGTGCAGGCGCTCCACGCCGCGGCGCCCTTTTGGCGCAGAAGTCAGTGCACCGTCTCGGAGGCCGGTGCACCACCACCTTGCTCCGACACATGCAGCAGCGAACGGCGGCGGGCATACCCGAAGTACACGAGCAGGCCGATGACGACCCACACCCCGAAGGCAATCCACGTCACGGCCTGCAGATGGCTCATCAGGAACAGGCACATGCCGATCGCCAGCAACGGCACCACCGGCACCCCAGGACAGCGGAAGCCGCGATGCAGGTCCGGACGCGTACGGCGCAGCACCAGCACGGCCACGGCGATCAGGGAGAACGCGGCGAGCGTGCCGATGTTGATCAGCTCTGCCAGCACGTTCAGCGGCACAAAGGCGGCAATCACCGCGAACACGATGCCGACCACCCACGTATTCAGGAACGGCGTCGAATAGCGCGGATGAATGTGCGACAGACGCTTGGGCAGCAGACCATCGCGCGACATGGCGAAGATGATGCGCGTCTGGCCGTAGGCCATCACCAGGATCACGGTCGTCATGCCGATGATGGCGCCAAGATCGACAAACCCCGCCACCCAGGTTTCGCCCGCCACCTGCAATGCGAGAGACACGGGGTGATCCACGCCTGCAAACTTCGCGAACGGCACGATGCCCGTCATGATGGCCGCCACCAGCACGTAGAGGATCGTGCAGACCGCCAGCGAGCCGATGATACCGATGGGCAGGTCGCGCTTGGGATTGCGCACCTCTTCAGCCGCGGACGTCACGGCATCGAAGCCGATGAAGGCAAAGAACACGATGGCCGCCGCCCCGAATACGCCTTCCATGCCGAACGGCATGAACGGCTGCCAGTTGGCCGGCTGCACATGGCGTGCGCCCACCGCGATGAACAGCAGCACCACCGTCACCTTGATCGCCACCATGATGTTGTTTGCACGCGCCGATTCGCGAATGCCGAACGACAGCAGCGTCGTGATCAGCAGCATGATCACCAGCGCCGGCAGGTTGAACAGCGTCTGCACGCCCGGAATCGCGCCGGGTGCAGCGGTGAGCGCCACCGGCAGATGCAGGCCGAAGCCTGACAGCAGCGACTGGAAATAGCCGGACCAGCCCACCGAAACCGCGGATGTGGCCAGGCCGTATTCGAGCATCAGGTCCCAGCCGATGATCCAGGCCACCAGTTCGCCCATGGTCGCGTAAGCGTACGTATAAATGGAGCCGGACACGGGAATGGTCGAGGCGAATTCTGCATAGCACAGCGCGGCAAACCCGCACGCCAGCGCCGCGACGATGAACGACAGCGTCAGTGCGGGGCCCGCGGTGAGCGCCCCGGTGCCCGTCAGCACGAAAATGCCGGTGCCAATGATGGCGCCAACGCCGAGGAAGGTGAGATCCAGCGGACCGAGGACTTTCTTCAGGCCGGTATCGCTGTGGCCGGTGCGGATCATGTGATCCACGTTCTTGGTACGGAACAAACTCATTACTGCGTCTCCTGTCTGCGTGCACCCGAATGTGACGGAATGCACTGTCGCGCACGTGTGGCGCGCGGCGGCGGATTATGCAAAAAAGCGGGCATTTTACCCGCAGGCGACATTCCGCCCTTCTATCGCCGCAATGCAGACAGAAAATAGGACAATTCCCATCCGGTTGCTGGAACCGGAGGCGCAATCGTTACCCCGCAGCAAAATCTTCGAACAGCGGCTGCTGGCGCGCATGCGCGTCGGACTCATACAGCCGCACGCCCACCCCCAGCAGCCGCACAGGCATCCGGCGACGCTCGAAGCCCTGTGTCAGCAGCTTCGTGAACACTGGCAGCGACACCTGCGGTGCGATGCACTCCACCGTCGTGCCACGGAAATCGGCGAAGCGCATCTTGACGTAGGTCTTGTGGATCATGTTGCCGGCGCGGGCCCGCTCGACGCGCGCGGCCAGCTGTTCGACCAGAATCGCCAGTTCGCGCTGGCAATCGTCGAGCGTGCGCAGGTCGGTGGCGTAGGTTTCTTCCACGCTGACGGACTTGCGGATCTGCGAAGGTTGCACCTGCCGGTGGTCGATGCCGCGACACAGGTCATGCAAGCGAAATCCGAAGACGCCGAAATGCTGCTGCAGCCGGTCGGTGCCCCAGGCGCGCAGGTCGCCGCACGTCTCGGCACCGAGGCGGCGCAGCTTGGCCGCCGTCACCTTGCCCACGCCGAACAGGCGGTCCACAGGCAGCGCGGCCACAAAGGCGTCCACCTGCTCCGGCCGCACGACGAACAGGCCATCGGGCTTGTTCCAGTCGCTGGCGATCTTGGCGATGAACTTGTTGGGCGCAACGCCCGCCGACACGGTAATGCCGATCTCTTCGCGCACGCGGCGGCGGATGTCTTCAGCGATGCGGGTGCCGCTGCCGGCGAGCATCGGGCTGTCAGTCACATCAAGATAAGCCTCGTCGAGCGACAGCGGCTCGACCAGCGGCGTGTAGCTGTGATAGATGGCGAAGATCTGGCGCGCGACCTGGCGGTACTTCTCCATGGACGGCGGCACGATCAGCAAATCGGGACAACGCTTGACGGCCTGCGCCATGGGCATCGCCGAATGGATGCCGAACTTGCGTGCTTCGTAATTGCAAGTCGCGACCACGCCGCGCCGTTCCGGCCGCCCACCGACGGCCAGCGGCTTGCCGACGAGGCGCGGATCGTCGCGCATTTCGATGGCGGCGTAAAAACAATCGCAGTCGCAGTGGATGATCTTTCGCACGGCACAAGGCCAGAACCGGCTGCGGGAGGCGGCAGCGGCGTCGGGCTTGCTCGTTCAGGAGGAACGCAAGCGTATCAGCTTCCGCGGGTCGCGCACGCAACGCGGCGCAACAATGCATTTCGCCGATACTGCAACGCAACATCGGCGAATGAAGGGATCGGAAAAGCGGCTTAGCGGCCGATATCGTGCGCCACGGCGCCGAGTTCGTCATTCAGGGCGCGCTGCTCGTCGCCGGACAAGCCACCGCGATGCTGGCTGGCCATGTCGTTGGCTTCCTGGCGGATGCGGCGCAGGCGATCGCGCAGGCCATCCGCGCGATACGGATCGATGTAGCCCTCTGATTGGCGAACGTCGATGCGGTGGAATTCTTCTGCGAGGCGACCTTGCACCTGGTCGAAGCGCGCGCGCGGATCCACCGGTGCAGGTGCCGCGACCGGAACCGGCTCGCGCACCACCACCGTACGCGTGGGCTGCGGCGGCGCCACGACACAACCGGCCATGGAGGCCGCCAGGACTGCGCACAGGGTCAGACGCGGAAGAATCGACATGTTTGGGCTCGTATCGTCGTTGTAGAAACGCGCAGTTACGCGAGAACTGGCGCTTATCTTACGAACCGCTTCCCACAAAGCTGTGACGATTGGTAACAGCAGATTACGTCCGCAACATCTCCGGTGGCTCGACGGGCGGCGGGGGTTCATCGGGCGATGGCAGATCTGGTGGAATGCCCGGTGGCGACGGCTCGTCGGGCGGGGGAACGGTATGTGCGGGCAGCACGCAATTGACGGACATGGTTTCCCTCCGGGCAAAACGCATTGACAATCTAGTACGCGATTCCCATGCCAACAAGCCACCTCGCCCGCCTATGTACGACCTGCCCACCGCCCGCTTTCAAGACCGCACGCTCATCCGCATCGGTGAGTCGCACGCCAATGGGTCCATGCTGCTGCTGGCACCCGATGCCGGCGGGCGGCTCGTGCGCTGGCGCCATCGCGGCGAAGACATTCTCTTCTGGCCCGAGCCGGCCAATTGGTCGAACGCAGCCAAGGTCCGTGGCGGCAATCCGCTGCTGTTTCCCTTCATCGGCCGGCACTTCGCAGAAGGGGAGACCGGCCGCTGGCGCGACGCGCGCGGGCAACTTCACGCCCTGCCGCAACACGGTTTCGCACGCGACTTGCCGTTCGAGGTGGAAGACGCAAGCGACGCGCACATCGTTCTGTTGCTGCGCGACAGCCCCGAGACACGTCAAGGCTATCCGTTCGCCTTTGAGTTTCGCGTGACGTACCGGCTGATTGACGATGGGCTCGAGGCGACCTTCTCGGTCAAGCATCGGAACGAAGGTGACGCGCATGCCCCGATGCCTTTCTACGCCGGCCATCATTTCTACCTGGCGCTGCCGCATGCATTGCGCGGCGCGACCGAGCTGCTGATGCCGCCGGCACGGCTGTCACGCCAACTGCCCGATGGCAGTCTCGACCGCCCCGAGCCCGGGCGCAGGACTTACCAGCTCGACGACCCGGCGCTGCAAGACCGCTATCACCTGCTCGATGACGCTGGCGCTGCAACGCTGGTCATTCCGCCGCACGGCGAAGCGCCGCTTGGCCGCCGCATCCGCTTCGAGGTCGACGGCGCGCCGGTGCCCTGGCACGCCATCACCACGTGGACAGAAAACGCCACGTCTGACTTCTACTGCGTTGAACCGTGGATGGGCCTGCCCAACGCGATCCATCACGGCGAGGGCCTGCATCTGCTCGCCCCTGGCGAGACACGGCAGGCTACCTGCCGCCTGCGGATCGCGCGCTAGTGTGCGGCTCGGCGCTCAGGCGTTTTCATACGCCTGCACGGCGTCCATCACGCGTGCCGAATAGACCAGGGCCGCGCCGGCATTGAGCGAGATCGCCACGCTCAGCGCATACGCAATCTCGTCATGTGTCGCGCCATGCGTGAGCGCCTGCGCCGTGTGCACCGTGATACAGCCATCGCAGCGCGTGGTCACCGCCACGATCAGCTGACGCACACGCGCCAGAGCGTCGGAGAGATCGGCGCACGTGTGGGCTACCAATCCGAAGCCGCATTCAACAAGGCATTCCAACAGCAACTCGGAATGACGCCGGCAAGGTATCGGCGCGCAACCCACTAGTCACCGATGAGGTGCCTCTGTTATACTTTCAGGCTTCGGGGCGTAGCGCAGCCTGGTAGCGTACCTGCATGGGGTGCAGGTGGTCGGAGGTTCAAATCCTCTCGCCCCGACCAAAACAAAAGCCCGCGTAACGGATGACGTTACGCGGGCTTTTTCATGTCCGCCTATCCGGCGTCGGCGATGTGTGGGAAGGCGGTATCCGTCTACGGCTTGTCCGGCCGCAGCACATCGAGCACTGCCATCAGCGCCTGGCGCAATCCCTGCACATCGACTGAACCGCCGATGGCGGGCCGCTGTGGGGCGGCGACTTCCTTCTCCGGCGCTTCGGTCTCGGCCGGCGCTGCGCCATGCCGCAGTTCATCCAACCGGTTGCGCGCGCCGTTGATCGTGAAGCCCTGCTCATACAGCAGTTCACGAATCCGCCGGATCAGCAGCACTTCATGATGCTGGTAGTACCGGCGATTGCCGCGCCGCTTGACCGGCTTGAGCTGGGTGAATTCCTGCTCCCAATAGCGCAGCACGTGCGGCTTCACGGCGCACAGATCGCTGACCTCACCAATCGTGAAGTAGCGTTTGGCAGGAATGGGCGGCAGGTTGACCCGCTCCGTGTGTTTATCGGCGGCCATGAAGGGCTGGCGAAAGAAACGGAATGAAGGGAATTACGCAGCGCTCACCGGCAGCGGCTCGGCGCGCTCTTCGACAAGCGCCTTGAGCTTCTGGCTCGCATGGAACGTGACGACACGGCGTGCGGTGATCGGGATGATCTCGCCGGTCTTCGGATTGCGGCCGGGGCGCTGCGGCTTGTCGCGCAACTGGAAGTTGCCGAAGCCGGACAGCTTGACGCTGTCGCCTTGCTCGAGCGCCTCGCGAATCACGTCGAAGAACGCCTCGACCATGTCCTTCGACTCGCGCTTGTTCAGGCCGACCTGCTCGAACAGCATCTCGGCGAGTTCGGCCTTGGTGAGTGTCGGCACATCGTGGCCGCGCGCATCCCGCGTCTCGGCGAGTGCCGAAGAAGAACCGAGCGGGTCGCCCAGGGAAGCCGCCAACGCGGGCGCGTGTTGATCGTTCATAGATTCGCTTGCGTGATCGAGCTCGGATACAGAGGTTCGTTCGTGTCTGTAGCGCAGCGCGGACGTCAAAGACGTCAGGCGCGCAGGCGCGCGCCGAATGCATCGCCGGCCGCCCGAATCAGTTGCTGTGTGGCGGCCTCGACAATGTCGTCCTGGAGGGTGCTGTCAGTATCTTGCAACGTAATTCTGAAGGCAAGGCTTTTCTCCTGCGCGCCAATGGCCGCCGTCGCCGCTTTCGGGCGGAACTCATCGAACAGCACGACGCCCTGCAGATAACGCTGCCACGGGGTGCCAACCGCCGCCTTTTCGAACGTGTCGACCAGGTCCTGCACCGCCACATCCTGACGCACGACCAGCGCGATGTCGCGCGTCACGGCGGGCACGCGCGGCACTTCGCGATACGTCGGCAGACCGACGGCAGTGATGGCCTCCAACTCGAGTTCCCAGACCACGGGTGCGGTCGGCAGATCGTACTTCTGCAACCAGCGCGGATGCAGCTCGCCGATCCAGCCGATCGCGCGGCCATTCAGCACCACCCGTGCAGAGCGCCCCGGATGCAGCGCGGGATGCTCAGCGCGTTCAAAACGCGCCTGGAGCGGCCACAGCAGCGATTCGACATCGCCCTTCACGTCGAAGAAATCAACGCCGCGCGTCTGCACGCCCCACTGCTCTTCCTTCGCGGGGCCGTAGGCAATACCCCCGGCCATCATCGGCTGTGCATAGCCCGCCACCGACAGACCGCCATCCGCAACGCTGGCATCGCGATGGAACACGCGGCCGACTTCGAACATGCGCACGCGCGAAGCCTTGCGGTTCAGGTTGTAGCGCACCTTGTCGACGAGGCCGCCGATGAGCGTGCTGCGCATCACCGAATACTGACTGGCGATCGGGTTCAGCAGCGGAATCGGGTTGCTGTTGCCGGCGAAGTCGGTTTCCCAAGCGGTCTCGACGAAGGCGAAGTTGACGACTTCGTGATAGTCGCGCGCGGCCACGGCGTGACGCACATCATGCATCGTGCGCCGCGCTTCGTTGGTCGGGCGCATGGCGTTTTCGGCAACCGGCGGCTTGGCGGGAATCTGCTCGAAACCATAGATGCGCGCGACCTCCTCGATGAGGTCCTCCTCGATCTCGATGTCGAAGCGATACGACGGCGGCTCGACGATGAACACATCATCTTCCACGCTGAACGTGAGGCCCAGACGTTTGAACACATCGGCCACGACTTCATGCGAAAGGGCGATGCCCAGCACGCGCGCCGCCCGGGCCACGCGCATGCGCACCGGCTCGCGCTTGGGCAGGTTGACGATCTGGTCATCGATCGGGCCTGCCTGGCCGCCGCAGATCTCGAGGATCAGCGCGCTGATGCGCTCGATGTGTTCGACGGTGGTGGCATAGTCAACACCACGCTCGAAGCGGTGGCCGGCATCGGTCGAGAAGTTGTAGCGGCGCGCACGGCCCTGGATGGCTTCCGGCCACCAGAATGCGGCTTCGACGTAAATGTTCTGCGTGTCCAGCGTGACGGCGGTCTTGTCGCCGCCCATGATGCCGGCGAGGCTTTCGATGGCCTGCTCGTCGGCAATCACGCCGACCTTCTCATCGACGGTGATGGTCTCGCCGTTGAGCAGCTTCAGTTGTTCGCCAGCCTTGCCCCAGCGCACCGTCAGGCCGCCGTGGATCTTGTCCAGGTCGAACACGTGCGACGGACGGCCCAGCTCCAGCATCACGTAATTCGAAATATCGACCAGCGCCGACACGCTGCGCATGCCCGCGCGCTCGATGCGCGACACCATCCAGGCCGGCGTCTTCGCGTGCGCATTCACACCGCGGATGATGCGGCCCGAAAAACGACCGCACAGGTCCGGCGCCTCCACCTTGACCGGCAGCTTGTCCGCGAGCGTCACCGCCACGGGCGCCATCGACGGCACCGTGATGGGCGCGCCCGTCAGCGCGGACACCTCACGCGCCACGCCATGGATCGACAGGCAGTCGGCCTTGTTGGGCGTGAGCTTGATGACAAAGATCTGGTCGTCCAGATCGAGCACCTTGCGGATGTCCTCGCCCACCGGCGTGTCTTCCGGCAGGATCAGCAGACCGCCGTGGTCTTCCGACAGCTTCAGCTCGCGGGCAGAGCACAGCATGCCGTAGCTCTCCACGCCACGAAGCTTGCCGACCTTGATCTTGAACGGCTTGCCCTCTTCGCCCGGCGGCAGCTCGGCGCCCACCAGCGCACAGGGCACCTTGATGCCAACCGACACGTTCGGCGCACCGCAGACGATCTGCAGCAATTCGCCCGTGCCCGCATCGACCTTGCACACATTCAGGCGGTCGGCGTCCGGATGCTTGTTCACCTCCACTACATGGCCGACCACGATCTTCGTGAACGGCGGCGCGACAGGGTCGACCTCTTCCACTTCAAGACCCGCCATCGTCAGACGATGGGACAGTTCATCGGTGGTGATCGGCGGATTGACGAAACTGCGAAGCCAGGATTCCGGAAATTGCATGGCGCGACGAAAAGAAGAATTCGATGGACGGGGCGACGAGAATCAGCGAACGAGGTTTATGCGAACTGGCGCAGGAAACGCACGTCGCCCTCGAAGAACAGGCGCAGATCGTTGATGCCATAGCGCAGCATCGTCAGGCGCTCCAGGCCGGAGCCGAACGCGAAGCCGATGTAGCGCTCGGGGTCCAGGCCCATGTTGCGCACCACGGTCGGGTGCACCTGGCCGGAGCCGGAAATCTCCAGCCATTTACCGTTGCCGAATGCCATGTCGATCTCGGCCGACGGCTCGGTGAACGGGAAATACGACGGGCGGAAGCGCACCTGGATGTCGTCGCGCTCGAAGAAGTTGCGCAGGAAATCGGTATAGACGCCCTTCAGGTCGGCAAAGCTGATGTTGTCTGCAATCCAGAGGCCTTCGACCTGATGGAACATCGGCGAGTGTGTGGCGTCGCTGTCGACGCGGTACGTACGCCCCGGCGCAATGACCTTGATCGGCGGAATGCGGTCGAGGTGCTTGTACTTCTCGACGTGCATGCGGGCATAGCGCACCTGCATCGGGCTCGTATGGGTGCGCAGCAGCAGGAGCTTGTCTTCGCTGTCGCGACCGTCGATGTAGAACGTGTCCTGCATCGAGCGCGCCGGGTGGTTGTCCGGGTTGTTCAGCGCCGTGAAGTTCATCCAGTCGGATTCGATTTCAGGGCCGTCGGCCACATCGAAACCGATCGAACCGAAAATCTTGGCGACGCGCTCCCAAGTGTTCATCACCGGGTGCAGACTGCCCTCGGCCACGTCGCGGCCGGGCAGCGTCACATCGATGGCCTCGGCCGCGAGGCGGGCGTTCATGAGCGCATCGGCCAGGGCCTGCCGGCGCGCGTTCAACGCTTCTTCCACGCGGCTTTTCGCCTGGTTGATGCGCGCGCCTTCGGTCTTGCGCGTCTGCGGATCGAGCTTGCCGAGGCCCTTGAGCAAGTCGGTCAGCACGCCGGACTTGCCGAGAAAGCGCGCCTTCTCGTTTTCCAGCGAGGCGTTGTCCTGCACGGAGGCAAACGCGTTTTGGGCATCGGCGACGACTTGATCCAGATCCAGTGACATGGGAAGGCGAGCGAAAAGAATTCGGAGGATTCGGTCCGCGGAATGCGCGGAATAAAAAACGGGGCTCGGTGAGAGCCCCGTCAGGGTGACCAGCCGGCACGCTGCTGGGCAATTCCAGCGGCCTGCCCGGCCAATCCAATTCAGGCGACGTTGGCTTTCACCTGGTTCACGATGGCGGCAAATGCCACCTTGTCGTGAATGGCCATGTCCGACAGCACCTTGCGGTCCAGTTCGATGGACGCCTTCTTCAGGCCGTTCATGAACTTGCTGTAGGTCAGACCATGCTCGCGGGCGCCAGCGTTGATACGTGCAATCCAGAGGGCGCGGAACACGCGCTTCTTGTTGCGACGATCGCGGTAGGCGTACTGGCCAGCACGCATGACCGCCTGCTTGGCGATGCGATAGACGTTATTGCGGCGGCCGCGGTAACCCTTGGCAGCGTTGATAACCTTCTTGTGACGGGCCCGCGCTGTGACCCCACGTTTTACTCGAGGCATGGAATTCTCCTTTCGTAGTCAGGGGTTAGGCGTACGGCATCATTGCGCGAACGGACTTCAGGTTCGTCTCATGGACGCCCTCGGTACCGCGCAGGTGACGCTTGTTCTTGGTGGTCTTCTTGGTCAGGATGTGACGCTTGAAGGCTTGGCCACGTTTGATCGTGCCACCAGGACGGGCAGTAAAGCGCTTGGAGGCGCTTTTCTTCGTCTTCATCTTCGGCATGGAACAACTCCGTTTTTGACATGAAGCCAGGTGGACGGCTGGCGCCGACACTTGCATGACCCGGACTCACTTGTTGTATCGCGACGGGCTTTGCAGACCATCGCGTTTTCCGACGTTTCCGTCAGGAACCTGCTCAGCGCGGCCGGAATCGTCCAGCCGCCACTGCATTACTTTTTCTTCTTGGGCGCCAACATCATCACGGCCTGGCGACCTTCCATCTTCGGCATCTGTTCGACCTGACCGAATTCCTCCAGGTCAGTCTTCAGGCGCTCGAGCATGCGCATGCCGATTTCCTGGTGAGCCATTTCGCGGCCACGGAAACGCAGCGTGATCTTGGTGCGATCCCCGTCTTCCAGGAAGCGCTTCAGGTTGCGCAGCTTGACGTCGTAGTCACCATCGTCGGTACCCGGGCGGAATTTGACTTCCTTCACCTGGATGACCTTCTGCTTCAGCTTGGCCTCGTGGGCCTTCTTCTGCTCCTGATACTTGAACTTGCCATAGTCCATCAGGCGGCAGACTGGCGGCTGCGCAGTCGGCGCGATCTCGACCAGATCGACGTCCTTTTCTTCCGCCATGCGCAGAGCTTCCTGCAGCTTGACGATGCCGATCTGTTCCCCTTCAACCCCGGTCAGCCGGATTTCCGGCGCAGTGATTTCGCGGTTGATGCGGTGAGATTTATCGGTAGCGATGTTGAATGTCCTCAAAGAAGCAAAAAAACAAGCCGTGCCCAGCTCATGACTTGTTGGCGAGATCGTTCTGCAGTCGCTCAACGAACGCCGACAGCGGCATGGAGCCTAGATCGACGTTGCCACGGGCACGCACGGCCACCTGATTTTCATCCCGCTCTTTGTCGCCCACCACAACCTGGTAGGGGACCTTCTGCATGGAATGCTCGCGGATTTTATACCCAATCTTCTCGTTCCGCAAATCGACGATCGCCCTAAATCCTTGTTTTTGCAGGGATTGCACAACGGATTGTGCATACTCGGCGTGCGAATCGGTGATGGCGAGCACCGCCACCTGCACCGGCGAAAGCCAGGTCGGCAGCGCGCCGGCGTATTGCTCGATCAGGATACCGATGAAGCGCTCGAGGCTGCCGACGATGGCCCGGTGCAGCATGATCGGGCGGTGGCGCGCGCCATCCTCGCCGACGAACTCGGCGTCCAGGCGCTCCGGCAGGTTCGGGTCGACCTGGATCGTGCCGCATTGCCATTGCCGACCAAGTGCATCTTTGAGCACATATTCGATCTTCGGCCCATAGAACGCCCCTTCGCCGGGCAAATACTCGAACTCGCAGCCGGACGCACGCAGACCTTCAGCCAGGGCCGCCTCAGCACGGTCCCAGCTCTCGTCGGAGCCGATGCGCTTTTCAGGGCGCGTCGACAACTTGTACAGAATCTCGGTAAAGCCGAAATCCTTGTAGACCTTCTGCAGCAGCGTCGTGAAGGCCGTCACTTCGGACTGGATCATGTCTTCCGTGCAGAAGATATGGCCGTCGTCCTGCGTGAAGCCGCGCACGCGCATGATGCCGTGCAGGCCGCCCGAGGGCTCGTTGCGGTGGCACGCGCCGAACTCGCCGAAGCGCAGCGGCAGATCGCGGTAGCTCTTGATGCCCTGCTTGTAGATGAGGATGTGGCCGGGGCAGTTCATCGGCTTGAGCGCGTATTCGCGCTTTTCCGATTCCGTGATGAACATGTTCTCGCGGTACTTGTCCCAGTGGCCGGTCTTTTCCCACAGCGACTTGTCGAGAATCTGCGGCCCCTTCACTTCCTGGTAGCCGTTCTCGCGGTACACGCGGCGCATGTACTGCTCGACCTCCTGCCACAGCGTCCAGCCCTTGGGGTGCCAGAACACCGTGCCGGGCGAGTACTCGTCGATGTGGAACAGGTCGAGTTCGCGGCCGAGCTTGCGGTGGTCACGCTTTTCGGCCTCTTCCAGCATGTGCAGGTAGGCGTCCTGGTCCTCCTTCTTGGCCCAGGCCGTGCCGTAAATGCGTTGGAGCATCTCGTTGTTGTGGTCGCCGCGCCAATAGGCCCCGGCCACCTTCATGAGCTTGAAGACCTTCAGCTTGCCGGTGGACGGCACGTGCGGGCCGCGGCACAGGTCGACGAAGTTGCCCTCGCGGTACAGGCCGATTTCCTGATCCTCCGGGATCGACGCGATGATCTCGGCCTTGTACTTCTCGCCCATGCCTTCGAACAGCTTGATGGCGTCGTCGCGGCTCCAGACTTCACGCGTGACCTTCTCGTCCTTCTTGGCCAGCTCGGTCATCTTCTTTTCGATGGCGACGAGATCTTCCGGCGTGAAGGGACGCTTGTAGGCGAAGTCGTAGTAGAAGCCGTTTTCGATGACCGGACCGATCGTGACCTGTGCGTCGGGATACAGCTCCTTGACGGCGTAGGCTAGCAAGTGCGCGGTCGAATGGCGAATCACGTCGATGCCGTCGGCGTCCTTGTCGGTGATGATGGCCAGCTTGGCGTCGCGGTCGATGGTGTAGCTCGTGTCGACCAGCTGGCCGTCCACGCGGCCAGCCAATGCGGCCTTGGCCAGGCCCGCACCGATGCTCTGCGCCACTTCGGCGACCGTGACGGGGCCCGGAAACTCACGCCGGGAACCGTCCGGCAACGTGATTGCGATCATGCTTGCTCCTGTGAGTCACCGTCGCGCTTTTGAGGCTCGCGGCGGTCGTCATTCTGTGGTGCGCCTCGCCGGGTGGCGTGGCAGGTTATCGAATCGGCGCTTCGAAGCGCTTTCAGCCGGGTCGCCGCGCACGACACCAAAACGCGGACGAAAAAAAACGCGGCCAAGGCCGCGTTTTCATTTGCGCTGACTACCGCTTGGGCAGACCGCAAAGGGCGAAAACCGCACCTTGACTACTGTCGCTCCGAAGCGGTGGTAGTTCGCGGTGCCTGGATCATGTTTCGCCTTGTATGCAGTTGTACGGAACGAACCGAGGGATGACGGCTTGCACACCCTACCCGACGCGTCCTGCTAAATGCGTTGGTAGGCTCGATTGGACTCGAACCAACGACCCCCACCATGTCAAGGTGGTGCTCTAACCAGCTGAGCTACGAGCCTGCCGAAAGACGAAACTATACCATCACTTTCGCCGCGCTGACAATACCCCCGTAACTTCCTCGATTAATGTGAGGGCGCGCTGCAGTTGTGTGGCCTCCGCCACCTCGGCCGTGAACTGCATCTTGGCAACGCCCTTGCTCGAGAGCGTGCGCACGCCTGTCACGTTGATCTTCTCGCGCGAGAGGATTTCCGAGATATCGCGCAACAGCCCCTGGCGGTCCAGCGCCTCCACGTGGATATCGATCGGGTACACCGAATCGCTGCGCTGGCCCCACTCGGTCTGGATCACCCGCCCCGGCGCGCGTGCGGCGAGCTGCTGGAACGTCGCACAGCTCTGCCGGTGGATCGACACGCCCCGCCCGCGCGTGACAAACCCGACGATCGGGTCCGGCGGCGCGGGCTTGCAGCAGCGCGACATCTGCGTGAGCAGCGAATCCACGCCAACAACGAGCACCCCGCTCTTGGCGCCGCGCGCGACGCTGGTGGCCTTGCTCTTCTTGGTGATCGACGCCTCATCGTCCACCGGCGGAGGCGGCGGCGCGCCGTCGGAGCGCAGGACGGCCTCGACGCGGCGCAGGCTCAGCTCGTCCTTGGCGACAACGGCGTACAGGTCATCCGGCGACTTGAAGCCGAGCTTGGCCGCGAGGTCCTCCAGGTTGACCGCCGTCTTGCCTTCGCGCTGGAGCGTCTTGTCGATGAGTGCGCGGCCCTGCGCCAGCGTCTCTTCCAGCTCGAGCGCATTGAACCAGGCGCGCACCTTCGTCTTGGCGCGGCTGCTCACCAGATAGCGCAGCTCGGGGTTGAGCCAGTCACGTGACGGCCCGCCCTGCTTGACGGTGACGATCTCCACCGTCTGCCCGTTCTTGAGCGGCGTGTTCAGCGGCACCATGGCGCCATCGACGCGCGCGCCCCGGCAACGATGGCCCAGATCGCTGTGCAGGTAATACGCAAAGTCGACCGGCGTCGCGCCTTGCGGCAAGGCGATGACGCGGGCCTGCGGCGTCAGCACGTAGATGTGGTCGTCCAGCTCGGTGTGTTTGAGCTGCTCCCACGGAGAGTCTTCATGCGCGACGGTGTGCTCGGCATCATCCTTCCAGGCGAGGAGCTGGCGCAGCCAGGCGATCTTCTCGTCGTAGCGCTCGCTCGCTGAGAACTGGCCGGTGTAGCCCTTGCTGCCGGCCTCCTTGTAACGCCAGTGCGCGGCGACGCCGTACTCCGCAAAGTGATGCATCTCGCGCGTGCGGATCTGCACCTCCAGCGCGCGGCCGTCGTCGCCGATCACGACCGTGTGCAGCGACATGTAGCCGTTGGCCTTCGGGCGCGAGATGTAGTCATCGAACTCCTTCGGGATCGGCTGCCACATGTGGTGCACGAAGCCGAGCACCGTATAGCACTCCTTGATGTCGTCGACGATCACGCGAAACGCGCGCACGTCGTACAGGTCGGCAAAGTCGAGCTCCTTGCCGCGCATCTTCTTCCAGATGCTGTAGATGTGCTTGGGCCGGCCGCTCACCTCGGCCTGGATGCCCGCGTCGTGCAGTGTCTTCTGCAACTTCGCAATGGCCTCGCCAATGAACTTCTCGCGCTCGATGCGCTTTTCATCGAGCAGCCGCGCGATGCGCTTGTAGGTGTCGGGGTCTTCAAAGCGGAAGCCGAGGTCTTCGAGCTCCCACTTGAGTTGCCAGATGCCGAGGCGGTTGGCCAGCGGCGCGTAGACGTCGAGCGTCTCGCGTGCCATGCCGTCGGGCGCGGGGCGCTTGTTCTGCGCCAGCCAGCGCAACGACTGCAGCCGCGACGCCAGCCGGATCAGCACCACGCGGATGTCCTGCGCAAACGCGAGCAACATCTTGCGCAGCGCCTCGACCTGCGCCCGGCGCGCTTCGGCTTCATTCTTGCGCGTGATGCTGGCATCGTTGGGGCTGACGACGCCCGCGATTGCGCCGATGCGCAGCAACTGCCGCACATCGTGCACGAGCTTGGCCACCTCGGCGCCGAATGCGGGCTCGAGCGTTTTTTCGCCGTCCACGGCCAGTGTGGGCAACAGGAACAGCGCGGCCGCCTGCAGCGACGGCGTATCGACACGCAGCGCCTCGAGTACGGCAATGGTGCCGCGCGCGTGCGACTCCAGCGGCTCGCCGGTGAGCGTCACATGATCGCCCGCGTTGGCCGCCAGGTATTCGATCGCCCGTGCAACCTGTTCTGCCGCCGAGGTTGCCACCTGCCCGGCCGCCTCGGCCGGCCGGTCGGTCTTGTTCTCCATGATGCGTCCTGCTGTGACGCGACGGGCTCAGGTCTTCTGTGCAGCCGTCACGACGATTTCGATGCGGTACTTCGGGTTGGCCAGCGCGGCCTGCACCGTGGCGCGCGGCGGCGAATTCTTGGAATCGGCGGCGACCCACTGGTCCCAGACCTTATTCATCTCGCCAATCTCGGTGATGTCCTTCAGGAAGATCTGGCACATCAGGATGCGTGTCTTGTCGCTACCATTGGCGGCCAGCACGCGGTCGATGATGGCGAGCACCTCGGCCGTCTGCTCAGCGATGCCGGCGTCCAGCGTGGTCTCCGGCACCTGGCCGGCCACATAGACGACGCCGTTGAAAACCGCGGCGTCGGAATAGCGATGCTCGACGTTGTAACGCTTCAGTTCAGTGCTCATCTTGCAAATCGAATCGGGTTCAGACAAACGGTCATTGACCGAGGAAGAACTTGCGGGCGATCGCCACCTGGTCCGGCTGGATGAAGGTGGGCGCATGCCCGACGTCGGGAATCTCCACCGTGTTCACGTGCTTTCCGCGCTGCATCATGGCTTCGACGGTTTCGCGCGTGAGCAGGTCGGACTGCGCGCCGCGCACGACCATCACGTCACCCGGAATCGCCTCGAACAGCTTCCACAGCATGGCCTCGCCGGCGGCGATCATCTCGGGCGTCGTGCTCTTGAACGCCTCGGCCAGGCGCGGATCGTAGTGCAGGATCCATTCGCCGCCCTGTGGCTTGAGAATCGCGGCATTGAGTTCGCGCCATTGCTCCGGCGAGTGCGGCCCGAACGACGCGCTGATGGTCTTCAGATACGCCAGCCCTTCGTCGAACGTCTTGAAGCGGACGTTCAGACCAAGGTAGTCGCCAATGCGCGCCAACGACGACTCGGTCACACGCGGCCCCACATCGTTCAGAAGCAGCTTGCGGATCGGCGAGTTCGGCAGGCCCGCGAGGCCCATGCCGATCAGCCCGCCCATCGACGTGCCGAACCAGTCAACCGATTCGACATTGAGCCGCGCCAGCAACGTCACCATGTCGGATACGTACTGCGGCAGCACGTAGCCTTTGGGATCGGCCAGCCAATCGGAACGCCCGCGCCCCACCACGTCGGGGCAGATGACGCGATAGTCGTTGCACAGCGCCCGCGCCAGCACGTCGAAATCGCGGCCGGTGCGCGTCAGGCCGTGCACGCACACCAGCACGCGCGGATTCTGCTGGTCGCCCCACTCGTGATACGCCATCCGGTGCAAGCCAGACGGGCTCAGGCACTGCACGAAAGCAAGGCGCGGCAAAACGGCCATGGACAACTCCTACACATGAACGGCTGGAGAACAAGGCCCGATTGTACGCGGCCCGGCGAGCATGCGGCGGCGCAACAGCGCATGCGGTCGCGGGCAACAAAAAAGCCTCGCCGCGGCGAGGCTTCTTGAACGCACCAGAACGCTTATTGCGCGACCCAGCCGCCATCCATGTTCCAGGCCACGCCGCGCACCTGTTCGGCCGCGTCGCTGCAGAGGAACACCGCCAGCGCGCCGAGCTGGTCGGGCGTGACGAACTCGCCCGAGGGCTGCTTTTCCATCAGCAGCTCCTTCTTGGCCTGCAGCGCAGGGATGCCCTCCTTCTCTGCACGCGCGTCGATCTGCTTCTGCACCAGCGGTGTCAGCACCCAGCCCGGGCAGATCGCGTTGGAGGTGATGCCGGTCTGGGCCGTCTCCAACGCCACCGACTTGGTCAAGCCGACAATGCCGTGCTTGGCCGCCACGTATGCAGACTTCTGCGCCGACGCCACCAGGCCATGCGCCGAAGCGATGTTGATGATGCGCCCCCAGTTCTTGCGCTTCATGCCCGGGATGGCCAGCCGTGTGGTGTGGAACGCCGAGCTCAGGTTGATGGCGATGATGGCGTCCCAGCGCTCGACCGGGAAATCCTCCACGTTGGCCACGTACTGGATGCCGGCGTTGTTGACCAGGATGTCCACGCCGCCGAACTCGGCTTCGGCATAGGCGAACATCGCTTCGATCTCGGCCGGCTTGCTCATGTCGGCGCCGTGATAGCCGATGCGGATGGCGTTCTTGCCTGCAGACGCGATCTGGGCCTTGGGCGCTTCCACATCGCCAAAGCCGTTCATGATGATGTTGGCACCCTGCGCGGCCAGCGCGCAGGCGATGCCCAGGCCGATCCCGCTGGTCGAGCCCGTGACGAGTGCGGTTTTTCCTTGCAGCATCGTGGTCTCCGGATTACAGCAGGTTCACGCCGGTCTTGGCCTGGATCTCTTCGCGCGACACGCCCGGCGCGGTTTCCACCAGGCGCAGGCCCTGCTCCGTCACGTCGATGACGCCCAGGTCCGTAATGATGCGATCGACCACGCCCACGCCGGTCAGCGGCAAGGTGCACTTGGGCAGGATCTTCAGGTCTTCGGTGCCGTCCTTCTTCTTGGCGGTGTGCTCCATTAGCACGATCACGCGCTTGACACCCGCCACGAGGTCCATCGCGCCGCCCATGCCCTTGACCATCTTGCCCGGGATCATCCAGTTGGCGAGATCGCCCGTTTCGCTGACCTGCATCGCGCCGAGAATCGACAGATTGATCTTGCCGCCGCGGATCATCGCAAAGCTCTGGTCGCTGCCGAAGATGGCGCTGCCGGGCAGCGTGGTCACGGTCTGCTTGCCGGCGTTGATGAGGTCGGCGTCGACTTCGTCTTCGGTGGGGAACGGACCGATGCCGAGCATGCCGTTTTCGCTCTGCAGCCAGACTTCCTTGTCGCCGGTATGGTTGGCAACCAGCGTCGGGATGCCGATGCCGAGGTTCACGTAGAAGCCGTCTTGCAGTTCCTGGGCAGCGCGTGCCGCCATTTGGTCTTGGGTCCAGGCCATGTCGGTCTCCTTAGTTGGCTGCGCGGATGGTGCGCTTCTCGATGCGCTTCTCGGGCGTGGCATTCAGCACGATGCGGTGCACGTAGATGCCAGGCAGGTGGATGTCGTCCGGCGCAAGCTCGCCCAATTCCACGATCTTTTCAACTTCGACGATGCAGATCTTGCCGGCCGTGGCCGCAGCGGGGTTGAAGTTGCGTGCGGTCAGGTTGAAGCGCAGATTGCCGGACTTGTCGGCCACGGCCGCCTTGACCAGCGACACATCCGGCACGAGCGAGCGCTCCATGACGTAGGTCTCGCCGTCGAACTCGCGCAGCTCCTTGCCCTCGGCCACGATCGTGCCGACACCGGTCTTGGTAAAGAACGCCGGGATGCCCGCACCGCCAGCGCGCAACTTTTCGGCCAGCGTCCCCTGCGGCGTGAATTCGAGCTCGAGTTCACCGGCCAGGTACTGGCGCTCGAACTCCTTGTTCTCGCCCACGTAGGACGAAATCATTTTCTTGATCTGGCGGGTTTCCAGCAGCAGGCCGAGGCCAAAACCATCGACGCCCGCGTTGTTCGAGATGCAGGTCAGATTCTTGACGCCCGAGTCGCGCAGCGCGGCGATCAGCGCTTCCGGAATGCCGCACAGGCCGAAGCCGCCCACGGCGATGGTCTGGCCGTCCTTGACGACGCCCGCGAGCGCCTCATTGGCGCTGGCGAAGATTTTGTTCATGCGTGCTTCTCCTTGGTGGTCCAACACATCCGGCAGGGTTTTGACCGATCGCCCAGTTGGGGTTTGTGCGATGCAGCGCCGGAAAATAGTAACGATACAATCTGGCGAGAATACGCAAGCGTCGCGCGACGCAGCAATACGTACGAATACATATGCCCGCTCTCGACTATCAGACTGCATTCCAGCTTGCCCCGGTGGGCATGGTGATGTCCCGCGAGCGCGTCATGCTCGATGTCAACGACGAGGCCGCGCGCATCTTCGGCCACGCGCGCACGGCGATGATCGGGCAATCGTTTGAGCTGCTCTATCCGACACACGATGAATACGAGCGCACCGGCGCGCGCATCATCCCGGTCATGAACGCGCGCGGCAGCTATTCAGACGAGCGCATCATGAAGCGCGCCAACGGCGAGCTGTTCTGGTGCCACGTCACGGGCCGCGCGCTCGATCGCGCCAAGCCGCTGGGCGAAGGCATCTGGACCTTCGAGGATCTTTCCTCGCACCGCCCCGTCACCGCGGCCCTGACGCCACGCGAACGCGACATCGCCGCGCAGCTGGTGGAAGGGAAAACCAGCAAGCAGATCGGCAAGCAGCTGGAGATCAGCCCGCGCACGGTGGAAATCTACCGCGCGCGCCTGATGAAGAAGTACGCCGCCAACACGTCGCTGGAGCTCGTGCAGCGGCTGATGGGGCACTGAGCGGGCCGCTCAGACCATGCCGTCGTCCGCGTTGATGACGGCGCCGTTGATGAAGTCAGACTGGTCGGACGCCAGCAGCAGAATCAGCCCATCCAGGTCTTCCGGCTTGCCAACGCGCTTGCGCGGCAGCATCTGCACGAGCTTCTGCCCGGCCTCGGTTTCCCAGTGGTGATGGTTGATCTCGGTATCGATATAGCCCGGGCAGATGGCGTTGGTGTTGATGCCGTAGCGGCCCCACTCCAGCGCCATGGCGCGGGTCATGTGGACCACGGCGGCCTTGCTCATGCAGTACACACCGATCTGCGACAGCACCTTCAGCCCCGCCACGGAGGCGATGTTGACGATGCGCGATTGCGGCAGCGGCGAGCCGTTCTTCTCCGCTCCCTTGGCCCGCGCGATCATGCGCTTGGCCGTTTCCTGCGCCACGAAGAAGGCGCCGCGCGTGTTGGTGTCGAAGATGAAATCGAAATCGTCGGGCGTCACGTCCACCATCCGCTGCGTGGTCGAAACGCCCGAATTGTTGACGAGGATGTCGATCGTGCCGGCTTCGGTCTCGGCGTGTGCAATGGCCGCGCGGATACTGTCCGGATCCGTCACGTCCAGGCGGACGACGTGGGCGCTGCCGCCCTTGGATTCGATGTCGGCGCGCAGCTCCTTCAACCGCTCCACGCGGCGCGACGCCAGCACGACCTTGGCGCCGGCTGCGGCTAGCGTGTGCGCAAAGCGCGCTCCCAGGCCACTCGACGCGCCGGTGATCAGCGCAACCTTGCCTTCCAGATTGATCGACAAACCCATGATGCGTGATCCCCGTCTGTTGGTTTGCATGCGCCGGACCTGATGAATCGGCGGGCCGGCAATGTGATTTGCGCGCAGCTTAGCAAAAATCGAACGATCGTTCAGAAATTTCTCTTGCCGCATCCGGGCGCCTCCCGGACAATGCGGAAAATTCTAATGCAGCAATCCGTCATACCAATAAGCAAACGCCCCTAACTGTCCCCAAGCAGCGAAGAGACACCTATGAACCAGCAGCAGCTCCTCGAACAATACGGCCCGCGAGAGTCCATGGAGTATGACGTCGTGATCGTCGGCGGCGGCCCTGCCGGCCTGGCGACCGCGATCCGCATCAAGCAACTGGCCGCCGGGACGGGCAAGGATGTGTCCGTCGTCGTGCTGGAAAAGGGTTCGGAGCCGGGTGCCCACATCCTGTCGGGCGCCGTGATGGACCCACGTGCCATCACCGAACTGCTGCCCAACTGGAAAGCCGATGGCGCCCCGCTGAACCAGCCGGTCACGGGCGACGACGTGCTCTTCCTGAGCGAAACCGACGCCAAGCGTACGCCCGATTGGCTCGTGCCGCGCAACTTCCACAACGATGGCTGCTACGTGATCTCGCTGTCGAACGTGGTCAAGTGGATGGCAACGCAGGCCGAGGCGCTCGGCGTGGAGATCTTCCCCGGCTTTGCCGCCGCTGAAGTCCTGTACGACGACAACGGCGCCGTGCGCGGCGTCGCCACCGGCAACATGGGCATCGGCAAAGACGGCGAGCCGACCGAGAACTTCCAGCTGGGCATGGAGCTGCTCGGCAAGTACACGATCTTCGCCGAGGGCGCGCGCGGTCACCTGGGCCGCCAGCTGCTGGAGAAATTCAAGCTCAACGCCGGCAAAGACCCGCAGACCTTCGCCATCGGCATCAAGGAGCTCTGGGAAATCGACCCGGCCAAGGCCAAGCCCGGCCTCGTCGTCCACACCGCCGGCTGGCCGATCGAAGACGATACCTTCGGCGGCGGCTTCCTGTACCACCTGGAAGACAACAAGGTCACGCTGGGCTTCGTCATCGGCCTTGACTACAAGAACCCGTGGATGAGCCCGTTCGAAGAAATGCAGCGATGGAAGACCCATCCGGCCATCCGCGCGCACATCGAAGGTGGCAAGCGCATCGGGTACGGCGCTCGCGCCATCAACAACGGCACGCCGCAGGCTCTGCCCAAGACGGTATTCCCGGGCGGCGCGCTGGTTGGCTGCGACGCTGGTTACCTGAATGCCGCACGCATCAAGGGCAGCCACGCGGCCATCAAGAGCGGCATGCTCTGCGGCGACGCCGTATTCGAAGCCGTGACCGCCGGCCGTTCGGGCGATGAGCTGTCGGCCTACCCGGCCGCGTTCGAGAAGAGCTGGCTGAAGGAAGAACTCGACCAGTCGCGCAACTTCAAGCTGTGGTTCAAGAAGAGCCCGACGCTGGGCAAGATCATGACCGGCATCGAGCAATGGCTGCTGCCCAAGATCGGCGTCGCCAGCCCGCCGTGGACGCTGCACGGCACGAAGTCGGACAACCAGTCGCTCAAGCCTGCCTCGGAGTGCGAGAAGATCGTGTATCCGAAACCGGACGGCAAGATCACGTTCGACCGCCTGTCGTCGGTGTTCATCTCCAACACCAACCACGAAGAGAACCAGCCCGCGCACCTGACGCTGAAGGACCCGACCGTTCCGACGCGCATCAACCTGCCGGAGTTTGCAGGCCCCGAGCAACGCTACTGCCCGGCTGGCGTGTACGAGTTCGTCAAGAACGACGAAGGCGTGGAGCGCCTGCAGATCAACGCGCAGAACTGCGTGCACTGCAAGACCTGCGACATCAAGGACCCGACGCAGAATATCGTGTGGGTGACGCCGGAAGGCGGTGGCGGCCCGAACTACGTCGGGATGTAAAGAAGGACGCACCAACAAAAAAGACGGCTTCAAGCCGTCTTTTTTGTTGCCCGCGCGGAACGGTTCAAGGCGCCTTCGCGGCAATGGCCGGCGTCTGGACCGACACATCGCCGCATTGCGCGCGATGGCGCAGCGCGTGGTCGATGAGCACCAGCGCCAGCAGCGCTTCGGCGATCGGCGTGGCGCGGATGCCGACGCACGGATCATGGCGGCCGAAGGTCTCGACCACGGCGGGATCGCCTGCCTTGTCGATCGAGCGACGCGGCGTGCGGATGCTCGACGTCGGCTTGATCGCAAGCGATACCGAAATGTCCTGCCCCGTCGAAATCCCGCCGAGGATGCCGCCGGCGTTGTTGCCGACGAAACCGTCCGGCGTCAGCTCGTCACCGTGCTCCGAACCGCGCTGCGCCACGGCATGGAAACCTGCCCCGATCTCGACGCCCTTCACGGCGTTCAGGCCCATCATGGCGTGCGCGATGTCGGCGTCCAGGCGATCGAACAGCGGCTCGCCCCAGCCGACCGGCACGCCGGTCGCCACAACCTCAATGCGCGCGCCGACGGAATCGCCGTCCTTGCGCAGCGCATCCATGTACGTTTCGAGCTCCGGGATGATGTCGGCGTTCGGTGCGAAGAACGGGTTGTTCGGCACCTCGTTCCAGTCGACGAACGGGATCTGGATATCGCCCAGCTGCGACATGAAGCCGTGGATTTCCACGCCAAACTTCTCGCGCATCCACTTCTTGGCCACCGCACCGGCGGCCACCACCGGGGCCGTCAGCCGTGCCGAAGACCGGCCGCCGCCGCGCGGATCGCGGATGCCGTACTTGTGCCAGTAGGTGTAGTCGGCGTGGCCTGGGCGGAAGGTCTCGGCGATGTTGCTGTAGTCCTTGCTGCGCTGGTCGGTGTTGCGGATCAGCAGGCAGATCGGCGTGCCGGTCGTCTTGCCTTCGTACACGCCGGACAGAATTTCGACCACGTCATCTTCCTTGCGCTGGGTGACGTGGCGCGACGTGCCGGGCTTGCGGCGGTCCAGGTCGGGCTGGATGTCTTCTGCGCTGAGCGCCATGCCGGGCGGGCAGCCGTCGATGACGGCGCCGATGGCAGGGCCATGCGACTCGCCGAAGGTAGTGACGGAAAACAGCAGGCCCAGGGTATTGCCAGACATGATCGTGCTCGGAAGAGCGCCGCGGTTGCCGCGGCGCGAAACATCGGAAAACGGATATTGTAAGCCGATCGATCAGCCGCCGATGCCCAGCAGCTCGACCTCGAAGTTCAGCGTGGCGTTGGGCGGAATCGTGCCGGGCACGCCGCGCTCGCCGTAGGCCGTGGCCGCCGGGCACGTCAGCTTGGCCTTGCCGCCCACCTGCATCTTTTGCACGCCTTCGGTCCAGCACGGGATCACGCGTTTCAGGGGAAACGAGATCGGCTGCCCGCGCTTGTAGGAGCTGTCGAACTCCTTGCCGTCGGTCAGCGTGCCTCGGTAGTGCACCTTGACCGTATCGCTGGCCTTGGGCGACGGGCCGGTGCCCTTGGTCAGCGTCTGGACGACCACGCCGGAGGGCAGCGTTTCACTCGACGCGGGCGCGGCAGCCTGCGCTGCAACGGAAGCCAGGGCCAGCGACGAAGCACACATGAGCAGGGAAAGGCGTTTCATGAGCAGATAACGAAAGAGATTGAGGGAGCCGGCAGTGTAGCGAATTGCGCCCCGGCTATCGCCGCTCGCCGCGCAATGCCAGCACGGCTTGCTGCAGGCCTTCCGGCGATACCGCCTGCGCCGGCACCGGTGCGCCAATGCACAGTTCCAGCTTATTGAGGATGCCGCGACGGAATGGGCGCGTCATCGCCGCCCCGCCCTTGCGCGAGAAAAAGCTGCCCCACAGGCCGCGAAGCGCCATGGGCACCACCGGCACCGGCGTGCGTTCCACAATGCGGCGCACGCCTTCCTTGAATGGGTTGATTTCGCCCGTGGCGGTGATCTTGCCCTCGGGGAAAATGCAGACGACCTCGCCTTCGGCCAGCGCTGCCGCAATGCTGTCGTACGCCCGCTGGAGCATCTGCGGATCTTCGTGCTGGGGCGCAATCGGAATCGCCTTGACGGTGCGGAAGAACCACGACAGCACCGGCACCTTGAAGATGCGATGGTCCATCACGAAACGCACGGGCCGGCGGACGAAGGCGCCCACCACCACTGCATCGACGAAACTCACGTGGTTGCACACCAGTAGACACGGCCCTTCATCGGGAATCCGCTCGGCGCCCTCCACCTTCACGCGGTAGACGGTATGGATCAGCAGCCACATCACGAAGCGGATCAGGAACTCCGGCACCAGCGTGTAGATGTAGATCGCCACCACGGCATTCAGGATGCCCGTGACGAGGAACAGCTGCGGAATCGTGAATCCGGCGCGTGTGAGCACCATCGCCAGCACTGCCGAAGCAATCATGAACAGCGCATTGAGGATGTTGTTGGCGGCGATGATGCGGGCGCGGTGCGTCGGCTCGCAGCGGCTCTGGATCAGCGCATACAACGGCACGCTGTAGAAGCCGCCGAACATCGCCAGGAGGAACAGGTCGGCCAGCACGCGCCAGTGGCGGTGGTCCTGCAGGAAGCCGGAAATGCCCGTCAGCACATCGTGCGCAACGAGGGCCTCGGCATGCGAGGCGAAATACAGGTCCACCGCAAACACCGTCATGCCGATGGAGCCGAACGGCACCAGGCCAATCTCGACCGTCCGCCCGGAGAGCTTTTCGCACAGCACCGAGCCCAGGCCGATGCCGACCGAGAACACCGCCAGCAGCAGCGTCACGACGTTCTGGTCGCCACCGAGCACATTGCGCGCAAACGCAAAGAACGATGTCAGGAAAGTCGCCCCGACAAACCACAGCCACGAGATGCCGAGCAGGCTCAGAAACACCGCACGCTGGTTGCTCGCCAGCCTGAGGTTGCGCCAGGTTTCGGAGACCGGGTTCCAGTTGATGCGCAGATCCGGCTGCGAGGCCGGCGACATCGGCACGCCGCGCGCGGTGAGCCAACCCGCCACGGCAATCACCATGCAGGCGATGCCCGTGAGCAGGGGGCCGACCAGCTCGCCGTGGCGCGTGTAGTTGGCGAGTTCACCGCCGCCGATGGTGCCGATGAGGATGGCGACGAAGGTGCCCATCTCGACCAGCCCGTTGCCGCCAACCAGTTCGGCCGATTGCAGATGCTGCGGCAGATACGCGTACTTGACCGGCCCGAACAGCGTCGAATGCACGCCCATCAGGAACGTGCACAGGTACAGCAGTTCGACGTGGCGCAGCGCAAAGCCCGCACACCCGATCGCCATGATGGCGATTTCCAGCGTCTTCACCAGGCGGATCAGCCGCGCCTTGTCCATGCGGTCGGCAATCTGCCCGCTGGTAGCCGACAGCAGCACGAAAGGCGCAATGAAGATGGCTGAAATGAGGAACGCCGCGGAAGCCGGGTCGGCGTTGCCGAACAAGGCGGCGTGGTAGGTCACCAGCGAGGAAAACGCGACCTTGAAGACGTTGTCGTTCATGGCACCCAGGAACTGGGTCCAGAAGAACGGTGCAAAACGACGCTGCTGCAGCAGTGAAAACTGGCTCGATTGGCTCATCGACAGACGATTCGGAGTTCAACAAAAAACCCGCTCGCAACGGCGGGCGGGTTTCAGCGGTGTGCAGTAAAAAGACGGCAGGTCAGTCTTCGTTGGCCTTCTCTTCGGGCCAGTCGCGAATGTACGCCTTGAGCATCCTGTTCTCGAAGCTCTGGTCTTCGAGCACGGCCTTGGCCACATCGTAGAACGAGATCACGCCCATGAGCGTGCGGCTGTCGAGCACCGGCAGGTAGCGCACATGGTGCTCCAGCATGATGCGACGCACTTCGTTGACTTCGGTTTCGGGGGTGCAGGTGACGGGATGGTCGTCCATCACCTTGCGGATGGTGGTGCCGTCGCCGACGGTACCGTTGTTCCTGGCGAGCACCTTGATGATTTCGCGGAAGGTCAGCATGCCGACCAGCTCGCCGTATTCCATGACCACGAGCGAGCCGATGTCTTTCTCGGCCATCGTCTGCACGGCCACCTGGAGTTTGGTTTCCGGTGCCACGGTGTAGAGCGTGTTGCCCTTCACGTGAAGGATGTCGCTGACTTTCATAGTGCGTCTCCCAGGGTATCGGGGTGCCGGTCTGCCGGGGGGGCGACCGCGCGCGGGTTGTGGTTATGGTTGTGTTTCGATCCTAGCCCAAACCGAAGCGCTTCGACAAGCATGCGGCGCAGAAAAAACCTGTCAAAAACCGCGCCCGCTCGGCGTTTGCCCGAGATGCACCGCAACAGGGAGCAGTGCTAGCATGCCCCGTCCAAACCTGCTTCCGCTCCCTTTCGGGGTGCCTCAATCCATGTCCAAAGCCCGCTTCGACACGCTGGCCCTGCACGCTGGTGCCGCGCCCGACCCGGCCACCGGCGCGCGCGCCACGCCCATCCACCTCAGCACGTCGTTCGTGTTCCGCGATAGCGAACACGCGGCGTCATTGTTCAATATGGAACGCGCGGGCCACGTCTACTCGCGCATCTCCAACCCGACCGTGGCCGTGTTCGAGGAGCGCATGGCGGCGCTCGAGAACGGCGTGGGCGCCATCGCCACCGCCTCGGGCCAGGCGGCCCTGCACCTGGCCATCGTCACGCTGATGGGTGCGGGTTCGCATATCGTGGCCTCGTCCGCGCTGTACGGCGGCTCGCACAACCTGCTGCATTACACGCTGCGCCGCTTCGGCATCGAGACGACCTTCGTCAAGCCTGGCGACATCGACGGCTGGCGCGCCGCCATCCGGCCGAACACGCGGCTGCTGTTTGGCGAGACGCTCGGCAACCCGAGGCTCGATGTGCTCGACATCCCGACCATTGCCTCCATTGCGCATGACGCGGGTGTGCCGCTGCTCGTCGATTCGACGTTCACCACGCCGTGGCTGCTGCAGCCCTTCGCACACGGAGCCGACCTCGTCTACCACTCGGCGACCAAGTTCCTCGGCGGCCATGGCACGACCATCGGCGGCGTGCTGGTGGATGGCGGGACCTTCGACTACGTTGCGGCCGGCAAGCATCCCGAACTGACCGAGCGGTACGCGGGCTTTCACGACATGGTCTTCGCCGAGGAAAGCACCGTCGCGCCTTTCCTGCTGCGCGCCCGCCGCGAGGGCCTGCGGGATTTCGGTGCCTGCATGAACCCGATGGCGGCCTGGCAGCTGCTCCAGGGCATTGAAACGCTGCCGTTGCGCATGGCCCGGCACGTGGAGAACACACGCCGCGTGGCCGCCTTCCTGGCGAGCCATCCGATGGTGGCGTCGGTCGCCTACCCGGAGCTCGAATCGCACCCCGACCATGCGCTCGCCAAGCGCCTGCTGCCGCGCGGCAGCGGCGCCGTCTTCAGCTTCGATCTCAAGGGAGACCGGCGTGCGGGCCAGCAGTTCATCGAATCGCTGGGCCTGTTCTCGCACCTGGCCAACGTGGGCGATGCGCGGTCGCTGGTGATTCATCCGGCGTCGACCACGCATTTCCGCATGGACGCAAATGCGTTGGCCGGGGCCGGCATCAGCGAGGGCACGATCCGGCTGTCGATCGGCCTGGAAGATGCCGACGACCTGATCGACGACCTCAAGCGCGGTCTCAAGGCCGCCGAGCGCGCGATGTCCGCCGCGCCCGGCAAGGCCGCGTCCACCACGACCGGAGCCCGCTGATGGAATTCACCGTACAAGGCCAGCGTGCCTACGCCTACACCGGCGGCAAGCCGTTCAACGCCGAACTGCCCTGCGTGGTGTTCGTGCATGGTGCGCAGAACGATCATTCCGTCTGGGGACTGCAGACGCGCTGGTTTGCGCACCACGGCTTCAGCGTGCTGGCGGTGGACCTGCCAGGCCACGGGCGTAGCACCGGCGCCCCGCTGCAGACGGTGGAGGCCATGGCCGACTGGGTAATGGCCGTCGTGCAGGCAGCCGGCGTCACGCAGCCCGTGATCGTGGTCGGGCACAGCATGGGCTCGCTGATTGCGCTGGAGTGCGCTGCGCGATACGCCGATCGCGTGCGCCGTATTGCGCTGGTGGCCACGGCATGGCCGATGAAGGTGTCGGATGCGCTGCTGGACGCGGCGCGCAACAACACCGCGAGCGCCATCGACATGGTGAATGCATGGTCGCATTCCAGCCTGGCCAACAAGCCGTCTGCGCCGGGGCCGGGTTTCTGGATGCATGGCGGCAGCCAGCGGCTGATGGAGCGCGTCGCCCGCGGCTCCGAGGCACCGGTCTTCTACACGGATTTCGCCGCCTGCAACGCTTATGCGCGTGGCGCGGAAGCCATGGCCGCAGTGAAGTGCCCTTCCCTCGTGATCGTCGGCGAAAAAGACCAGATGACGCCCGCGAAGGCCGGCCGCCAGGTCGCCGCGGGCCTGCCTGGGAGCCGCGTGGTAGGGCTGCCCGGCGGGCACGCGATCATGGGAGAATGCCCTGACGGCACACTCGACGCGCTGATCGCCTTTGCGCGCGAACGAGACGCCGTCGCCGCGTAGCCCCGTCACCCACAGGAGACGCACCATGGCCACCACCGACACCCACGGCTTCAGCAGCTTCGCCGAGTTCTACCCCTACTACCTCAGCGAACACCAGGACCGCACCTGCCGGCGCCTGCATTTCGCGGGGTCGACCGTGGCGCTGGTGTGCTTGGTGTTGCTGGTGTTGACCGGCAGCCTGTGGTGGCTGCTCGGCGCCGTCATCAGCGGCTACGGGTTCGCGTGGGTGGGCCACTTCGGCTTCGAGAAGAACCGCCCCGCCACCTTCCGGCACCCGCTCTACAGCCTCGTGGGCGACTGGGTGATGTACCGCGACATGTGGACGGGAAAAATCCCGTTCTGAACCGTCGGTTCAGGCGCTGAGCGCCGCAGCCGCAGGCTGGTCTGCCTCGACCGCTTGCGCCGCAGCCGCGACGCCATGTTCGCCAGCGGTGAAGACGCTCTGCAGGGTGGCATCGAGCGCCGGATTCCGCAGTTGAGCGACCAGCCACCCGGTGTCTCCGAGGTGGCGTGCCAGGGCCGTTCGAGGCAAGCGCGGCAGATTCAGCACCAGCTTTTCATACAGCGGCCGCAGCGTGGTCGTGTGCGCGTCGCACAGCAGGGCCCAGTGGGCATCGCCGCGATCCTGCTGCAGCTTGCCGATCAGGTGCAGCGCCTTGAGCTGGGTCAGCAGATCGGTCAGGTAGTCGGACTCGAGTTGCAGGCGACGGCCGATATCCCGCTCCGCCAGCGTGCGGGGGGCCTGCTCGCGGGCTCGATACAACAGCAGCAGGACGCCCAGCGCGTCGAAGAACTGACTGCCCGGAAACGTGCGCCGCTGCCAATAGCCCCGGCGGATGATCGGCAGCGTCGAGGCGATCGTGGCACCGAGCAGCGTGACGAGCCAGCTGACGTAGATCCAGGTCAGGAAGATCGGTAACGCCGCAAAGGCGCCATACACAGCTGTATACGTGGGGATGTGCGCAACGTAGGCCCCGAAGCCCCGCTTTGCAAACTCGAACGCGACGGCTGCAACTAGGCCTGCCGTCAAGGCATCGCGCCGCTCCACGTAGGTGTTCGGCACAAATACGTAGAGCATCGCAAACGCAATCGCCGACAGCAGAATCGGGATGACGCCGACGATCACGCCCAGCCCGAACGGCAGCTTGTTCACGTAACCCGCCGAAATCGATACCAGGTACGAACTGACCGACAGGCTCGCGCCGATCAGCACGGGCGCGAAGGTCATCAGTGCCCAGAACACCAGCACGCGCTGCGCCAGCGGCCGCCGTTGGCGCACGCGCCAGATGGCGTTGAGCGCGTTCTCCACCGTCAGCATCGTCAGGACCGACGTCACCACCAGACCGATCAGGCCCGCCGCCGTCAGCCCCTTGGCATTGGACGAGAACTGGTTCAGGTACATCAGGATCGGACGGCTGATGTTGCCCGGCACCAGGTTGCTGAACATATAGCCCTCGATGTCCGCGCGAAAGCTCTTGAACATCGGGAACGCCGTGAACAGCGCAAACGCCACCGTCAGAATCGGTACGAGCGACAGCACCGTCGTAAACGTCAGGCTGCCCGCCACCTGCGGCAGGCGGTCCTCGCCCGCGCGGCGCAGCGCATAACGCGCCAGCGCACGCAGCTTGGCGGCATTCCATTGACGAAGCGCTCGGGTGTCAAAAAGCATGAAAAATGAGGCGGGAGGCGGGAATAAGGGGCGCAACTATAATACCGCGACGCTCTCAACGCTTCGTCATGAAAGATATCCTGGTCCTGTATTACAGCCGTCACGGCAGCACGCGCGCATTGGCCGAAGCCATCGCGCAAGGCATTGAAAGCGTCGACGGCGCGCAGGCACGGGTACGTACCGTGCCGGCGGTCTCCGCCGTCTGCGAGGCCACGCACCCCGACGTGCCTGACGACGGCCCACCGTATGTGGACGTCCGCGACCTGGAGGAATGCGTTGGACTGGCACTGGGCTCGCCGACACGCTTCGGGAACATGGCCGCACCGCTGAAGTATTTCCTGGACGGCACCACACCGCAGTGGCTGGCGGGTGCACTGGCCGGCAAGCCGGCGTGCGTGTTCACCTCCACGGGCAGCATGCACGGCGGCCAGGAAACCACCCTGCTCTCGATGATGCTGCCGTTGCTGCACCATGGCATGGTGTTGCTCGGCTTGCCGTATCAGCACAGCGAACTGCTTTCCACCGAGGCCGGGGGAACGCCGTACGGCCCGTCTCACGTCGCGCATCGCGGCGACACCGCGCCGCTCACCGCGCACGAACGCACGCTGGCCACGGCCATGGGCCGCCGGCTTGCACAGACCGCCCTGAAGCTCGCCGCATGAGCACCGCCCACCCTGTCGCCGTCGAGTCTCCAGCCCTGGCACGGCTCAGCGCGGGCAGCCTCATCGCGCTGATCCTGCTGTGCGCTGCGTGGGAGTTGTGGCTCGCCCCCTTGCGGCCCGGCGGCTCGTGGCTCGCGCTCAAGGCGCTGCTGCTGGCGTGGCCGCTGGCCGGCGTGCTGCGCAGGAACCACTACACGATGCAGTGGGCGTCGATGTTCATCCTGCTGTTCTTTACGGAAGGCATCGTGCGCGCCACTTCCGACGTGGGGCTGTCGCGCGCCCTGGCCTGGGGCGAGGTGACGCTCAGCGTGGTCTTCTTCTGCGCGACGATCTTCTACCTGCGCCCCTTCAAGCGCGCCGCCAAGGCCCGCGCGCGCCAACAAACCTGATCGGCCATGACCCACGATGCGTTCCTGCAAGCCTGCGTTGATGCGATTGGCACCGCGCACGTCCTGACCGCGCCGCAAGACCAGGCGCCCTACCTGACGGACTGGCGCAAGCGTTTCACCGGCCGCGCGCGTGCGGTGCTGCGTCCTGCCAGCCCGGACGAAGTCGCGGCGCTCGTGCGACTGTGCGGCGAACACGGCGTGCCGATCGTTCCGCAAGGCGGCAACACAGGCCTGTGCGGCGGCGCCACGCCCGACATGGCCGGCAACGCCGTGGTGATCTCGTTACAGCGTCTGCAGCGTGTGCGTGCGGTCGACCCGGTCAACAACACCATCACCGTGGATGCCGGCTGCATCCTGGCCAACGTGCAGCAGGCCGCGGCCCATGCCGGGCGCCTGTTCCCGCTCAGCCTGGCTGCGGAAGGCAGCTGCACCATCGGCGGCAACCTGGCGACGAACGCCGGCGGCACCGCCGTCCTGCGCTACGGCAACGCCCGCGAGCTCTGCCTCGGCATCGAAGCCGTGCTGCCCAACGGCGAACTGTGGAATGGCCTGCGAGGCCTGCGCAAGGACAACACCGGCTACGACCTGCGCGACTTGCTGATCGGCGCGGAAGGCACGCTCGGCATCATCACCGGAGCGATGCTGAAGCTGTTTCCGCAACCGCGCGCCAAGGTGACGGCGCTGGCGGCGCTGCAATCGCCGCGTCAGGCGCTGGAGTTCCTGTCGCTGGCACAAGGCCATGCGGGCACGCTGCTGACGGGCTTCGAGCTGATGTCGGCGTTCTGCCTGGATCTGGTGCACAAGCACTACCCGCAGCTGCGCGTGCCGTTCCCGCAGCGGTATCCGCAATACGTGCTGCTGGAGCTGTCCGACCTCGAGAGCGAAGAGCACGCCCGCGCGCTATTCGAATCGCTCATGGAAGAAGCGCTCGCGCGCGGTGTGATCGACGACGCGGCGGTGGCCGAATCGGTCGCCCAGTCGCGCGACTTCTGGAACCTGCGCGAGCACATCCCGCTGGCCCAGGCCGAGGAAGGCAAGAACATCAAGCACGACATTGCCGTGCCGATCTCGCGCATTGCAGACTTCATCGACGTGACGGACCGTGCGTTGGCGCAGGCCTATCCGAACATCCGCATGGTGACGTTCGGACACCTCGGCGACGGCAACCTCCATTACAACGTGTCGCCGCCGGAAGGCCATGCGCACGACGCCTTCCTGGCTAACCAGGGCGGCATCAACCGCATCGTGCACGACAGCGTGCACGCGCACGGCGGCTCCATCTCTGCCGAACACGGCATCGGCCAGCTCAAGCGCGAGGACAACGCGCGCTACAAGAGCGCCGTCGAACTGGCCGCCATGCGCGCCATCAAGCAGGCGCTGGACCCGCGCGGCCTGATGAACCCCGGAAAGGTGCTGTAACGCGGCGCCCTCAGTTGAAGTGCCGCCAGACGGCGTTCACGACCGCCAGGGCGATCGTGGCGGCCAGCATCCACAGCAGCAGGCGCGGGACGCCGGTGGGCGGCAGGCGATGATCGGCGCCGCCGGAACGGCCGCCAATGCGGCCGCCCTGGGCCCTGCGGATATACGTGCTACGAGGCGCCCCCGCCGGGCGCCGTGCATGACGCGTGCTCATGTTGTTTCCTCCCTGCCCCAAGACCGTGGCTTCGCCGGCCCTGTTGCCGGCAAAACACAACAGCCCCATGGATCACTCCATGGCAGCCAAACAAGACTCCCCCTTGGTTTCCCGTCTGGTCATCGAAACCGCAAAGCATCCGCCACGCTCGTCGGCGTGCGTCGGCATGTCGTTCCGCGTCGTCGCACGGATTTCGAGTAGACGCGCAATGCTGGAGCACGACGCGATGGCACGAAATGTATCAAGAATCCCCCCCAAAAGGGGGGTACGCATTCCACCTATGACCGTTTGGATGATGCGTGGGAACGACATTTGCGGACCGGATTGGGGCAACCCTGCCATTCGCCTTGTTATGGAGCCGTCCATGCATCCCTCCCTGCCTCACCCGACCCGCCGCGCCCACATCACGCCACCGCAGCCGTCTGAGCAGCCGCCGCATCCGCCGCCGGAAATGCCGCCGCCCGACGAGCCCGCGCACGACCCTGTCCACGACCCCGAACCGAAGACCCCTCCGATCGAGCTGCCGCCGGGCGAAGTCCCTCCGGAAATTCCGCCCCAGCACTGACGCGCGGCGCCAACCCCATCTGTTAGAATCGCGGCCTCCCAGGCAAACCCAGACCGGAGGCCGCGCTGGCACGTCTGGGCAGCCCATGCAGATCTGCCCATAGCTCAGCTGGATAGAGCATCGGCCTTCTAAGCCGACGGTCGGGGGTTCGAATCCCTCTGGGCAGGCCAAGAAAATCAATGAGTTACACAGAAACTCGAGGCAACTCGATTTCGGGACTTTCGCCGTGTAACTGTGTTGTAAGCAAATTCACGAGAGTTCTGGGGACACCCCACCCGAGCCAGCAGAGCGGTGCTGCGCCTGGGCAATCCTGCACGGGCGCACCGGACATCGCGTCCAAGAACATTGTCGTGCCCCTCATTGTCCGAGCGGACCAGCTTTCGCTTGTTGATTGACCGGTACGAACGTCGACGGCGCTGGTTCACCTTCATGTACGGGTTGCAGCGGGGGAGCTGCAGTGACGAACGCGAGCAGGGCAATTTGGGCTTTTGTTAACTTTTAGACCGAACTCCAGCCGCTACGATGGCCGTGGCACCGGCTCCCGTTTCGCGAACATGCGCTCCGCATCTTCCACAAGGCCTTGCAAACGCGTCAGGATGGCGTCCCGGTCGCCCCCATTCAGCAACAGGGTCTCCAGCGCGTGTGAAGCCTCGGTCAACGACACTTCACCCACCACCGCAAAGCCGCCCTTGATGAAATGCAGAGACTTCGCGGCTCGGCCATAGTCCGAGGCCTCGATGGCCGCCCGCGCCTCGCTCACAGACGTTCGGAACGACGAGGTCAGCGCCGACCAGATTTCCTGCGATAGCGGCCTGATGCCTCTGCTCCCACCTTCGACTGGGGCTTGGGCCACTGCATGCTGCATGACAGCTGCCTTGCTTACCGCAATGCCGCTCAATGCTTGCGCAAGCGCCTCGATCGACAACGGCTTGACGAGCATGTCGTTCATGCCGGCCGCCTCGCATGCCAAACGCTCTTCGGCGCTCGCATGCGCGGTCACTGCCAGCACAGGCACGGTCGTCCCCTGATTCCGTAGCGTCCGGCACAGGGCAAACCCGTCCATCCCCGGCATGCTCAGATCGGTCAACACGACGTCGTACTGCGCGGCATTGAATCGCTCCAGTGCTTCGCCGCCGCTTGCTGCGAGTGTGACGTCATGCCCGAGCGTCTTCAGTTGGTCACGCAGCAGCAGACGGTTCACCGGATTGTCTTCTGCGACCAGCACACGCAGTGCTGCGTGAGGTTGGGTGTCGGCCTCCCCAGGCTGTTCTTCGAATGCCTGCATCTTTGGTGCAGACGTGCGCAACGCCTGTAGCAGGTTGCGCAGGCTATAGCTCGACACCACGGTTCGACCGCGCTCGGTCACAGGCTCACGCGGACCATCATCAAGCACATCTACAACGCGCTGGGCACGGCGGACCAACGCATCCTCATCGGCAAGAAGCCAACGCGCGTCGCTGTGATGAATCAGCAGCACGTCGCACTCGCCCGCAAGGTCGGTGGGGCGCGCGCTCACGCGCACGTTGGCACCTGAAGCCTGTAGATGCGGGACAAGCGCCTGCTTCCAGGTCTCGTCCTCACATAGAAACGATACGGACAGGCCTCTGAGCGGCTGCGTCGGGCTTTCGGATGCGGTAGGCGCATCCAGCACCAGCTCTACCGTGAATGTGGAGCCGCTCCCTGGCGCACTCTCTACCCTCACAGCCCCGCTCATCAGTTCTGCAAGCCGCCGGCATAAGGCCAGCCCCAGCCCGGTGCCGCCAAACTGGCGCGTAATGGACGTATCCGCCTGCACGAACGGCTGAAACAGTGCTTCCTGCTTGTCAGCCGAAATACCGATGCCGGTGTCCGTCACGCTGAAGGCGAGTCGAGCCTGCCCGCCTTGTTTGCGCGGCAACTGCACGCCAACCCTGACGGACCCAGCCTGCGTGAACTTGATGGCATTGCTCAGCAAGTTGTTGAGGATCTGTCGCAAGCGCGTTGGGTCGCCCACATAACGTTGTGCGACGGTAGGGTCGATCTGGTAATAGAGCGCAAGCCCCTTCGCTTCGGCAACCGGAAGAAAGACCGCGATCACGGATTCCACAACGTCCACCACGTCAAAAGCGATGGACTCCAGCTGCATCTGGCCAGCTTCGATTTTCGAGAAATCGAGAATATCGTCGATCAACGCAACCAGCGTATGGGACGACGCGGCCACCACATTCAGGCGGTCTCGCTCCACCCCCTGCAAGGCATGCGAGCGTTGAATGAGTTCGAGGTTGCCCAGAATCGCGTTCAGCGGCGTACGGATCTCGTGGCTCATCATCGCCAGGAACGAAGACTTTGCGCGGTTCGCAGCGTCTGCCGCCGCGCGGGCTTCTTCCAACGCACGCTGCGTCTGCTTGCGCGAGGTGATGTCGACAAAGCTGCAAAGCAACGCATCCTCGCCCTGATATTTGGTGGGCAGAAGATCGACGTGCAGTTCAGCCGGCCGGCCATCCGGTCCATCGACTTCGATGTCCTGACTGACGACGGCGGCGGCTTTGGCCTGCCCCGCGCCGTAGGCGTCAAGGAGCCGCCTGTGCAAAGGCTGCCCACCTGCCCGATACTGGCCGGCGACATCGTTCTGCAGCAGCGGGGCGCCGGAGTCGAGCGCCACCAGACTGAGTCCGACAGGCGCAGCACCAATGATGGTGCGGCTCAGGTTTTCGCTTTCGAACACCCGCAAGGACCGCCGGTACGCTGGCTGAAACACGCGGTAGTGAAACAGCAGGACAAAACTCCAGAGCACGGCCAGCACGATGAACAACGCCGCCGCATAGGCAAGCAGCGGCTCACGCAGCGCGTTCAGAATCGTTCGCCACGAATAGGTGTACACCAACACCCAGCCGGTTTCGGAGAGCGGCTCACTGATGGTGAAAATGCCGTCGTGATAACTGCTGTCCGGACGAACCAGCCCGCGCTCCCACATGCGGTCTTTCACAACCTTCGTCGTGAGGGCACGAGCGGCTTCCGTCGACGTGGCTTTGCTGCCGATGCCCTCCAGCAGCACGTCTCCCCCCTTGGACAGCAGCAGCATGTTGCCGTCATAAGGCGCCTGGGCAAGGCGGTCCGCCAGGACCTTCACCGGCAGGTCACTGACGAAGACGATGAAAGGTTTGCCCCCTTCAAACGCAGGCTGCACAAGCTTGAAAACGCTGTCTCCGGTAAACGGGTCGACGTGCGGCGCCACCCAGGTCACCTTGCGTGTTTCCAGCAGGCGGCGATCGACTTCAGGGTCGTTCAGATCGCCAACGTCCTTTGCAAGCAGGTGAATGAGTTCGGCAAGGGAATGCGCCTTGACGTCGCGCATCGGGTCGCCCGAGCGCGGCGGCGGCATGATCGTGATGAAGCGTTCGTCTGGAGAGTAGTAGTAGCCGGTCAACGGCCTGCCGCGCTGCCGAGCACTGGCGCTGGCGGTAAACGCCTGTTCCTCGCTGAACGCCAGGTAGTTGCTGTAGCTCTCTGGGCGCTTCTGCTCGATATCGCCCATCGATAGCTGCGCTTCCAGCTCAGGACTCGCCCTGAGGTAGGCACGGCCACCTTGCATCCTGAAGTCGCGTAGCAGTGCCTCTCGCGCCGGGCGGTGCTCGCTCCAGAGAAACTCGGCGTTGATCACACCGCGCTGCAGCGCTGCCTGCTTCGTCTCAACGTCGATCAGCAGCAGCGCTTTGTGCGTGAGAAAAATCTCTCGCCCGGCGGCAATGTAGTTTGAAACCTTCGCATAGGTCGCGAGCCCGGCGACTCCCACCATCACAAGTGACAGGACAACCGCGCCGCCGAACAACATGCCGCGCTGCATGAGGCCCAGTGCACCAAGCTCTTTGAAACGGGGTACCCGGCGATACCAAGGTTGCGTTTCAGTGGTCATGATCTGTAGGTGGTAGGGATGCCGAACCACTACTTTATTGAAATCGTGCGCGCTGTGCGCATCCAAGCCCGAAAGTTCGTACTTGTCCTACGTGCCGAAGCGATTTCGACTATGTCCTATTAGCGGAGCGCAACAAGGCGCGGAGAATGAACGTTCCCGCAACGTTGGACCGCTCATCATGGATGCCAAACTGGCTGCGCCGACACAGTCTCTCGCACCCATCTCATCGCAATCCGCACAAGCACTGCTGGCGTTTGCGCAGTTGCCCTGCGAACAGCGACGGCGTTTTATACTGCATCTCAACGCCTTCCTGTATGCCTCTCCGCATGGAAGGCGCGCGCTCATCGCGCAATGGGATGCAAAGGCCGTAGAGCCGACTTAGGTGCCATATCCCAACGCAAAACCAACGCACCACCGGGGATTTCCATGAACGAGCGTATTCGGCTGCTGCTTGCTGACGATCATCCTGCGATCATTCTCGGGGTGAAAGTCGCCGTCGAAAACGCGCATGGCATCGAGATTGTCGGCACCTCGCGGAGCTCTACCGAGATGGTCGCCTTTCTCGATACGCACGCGTGCGATGTGCTCGTAACGGATTACTCCATGCCGGGCGGGGCATACGGCGACGGCATCCCGCTGCTCTCGTTCGTCATGCGCCGGTATCCGGCCATGAAAGTGATCGTGCTGACCATGATGGACAACCCCGCCATTCTGTCGGCCATTGCCGCGGCCGGCGTGCATGGCGTTCTGAGCAAGTCGGACGATCTCTCGCACATCATTCCTGCCGTCCATGCGGCGATGCAGGGCCAGCCGTATTTCTCGCCCACCACACGTGCAGCCCTGGACGCTGCGAAACGCGTACAAGGCGACGGCGACCAAGCGCTCACCCGCAGGGAAAGCGAAGTCCTTCGCTTGTACGTCTCCGGTCTGTCCGTGAACGAGATCGCACAGCGCCTGCACCGGAGCAAACAGACCGTCAGCACGCAGAAGTCGACGGCCATGCGCAAGCTCGGCATCGAGCGCGATGTCGACCTGTTCCGGTACGCAATCGAGACCGGCCTGGTATCGGCAGCGACGCCGCAATCCCCTGAAGAGCAGGCCTGAGCGGCCCCCTCATCCCTCAGAGCCGCGGCAACTCGTACAAGTACGAAAAGCCTCGTCCCCGTTCAGGATGCGGGGCGTTTTAGTACTCGTCAGATAGTGTGCACTGCGTCAAAAAAATACAGTGAACCCGTCGGAACAACACACCTACGGAGTCACCATGAACAAGACGCATCGCACCATCTTCAACATCGCCACCGGCACGTGGGTGGCAGCATCCGAAACCGCAAAGAGCCGCACGAAGGCCGGCGGCCAACGCGCACTGGTCCGTCACGCAATCGCTCTCGCAGCCGTCACGCTGGCGCTGGGCGCGACGCAGGCATTCGCCTACGTTGCTGGCAACGGCGCGCAGCAAGGCAATGCCAACAACACGGTCATTGGCGATAACGCCGACGGCAGCGCCGCCGGTTGTAACAGCAGCTATCTGCCGGGCTCCGCATGCAGCACGATCATCGGCAACAGCGCATCCTCGACCGCTGGCGCGACAACGGCGATCGGTGACCATGCCAGTACGACTGGCGCAAACAGTGTCGCCATCGGTGCATATGCGACGGCAAGTAGCTGGTCGCAAGCCATCGGTGCCGGCGCCAAAGCAACCGGCGGCTGGGCAACTGCCATTGGCCAGAGCGCAGTAGCAAGCGCCACCAATGCGCTCTCGCTTGGCACCAACTCGTCTGCAACCGGCGACGCCAGCGTAGCGGTGGGCAGCGGCGCTAAGGCAACCGGTACCAATTCCTTCGCACTTGGTTACAGCGCCAACGCACAAGGCGTTGATTCGATGGCATTCGGCCGCAGCGTCACCGTTGCCGGTGACAAATCGGTTGCCCTGGGCTCGGCAGCCAAGACCACTGGTGACAACGCCATGGCGCTGGGTGCCAACACGTCGGCCGTTGCGGGCAGCGTGGCACTGGGCCAGGCGAGCATCGCCGATCGTGCCAACACGGTGTCCGTCGGCTCCAGCACGGCTCAGCGCCAGATCACCAACGTTGCCGCAGGTACGGCTGACACCGATGCCGTGAACGTGGCGCAGTTGAACGCCGTCAACGCAACGGTGACGCAGCACACGACGGCAATCCAAAACCTGACGGACCGCAGCCGCTTCATCTCCGCCTTCGAGAACACGGGCGCAGCCGCCGCCACGCCGGCAGGGCCGAACTCGCTCGCAGTGGGGCAAGCTGCTTACGCCAGCGGCAACTCAGCCAACGCGTTCGGCTCGAACGCCCGCGCGGCTGCCAACGGCGCCACTGCGGTCGGCAGCGGTTCAACGGCCGGCGGCAACAATGCGACCGCGATCGGCTACGCGTCCAACGCATCAGGTGGCAACTCGTTCGCCATGGGCACGAACTCCAGCGCAGCCGCGCAGGGTGCGGTTGCCATTGGCGGAGCCGCTAATGTCAATGCCAGCGCCGCAAACTCGAGCGCCATTGGCTACCGTGCCACTGTCGCCGCCAACGTAACCGACGCAGTTGCGCTGGGCTCGAACAGCACGAACACGCGCAGCAACACCATCTCGGTGGGCTCCGACACTAATCAGCGTCAGATCACGAATCTCGCTGCTGGCACGGCCGACACCGATGCAGTCAACGTCCGCCAACTGAACGACACTGCCACGCAGCTTGGCAACCAGATTACGAACGTCAGCAACAACGTGACGCAGCTGGGCGACCAGATCTCTTCCGGGCAGATCGGCCTGGTGCAACAAGCCACAGCCGGCGCAGACCTGACGGTGGGTGCCGCCACCGACGGCGTGCGCGTCAACTTTGCCGACAAGAACGGCAATACCCGCACGCTGGCCAACATCAGCAGCGGCGTGGCCGATACCGACGCGGTGAACGTGCAGCAACTGCGAACGGAAATCGCCAAGTCGAGCGCGACGGATACGGCCTATTTCCAGGCAGACGGCTGGAGCAACAAGGGCGACAAAGCCCAGGTCGCCGCCGGGTCCTACGGCGTGGCGATCGGCTCGAACGCGAGCGCCACCGGCGAAAACTCGGTAGCCCTGGGGGCCAACTCGGTGGCCGACCGCGACAACGTGGTCTCCGTCGGCTGGGGCATGGGCGGCAATGGCACCCGCCAGATCGTCAACGTGGCCAACGGTAACCAAGCGACCGACGCGGTCAACGTTCAACAGCTCACGCCCGTCATCGCGAGCCTGGGTGGCGGTGCAAAGATTGACGCCAACACCGGTGTGGTGTCGGGCCCGACCTACAACGTGCAGGGCGAAACGCAGCACGATGTCGGCACGGCACTCGACGCCATCGACGGCGGCCTGAAGACGGCACAGAGCAACATCGTGAACCTGGACGGTCGCGTCACCAACAACGAAACCAACATCCTCAACCTGCAGCAGCAGCTTGGGCAGGGTTCGATCGGCCTGGTGCAGCAGGATGCGGCCACGCGCAACATCACCGTGGCTGGCGGCACCGACGGCACCGTGGTCGACTTCACGGGCACCGCAGGCGCACGCCGTCTGACCGGCGTGGCCGAAGGCAGCGCGGATACCGATGCAGTGAACGTGAGCCAGCTCAAGAAGACGGGCCTGATCGACAACAACGGCAATACGCTTGCAGCGGTGACCTACGACCTGCATGCCGACGGTACGGCCAACTACAACAGCGTGACGCTCGGCGGCACGCAGGCAAGCGGCCCCGTGCAGTTGCACAACGTGGCCGACGGTGCGGCCGACACCGACGCCGTGAACCTGCGACAGCTCAAGCAAGCCGGCCTGATCGACCAGAACGGCACCGCGTTGGACGCCGTCACGTACGACGCCGGCTCCAACCGCACCTCTGTGACGTTCGGCTCTGCCGGTACGCCAGTGCTGCTGTCCAATGTGCGCGCCGGCATGGCCGACACGGACGCTGCGAACGTGGGGCAACTGCGCGGCCTGGCAGGTTCGCTGGGCGGCGGTGCGGGCTTCGCACCGGACGGCTCGTTCGTCGCACCGACCTACACGCTCAACAACACGACGTACAACACCGTCGGCGATGCACTGAATGGGCTGGCGGTATCGATCGGCCAGACCGGCGATCGTGTGACGACCATCGAGAAGGTGATTTCCACCGGCGCATCCAACGCGCACGTGGCGACGACGGGCGACCAAGCCAACACGGCAAGCGCCACCGGCAACACCGCGGTCGCCATCGGCGCGGGTGCGTCTGCCAAGCACGACAACAGCGTGGCACTTGGCGCGGGTTCGACCACCGACCGCGACAACACGGTGTCGGTCGGCTCGGTCGGCAGCGAGCGTGTCGTGGCGAATGTGGCAGATGCCGTCATGAGCACCGATGCCGTGAACAAGCGCAGCATGGACGCGGCCGTGTCGGGCGCCAACAGCTACACCGACCAGAAGGTCGGCATGGTGCAGCAGGCGCTGGGCGATGTGTCGCGCAAGGCTTACTCCGGCATTGCAGGCGCCACGGCGCTCACGATGATTCCGGACGTGGATGCTGGCAAGACGATTGCCGTGGGCGTGGGGGTGGCGACGTACGAGGGCTATACCGCATCGGCCATCGGCGTGAGCACCCGCCTGAGCGATCGCATCAAGGCCAAGTTCGGCGCCAGCATCAGCGGCTCGGGCAGCACCTACGGCGCTGGCGTCTCGTACCAGTGGTAAGCCAGGCTGCCGCGCTGCTCAGGCCAGCCTGAACAGCGATCGGTCTGCGCCACGAGGCGGCGGTGTTCTACCGCCGCCTTTTTTCCGCATTCCGCCGCAACATCCCCATTCCAATGAACGCACGAATCCGAGTTGTGCTCGCGGACGACCATCCTGTCGTTGTCGCGGGCGTCACCGCCATCATTGAAGAATCCGGCGACATGGAGATCGTCGGCACAGCGTGCAACTCCAGCGAAATGGTTGCGCTGCTGGATCGCTATCCGTGCGACGTCCTCCTGACCGACTACGCCATGCCGGGCGGCGACTACGGCGACGGCATTCCGTTGATGGGCTTTCTGCTGGGCCGCTATCCGCTGCTCCGCATCGTTGTGCTGACCATGCTCGACAACGGCGCCATCCTCCCGAGACTCGCGGCAACAGGCATCCACGGCCTCGTCAGCAAGGCCGACGAGCTGTCGCATATCCCGCTGGCCATACGCAGCGTCGAGCGCGGGCGGACCTACCTGTCACCGCTCATGCAGGCAACGCTTGATGGATCACGCGGTGTCGGCGGAAAGGCACGCCCAGCCCTCACTGTGCGTGAAGAACAGGTCATCCGTCTGTTCGTGTCGGGCCTATCCGTCGGCCAGATTGCGCAACGCCTGGAACGCGGCAAGCAGACCATCAGCGCACAGAAGGTCTCTGCCATGCGCAAGCTGGGTATCGACCGTGAGGCGGACCTTTATCGCTACGCCCTCGAACTCGGTTGGGAGACGACTGCGGAGTACCGCGTTGCCAATCGTCCAGTCATGCCAACAGACCACTGACCTGCCGGGTTGCTACGACGAGACATCGCGACGCATTTCGTACTGGACTGATGTTCCTGCCCGACTGCATTTCCAATAATCAACCTGCGTGCACATCCCGTGCAGGCCCTGACAAACATCAACAAGTCTCCACTCCTATGAAACAAGCATTTGCAGCCGCCGTTATCGCAGCACTCTCCGCCTCCGCATTTGCTGCTGGCAACGGCAACCCGGGCACCATCACCTTCAACGGCGAAATCGTCGCCGGCGCCTGCGGCATCAGCGGTGACACGCTCGACCAAACCGTCTCGCTGGGTCAAGTGCCGGCCAACCTGTTCAGCAAGCTCGGCGACCGCTCGCAGGCGACGCCCTTCAACATCCAGTTGACGGACTGCGACACCAGCACGGCCAAGAACGCGTACTTCACGTTCACGGGCACGGCCGACACCGTCACCCCGGGCCTGTTCGCAACCACGGGCAGCGCTGCCAACGTCGGCGTACGCCTGCAGACCGCCTCGGGTGAATACCTGGACAACGGCGCCGAGCAAAAGGCACCGGTCGTTCTGTCCAACGGCAACAACACGGTGCAGTTCGCGGCGATGTACGAGTCGACCGCAGCCACCGTCACCCCCGGCCTGGCCAACTCGGTCGCCAACTTCACGGTGCGCTACCAGTAAAGCGATCTTTTCAGCCTGAGCGGCAGAGGGGGCGCAAGCCCCCTTTTTCTTGCCCACTCCTTGCTCGCCGGAGAAACCGCCGGCCCATTCAGACGTGAACTTCAAGCAACGGATCCTCTGCGCCAGCATTGCGGCCATCTGGTTGGCTGCAGACGCCGGCGCCACTGAATTCAATACCTCGTTCCTCAGCATCGACGGCGCGAGCGATGTGGATCTGACGCAATTCGCGCGCGCCGATTACACGCCGCCCGGCGCCTATCTGCTCGACGTTGTCTTCAATGGGCAGTTGCTTTCCCGAGAGCAGATTGAATTCGTGGCGGCACCGGGCGACAACACGCGGGCATGCCTGCCATCAGCCCTGGTCGCCCAGTTCGATCTGAAGCCCGGGGTATCAAAGTCGCTGAACATCACCCAGGATGGCAAGTGCGTTGACCTCACCAGCATCGACGGCGCCGTCGTCCGGCATGACAAGGCATCGGGCCGCTTGCTGATTTCAGTCCCGCAGGCCGCACTCGAATATGCGGATGCGAATTACGTCCCGCCGCAACGCTGGAGCGATGGCATCCCCGGAGCGATGCTCGACTACCGGCTCATCGGCACCACCCAGCAGAGTCAGTCCGGACACACGACCACGCTACAAGGCTACGGCACGGTTGGCGCAAACGCCGGGGCATGGCGCGTTCGAGGCGACTACCAGGCTCAGCTGGCTTCCGGCGCGGCGTCCGATTTTGGTGGATCGTCCAGTACATTCCAGTTCAACCGGCTGTATGCATATCGGGCGCTCCCGACGATCCGCTCGACGGTATCGCTCGGGCAGACCTACCTGAACTCCGACATCTTCGACACCTTTGCACTGACCGGCGCAGCCGTGCAGAGCGACGACCGCATGCTGCCGCCGGGCATGCGGGGCTACGCAGCACCCATTACCGGCGTTGCGCGCACCTATGCCACGGTGACGGTCTCGCAGCAGGGCCGCGTGCTGTATGCGACGCGGGTACCGCCCGGCGCGTTTTCGCTGCAGGATTTTTCGGCAAATGTGCAAGGCACGCTGGATGTGACCGTGCAGGAAGAAGATGGCACGGAGCAGCGCTTTACCGTCACCACCGCCGCAGTGCCCTTCCTCGCGCGCGAGGGTGAGCTGCGCTACAAGGCCGCAACGGGCACGCCGCGGCTCTTTGGCGGCAACGGCATCACGCCGGTCTTCGGATTTGCTGAAGTGGCGTACGGGCTGCCGCATGAAGTGACGCTGTACGGCGGCGGCATCGGCGCGTCCGGATACGGCTCCATTGCTTTGGGCGCCGGCAAGAATCTCGGCAAACTGGGCGCCGTCTCTGCCGACGTAACCTACGCGCGCGCGCACCTGTGGTGGAGCGGCGAGACGCAGACCGGACGCTCCTATCGATTCAACTACGCCAAGCACTTCGACACCCTGGATTCGGATCTGCGCTTCTTCGGCTATCGATTCTCGGACCGTACCTACACGAGCTTTCCCCAGTTCTTCGGAGATCCGACGGTGGCCGGGTTGGCCGGCAGCCGTCAACGCGTTTCGGTTTCATTGGCCAAGCGCCTCGGCATGCTTTCGACCTTCCTGACATACGACCGGACCAGCTATTGGGATCGGACGCCGGACGACCGCATCGGATTGACGCTTGCCAGAACGGTCTCACTCGGCAGTCTGCACAACGTATCGCTGAATTTTTCTGCGTACCACACACGCGGTTTTGCGGGCGGAAGCAACCAGGTGTTCCTCGCGATGACGATCCCGCTTGGGAACCGGCAGGTGGCGTCGTCCAGCGTCACGACGTCCGGCGCCGGCGGCCTGAACTTCAGTACGGGCTACTCGGGCAGCGACGACCAGGGGCTGAGCTATGCCGCATACACGGGCGCCACGAATGGGCGCGCATCACTGGCCGCAAACCTGCGCAAGCAGACCAGCACCATGCAGGTCAACGCGCAGGCATCCGCCACGGGCGATACCTATCGCGCGGCATCGCTCGAACTCGATGGCTCGCTGGTGGCCACCCGGTATGGCGTCGCCGCGCATGCCATGGGGATGAACGGCGACACCCGTCTGCTCGTCTCCGCAGACGGCGTACCCGGCGTGGCCTTTGCCGGCACGCAGGCGCGGACAGACTCGCGCGGCTATGCCGTGATCGGCTCCGTCGCGCCATTCAACATCTACGACGCGCGCATCAACACGCAGCGCACGTCGCTGGAGACCACGGTGAACAACCCAGTCCAGCGCGTCGTCCTGACGGATGGCGCCATCGGCTTCCTGCGCTTCGACACCACGCACGGAAGCAACGTACTTGTCGCGCTCACCGACGCGGCGGGCAAGGCCGTTCCTTTCGGCGCTTCTGTCGTGGACGTGGGAACCGGCAAGGAGCTGGGCATCGTTGGCGAACATGGTGTCGTTTATCTGGCCGGCGTGCGCCCCGGCACCGTGCTTTCTGTCAGGCAGTCGGACAAGCGCCTGTGCGATGTGGCCGACGTGCCTGCCGCACTCACGCTCACCCCTGATCCCATTGCCCTGCCCTGCACGGCGGGCGCCGATATTTCTGAGAGGAAACCTTCATGATCCGATCCGCTTTCGCCCCCATCTCGTACTTCGCAGGCCTGAGCATCCTGATGCAGCTTTGCTCACCGGTGCACGCGGCGGTCGTTCCGGACCGCACACGCATCATCTACAACGCCGAGTCGCAATCGGAAAGCCTGACCGTCGCCAACAAGAGCGAGAAGTATCCCTACGTGGTCCAGTCGTGGATCGAGGACGCTGCAGGCAAGCGCATCACCTCGCCTTTCATGGTGCTGCCTCCGCTGCAGCGCATTGAACCGAACGAGCGCAACATCCTCCGCATCGTGAAGCTGCCCGGCGATATGCTGCCGACGGACCGGGAATCGGTCTTCTATCTGAACGTGAGGGAGATTCCGCCCAAGACGGACGCGCAGAATGCGATCCAGATCGCACTGCACTCGAAGATCAAACTGTTCTACCGGCCCAAGGGCGTGCAACCCAAGCCCGAAGACGATCCGTCTCTCCCGATGACGCTGCGGCTCGACGCATCACGCCATAAGTTGGTGCTCGACAACCCGACGCCTCTTCACATCACGGTGGTGGAGCTTGCTGCGGGTGAGGAGAAAAAGACGCTGAAGTTCGATGCGGTCATGGTCGCGCCCAAGGCCACCGCTGAAGCTGATTTCTCCGGCGCGCTGCCGGCCACGCTGTACGTCTCTCATATGAACGACTGGGGTGGACAGAACGCCGTCAAGTACACCTGCGACGGCGCAACGTGCCGGAGCGCGCAGCCATGACGACGTCTGCTCAACGGTTCGTGGCGAAGCTCGCTTTCCAAGCCATGCTTGCACTGGCTTGTGTGCTCGGATCGCAATCGGCGATGGCCATGCGCTGCGTCGCTTCCGGTGGTGCCGACAAGTTTGTCGAGCCGATCGGCTCCGTGCAAACGTATCCTGTCAACGCGCCAGACGGCTACATCATCTGGATATCGCCCACGCGCACGACGACCGGCTACTGCTACAAGGATCTGCGTGCCGGCGTGTCGTGGGAGGACCCCGTCTTCTTCTACGCCAATCCCGCCAACATGGACCCCGCTGCCTGGGGCCTGGAGATCGGTATCCGCTACAAGGGCGTCGACCACTTCGGAGCCAGCAACCAAGTGGGCACCGGCGTGCCGACGGGCGACATCGTGCCCGTGTGTACGACCGCGGATTTCGATGCAGGCCTGTGCCCCAAGGTGCCGGTCAGCATCACGTATCAAGTCGTCGTCAGAAAGCGCGGCACGTGGACGGGCGTGCCGCAGGACACCTATCCCGTATTCCAGTTCGACGGCGCACGGGGCTTGAACTGCTGCAATACGAGCTTTCAATACATCCTGAGCGGGCTGGAGAACCTGAAGCCGACGCCGTGCATTGTCGATGTCACGGTCACACCGGAGCCCGGCATCGTCGACTTCGGACAGGTTCAAGCCACACCGACAGGCTTTTCGCCCACGGCTCCGACCCGGCCGTTCAGCCTCGCGCTGACCAAGCAGCAGTGCACAACCTCGGTCAAGATCAATGGCTATTTCCAGACATCGAACCCGCTGCAAGATGGGCTCGTGCTGCCATCGGCTGACAGCCACTTCGGCATCAGCATCCAGGACCGGACCGGCAAGATGCTTCCGATCGGCGAGCCGTTTTCGCTGGCCACGTTTTCGCCATCGGACACCTACATCGATGTGCCGATGACGGCAACGCTCAAGCCGCTGGGCGCCCCGAAGATCGGGCCGTTCACGGCCGTGGTCACCGTTCAGATTCTGTACGACTAGCGAGAGTCGACAAGCAGTGAAAACAATGCACACCTACGCAGAACACGGCCCGGCGGGCTCCGCACGGGATCGTATCCGTCCAATTGCGATGCACGGAATGGCGCCCTCTTTCTGGTCGCGTCCGATCGTCATTCGAGGTCAAAGATGAATCAGGCATGGGCTGTTCGGACGCTCGTCGTCGGGACTGATCGCTGGTGGCTCGATCGCGTGATAGCGGCGCTGCGCGAAGGCGGCTACAGCACAACGCACGTCAATGACCCGACAGGCGCACACGCGGCCGTCATCACTGCGAAGGCCGACGTTGTCCTTTTGTCGCTCGGCGCAATCGATGAAGAAGCACTTCGCGACCTGCGTTCTCTGCGTTCCAATGCGCACACCGCCCGGCTGCCGGTAATCGCGGCGGTGCGCGATGCCACACCCGCAGCACGTATCTCAGCCTTCGATGCGGGTGCCGATGAGGTCTGGAGCGGACAGTGCCACGCGGGAGAGCTGCACGCCCGCATCCGTGCGCTTCTACGGCGCAGCGGCTGGGTTGCAACGGAGCTGGAAAGCCGAATGCACAGTCTCCAACTGCACGCGATGTCGCATTCCGTGACTGCACAAACCGAACTCGGCCCCCGAAGGATTGTGCTCAGCCCCATTGCCTTCCGGCTGCTGCGCTTTCTCGTAGCCAACCCGCGGCGCGTGCACTCACGAGAAGAACTGTTGGCGCAGGTCTGGGGCAACTGCCTCTGCATCGGAAAACGTACGGTGGATGTGCACATACGCAAGCTGCGCATGGCGCTCGAAGGCACCCACTCCGAGGGGTGGGTGCAGACCGTGCGATCCGGCGGATATCGATTCTCTCCGGCTGAGGACCTCGAACCCACCGATGGCGCGACATTCGAATACACCGGCAGAGAAGGCGAGGCGCTGACTCTGGGTCGGTAACTCGGCATGCCGACATCGACACCGTCGACATCATCGCCAACGGCTAGCGGCTTCCGGATAGCACGCCCGATTCACATCAGGAATTTCTATGCACATCGCGCTCGTCCATTCCGCATCGAACGACGGAGATTGGGTGGAAAGCACCTTGAGGCACCTCGGCCACGAGGTTGTTCGCTTGACAACGCTGGAAGCGCTTGTCAGCACCCTTCATCAGGCTTCGTACGATCTTGTTGTCTTGCATGACGCCGCAGATCATGCGGACATTCTTGAAGCGCTGGCGTTCCTGCGCTCACGCGCTCTCCAGACTGTCCCGGCTCTGATCTACGGCAGCAAACCAGACCAGCTTGCCATCGCCCGCCTGCTTGACGGTGGGGCGGACGACTATGTGGAAATGCCAACCGGAGCCCTGGCTTTCTCGGCCCGCGTCACGGCGCTATTGCGACGCGTGTACCCCGCCAGAATGCACCAGGCCAGCTTTACCGTGGGCGCGTTCAACGTCGCGCCCTCACGACGCATGGTTCGGGTGCACGGTGTTCCTGCCGACCTGACCGAGATAGAAACCCGCCTTGCGCTGCTGCTGTTTACCAACATCGATCGCACCCTGTCACGCAGCCAGATCTTTGCGTTGGCCTGGGGGCGCACTGCTCCACTGATGACGCGGACCATCGACACCCATGTATCGCGGCTGCGGACCAAACTCGGGCTGTATGAAGACAATGGCGTAGTCCTGCGCGGGGTCTACAACGTCGGCTATCGGCTTGAGCGCCATTTGGTCCAGAGCGGCGAGGAATTTGTACCGGCACTGCCTTACGCCCTCCGTGCGTAGCGTTTCTGGCGCTCCGGGGCGATTGCTTTGAAGCCTGTGTTGCGAAGCCGGGTCTAACCCCGCACACGAGCCTCTGACGCCGGAACATGCCCCTCCAACATCCGGCATCGACCTTCAGCGGGTGGAAGACGCACCTCAAACATTCGCCTTCCGCTCTTCAAGCTCGACATGTTCGACCTCCGACAGCCGCCTTCGAGCCCCAGACGGTGGCGCTTCAGCCTCAACAGGTCAACGTCGAGTCTTTGACGGCGAAGCTCGGCCCTCGAAGCTCCGATGGGTCGGATGTTTTTGGGCCGCGTTCGGGCCTCTGAGGGCCGCGCGCCACTGTTCGACGGTTGCGCGCCGATGTTGGACGGTCAACATCGGACGTTTGACATCGGCATACGCAATCAACACCGTGACACTCGGCGCTCTGCGAGAGGACGACGTGGGGCGACGGGGCCGGGTTGGCCGCTGCCGGTCCGGCGCATTCCCGCGTCGAGCCGGAATGCCAACCGGCAAGGTGGGCGCCCGACGCATGCCTGCATTCCCGCTACCTCCGGGTCAGCCGTGGAAGGCGTATGGCTCCCGTGCCGCATGCCTTTTGCGCCCTTCCCCCGTTTTAGAACCGATACCCCACCGACAGAAAGCTCGCCAACGGGTTGATCCGCACCTTCGTCGTCGTTGTCACGGTGCCCACGGGCGCTTGCGTCGTCAGCGTGGTCTTGGTGGATAGCCACATATACGACACCGATGCGCCGATCGACCAATGTGCGTCGAGGTTGTACGTCAACCCGGCATTGACGAGGGGCGCGAACGACTTGCTCAGCGATGCCGTGGTCGGGCCGACCAGCATGGAGCCCGTGGTGGGCGAGGCCAGTATCTGCCCCGTTGCCAGCGGCCGGCTCAACTCGATATCCCGATACCACACATAGGCCAGCCCCGCGCCAAGATACGGCCTCAGGCGCGCATCCGGGTCACCAAAGTGGTATTGCAGTTGCACGGCCGGGCTCCACGCCCGTGCGGTGCCCATTTCGCCGACCGCCGCCAGCGATCCGGTGCCGCGCAGGTGCAGCTTGGGCGGAACGCCGAACACCGTTTCCAACGCTACATGGTCAGTGACGAAATACCGCGTGGTGAGCGCAAAGGTATTGGCGTTGGCCAGCGTGGACCCGCTGCCCGGCACCACGGCTGATTGCCCGAGCGCATTCACCGTCAGCGGTTGGCTGGAATCCTGAGGGGCGAGATGCACCCAGCCCGCGTTGACGACCCACTGCCCTGCCGACTGCGCATGGGCGAGCGAGGTCGCCGCGAGCGACAAGAGCATTGCCGCGCGTGTGGTCTTCATGTTGTCTCCGTTTTTTTTAATGTAGGGACTGCAACTGCTGGAATGCGCCGTGATGCGGCGCGGGGCACTTCACCCGCTCATGCGACATTGAATGCGACGGTGGGCGGGCGAGGAATTCCTCCTTCGTTTCGATGCGCCACAACGCTGGCGCATCCGCACTTCAATTGATGGAAAAGGGAAATGGGAAACGTCCAAGCACTTCACGCGCGGTGGCAATCGATGCGCAGGCGTCGAGCTTGACCGACGCAACGAGACCTCTGGACTTGTCTTCCGCCACCTCCAGCGCCTCAAATGAGATACCCGCATCCTTGAGGGCAGCAGACAGCGCATCACGCGTTTCACGGTGCTTGAGTGCCGGCTTGAAGATCTTGCCCACCGCGGTCAGGGGCATGGTTTCAATGATGTTGACCTGCCGGGGCAGCGCCGCACGTTCGGCAATTTCCGCCTTCAGGAAGGCGAGCAGGTCGGCTTCCGTGACGGACGCACCGGCGCGCAATTGCACGTAGGCAACCGGCAACTCGCCCGCATGCACATCCGGGCGCCCCACGGCGGCGGCAATCTGCACGGCGGGGTGACGATGCAGCGGCGCCTCGATGGTCTGCGGATCGATGTTGTGGCCGCCGCGGATGATCAGCTCCTTCTTGCGGCCCGTGAGCCAGAAGTAGCCCTGTCCATCCTGCCGAGCCAGGTCGCCGGTATTGAGCCACCGCCGGCCATCGCCCGTATCGATCCAGAGTCCCTCGTTCTGCGCGGCCTGGCGGTAGCCCGAAAAGACGTTGGGGCCCGACACCAGCACCACGCCCACCTCGTCTACCGCGCAATCCCGCAGGTACGCGCCCCCCTCGTCCAGCACGACGGTCTTCATCGGCTGCATGGGCACGCGCAGGCCGATGGAGCCAAGACGGCGCTCGCCCATGGGCGGGTTGACGCTGCTCACGCACGTCGCTTCGGTCAGCCCATAGCCTTCGAGAATCTTGATGCCGGTCTGCTCCTGGAAGCGGCGAAAGACTTCAACCGGCATGGGCGCGGCGCCGCAGAGGCCGTATTCGAGCGATCGCACATCGCGCTCGCCAACGGGCACCTGCAGCAGCGAAGCGTAGAGCGTCGGCACGCCGCTGAAGAAGTTCACGCGGTGGTGCTCCACGATCTCCCAGAAGCGCTGGATCACGCCCTCGCCGCGATAGCCTTGTGGCGTGCCGAGCACGACATGCGCGCCCCTGGAAAACGGCAGCAGCCCGGTCACCAGAACGCCATTCACATGGAACAACGGCAAGCCGCAAAACACCACCTTGCCGGGGCCGATGCCTTCGCCCAACACCTGCGCCGTGCTCCACGCGTTGGCAACTTCATTGCCATGCGTGCGCATCGCGATCTTCGGCAAGCCCGTGGTGCCGCCGGTGCAGAAGTACGAAGACGCATCGTGCGCAGCAATGTGCCGTCGGCTGTTCAGGCCGTCTGCACGCTGCGCCTGGATCGCGCTGTTGAAATCGTGGACGCGCACCGACATCGGGACTGCACCATGCACGCCCTGCGGGCCCAGCAAGCGCAGCACTTCGTTCTTCTGGATCTGCGCGGCACATTGCGCCGCGCCATGCACGCGGTCGGCCAGGTTGACCAGCACCAGGTGCCGCAGGCTCTTGATCGCGGGCAAGTGCGGCTGCAACTTGACCCACGTATCGGTGCCGGGAAACGGTGCCAACGTGACCAGCACCGACGCACCGGCGGCATTGAGCAGCTCGGCCAGCGCGGGCCCTTCGAGCAGCGGATTGAACGCCGCGACAATGCCGGCCGCCTGGCCGCCCCAGATCACGAAATGTGTTTCCGGCAGGTTGGGCAGCACAAACGCAATCACGCTGTCTTTCTTGACGCCGATGCTGTCGAAGAAATTGGCCGTCTGCGTGATGCGTTCAAGAAGCGCCGCGTAGCTCCACGTCTGCGGGGTGCGGTGGTCATTGACGCTCAGAAAGAAGCTCAATGCCGGCGCCTGCGGATTCAGGCTGGCGCCGCGACGGATCATTTCGTAGGTGCTCGACGGAAGATCGGGCGGAAGACCCTGCCCTTCCGCGGCTTCCACGTCCTGCAGGCTGGAAAAACCGGACATGGCGCTTACTCCTCGGCAACGATGCGATTGCGCTGCGTGCCCAGATCGATCCGCCCATCCGCCGAATGGATCCGCGCTTCCACCACGTCGCCCGGCTTCAGGTACTGAGGGCGCGCGGCCTGCACTTTCAGGAACATCTCCCACTTCGCCTTCTCGGGCAGCATCGCGGCCATCTTCTGCTTGGTCGGCGACGGAACCGACAACGCGCAGCCCGCCGGCGTGCCCGTGGCCAGCAGATCGCCTGCTTCCAGGTCATGCACGCGGGACAGCTCGGTCAGCGTCTCGGCCGGGCCGTAGACGAGGTTGGCCGTCGTGTCGTTCTGCCGCAGCTTGTCGTTGACGGTCAGCTTGAGCTGCAGACTCCGGAGCGCCGGGATCTCGCGCGGTTCCAGCAGCGTGAGCCATGGGCCCACCGGCCCGAACGTACGGAACGACTTGCCCTTGTAGAACTGCATCTGCGGGATCTGCACGTCGCGCGCGGAATAGTCGTTCACGATCACGGCGCCCGCCACATATTCGTGCAGGTTGTCTTCGGTCACGTCGACTGGCCCATGCATCGCCTTGCGCATCACCAGGCCAAGCTCGATTTCGTAATCGAGAAACTGCACGCGCTTCGGCTTGATCACGTCGCTGTCGGCCGCGACGATGCAGCTCGATGCCTTGGTGAAGATCATGTTGTACGTCTTCACGTCCGGGTCCATGCCGGACTCGATCATGTGCTGGCGGTAGTTCGCGCCCTGGCAGATGAACTGCTGGTTGCGCGTGACCGGAGACAGCAGCTTCACCGCCGACACGGGCAGTGTTTCTCCACTCAGCGCAGCAAGCCCAGCAAGCGTGGTGTTGCGAACCAAGTCACCCGTCGTGGCATAAGTACCGGGCACGGGCGTGATGCGGGTATCGCGGATCACGCCCCATTGGGTCTGATCCTGGTATTCAAAGCGAACGATATTGATGGACATGGCGAACGATGCGTTGGATGGATGACGGCCGACGGCGTTTGTGCGGCCTCAGGCAAAGAGCCGGGCGAGCGTGACGAGCTTGCGCAGCGTCAGGTCGGGGCTGCGCCGCAGGTTGCGGATCAGGGCCGCAATGGCCGCCGGTGTCAGCTTCGGCTTGGTGAAGCTGGCCGGCATGGCCTGGCCCCACTGCGACATGGCTTCGCGGCTGACGGGGTGAATGCCGGTCGGCAGGTCGGCGGTGAACAGGTCACCGTCGCAGTAGTGCTCGTGCTTGTCGCCCCACGGGTCTTGCCAGTAGTCGAAAATCTGGCTGCCGAGGATGTGCCGGCCCAGCCCCCAGGCGTGCTTCCACCCTTGCTCGCGCAGCATGCGATGGCCCATGCCGACGGCATCGGCATCGATCAGTTCGAAGGCGCTGTGGCTGTACTTCGACACAAAGCCCTGCGCCAGCGCGAGCGTGTGGTGGTCGGCCGGCGTATCGCCCAGATCCAGCCGCATGAATGCAACCGCAGGCGAGCCGTCGGGCAACACCTGCACGTCGCTCGGGATGAAACCGAAGTGCTGCGTGTACCAGGCGCAAGTGGCCTGAAAGTCGGCCAGCTCCAGGACGACATGCCCGAGGCGAATCACCTCCGGCGTGCCCACGGGTGGCCGCTGCGTTGCGTTGATGCGCACGGCGGCGTCTGCCGAGTTGAGCGGCAACGGTGAACGGTGCGGCAATTCGGTTGTCTGCGCCTGACCGGCAATCGCATCGACGCGGAACCCGGAAGGATCGACGAGTCGCACGCGCTCGCCACCACCCGGCCAATCCGACGGCTCCACGATCGAGGCTCCGGGCAGTTTCGCAAGGGCATCCAGGGCGGCGCGTCCGGCCACCTGCAAGCCGAAGCCGGCAAAAGCGGCCTTTGGCGCCTTGCGCACGACATAGCAGAACGGCGCGGGGCCGGTGCCGCGCAAGAGCAATGTCGCCTCGTCGCGCTGAACCGTCACGAGACCAAAGTCATTGAGGAACCGCTCGGCGCGCTCGAGGTCGGGCCGATCGAACATCAGGTAGGCCAGCGCCAACGCCTTGGTCGTCGGCTGCGGATGGCGTGCAGGCTGTGCTGTGGTGAGTTTCATGGCAAGGCACTCAGGCGGATTGAACGGCGGCAACGGCAGCGGCGGTGTCCGCTGCGGGCATGGGCGCAGGTTGGTTGCCGAGCAGCGCCAGGCTTTCGCAAACGAGGCGGTCTGCCTGGGCGGCTGGCCCGTCATGGGCGACCGTGCGGTCCGGACGCACGACGGCCGCCCAACCCACCGGCACCGCGTCGGGAAGGAACGTGCCGTTGAGGTCTTCCCAAACGCCGGGCACCTCGCGGTGCAGAGGCTGCCCGCGATGTGCGATCCGAACGAACGTGCCGCCCAGGCGTTCGAATGCCGCTGCCGTTGCGGGCTCCAACGCCGCGCGGGCGTCGCAGCCGAAACCGACGAGCGTGTAGCCGTGGCCGAGCACGTCGTCGCTCAGGCACGTGTGCCCCTCGGCATTCCTGACCCAGCCCTGCGGGATCACGCCACCGCGCATCAGCTTGGTTGACGAACATCCTTTGACGAACAGCCCGGTCTTGAACGCGTTCTTCGGCTTGATGCGCAGTTCTTCAAACTGCGAGCGCAGGCTGGGCACCAGCCGCGTCAAGCGCATCAAGCCGTGCGTCAGCAGCGCGATGGGCGCACTGCGCGGCATCACCAGCTTGCCCATGAACCGCGCGAGATTGATCATGGCTTTCGCGTGCGGGCGGCGTTCCTCGTCGTAGCTATCGAGAATCCGCGCATCGGCCCGTCCTTGCAGCACCCAGGCCAGCTTCCAGCTCAGGTTGGCGGCGTCCCGCAGCCCGGCGACCAGCCCTTGGCCGACAAACGGCGGGGTGATGTGCGCCGCATCGCCAACGAGGAATACCCGGCCCACGCTGAACCGGTCGACGGTTCTGGCATGAAAGCGATAGACCGCCTTGCGTTCGATCGTGATGTTGTCAACGTCGGTCCATGGCGCCAGCAGCTCGCGAATGCGGCCGTCCGACTCCATCTCTTCACGTCGCTCGCCCGGCTGGAGCATGAACTCCCAGCGCTCGCGCGCGCCTGGGGCGACCATGTGCGGCGTGGGGCGCCGGTGGTCGCAGAGGAATTCCACATGGTCGATCGGCCGGGGAACGTGACGCGCATCGACGATAAGCCAATCCTCCGCATACGTGGTGCCGCGAAATTCCTGCCCGATCAGGTGGCGCACGAGCGAACTCGCCCCGTCTGCGCCCACCAGGTAGCGAGCGCGGACCCGGCGCACCTGCCCGGAGCCGACGTCCAGTGAAGCCAGTACGCCATCCGGCAGATTCGTGAGACTGAGCAGCGTGGTGCCGAGCGCAACATGCACATCATCGTGCGCGGCCAGGCGTGCGCGCAGGCAGCGCTCCAGATCGGGCTGATAGAACGTGACGAGCTTCGGATGGCCATCCAGGCTGCCCAGCGTGTTCACCCGCCCGAATTCGCCCAGCCAGGGTGAATGCATGCGGACGTGGGGAATGGCTACCGTTTCGAAATCCCCTTGCCCGATTCCGGCCTGTTGCAGGATCCGCAGGGCCTCGTTATCCAGCGCAATGGCACGCGGGGCCATGTAGATGTCGGGAGCCTTGTCGATCGCCATCACGCTCACGCCGTGGCGCGCGAGCAGATGCGCCAGCATGGCCCCGACGGGGCCGAGCCCGACGACAAGGACGTCCACCTCAGATGGCATCGCGCCAGCCGCCCGGGGGCGTGCGCCAGCCGTGGCGCGTGAACTGGCACGCGCATGTGCATTTGTCTCCACCGCTACTCCGTTTCTTTGTCTACGTCTCGGTCAGGTTTTTCACCTTTTCTGACATTAGAGTCATCGCTGATGATTTTGTCAATATCGACATTCAAATCTATAATTGCAGCCACGACAAGGACCACAGGACGGACCCCAAGACCATCATGGCCACCACCGAGACTCGCCGAACCCCGAAGCGCTCCGTCGCAAAGACGCCTACCCCTGCGGCGCCTGCCACCGACGAGCGCGAGCCCCGTGGCGCACGCCGCAAACGGGAAACACGCGCGCGGCTGCTCGACGCCGCGCTCCGGCTCATGGCGGATCGGGGCATGGAGGGCGTGGCCATCAACGAAATCACCGAGGCCGCGGATGTGGGTTTCGGGTCGTTCTACAACCACTTCGAGTCGAAAGAAGCCATCTACGCCGCGCTGGTGAGCGCGGTGTTCGAGGAGTTCGCCGATTCGCTCGACAAGCTGACGGAAGGGTTATCCGACCCGGCCGAGATCATCTCGGTGTCGGTGCGGCATACGTTGGTTCGGGCGCGGCGCGAGCCTGTGTGGGGACGCTTCCTCATTCGCGAGGGCTTCTCGGCGCGCGTGCTGACGCACGGCCTCGGTCAGCGCCTGCTGCGCGATATCGAGCGCGGCATCGCGGCAAAGCGGTTTGTCGTGGTGGATCCGTTCATCGGATTCCTGTCGGTCGGCGGCACCGTGCTGACCGCCATCTCGGCCGAACTCAACTTTCTGGCGCCCGGTGCGCCAGCCGCGGATGTCGTCAAGGAGCTGGGATTTTCTGGGGACCATTTCCCCGAGCGCACGGCGGCGGCGCTGCTGCAGACGCTGGGGCTCAAGCGCGCTGAAGCCGAAAAAGTGGCCGCCCGGCCGCTGCCCGTTGTGGAAACAGCCGACAGCGCAAGCTGACCTGAGCGCCCGCGTTGAAACGCGAGCGTCTACGCAAACAACCTTACTTGCGGACGGTGCTAGCCGCCGAATCCAGGCAATCTCGCTTCGATCGCGCGACCTCTGACGGTTCGGCAGCGTAAGCCACCACCGCATCGGCCATCTGCGAAGCCAGCGCCTTCAGCGCGCGCCGATGGCCTTCTACCACGCCGTCAATACCGGCGGAGACGTCCTCCTGGACGACGCTGCGGCACGTCAGCAGTTGACGGTCATCCGCAGTACGAATCGTCCAGACGGCATCGATCAGGACGTGCGAGCCGCGCCACGCATCAAACCGCTGTACATCCACGGCCACGCGGTAGATCGGCCTTTTCCCATCGTAGGGAAGACCGTGCAGATCCATCGTGCCGGTCTGCAACGCCAGCCCGGACGACAGCGCCGCACGGATCTCATCGCCCACAGGCGACGCCCAGCGGTCCATTTCCAGGACGTCGACCTGCCCTGAACCGGCCTGGACGACGAGCCGCCTGCCCGCCACCGACGGCGGAACGCGCACCGACACCACATCAACGAAAAAGGCGCGTGCGGGTGCCTGCGCCCGTGCGGCCACCGCAACGCTATCGGCATCACCACCTAGCAAGCTGTGAAAGCGCGCCGGCGGCGAGCTGCATGCCGCGAGCGCTGCGCAGACAACCACGCCGGCACCGACGCGGCAAATTGGGAGCCACGACACCATCACCGTGCATCTCCTTTTTTGCCGAACAGCAGCGATTCCGGGTGACGCTCCAGATAGTCCGTCAGCGCATTGACCGATTGAAGCGTGCGCGTCAGTTCCTGCATCGCGTCATGCACGTCCGACTGGAGCGGTGAGTCCTGCCGCAACGTCGCCTGCGCTGCATTGAAGGTCTGCTGTGCGGAGGCCAGCGTGTCCCGCGCCTGCGGCACCACGTCTGCGTCGAGATGACCGAACAGGCGGTTCGCATTTTCGAGCGTGCCATTCAGGTTGTTGCCGATCTTGTCGAACGGCACCTGGTTCAGCTTCTTCGCGATGTCGGCAAGCTGCACCTGCAGTTCATCCAGCGAATTCGGCACGGTCGGCAACTCGACCGGGGACCGGTGGACATCGACCGTCGCACGTGGTGCCTTGGGGAACATGTCGAGCGCCACGTACAACTGGCCCGTCAGGAGGTTGCCCATGCGCAACTGCCCGCGCAGCCCTTGCATGACCAAGTGCTGCAGCAGTTCATGGCCGCCTGGCGTGTCCGGCGCAGGAAGCGAGGTGTTGGTGCGCCGGCTCAGCCGCGACGGATACAGCGCCATCGTGACGCGCATGCTGAACGTTTTGCCAGCCTCGTCGTATTCAATGCCGATGTCGGTGACGTTGCCCAGCGCAATGCCGCGCAGGTCCACGGGCGCGCCAACAGACAGGCCACGCAGCGACTGGTTGAACCGCATGACCACAGTCAGCGGCGCACCGTCGGGCTCGCGCATCGCATCGGCTTCATCGGACGCCAGGTGGAACACGGTGCTATCCGGTGGCGGGGGCCCATCCGCCTGGCCCGGCGGCGACTGAAACGCCAGCCCACCGACGATGACGGTCGCCAGCGACTGCGTATTCAGCTTCAAGCCGCTGGAATCGAGCCGCAGGTCGACCCCGCTGGCATGCCACCAGCGCGTGTTGGTGCCCACGTATTTGTCGTAGGGGGCGTTGACGAACACCTTCACCTGCACGCCCCCACCTTGCTTGTCCAATGCAAAACCCACCACCTGCCCCACTTGCAGATGGCGATAGAAAACCGGCGCACCAATATCGACCGAACCGAGCGAATCGCCGTGCAGCGAAAACTGGCGCCCTTGCTGATCGGTGGTGACGGATGGCGGACTCTCCAGCCCGACAAACTGGGTCCGGCTCTCTTTGGAATGCCCAATATCCACGCCGATATACGCGCCGGAAAGCAACGTGCCCAGCCCGGAGATGCCGCTCGCGCCCACGCGCGGGCGGACCACCCAGAACCGGGTGTCCTTGGCCGCAAAGCGCTCAGCTTCACGCGCCAGTTGAATCGTCACCATCACGCGCTTCAGATCCGGCGTGAGCGAGATGGCCTGAATCGTGCCGATCTCGACATCCTTGTATTTGACCTTCGTCTTGCCAGCTTCGAGGCCTTCCGCATTGGCAAAGGTGACGGTGACGACCGGGCCTTTCTCGGAGATGGTCTTGGCGACGAGCGCGAGCCCGATCAGCGCGGCGATCAACGGCACGAGCCAGACAATGGACGGAAGCCAGCGCCGCGGCGGCGTGATGTCGGGAAGGGGGAGATCGATAGGACGCATTGCTTGGAAAGAAGAGGTGGCGAACGAGGGGTGTGCGCGGGATGCGTTCAGGAGTCGCTTTGCGCGGCGTCGGCATCGGCGTCGGGAATCGGGTCCCAGATAAGCCGGGGGTCGAATTGCATGGAGGCGATCATGGTCAGGATCACCACCGCGCCAAAGGCCAGTGCGCCCGGGCCCGCGGTGATGACGGCGAAGGAGCCGAAGTGCACCAACGCAACCGTGAGCGCCACGACGAACACATCGAGCATCGACCACCGGCCGATGCGTTCGACCAAGCGATAGAGCCGTGTCCTTTCGTGCGGACGCCATGTGGAGCGCCGATGTGCCGCAAATACCAGCACCGCAAGAATGGCGAGCTTGAGCATCGGCACCACCACGCTGGCAATGAAGACGACGGCGGCCAGACCCCAATCGCCGGACGTCCAGAAGTACGCCACGCCGCTCAGGATGGTGTCGTCTTCCGAACGGCCGAGCGAAGTGCTGTGCATCACCGGCAACAGGTTGGCGGGGATGTAAAGCAGCGCAGCGGCAAGCAGCAAGGCGGTTGTCCGCGAAACGCTGGCCGGGCGGCGTTCGTGCAGGATCGAATGACAACGATGGCACCGCTGGTGTGCCTCGCCCCGCTGAAACGGTTGGACGCTGCCGCATGTGTGGCACGCCACGAGCCCCGCCTGCTTCGCGCAGACGCCCTTGACCGGGTCGGCCACGTCGGCTTCGTTCTGCGGCGAGTCAGCTCGCAGTTCAGCAGACGGCGTTGCGCCATCCCCTGCCCTGATTTCGTCGCAGGCATGCCAGAGCCTGTGTGGATCGAACCGCGACACAAGCGCCAGCAGCACCGTCAACGCGGCGAATGCAAACAGGCCGGCACCGGGAATCACCCGCGCGAGGCTGATCATCTTCACCGTCGTGACGAGCACGCCCAGCATGAACACTTCGATCATTCCCCAAGGCCGCAGCCATTGCAGGAAGCGGATGACGTGGCGAAAGCCAGGCGTCACAGTGCCCGCGCGCAAGGGAAGCAACACGTACAGCAAGGCGACCAGTTCCATCGACGGAAACAGCGTGGTCGTGAACCACACGGCCGCAGCCACCAAGCGCATGTGCCCCGCCCATAGCGAAGACACCGCGTCAAACAACGTGGCTTGCGACGCCATGCCCTGCGCCCTGAGGGTAATGATCGGGAAGCATTGGGCGATCAGCAGCGTAATGAGCGCCGCAACCGCCATTGCCGATACGGCGTCCAATGTCGGGCGGGCGCTGTGGACACTGGTCAGGTCGCTCGCACAACGCGAGCACCGGACGTTCAAACCGTCCAACATTGGCGGCCGCCGAAACATGCGGTCGCACTCATGACAGGCAATCAGGTGGGCGGATTCCATGGGCGTGGACTAAGCCAATCGACTAGCCAAGCGACATTGCAGGCGAAGCACGGCACTCCACGCTTGTGGCGTGGAGGCCGAGCCCGACCCAAGGCAATGTCAGTCTTTGGCGATCGTCTGAGCGGTGGTTTCGGGCAGTTCGCCCATGGCCTGGAGCAGCGCCGCCGTGTCGCTCATCCGGCGGCTGGTCGCACGCACGGTGTCGAGTTGCGCAGTCAGGTACTGCTGCTCGCTCGACTGCTCCGCGGATGCCGGCAGCGCACCGAGGCGGCGGCGCGATGCGGTCTCGTTGAACGCTGTACGCGCTGCGGACGACGCCACTTCGGCTGAAGCGAGCGTCTGCGCGTCGTTCTCGAGCGCGGCGAGCGCATCGGCAACGTTTTCAAATGCCGACAACACAGCCGACTTGTATTGCAGGACCGCGGCGTCATACAGCTCCAGCGTGGCCCGGCGGTGCGCCATCAATGCGCCGCCGTGGAAGATCGGCTGCGACAGCCCGGCGCCCACCGCCCATAAGCCGCCTGCACCTGAGAGCAACGCCGGCCAGCTCAACCCACCGCGACCGAGCGAGGCTGTGAGCGACAGGCTTGGGAACAGCTGCGCGGTGGCCTCGCCCGCGTCTGCGGACGCTGCCCTGACTGCAGCGGCGGCAGCGCGGATATCCGGCCGTGCCCGCAGCAGATCCGATGGCACCGCCACAGGCACCTGGTTCGGGAGCGAAAGGCTGCTGAATTCCGGCACCGCGGGCGCTGCGTCCGGCGTGCGGCCCAGCAACACAGCCAATGCATGGATGGACACCGCACGCTGTTGACGCAGCTGAGGCAGCGTCGCCGCCAGCGACGCGGCGCTCTGCGTGGATGCCAGCGCCTGCGCATGTGAGAGCGCCCCCAGCTCGTACCGCCGTTGGGCATCCCGCGCCGCGGCGTCTGCCACCACAACGAGACGCTCCGTCAAGGCGATCTGCTGATCCAGCGCGGCCGCATTGATGACCGTGCCGACAATATTCGCTGCGAGCGCACGCCGTGCTGCCTCCAGTTGGCAGCCACGCACATCCACCCGCGCCGCGCTCGCGGCGTTGGCATAGCGCGTCGCACCGAAGAGATCGAAGGTGTAATGCGCCTGCAACTGCCCAACAAACACGTTGTAGCGCAGCGCCTCGGGCCCCACGCCAGCGAGGTTTGGCGTACGCTGGCGCGCGACCTGCGCCCCGGCGTCGAGGGACGGCAATGTTGATGCCCCTACCTGCGCACGCAATTCCTCCTGCGCGGCGGACAAGGTCTTCTGCGTTGCGGCCAGCGTGGGGTTGTTGCGCAAGCCCTCTTCCACCAGCGCGTTCAATGCATCGGAGCGATAGAGCTTCCACCACTGCGGCACAGGTGCGGCGCCCACATCAAACTGCTGGGCAACGCCTGCAGCTTCCACCGTCTTTGCAGGCGGCGTGGTCACGCCATAGTGCTCCGGCGAAGGCACGGCTGGCGGCGTGCTGGTCGGTGCCAAGGAGCACGCCGTGAGCGCGAGCACCGACGTCGCTGCAAGCGCGCACGTCATACGAGAGAGTTTCATGATCAATTCTCCAGGGCTGCGGTGCCGGTCGGAGGCACTTGCCGTTCGTCCGGCCGCACCTTGAAACACGCGGCATACAGCGCCGGCAGGAAGAAGATGGTCAGTACCGTGGCGATGGTGATACCGCCCATCAGCGCGGTGGCCATCGGCCCGAAGAAGCCGGAGCGCAGCAGCGGAATCAGCGCCAGCACGGCGGCGGCCGCTGTCAGCATGATGGGCCGGAAGCGCCGCACCGTTGCGCCGATGATGGCGTCGAAGCGTTTCTGGCCGGCCGCGATGTCCTGGTCGATCTGGTCCACCAGGATCACGGAGTTGCGCATGATGATCCCGAACATGGCAATCACGCCGAGCAGCGCCACGAACCCGAACGGCTTGCCGAAGAGCAGCAGCGCAGTCACCACGCCAATCAGGCCCAACGGTGCCGTCAGCACGACGATGAACGTGCGCGAAAAGCTCTTGAGCTGGATCATCAGCAGCGTCAGTACGGCAATGATCATCAGCGGCATCTCAGCATTAATGGACGTCTGGCCCTTCACGCTCTCTTCCACCGCGCCGCCAATCTGGATGCGATAGCCAACCGGCAGCTTGGCGCGTTCGTCGGCCAGGGCCTGGTCGATGTCACGCGTCACGCCAATGCCCTGCGCGTTGCCGCGTACGTCGGCCTGCACCGTGATGGTCGGCTGGCGATCGCGTTCCCAGATCACGCCGTACTCGAGCTTGTTCTGCATATGCCCAAGCGCGCCGAGCGGAACCGGGCCGTTGGGCGTCGGCATGGCCAGGCCGGCCAGCCTGGCGGGGTCGACGCGTTCCGTCTTCGGCGCGCGCAGGTCGACGTTGATGAGCTTGTCGCGTTCGCGATACTGCGTGACCGTATAGCCGGACAGCGTCATGGCGAGGAAGTTGGAGACATCCTCCGACGTCACGCCAAGCTGACGCGCCTTGATCTGGTCGATCTCGAACGACATCGAACGTTCTGCCGGTTCATCCCAGTCGAACTGCACGTTCTGGGTGCGCGCGTCGGCACGGACCTTCTCGGCCACCTTCTCGGCGATGCTGCGCACGGTGGCGATGTCGTCGCCGCTCACGCGGAACTTGATCGGGAAGCCCACGGGCGGGCCGTTCTCAAGCTGGGCCACACGGGTGCGCACGCCGGAGAAATCCTTCTCGAGCGTGGCGTTGAGCCAGCGCGAGAGCGCGTCGCGTTCTTCAACGTTCTTGGCCGTGATCACGAACTGCGCGAAGTTCGGCTGCTGAAGCTGCTGATCCAGCGGCAGATAGAAACGCGGAGCGCCGGTGCCGACGTAGTCGACAAAGTGTTCGATCTCCTTTCGACCGTCGAGCGCTTTCTCCAGGCGCTTGGCCTCGCGCAGCGTGGCGTCAAACGACGCCCCTTCGGGCAAGCGCAGATCCACCAGCAATTCAGGGCGTTCCGAATTCGGGAAGAACTGCTGGGGCACGCGCGTGAACGCCGCCATGGCCAGCGCGAACAGCACCGCCGTCACACCCAGGATCACCCATCGGCGCTGGATGCAGAACGCGATCCACCCCGACAGGCGCTGATAAAAGCCGGTGTTGTAGATGTCGTGGTCATGGCCGTGTTCAGAGGCGCCGTTCTTGTGCTCGGGCAGCATGTGATAACCCAGCAGCGGCACCAGCACCACGGCAGCAAACCACGACACGATCAGCGAGATGGCGGACACCTCGAAAATCGAGCGCGTGTACTCGCCCGTGCTCGACTTGGCGAGCGCGATCGGAAGGAAGCCGGACACCGTCACCAGCGTGCCGGTCAGCATCGGGAATGCCGTGCTCGAGTAGGCAAAGGCGGCGGCGCGCAGGCGGCTCCACCCTTGTTCCAGCTTCACGGCCATCATCTCGACGGCAATGATGGCGTCGTCCACGAGCAGCCCCAGCGCCAGCACCAGGGTGCCGAGCGAAACCTTGTCGAGCCCGATGCCGAAGATGTGCATGCACAGTGCGGTCACCGCCAGCACGATGGGGATGGAAATCACCACCACCATGCCCGTGCGCAAGCCCAGCGATACAAGGCTCACGATCAGCACAATCGCCACGGCTTCACCGACCGACCGCACGAATTCGTCCACCGAGTGCTTGACGGCATGCGGCATGCTCGAAATCGGAGACAGCTTCAGCCCTGCCGGCAGCGTCGCCTGCAGTTCACCCGCCGTTGCGTCGAGGGCTTTGCCGAGGTCGATCACATCGCCGCCCTTTTGCATCGTGACGCCGATGCCCAGCACGGCATGGCCGTTGGCGCGCATCTGCGTCACGGGCGGGTCGTCATAGCCGCGTGTGATCTTGGCGATGTCGCCCAGCCGGAAGGTGCGCTTGTTGACGGTGATGAGCATGTCGGCCAGCGCCTGCACATCCTTGAACGCGCCGGTCGGCCGCACGAAGACGCGGTCATCGGCGGTCGTGATCGTGCCGACCGGTGCCACGGTGTTCTGTGCGTCGATGGCCTGTGCGATCTGCTCCGGCGTGATGGCGAGGCGGGTCAGCTGCGTGTTCGAGATTTCGATGAAGACGTGCTGGGCCGGATCGCCGAAGTAGTCCACCTTGGCGACGCCGGGCACGCGCAGCAGAACGGTCCGCAGCTTGTCTGCATAGTCGTGCAGCTGCGCCGGCGAGAAGCCATCGCCTTCCAGCGCATAGATATTGGTGTAGACATCGCCGAACTCATCGTTGAAGAACGGCCCGACCGTTCCCTTGGGCAATGTCGCACGGATATCGCCCACCTTCTTTCTCACCTGATACCAGGTCTCGGGCACGTCCTTCACCGGCGCCGAGTCCTTCATGGCGAAGAAGATCATCGACTCGCCGGGACGCGAATAGCTCTTGATGTTGTCGACATACGGCGCCGCCTGGAGCTGGCGCCCGATGCGGTCGGTGATCTGCTCCTGGACTTCGCGCGCGGTGGCGCCGGGCCAGTACGTCTGGATCACCATCGTCCGAAACGTGAACGGCGGATCTTCCGACTGCGCGAGATGCGTGTAGCCAATCACGCCAAAAAGCGTCGCCAGCCCAATCAGGAAGATCACCAGCTGCTGGTGGCGCAGAGCCCATGCCGACAGGTTGAAGCCGCCTTCGTCCGCCTGAGATGCAGACGCCGCGGCCGGCGCCGTGCCTTGCACGGTTTCGCGATCGTCGGCGCTCATGATGCGAAGTCCTCAGGGTGCAGCGGGGCAACCACCTGCACGTGTTGGCCGGCGTTCACGGCGTGCACGCCCTGCATCACAACGCGATCGCCGTCGTGCAGGCCGGAAGCGACCAGCACGCTGCGCTCGTCGTAACGCGCGATGGTGACCGGGCGCAGCTCCAAGGTATCTGTGTTGGCGCGCACCACCCAGACTGCGGGCTCCTCGCCACGGTGAAAGAGCGCCGTGACCGGGAGCTTGAACGGGCGCGCGGCTCCCACCTCGCCCTTGGCATCGAAGGCGATCGTGGCGGTCATGCCCATGCGCACCGCCGCGTTCGGCGCCACGAGAGACAACTTGACCCGCCACGTCCGGCTTTGCGAATCGGCCGTCGGCGATACCTCGCGCACGCGCGCCTCGAACGTTTGCGAGGGCGCGGCGGGAAGGCTCACGCGAGCCTTGCTGCCGATGGTCAGCGAGGACAGTGCGCTCTCCGGTGCATCGCAAACGATGTCGACGTCGCCCGTCCAATCGAGGTGATAGACCGATTGACCTGCCTGGACGTTCTGACCGGTGTCGGCGTCCTCCGACGTGATGACGCCATCGTGGTCTGCCACCAGCGTCGCGTAGCGCAGGCGATCGCCAACGAGTGCGGCCTGCGCGCGCGCCGAATCGCGTTGCGCAAGCGCGGATGCGTAGGCGTCCTGCGTCTGCTCCATCTGCGCCGGCGCGATCAGGTTCGCCTGCAATTGGGCGCGGTCGCGGTCAAGCTGTTGCTTGGCATAGACGAGACGATGTTCAGCAGCTTCCAGCTGCGCCCGAGCGTTGGCAAGGTCGTTGCGCAAATCAGCCTGATCGAGCATCGCCAGCACCTGGCCTTGCTTGACGCTATCGCCGATGCGCACGCGGCGCTCGACCACTTTGCCGGCAACACGGAACGACAGCGGCGTGGAGTACCGCGCCTGCACCTGCCCCGGCAGTGTGTTGGCAACGGCGTTGCCGTCCGGGTGCAGCGTCAGCGCAACGACCGGTTTGGGCGCGCTGACCAGGGTTTCGCTGTGGTGACAGCCCGCCAGCAGTACAGCGCAGCAGGCAGCAATGACAAGGGGCGCACGTTTGGAACGCCCGACAACGGACAGGTGGGGGCGCGCTGTCGTTTGCGCATGACGACCGGGATGTTTCACGATGTTTCCAAGCAAGTGATGGCCTAACGAACAATGGGTAACGCACACCCAGGAGCCGCGCCTCTTCTGTGCGATCGGCTCTCCGGTTACGCGTAACGGAACTCGGATGTCGGGTACGCGAGTCGCCTGTCTCCACGGCGTTCAGGAACCACTTCTCGGCGAATGGCTGCACTCAGCCGGCAAGCAACGGCGGACGGCTCTCTGGCCTTTTCGCCTGGGTGCTTGCCCCATCACCGCGTCCTAACTCAGGGCGCATCACCCTGATCGACCCTACATTCCGACATTAAACTCATAACTGATAATCTTGTCAACTATGACGTAAGACACTATCATCGCGGATGAGAACATCATTCCAGACCCCTATGCGGAACCTCACGAATCGCGTGGCAGAAGGCTGCCGCGAGCGGCGCGGCACACGGCGCAAACAAGAAACACGGGCACGTCTGCTTCAAGCGGCGCTGTTGCTGTTGTCTGAAAGGAACATCGAGCGCGTCGCCATCAACGAGATCACCGAAGCCGCTGATGTGGGCTTCGGCTCGTTCTATAACCACTTCGGATCGAAGGAGGGGCTCGTTACCGCCCTGATCGACTGGGCGTTCGAGGACTTTGCCGACAGGCTGGATGGCATTGCGCATGGCCTGAGCGATCCGGCAGAGGTCATCGCCATCTCGGTCCGCCATACCTTGCTGCGGGCGCAGCGCGAACCGGTCTGGGGCCGGCTGCTGATGCGCGAAGGCTTGTCGACACGCGCCCTGACGCGCGGCCTGGGCCTGCGCCTGCTACGCGACAGCAGGCGCGGGCTGGCAGCCAAGCGGTTCGTGGTGTCGGATCCGCTGACAAGCGTGCTGTCGGTGATTGGCACCGTGCTCGCGGGTGTGGCGGCCGAGCTGCACTTTGCGGCAGCCCCCGCCACCGCGCAGCGCAGTCAGCGGGCCGCTGCGGTTCGCATCGAACACTTGGCCGAACGTGCGGCCGTCTTCGTACTCCAGGCACTGGGAGTCAAGCGCGCGGAAGCAGAGAGAATCGCACAGCTGCCGCTGCCGGCGGTCAGGGAAGGCGACGCGGCGGCAGCGGTGTGAGCCCTCGCGCCACCCGGCCGGGGCGCGCATCGCCGAGGCGTCTCGACGGCGCTCGGCGCCAGGTAGCAAAAGCACAGTGCGACCGCAACAGCGGCGTTGGCATGCAACGCCAGCAGCACACCAGACATCCTGAAAGCCTACGCGACATAAGCCCCGCTCGCCGGCTCGCGTCGGCACTGTCTTGGCGAAATGTCCTCAAGGACAAACGCACAGGAGGAGACGCATCTCCCCCTCCGGATGCCTACCGCTCTACCGCATCGCCCTAATCAAGCTGTCCCTGGCAGACATACTTGATGTGCAGGTAGTCGTCCAGTCCGTGCACCGAGCCTTCGCGGCCATAGCCGGATTCCTTGACTCCGCCGAACGGTGCGGCCTCCGCGGCCAGCGCACCTTCGTTGATGCCCACGATGCCGGTTTCCAGCGCTTCGGCCACGCGCCAGATGCGGCGTACATCCTGGCTGTAGAAATAGGCGGCCAGGCCGAACGGCGTGTCGTTGGCGGCGGCAACGACCTCCGCCTCGTTGGAGAACCGCGTGAGCGGTGCGACGGGGCCGAACGTTTCTTCGCACGCGCAGGCCATGGTGGCATCGGCGCCGGTCAGCACCGTGGGGGCGTAGTAGTTCGGGCCGAGCTGCGTGAGGCGCTCGCCGCCTGCCATCAGCCTGGCGCCCTTGCCGATGGCGTCCCGCACATGCCGATCGATCTTCTCGACGGCGCGGGCGTTGATCATCGGGCCGATCTGGGAGGAGGGGTCGCTGGCGGGGCCCACCTTGAGCGCTGCCACGCGGGCAGCCAGTTTGGCGGCAAACGCATCGTGCACGGCGTCGTGCACGAACACGCGGTTCGGCGATACGCAGGTCTGCCCGCCGTTGCGGAACTTGGCGGCCATGAAGCCGTCGACGGCCGCGTCGATATCGGCGTCATCAAATACGATGAACGGCGCATTGCCGCCCAGCTCGAGCGACAGCTTCTTGAGCGTGTCGGCGCTGCGGCGCGCCAGGTGCTTGCCCACGGGGGTGGAGCCGGTAAACGTGATCTTGCGCACGCGCGCATCGTCCAGCCACACATCGACGACTTCCGGCGTGCGCTCGCGCGAGGCCGTCACGATGTTCAGCACGCCGGGCGGCACGCCCGCCTCCTGCGTCAGCCGCACGAGCGCGAGGGAAGTCAGCGGCGTGTCCTCGGCCGGCTTGCAGACCACCGTGCAGCCCGCCGCCAGCGCGGGGGCGATCTTGCGCGCGATCATCGCCGCGGGAAAGTTCCACGGCGTGATGGCCGCCACCACGCCCACCGGCTCGCGCAACGCAAACATGCGGCGGCCTGGCACGGGCGCGGGAATGGTCTCGCCGTTCATGCGCGTGGCCTCTTCGCCAAACCATTCGATGTAGCTTGCGGCATAGGCGACCTCCCCCTTGCCTTCGGCCAGCGGCTTGCCCTGCTCCAGCGAGATGAGCGCGCCCAGGTCATCCTGATGCGCGAGCACGAGATCGTTCCAGCGCTTGATGATCTGGGCGCGCTGCTTGGCCGGCACCTTGCGCCAGGCCGGAAATGCAGCATGCGCGGCATCGAGCGCGGCACGGGCCTGCGCCGCGCCCGAATCCGGCACGCGCGCGATCAGGTTGCCGGTGGCCGGGTCGGTCACGTCGAGCTGCGCGCCGGCAGCGGCCTGCCATTCGCCGGCAATGTAGTTGGCGTTGCGGATCAGATCCGCACGTTGGATCGAGAGAGACATGGTGTGGAGTCGGCAGCAAATGAACGATCAGGCGGAGGCAACGTGCGCGGCAATCGCCTCGCCCACCTGCGTGGTGTTGGCGGTGCCGCCCAGGTCGGGCGTGCGCGGGCCGTCCTTGAGCACCGCCTCGATGGCGGCAACGATCGCGTCGTGGGCGGCGCGTCCCGCCCCCTGGCCTTGCGTGAGGAAATCCAGCATCAACGCGCCGGACCAGATCATCGCGATCGGGTTGGCGATGTTCTTGCCGTAGATGTCGGGCGCCGAGCCGTGCACCGGCTCGAACAGCGACGGGAACGTGCGATCGGGGTTCAGGTTGGCCGATGGCGCCAGGCCGATCGTGCCGGTGGTGGCGGGCCCAAGGTCCGAGAGGATGTCGCCGAACAGGTTGGTGGCGGCCACCACATCGAAGCGGCCCGGCTGCAGCACGAAGCGCGCGGTCAGGATGTCGATGTGCTGCTTGTCGAGCGTGACATCGGGATATTGCCGCGCGACTTCATCCGCGCGCTTGTCCCACCACGGCATGCTGATGGCGATGCCGTTGCTCTTGGTGGCAAGCGTCACGTGCTTGCGTGCGCGGCTCTTCGCGAGGTCGAAGGCGAACTTCAGCAGCCGCTCTGCACCCTTGCGCGAGTAAACCGATTCCTGGATCACGACTTCGCGGTCGGTGCCTTCGTACATGATGCCGCCGAGCGACGTGTATTCGCCTTCGGTGTTCTCGCGCACGACGTAGTAGTCGATGTCGCCGGGCTTGCGGTGGGCGAGCGGGCACGGCACGCCTTCGAACAGGCGCACCGGACGCAGGTTGATGTACTGGTCGAATTCGCGGCGGAACTTGAGCAGCGAACCCCACAGCGAAACGTGGTCCGGCACGGTGGCCGGCCAGCCGACGGCACCGAAGAAGATTGCATCCATGCCCTTGAGCTGGGTCTTCCAGTCGTCGGGCATCATCTGGCCGTGCTGCTCGTAGTAATCGCAGCTGGCCCATTCGATGTGATGGCACTCCAGCTCGAAACCGAAGCGCTCGGCCGCCGCCTGGATGACGCGCAGGCCCTCGGGCATGACCTCCTTGCCGATGCCGTCTCCGGGAATGATTGCGATGCGGAATGCTGGGTTCATGGTGTTCCTTTGTCTTGTCAGGCGGAGAGCGGCACCGGATGCGGCATCGCGTGGTCCCGTTCGTCGAGCCAGCCCTGCCGCAGCTCCGGCACCGAGTTGGCGAGCTGTTCGTAGTACGGATGGTGCGGGCCGCGGTCAAAATCGGCGCGCGCCACCTGCGCGAGCTTGCGGCCGTGCTGCATCACGACGATCTCGTCGCAGACGGCGCGCACGGTGTGCAGGTCGTGGCTGATGAACAGATACGACACACCCAGGTCGCGCCGCAGATCGGCCATGAGGTTGAGCACGGCGGCGCCCACCACGGTGTCCAGCGCAGAGGTCACCTCGTCGCAGAGGATCAGGTCCGGCTCTGCAGCCAGTGCGCGCGCCAGGTTCACGCGCTGTTTCTGCCCGCCGGACAACCCGCCGGGCAGGCGCCGCGCGACGCTATGCGGCAGCCGCACGAGATCGAGCAGCTCGCGAATGCGACGCTGCAGTGCCTCGCCCTTCAACCCCTTGTAGAACTGCAGCGGCCGCGCCAGGATGCGCTCGATGGTGTGCGACGGATTGAGCGCCGTATCGGCCATCTGGAACACGATCTGGATGCGGCGCAGCTCATCGTGCGTGCGGTTGGCGAGCTGCGGCTGGAGCGGCCTGCCCCGGAACGTCATGCCCCCGTGGCAGGGCGCGATCAGGCCCGCGATGGCGCGTGCAAGCGTCGTCTTGCCCGAACCCGATTCGCCGATCACGCCGATGGCCTGTCCGCGATAGAGCTTGAAATCGATGTCGTCGAGGATGCGCGTGGCCGGCTGGCCGTTGGCGTCGACCGGGCCGTAACCGGCGCTGAGTCCGTGCACGTCGAGCAGCAGTTCGCCCTCGCCCAGGCAATGCTCGAGCGGCCGCGGTGCGGGCCGTGCGGCGGCCAGCAGGCTCTTGGTGTAGTCGTGATCGGGCGTGGCAAGAATGTGCCCCGTCGGGTTCAGCTCCTGCATCTGGCCGCCGCGCAATACGAGGATGTGGTCCGCCATCTGCGCCACCACCGCCAGGTCGTGGCTCACGTAGACGGCCGTGGCGCGGCGCTCGCGCACGACGCGGCGGAACGCGCGCAGCACTTCGATCTGCGTGGTCACGTCCAGCGCGGTGGTGGGCTCGTCGAGAATCACCAGATCCGGATCGGTGATGAGCGCCATCGCAGCCATGAGCCGCTGCAGTTGGCCGCCCGACACCTGGTGCGGGTAGCGCTGGCCGATGGTCTCGGGCTCGGGCAGCGCCAGCTCGCGGAACAGCTGCACGGCCTTGGCTTGCGCCTCTGCGCGCGTCATCGTGCCGTGGATGCGGGCGGGCTCCACCACCTGGTCCATGATCGTGCGCGACGGGTTGAAGGACGCGGCGGCGCTCTGCGCGATGTAGGCAACGGTGCGGCCACGCAAGGCGCGTTGCTGTGCGGCCGGCAAATGCAGGACATCGATATCGCCGATGCGCACGCTGCCCGATGCGATTGCGCAGCCATGGCGCGCAAAGCCCATCAGTGCCAGCGCGGTGGTGGTCTTGCCCGAGCCGGATTCGCCAATCAGGGCCAGCACTTCGCCGGGCTCGATGGCAAAGCTGAGGTTGTCCACCAGGGTCTGTTCGCCTGCGGTGATGTGCAGGCCTTCCACAACGACGGATGCGCCCATGGTCAACGCCCTCCGCGTTCGCGGGCCGCGCGGCCCGGCAGGTTGTCAATGACGAGGTTGACCGAGATGGTCAGGCTGGCGATCGCCAGGGCCGGCAAGATGACGGACGCGCCGGCATCGGGCAGCGCGCTGATGTTCTCGCGCACGAGCGAGCCCCAGTCCGCCGACGGCGGCTGGATGCCGAGGCCCAGAAAACTCAGGCTGGCGAGCAGCAGCACCACGTAGACAAAGCGCAGGCCCAGGTCGGCCAGCATCGGCCCGACGATGTTCGGAAAGATCTCGCGCAGCATGATGTAGAGCGTGCCTTCGCCGCGCGTGCGGGCCACGGTCACGTAATCGAGCGCGTTGATATTGACCGCCAGCGAGCGGGCGATGCGATACGCGCCGGGCACATAGATGATGGCGGCGGTCACCACGAGCATCGTCACCGAAGACCCGAAGCCGGCAACCATCAGCAGCGCGAACATCTTGCTCGGGATGGCGGTGAGCGTGTCGAGCAGGCGGCTCAGTGCGGTATCGACCCAGCCGCCCATCGCGGCGGCGAAGAGCGCCAGCACCGTGCCCGCGCCGCTGGCCAGCAGCGTGGCCACCAGCGCCACGCCCACGGTGTAGCGCGCGCCTTCCACCACGCGCACGAACATGTCGCGGCCGAGGTAGTCGGTACCGAACCAGTGCGCGGCGCTCATGGGGCCGAAGACCGCGCCATTGCCGTCGCCGCTGGTGATCAGGTGGGCCGGCAACAGCGCGGGGCCAGCCAGCGCCGCCAGCAGCCAGAACACCAGCACGGCCAGGCCGATGAGGCCGCTTGTGCCGAGCCTGCCGAAGCCGCCCAGCAGACGCCGCACCGGATGGCGCGGTGCTGGCGGCGTGGCGGCCGGCAAGGTCGGAGAGGTGGGCGTGGTTTCCATCGTGAGGCTCTTGTTCATAAGGTCAGCATCCGCATTTGGCGCGATGTCAGCGATGGCGCAAACGTGGGTTCGCAACGATGCCCAGCACATCGGCCGTGGTCACCAGCAGCAGGTAGCCCGTGCAGAAGATCATGGCGCAGGCCTGCACGAGCGGCATGTCGCGTTGCGACACGCCGTCCACCATCAGCTTGGCGATCCCGGGGTAGTTGAAGATCGTCTCGATGATGATCACGCCGCCGAGCAGGTACGACAGCGACAGCGCCACGGCATTGGCGATCGGCCCCACGGCGTTGGGCAGCGCATGCGCCAGCACCACGCGCATGGGCGATGCCCCCTTGAGCCGGACCATCTCGATGTACGGCGCTTCGAGCTGGTCGATGACGGCGGCGCGGCTCATGCGCATCATCTGCGCGACGATCACGCAGCACAGGCTCAGCACCGGCATGGCAAAGGCCTGCAGCATCTGCCCGAGCGATTCGATATCGTTGACGTACGACAGCGCCGGCAGCCAGCGCAGCTTGACGGCAAACACCAGCACCGCCAGCGTCGCCACCAGGAACTCCGGCACCGACACCACCGCCACCGACGCGGTCGACGCCAGCCGGTCGAACCACGAGCCGCGCCACACGGCAGACGCTATCCCGAGGCCGAGCGCAATCGGCACGGAGAACAGCGCCGTCACCGCGGCCAGCAGCAGCGAATTCGGCAGGCGGCTCGCCACCAGCTCCGCCACCGGCATCTGCGTGGTGGTCGATTGCCCGAGATCGCCCCGGGCAATGCCGCCGAGCCAATGCAGGTAGCGCTGCGGCGCAGGCACGTCGAGGCCCATCTGCGCCCGCAGCGCGGCCAGCGCCTCGGGTGTCGCGTCCTGCCCGAGTTGCTCCTGCGCCGCGTCGCCCGGCAGCACGGCTGTGATCGAGAACACGATCACCGATACGGCCAGCAGCGACAGCAGCGCCATCGCCACGCGCCGCGCCAGCAGCTTGAGGATCACTCCATTCATGGCAGCCCCTTACGCAAAAACACGCCGCACCGCACCGTCCGTCAGGCGTCCAGCCAGACGTTCTCGGCAAATGCGTAGCCCATCAGGCCGCCCAGCGGAATCGGCGCCAGCCCCTTGAGCTTGGTCGAGTGGCCGTCGATGCTCGCCAGGAACAGCGGAATGCCGATGCCCGCCTCGTCGTGGATCATGGTCTGCATGTCGGCGTACATCTGCTTGCGCTTTGCGAGGTCCGTCTCGGCGCGTGCGCTGGTCAGCAGCTGGTCGAACTTCGGGCTCTTCCAGCGCGACTCGTTCCACGCCGCGTCGGACTTGAAGAACTGCGTGAGGATGGTGTCCGCACTCGGGCGCGGGTTGACGTTGCCGAAGCCGACCGGGCTGTTGAGCCAGTGGTTGGACCAGTAACCATCGGCCGGCATGCGCTTGATGTCGAGGTCCAGCCCGATGCGCTGGGCCGTCTGCTGCAGCACGAGCGCAATCTCGACCGAATACATGGCCGCGGGCGACGTCACCACCGGGACCTTGCCCGTCACGCCCGACTTCTGCAGATGGAACTTCGCCTTGTCGATGTCGAACGCGCGCTGCGGCAGCTCCTTGAAGTAGAACCGGTTGGTCGGGTCGATCGGCTGGTCGTTGGCCAGCACGGCGTGGTCCAGCGCGATGGTCTTCTTCATCTGCTCGCGGTCGAACAGGTACTTCATCGCCATCACGAAGTCGGCGTTCGTGCCCGGGCCCGTATCCTTGCGCATGATCAGGTCGGAGTACTGGCCCGATTGCGTGGTGAAGATCGCATACCCCGGCGTGCCCTTCACGCGGGCCACGGCGCGCGGGTTGACGGAGGCCACCAGGTCCATCCCGCCGGAAAGCAGCGCATTCACCCGCGCGCTGTCGTCGCCAATGCCGACGAACTCGATTTCATCCAGGTACGGCTTGCCAGGCTTCCAGTAGCCCTCGTTGCGCACCACGAGCGTACGCACGCCCGGCTTGAATTCCTTGATCTTGTACGGGCCGGTGCCGATGCCGGCGTTGAAGTCCGTCGTGCCGTCCTTGACGATGTGAAAGTGGAAGGTGCCCAGGATCACGGGCAGATCGGCGTTCGGTGCCGTCAGCACCACCGTGACCTCGTTCGGCCCCGTGGCCTTCACGCTGTCGATCTGGTCGGCCAATACCTTGGCCTTGGATGCCGTGGCCGGGTTCTTGTGGCGCATGATCGAATACACCACATCGGCCGGGGACAGCGCCTTGCCGTCATGGAAGGTCACGCCCTTGCGAAGCGTCATCACCCACGTCTTGGCATCCGCCGTCTGGTACGACTCGGCCAGCGCCGGGCGCGGCGTGAGGCTGCCGTCGAGCGCGAACAGGCCGTTGTAGACCATGTTGCAGCGCACGTAGTCGTTCTGGTTCGACTGCTTGGCCGGGTCCAGCGTGTCGGTCGCGGCGGCGGTGGCGGCGGCCACGCGGATGCGCCCACCGCGGCGCGGCGTCTGCGCGTACACATTGAGGGCCGTGCCCGCGAGGCTGCCGGCCAGCGTGGCTTGCATGCCGCCCGCCATCAGCATCTTCAGGACGTCGCGGCGCGAGGCACCGCGCTTGAGCGACTCCATCACGCGCAGGCTTTCGCTGGGGCCAACTAGGTTCTCGAACTCATTACGGCGGTCGCTCATGGTGGGGCTCCTGATGGATCTGATGTGGGAACAGCGAACACTGCGTTGCTTGTAATGGGAATACAGACGGTGCGCGGCTAGGCGAACCGGTCCTTGAGCTGGTAGTACATGCCCACGGCGGGCAGGAACCACGGCGGCCCGAAGTGGCCGGGAATGGCGCTCCAGCCGCGATCGCGCCACGGGTTGGCGGAGGCATCGCCGGCCATCACCGCGGCCATGCGCTCGCCCATGTGCACGGACATCTGTGTGCCGTGGCCGCTGTAGCCCATCGAATAGAACAGGCCGTCGCGCTCGCCAGCATGCGGCAGGCGGTCCTGCGTCATGTCGACGAGGCCGCCCCAGCAGTAATCGAGGCGCACGTCGCGCAGTTGCGGAAACGTCTCGGCCAGGCCGCTGCGCAGGATCTCGCCGCTCATGGCGTCCTGCTGCGGGCTGGAGACCGCAAAGCGCGCGCGGCCGCCAAACACCAGGCGGTGGTCGGGCGTCAGGCGGAAGTAATGGTGGATGTTCGCCACCGTCACATAGGTGCGGCGCGCCGCGAGCAAGGCGTGCGCGCGCTCCGCGCCCAGCGGCTCCGTGGTGACGATGAAGCTGCCGATCGGCACGATGCGCCGACGCAGCCAGCCGAACGTGCCGTAGCCGCCGTGGCGCGAAGCCCCCGTGGCGAGCAGCACCTGGCTGGCCAGCACCGTGCCGCGCGAGGTATGCACGCGATGCACCTGCCCCTGCACGCGCTCAAGGCGCTGCACGCACGTGCGCGTGTGGATCTGCGCGCCCTGCCGCTGCGCTGCCAGGGCCAGGCCTTGCGCGAAGCGGCCCATGTGCATCTGGCCGCTGCGCTTGTACAGCAAACCGCCGTGGAAGCGTTCGCTCTGCACCTCGGCGCGCACGCGGGCGGCATCGAGAATCTCCACGTCCAGGTCCACGCCGTCGCCAATGAGCCGGTCGGCGCTGCGCTGCAGCGCATCCATGTGATACGGCCGGGTGGCGAGCTTGAGCTTGCCATTGCGCTGGAAGTCGCAGGCGATGCCTTCTTCGCGGACGATGCGCTCCACCGTGTCCACGGCCGCGTCGTAGGCGTGATACCAGGCCCGCGCCCGGTCCACGCCGACCTTGCCGGCCAGCTCGGCGTAATCGATTGCCAGGCCGTTGTTGACATGGCCGCCGTTGCGCCCCGAGGCTTCGACGGCCACGGTGCTGCCGGCCTCCAGCACGACCACGCTGGCACCGCGCCGCGCCAGCGCCAGGGCCGCCGACAGCCCCGTGAAGCCGCCGCCCACGATCGCCACATCCACCTGCGCCGGCAGATCGTGCGGATCGAGCGCCAGCGCGGGCACCGAGTCGTTCCAGTAGGAGTCGAGTTTCATGGAGGTCATGGCGCGGTCAGGCACGTCGTGCTTACAGACCCACGACGCCGGCAAGGCCGCCGATGTCCTGGATCTCGGTGTAGCGGTACGCCGGGTTGCCGGGGCCGTGGCCGCGATTGACGAACACCTTGTTGACGATGCCGAGATCGTCGGCCGACATCAGGTCATAGCGCAGGCTGGACGACACGTGCAGCACGTCTTCCGGGTTGCAGCCGAGCGAATCAAACATGTATTCGAAGGCCTTCAGGCGCGGCTTGTAGGCCTGGGCCTGCTGCGCGGTATAGACACGATAGAACGGCGCGCCCAGCATTGCCACGTTCTTCTGGATCTGCGCGTCGTCGGCGTTCGACAGGATCACCAGCGGGATTTCCCTGGCGACCTTCGCCAGGCCGGCCGGCACGTCGGGGTGCGGATCCCACGTGGGCACCGCGTCGTAGTAGGCCTGCCCGTCCGTATCGAAATACTGGATCTTCCATTTCTTGCACAGGCGGCGCACGGCGTTCTTCAGCACGACCTCGTACGGCTTCCAGTCGCCCAGCACCTCGTCGAAGCGGTAAGCGGTGAAGTCAGCAATGAACTGCTCCATGTGCTCGGCCGGAATGCGGTCGGCAAACAGCTCGCGCGTCATCTCGCCCATGCGGAAACGGGTGAGCGTGCCGTAGCAATCGAACGTGATGTACTTGGGTCGGAAGGTCATGGCGGTGATCCTCAGGGTCGGTGCACTGATGCGGTCTGTGCGACAGGGTTATGACGAAATCATTGAAGCATGCAGGCCCGCACGCGTTGTAGGGAATTGCGGTGCCTCACGTGAGAAAGCTGCTGTTTGCGATGGCGCTCGCGGCATGCCATGCGGTCTGCACCGCCGGTGTGCCGGACGCACTGCTAATGCGCTGCAGCAAAGTCGATCAGCACGCTTTTGAAGCGCAGGTTGGCCTCCACGGCTTGCCGGCCGAGATCCTTGCCGATGCCCGACTGGTGATAGCCGCCGGTGGGGATGACGAAATCGGCGCTGCGCCCGTAACGGTTGATCCAGACCGTGCCGGCCGCAATGCCGCGCATGGCGCGCAGCGCGCGTCCGATGTCGGCCGTGTGCACACCGGCGGCCAGGCCGTAGTGTTCGTGCGCGGCCAGGGCCAGGCCCTCCTCTTCGTCGTCGAAGGTCTGCACGGTCAGCACCGGGCCGAAGATCTCTTCCTGCACGGCGGGGTTGTCTGCGCGCACGCCTTCGATGAGCGTTGGCTGGTAATACGCCCCGCCGGGGCCGCCGTCGAACAGGCCGCCGCCGCAGCGCACGTCCGCGCCGGCGCCCTTGGCGCGATCGACGATGTCCTGGATGCGTGCCGCCTGCACGGAAGAGATGATGGGCGGCAGCGTGGCCGTGTCGTCCCACGTGGCACCCGGCCGCAGTGCCGCAAAGCGCGCCGCAATGCGGTCGATCAATGCCTGGGCAACGCCGCGCTGCACGATCAGGCGCGACCCCGCCACACAGACCTGCCCCGCATTGCCCGTGATGGCGCCGGCAATGATGCCGGCCAGCCGGTCGATGTGCGGCGCGTCATCAAACACCAGCTGCGGACTCTTTCCGCCCAGCTCCAGCGTGACGGGCTTGGGGCCGTGCGACGCGCATGTCGCCATGATCGCGGCACCGGTGCGTGTCGAACCGGTAAACGTCATCTTGGCAATGCGCGGATGCCGCGTGAGCGCATCGCCCGTGGTGCGGCCATCGCCCTGCACCACGTTGAAGAGCCCGGCCGGCACACCGGCCTGCACGGCCAGTTCGGCGAGCCGGATGGCCGAGTACGGCGTCAGCTCGGATGGTTTGAGCACGACGGCATTGCCGGCCGCCAGCGCCGCACCGACCTTCCACGACACCATGACCAGCGGAAAATTCCACGGCGTGATCGCGCCCACCACGCCGTAAGGCTCGGCCACGACCATGCCCAGATGATCGTGGCGCGTGGCCGCCACGTCGCCGCCGAGCTTGTCGGCGTATTCGGCAAAGAAGCGCAGGCCTTCGGCGGTGAACGGCACATCCCAGGCGACGGCATCGCGCACGGGGCGTGTGGAACACACGGCTTCCAGCGGCGCCAGATGCGCCACGTCCGCGTCGATCAGATCAGCCCAGCGGCGCAGCACGCGGGCCCGCTCGCGCGGCGCGCGGCGTGCCCAGTCGGTGGTGCCCCACGCTTGCCAGGCGTTCTGCACGGCCATGTCCACCATGTCGGCATCGGCCATCGGCAAATCGGCATGCACCGCGTTATCGGACGGCCGCCGCACGGCAAGCGCCCCGGTGTGGCGGGCGTCGCTGACATGCTCGCCGCCAATGAAATGGCCCGAAGGCACGCGGATGGTTTCAGGGTTGAAGATCGGCACAGGATGAGGAGGTGCCGCAGCCGGGCACCCATATCGGATGGAGGTTATTGATGCTAGGCAGGATGGCCCGGCATTTGTGTTCGTAACGCCGGCCGCCACCGCATCGAATTGCGAAACCCGCACCCTCGGCAGACGATGCTTGCAAATTGCGGGCAAACCCCAATTCGATCTGGCCCAGCGGCGCGATGTCGTCCAAGATGAGAGCGTGTTATGCCCACCTTCAGAAGGCGCCCTCCATGCTCAGCTCCCCTGCGTCCACCCAGACCACCGCCGCCGACGACGGCGTGGTGCTGCGTCCCATGACCGCCGACGATCTCACCGCGGCGCACGCGCTGTCCGAAGAACAGCGCTGGCCGCATCGCCCTGCCGACTGGGCCCAGATGTTTGCGCACGCCGAAGGCTTCGTGGCCGAGCGCGACGGACAGATCATCGCCACGGCCCAGCGCTGGCGCTGGGGCCCGCGCCACGCGACGATCGGGCTGGTGATCGTCACGCCCGCCTGTCAGGGCCGGCGCGTCGGCCATCGCCTGATGAGCGCATTGCTCGATGGCCTGGAGGACCACACCGTGCTGCTGCACGCCACGGCCGAAGGGCGTGGCCTGTATGAGCGGCTCGGTTTCGTGCGTACCGGTGAAATCCGCCAGCACCAGGGCATTGCGCAACCCACGCCGCTGATCGCGCTGCCCGCGGGCTGGCGGCTGCGGCCGGCTGGCACCAATGAAGCCGAAACGCTGCGCCGGCTCGACGCGCAGGCGCGCGGCATGCCCCGCGACGCGCTGATCGACGACCTGCTCGCCATCGCCGACGGCTGCGTCGTGCTGGACGACGACGGCGAGCCGCGCGGCTTCGCCATGCTGCGCCGCTTCGGGCGCGGCCATGCGATCGGCCCCGTCGTGGCGCCCGACGCCGAGAGTGCCAAGGCGCTGATTGCGCATCTGGCCGGCATCAACGCGGGGCATTTCACGCGCATCGACATCGACTTCGACAGCGGGCTGGCCGAATGGCTCGAGAGCATCGGCCTGCTGCGCGTGGATACGTCGACCACCATGGTGCGCGGCGCGCCGCTGTCAACGCCGCCCGGGGCGGCCGCGCTGGTTGCCATCGTCGCCCAGGCGGTGGGCTGATCTCCACATTGCACAGACGCTTCTCCGTGACCACGACCTTCCTCTACAAGTCCGACCCCGTGCGCGGCCAGCAATGGGCCGAGGTTTTTCGCCAGCACGCGCCCGACATCGACTTCCGCATCTGGCCCGACATCGGCGATCCGCACAAGGTGCGCTTTCTTGCCGCGTGGGAGCCACCGGCCGATATCGCCGCGCAGTTCCCGAACCTCGAAGTGTTGTTTTCATCGGGCGCCGGGGTCGACCAGTTCAACTTCGCCGCGCTGCCGCCAACGCTGCCGGTCGTGCGCATGGTCGAGCCCGGCATCGTGCGCGGCATGGTGGAGTACGTCACGCATGCCGTCCTTGCGCTGCACCGCGACATTCCCGCGTATCGGCGCCAGCAGTCGGCCGGACAATGGCGGCCGCTGCCGGTGCGTCAGGCGGGCGAGCGCCGCGTCGGCGTGCTGGGCCTGGGTTCGCTCGGGCAGGCGGTGCTCGAACAACTGAGCGGCTTTGGCTTTGACTGCGCGGGCTGGAGCCGCTCCCGCCATGCGATCGACGGCGTGCAGTGCTTTGCCGGGCAGGCAGAGTTGCCGGCGTTCCTGGCGCGCACCGACATCCTCGTGTGCCTGCTGCCCCTGACGGACGCCACGCGCGGCATGCTGAACGCCGCGCTGTTCGCCCAGCTGCCGCAAGGCGCCATGCTGGTGCACGTGGGCCGCGGCCCGCAGCTGGTGAGCGATGACCTGCTCGCCGCGCTCGACAGCGGCAGGCTCAGCGAAGCCATGCTCGACGTGACCGACCCCGAACCGCTGCCGTCCGGACATGCGCTCTGGCGGCACCCGCGCATCCAGATCACGCCGCACATCGCGAGCATGACGCAGCCGCTTTCTGCGGCAGCCGTAGTCATCGACAACCTGCGCCGCCTGGCCGCCGGGGAGCCCCTGCTCGGGCTGGTGGACCGCACGCGCGGCTATTGAAACGAGGCGGGAAACGACGCTCGGCACGATGTGCTGCCGCTGCCCGAACAACAGCAGCACAGTGCGTTTCCTGCCCGCAAAGCAGCACCAAGCCTTGGGCACCACGGCCTACTCTTGAGTCCATCGATTGCTCTCCCGCACGCACGGACTCCGCCATGACCCAGCTAACCGATCTGCCCCAGCTTGCCTCGCTCGATGCCATTGACCGTGCCCATCTGATCCACCCCGTGGCGTCGTGGCGCACGCACGAGCAACGCGGGCCGACCGTGCTTTCGTCCGGCAAGGGCGCATGGCTGACCGACGCGCACGGCCATGAACTGCTCGATGCGTTTGCCGGCCTGTGGTGCGTCAACGTCGGCTACGGCCAGGAAAGCGTGGTGCAGGCTGCCGCCGGGCAGATGCGCCGCCTGCCCTACGCCACCGGCTACTTCCACTTCAGCAGCGAGCCCGCCATCCAGTTGGCCGAGAAGCTCGTGCAGATCGCGCCCCGCTCGCTGACCCATGTGTACCTGACGCTGGGCGGCTCCGAAGCCGTGGATGCTGCCGTGCGCTTCATCGTGCAGTACTTCAACGCGATCGGGAAACCCACGAAGAAGCACTTCATTGCGCTGGAACGCGGGTATCACGGCTCGTCGTCGACGGGCGCGGGGCTGACGGCGCTGCCCGCGTTTCATCGCGGCTTTGACCTGCCGCTGGCCACGCAGCACTACATCCCGTCGCCGAACCCGTACCGGGCGGCCGACCCAGCGGATGCGCAAGGCATCATCGCCGGCTCCGTGGCTGCCTTGCGTGCGAAGGTGGCCGAGCTGGGCGCCGACAACGTCGCGGCGTTCTTCTGCGAACCGATCCAGGGGTCGGGCGGCGTGATCGTGCCGCCCAAGGGCTGGCTCAAGGCCATGCGCGATGCCGCGCGCGAGCTGGGCATCCTGTTTGTCGTCGATGAAGTCATCACCGGCTTTGGCCGCACCGGCCCCATGTTTGCGTGCGATGCCGAGGGTGTGGAGCCCGACGTCATGACGATGGCCAAGGGCCTCACCGCCGGCTACGTGCCCATGGGCGCCACGATGATCTCCGACGAGATCTATGCCGGCATTGCCGACGGCGCACCCGCCGGCGCACCCATCGGCCACGGCGCCACGTATTCCGCCCACCCGGTAAGCGCGGCGGTCGCGCTGGAAGTGCTGCGGCTGTACGAGGAAGGCGGCATCCTCGCCAACGGCCAGCGCGGTGCGGCCAGCTTTGCGGCGGGGCTCGATGCGCTGCTGGCGCATCCGCTGGTGGGCGATTCACGCCACCGCGGCCTGCTCGGCGCGCTCGAACTGGTGAGCGACAAGGCCACCAAACGCGGCTTTGACGCGAGCCTCGGCCTGCCGGATCTGATTGCCTCGGCTGCCTATCGCAACGGCATCGTGTTCCGGGCGTTCGGCGACAACATCCTCGGCTTTGCCCCCGCGCTGACGTATACCGAAGACGAGTTCGCGCAACTGTTCACCCGGCTGAAGACGACGCTCGACGACGTGCTGGCCGTGCCGGCCGTACGCGCGGCGCTCGGTTGACGCAACAACCTGACACAAGAGACGCTGGCTGCCGCAGAATCGATCCATCTTCCACGCACGCGCCACCGCCATGACCGAAGCTCTCAAGATCGACCGCCTGGACTTGCGCATCCTCGCGCAGCTGCAGAAGAACGGCCGCATGACCAACGTGGATCTGGCGGACGCCGTGGGCCTCTCGCCCAGCCCCTGCCTCATCCGCGTCAAGCGCCTTGAGCAGGCCGGCTATATCTCGGGCTACGGCGCGCACATCCGCATGGAGAAGCTGGGCGACACGCTCACCGTCTTCACTGAAGTCACGTTGTCGGACCACCACCGCGAAACCTTCGCGCGCTTCGAAGCCGCCATCCGAGACGTGGACGAGGTGCTCGAATGCCACCTGCTCAGCGGCGGCTACGACTACCTGCTGCGCTTCATCACGCGGGGCGTCAACCACTACCAGGAAGTCATCGAGGGCCTGCTGGAGCGCAATATCGGCATCGCCAAGTACTTCAGCTACATCGTCATCAAGTCGCCGTTCGTGAAGACGTACTGCCCGATCGAGCGGCTGTTTCCCAACCAGCGCTGATGCCACGTACCTGACGCTGGCGGGCGCACGAGGGTGCCGCTTGCCGTTCGCCGCGATCGCCGTGGCCGGCGTTACACCGGCCCTTTCCGTACGGCGTTCGCCACCCGGGAACGGGCGCTCATGCAGGCCTTTCGCACGCTCAGCACGCCATGCTGGCAACCCGTTTCAAAACAGCAGCTTCCTCATGATCGATGCGGCATTTCGTGACAAGCGCCTCGCAACTCTATGTTGCAATGACTCCAGTCAAAGGCCTTGAGGCGTACCGCGAAAGCCAGGCCATTCTTGGATACGGTGAGGAAGAATCCGCATGAGCACTGCCCTGATGCTGCACCGCGCCGATGGCGCGCCCCTGTCGACCGCATTCCGGCAAGCGGCACTGAGCGCCGAAGACCCGTTCGCGCAAGGCCGCGAGATTGCCTGGGAGGGCCCGAATGCAATGAGCGCCGGCCGCGCCAGCTTTGTTGGCCAACGCGACGTCGCGAGCTATCCCCATACGGAGACACTCGCCGTCGTGGAGGGCGAACTCACACTCAGCGCACCGGGCTCGGCGCGGCACGTCATCGGCGCGGGCGCCGGCGCGGTGATCGCCGCCGGCACGGCCGTGCGCATCGAGGCTGCTGCCGGCGTCCGGTTTGTGTTCTGCGCCGCCGCGGGTAACGCGCCCACGTCGCCGGCTCTCATCCCGCTGCGCGCAGATGCAGACTTCAAGCCGTCCGGCGGCCCGGCCCCGGAGGTGCTGCTCGGGCCCTCCCCGCAATGCCGCAGCGACAACGTCTTCACCGACGAGCCCACGCAATACCGCGCTGGCACCTGGGACTCGACGCCCTACCACCGCATCGTCCGCCCGCATCCGGTGAATGAATTCATGTACGTGCTCGATGGCGTTGTGCGATTTGCCGGCCCCGACGGCAACGCAGTCACCGTGAGCACCGGCGACGCCATCTTCGTGCCGCAGGGCGCGCCCATCGGGTGGGAGAGCACGCAGCGCGTGGCGAAGTTCTACGTGGTGCAAAACGCGCAAGCCTGAAAGAGCGAGGAGAGCCATCCATGTCCCAGCCGCTGCGTCTCATCGAGAGCGCCTCTTCCCTGCCAGCGCAAGCCGACGTCGTCGTGATCGGCGGCGGCATCATCGGCGTGTTTGCCGCCTACTACCTGGCCCGGCGCGGCGTGTCGGTGGCCGTCGTCGAAAAGGGCCGCATCGGCGCCGAACAGTCGAGCCGCAACTGGGGCTGGTGCCGGCAGCAAAACCGCGATGCGCGCGAGCTGCCGATGGCCACCAAGAGCCTTGAACTGTGGGAGCAATTTGCCGCAGACACCGGCGAAGACACGGGTTTCCGCCGCTGCGGCCTGCTCTATCTCAGCAACGACGAAGACGAACTCGCGCGCTGGACGAAGTGGCGCGATTTCGCCAGGACGGCCGGCGTGATCACGCACATGCTGAGCAGCCGCGAGGCCTCCGAGCGGGGCCGTCTGACGGGCCGCACGTGGAAGGGCGGCGTGTTTTCACCGAGCGACGGCACGGCCGACCCGGCGAAGGCGGCACCGTCGGTCGCAGCGGCGCTCATGAAACTCGGCGGCACGGTGCACCAGAACTGCGCCGCGCGGGGCATTGAGGTGGAGGGCGGCCGCGTGAGCGGCGTCGTCACCGAAGCGGGCACCATCAAGACGCGCACCGTGGTATTTGCAGGCGGGGCATGGGCCTCGTCGTTCTGCCGCCAGTTGGGCATCCGCTTTCCGCAGGCAACGGTTCGCCAGTCCATCGTGCGGGTGACCGGCGTGACCGAACCGGTGCCCGACGCCCTGCATACGGCGCGCGTGTCCATCACCCGCCGCAGCGATGGCAGCTACAACCTCGCCATCAGCGGGCGCGGACGCGTCGACCCGACGGCGCAGCTGCTGCGCTTTGCGCCGCAGTTCCTGCCGATGTTCGCGAAGCGCTGGCGCAATGTGTTCCCCGGCGGGTTGGAAGGCATTCGCGCGGGCCACGAAACCCTCGCGCGGTGGCGGCTCGATACGCCCACACCGATGGAGCGCATGCGGATCCTCGACCCCCGGCCCGATCCGGTCGCGGTCAGGCAAACCTACGACCGCGCCGTCGAACTGCTGCCGGTGTTCGGCCAGGCTGGTATCGCCAATGCCTGGGCCGGTTTCGTCGACAACACGCCCGACGGCGTGCCCGGCATCGGCGAAGTCCCGGAGGTCCCCGGATTCATCCTGGCCGCGGGCTTCTCGGGCCACGGGTTCGGTATCGGTCCCGGCGCCGGCCATCTGATTGCCGATCTGGTGACGGGTGAAAAGCCGATCTTCGACCCTGCCCCCTACGACCCGGCGCGCTTCAGGCACTCGGCCTGGGGCAAGGTCGCTGACTTCTAGGGCGGCAATACCGGGGGGCCATCCCACATGGCCACAGTTCAGGAACCGGATGGGACGGCGGCCAGCGCGCGGCGGGCGACTTCGCAAAACCAGCGCACGCCAAGCGGCAGCGCATCGTCGTTGAAGTCGTAGCACGGATGATGGAGCGGGTATTCGCCATCTGGGCCTGGCTCCGCGCGCCCCTGGCCGAGCCACAGATACGCACCCGGCTTTTGCTGCAGCATGAAGGCGAAGTCTTCCGAGGTGAACGCCGCGCGCGGCGCCATGTCGGCCTGCAGGCCGATCGCCTTCGCCGCATCCAGCGCGAGCTGGGCTTCGGCTGCCGTGTTGATCGTGGCCGGGTAGTAGCGGCGATACTCGACGTCGACCTGCGTGCCGCTGGCCAGCGCAACGCCGTGGGCCGTGTCGCGCAGCGCAGCTTCGATGCGGTCTTGTGAAGCCGCATCGAAGCTGCGCACCGTACCCGTCACGCGCACTTCGGCGGGCAGCACGTTATGGCTGCGGCCGCCCTCGATGCGCGTGACCGACAGCACCGCCGATTCGCCCGGATCAATACGCCGCGACACGATCGTATGCAGCTGCGCCACCAGCTGGCTGGCGGCGAGGATGGCGTCGGGCGTGTGGTGCGGCTGCGCGGCATGGCCGCCGCGTCCGCGCAGGGTGATGTCGAAGCGATCGGCGGCCGCCATGATCGGGCCGGGGCGCGTCTGTGCGTGGCCCAGCGGCAGGTCGGGCCAGTTGTGCAAGGCATAGACGCTGTCGCACGGGAAGCGCTCGAACAGGCCGTCTTCGATCATGCGGCGCGCGCCCGCCTGACCCTCTTCGGCGGGCTGGAAGATGAAACGGACCGTGCCATCGACGCCCGTGCGGGCAAGCTGGCGCGCGGCGCCGATCAGCATGCTCGTGTGGCCGTCATGCCCGCAGCCATGGTGCCGGCCCCGCACGCGGCTGGCATGCGGCGCGCGGCCAAGTTCCACCATCGGCAGCGCGTCCATGTCGGCACGCAGCCCGACACTGCGGCCGCTCCGGCCGCCGCGCAGCGTGCCGACCACGCCGGTGCCACCGACGCCCTCTTCCACCTCGAGCCCCAGCACCCGCAGCGACTGCGCCACGATGCCCGCGGTGCGGTGTTCCTCGTACGCGAGTTCCGGGTTGGCATGCAGGTCGCGGCGCAGGGCGACGAGTTCGGGCAGCAGGTCCGCCACGGGCTCCACGACGGCGTCGGGCTTCATTGGCCAGCCTCCACCGCATCGGCAAGTTGCGCCAGCGTGTGGAAGTGATAGTCCGGCACGGTGTGTTCGGACTCGATGGTGCCGCCCGAGCCCGGCATGCCATGGCGACGCTCGATCCAGCACGTGGCGATGCCAAGCCGCTTGGAGATGCCGATGTCGTGATACTGGCTCTGCGCCACGTGCAGGTTGTCGGTCTGCCTGTAGCCCCAGGCGCCTTCGTAGCGGCCGCGCGCGTAGGCGAAGTAGCGCGGGTTGGGCTTTTCGCACAGCGCGTCATCGCACGAGAGCAGCAGGTCGAATGGCGAGCCCAGCGTGCGCTGAAAATGCGCCAGCGCCCAGGATTGCGCGTTCGTCATCGTCACGAGCTTGAAGCGCTTGCGCAGGCGCTGCAGGGCCTCCACCGAGTCGGGAAACGCGGGCCACTCGGCCACCGAATCGCGAAAGCCCTTGGCAAGCGCATCGGTATCGGGCAGCCCAAGCTGCTGCGCGACGATGTGCCAGCACGGCACGAGGTCATCGGGGTACCACTCCGTCTGGCCGCGCTTGCGGGCTGCGCGATACGCCGCGAGGAACGCATCGTCCGTCACCGTGCTGTTGGGCACGGCGCGGCGCAGGTAGGCGAGCATGCCGCCCTCGAAATCGATCAACGTCCCGACGACGTCGAAAGTCAGCACCTTGAAATCCCGAAGGGCCATGAAATGCTCCTGAGTGAGTGAACGCCGAAAGCAGACAACGGGCCGACCGGCGCGCCAACCCGCTTGCACGGCATCAAGCTTAGAAGCAGCGGTGCGGGCGATGGTACCGTTCACCGACCACGACGCGGCAGCGAATTGCGTTTTTGGGCGCCGGGCGCCGCGATTGTTCGGCACGAAGATCAGCCCCAGCGAACGCGCCTCACATCCGGCCCAGCCTTCCGCCACGTTTTCGTTTCCAAATGTTACCGGCGTGAGCCAATGCCGACTTCGGCACTACGCAGCGGGCGTGGCCGTGCAGTAAAGTCCATGTCATGAAAGACGCCCGCCTTTACTCGCCTCTGATCGTGTTCGCCTTGCTTGCCGCGTGCGCTTCACGCACGCCCCAGCAACAAGCCGACGCCGCCCTCACAGACACCACGAGCGCAGCCGCAGCCGACAACGGCTGGCAGGCGCTGCGTGCCAAATACATGGACTGCGTCCAGCGCCGCGCCGCAGACGGCATCCCCGGCACGGCCCAGGCCAAGTCGGTCGTCTCAGCGGCCCTGAGCGCGTGCGAAGGCGACCTGAGTGCCATGCACGACGCCTTCCGCGACCACCTCAGCACGCAGATGTCGTCGTCGGGCGCGCGCCGGGCCTCCGACCGCGTCACGCAAGACACCCGCGAGAAAGCGCGCGTCTACCTCACCGGCTACGTCGAACACGAACGCTACGTGGCGAACTCGCGCTAGAGCGCTACAGCATCTCCAGCGCGCGCGGCCCCTTCGGCGGCGGGAAGATGTCGTCCAGCGCGGCGAGCTGCTCAGCCGTGAGCGTGTGCGACAACGCGCCGACGTTCTCCTTCAGCCGCCGGCGGTGCCCGGTCTTGGGGATGGCGATGATGTCGTCGCGGGCCAGCAGCCATGCCAGGGCGACCTGCGCCGGCGTCATGCCGCATTCGCGCGCAAAGCCGACGAGCTTCGGGTGCCGGAGCAGCCGCGCCTGCTCGATGGGCGAATAGGCCATCACCGGCACGCGGCGCTGGCGCAGCCACGGCAGCAGGTCCCATTCGATGCCACGGCGGCTCAGGTTGTACAGCAACTGGTTGACCGCGACCGCATCGCCGCCGGGCACCTCCCACAGTTCCTCCATGTCGGACAGATCGAGGTTGCTGACGCCGTAATGGCGGATCTTGCCTTCGCGCTGCAGGGCCTGCAGGCCTTGCACGGTCTCTTCGAGCGGCACGCTGCCGCGCCAGTGCAGCAGGTAGAGATCGAGGCGGTCGGTGCCAAGCCGCTGCAGGCTGCGCTCGCACGCGGCGGCAATGCCGCGCCGGGTCGCGTTGTGCGGGTAGACCTTGCTGACGAGGAAGACCTCGTCGCGGCGCCCGGCGATGGCCTCCCCGATCAAGGTTTCGGAGAGGCCCTCGCCGTACATCTCGGCGGTGTCGATAAGGCGCAGGCCCAGGTCGAGGCCCAGGCGCAACGTGGCGATTTCCTCTGCGCGCGCGGCCGGGCGGTCGCCCATGTTCCACGTGCCCATGCCGAGCGCCGGGACGCGTTCTCCATCGGGCAATGTGACTTGTTTCATGTCTCGCTTTCCGGTTGGGGAGCCAGACACGAATCTACAAGAGACCCGGCGCGTCGTTAAGGCGACAGGCGTCCGTTGAGAACTTACCCGCTGCTGAAGCAGTTACGCGTCAGTGCGCGGTCTGCGAGTGGCTGCCACCGGGCGTGGAAATGCCGCTCACGGCCTGGCCCGTCTTCTTCGGATTGCCGCAGCCCGCGATGTCGCCGATGGAGACGATGCCCACCAGGCGCTTGTCGCGGCTCACCACGGGCAGGCGCCGCACCTGGATGTTGCCCATGTTGTGCGTGACGTGGTCGAGGTCTTCGTCGTCGTAGCAGTACATCACTTCCTGCGACATCACATCGCCGATCCGGGTGTCGGGCCCGCGCCCTTCCGCTACCGCGCGTACGGCAATGTCGCGATCCGTCAGCATGCCGACGAGCCGGTCACCCTGCCCGACCGGCAGCGCACCGATGTCGCATTCGGACATCAGCCGCGCGGCGTCCTGAATGGTCTGATCCGGATTGACGAGCTTGACGTCCTGCGTCATCGCTTCTCGAACTCTCATGGAATCTCCTCATGCGCCGACTGGATGACCGGTTGCCCCAAGGGCGCCGGCGCGTTACGCCGATGGAACACTGATCACCCAGCACGGGCCGTACCCATTCGAACGCTTCATGCACGGCCAGCGGGAACGCCAATTGCGTGACCGCACGCGCCCGGGGCACGGTGCCTCGCGCCAGGCCGACGTGAAGCGCGTGGCAGGCCGCATAACCGCCGGTTGCGGCACTGTGGCGGCCATGCAGCCGAGGCGTGAAGCCGGTAGCCGTTACGCGCAGGTTGTACAAACGCGTCGCGCATGGTGCGGCCGGCCATCCAATAAAGAGAAAGGAGCACAGGAGACAACCATGTTGAGCCCCCATGAAATTGCGGCGCTGGTCCTGGTGTGCGAGGAGTCCAAACCCCGCGATCTCGACATGGCCGACATCGAGGCGCTGCTCGCACATCAGCTCATTACGCTCGAGCCGATGGACTCGGGGTTGAGCGAGCCGCGCGTCACGGTTCAGGGACATGCGTTGTTGAAGTCGCTCGGCGTCATGCGCACGCCGGCCCGCAGGGGGTGCCTCTCGGCCTTACGGTGACGGCACGGGCGCATCGGTCGGCCGCCTCTTCGGCGGCCAATGGAGGGCCGATCAGAGCCCGGCCACGGCGTGACGCAGCAGCAGCGCTGCCAGCACGAGCATCGTCACGCCGATCAGGCCGTCCAGCACGCGCCACGCCCCTGGCCGCGCAAACCACGGTGCCAGCCATCGCGCACCAAACCCCAGCCCCGTAAACCAGAAGAGGCTGGCCGAGCTTGCGCCCGCCACAAACCACCCGCGCAATCCGGCCGCCTGCTGCGCGCCAATGCTGCCGACCAGCAGGACCGTGTCGAGATAGACGTGCGGATTGAGCAGCGTGAAGGCCGCCGCCTGCGCAAGCGCCGCGACCCGGCTCATACCCTCGCCGCCCGCCGCCGCCCTCAGCTGGTGCGGATGCCGTGCGCGCCGCAGCGCCTGCACGCCGTAGAGCAGCAGGAAGGCGGCGCCCGCCACCGCCAGCCCTCTCGCCAGCGCTGGACGCTCCCCCAGGGCATGCGCCATGCCGAGCACGCCGGCTGAAATCAGCAGCGCATCGGCCATCGCACAGAACAGCACCACGCTGCCGACGTGCTCGCGTCGAAGCCCCTGGCGCAGCACGAAAGCGTTCTGGGCGCCAATGGCGACAATCAGCCCGAGGCTCAGTGCGAGGCCCTGCAGAAACACGGAAAACATCGGCGGAGCCGAGGAAAGTGCGGTCGTCATGCGTGCAGCTTGCCGGCACGTTGCGATGAAGACAAACTATATTTTCTTTACCTGATTCAGTTTTGCTAATTCCCATGCTCGATTACTCCGCCTTGGCCGCGCTGGCCGCCGTCATCCGCGAAGGCAGCTTCGAGCGCGCGGCGCGGGCGCTGCATGTCACGCCTTCGGCCGTGTCGCAGCGCATCCGGCTGCTCGAAGAGCGCGTTGGCTGCGCGCTGGTAGTGCGCGATCAACCTTGCCGCGCCACCGAAACGGGCCGGCGCCTGTGTCAGCACGTCGATCGCGTACGGCTGCTCGAACAGGAACTGCACGAAGCGCTGCCCACCCTGGCCCCTGAAGGCCAGGCGCGTGTGGCGCTGCCCATTGCTGTCAATGCAGACAGCCTCGCCACATGGCTGGCCCCGGCCATTGCCGGTTTTGCGGCAGCGCATCCGGTGCTGATGGATGTGGCGGTCGATGACCAGGACCACACGACCGAATGGCTGCGCAGCGGCGCGGTGCTGGCGGCCGTCACGGCAACGGCACGCCCGGCCGCGGGCTGCAACAGCCGTCCGCTCGGCTCCATGCGCTACCTGGCCGCAGCAAGCCCCGCGTTCATGCAACGGCACTTCCCCGACGGCGTGGGCGCCGGCACCCTCGCCAAGGCGCCAAGCCTCGTCTTCAATACCAAGGACGAACTGCAGACGCGCTGGGCACGGCGCCTTTGCCATCGGCATGTCGAGCTGCCGCGCCACACGCTGCCTTCGTCGCAGGCATTTGTGGCGGCCGCGCTGGCTGGCATGGGATGGGGCATGCATCCAGAGGCGCTCATTGCCTCGCATCTTGAAGACGGCGCGATGGTCGAGCTGGTGCCCGATACCCCGCTGGATGTACCGCTGCACTGGCAATACGCGCGGGCGGCTTCCACATTGCTCGATGGGCTGAGCCGCGAAGTGATGGCCGCGGCGCGCTCGGCGCTCCGGGCGCCGTGAGCGCTACAGCGCGTTGAGCGGGATCTTGAGGTACTGCACGCCGTTCGGTTCGGCAGGCGGCAGCGCGCCCGCGCGGATGTTGACCTGAATGGAGGGCAACATCAGGGTCGGCATGGAAAGCGTCGCATCGCGCTTCGTGCGCATCTGCACGAACTCGGCCTCGGTCACGCCGTCATGCACGTGGATATTGGCGCGGCGCTGTTCCGCCACCGTGGTCTGGCACATCGCCTCCCGGCCGGCGGGCGGATAGTCGTGACACATGTAGAGCCGCGTGTCGGGCGGCAGCGCCAGCAGGCGGCGGATGGACTGATACAGCGTGCCCGCATCGCCGCCGGGAAAGTCGCAGCGCGCGGTGCCGACATCCGGCATGAACAGCGTGTCGCCCACGAAGACAGCGTCGCCCACCTGATACGCCATGTCGGCCGGCGTGTGGCCCGGCACGGCCAGCGCCCTGGCTTCAAGCTCACCAATGCGGAAGACCTCATCCGGCGCGAACAGGTGGTCGAACTGCGAGCCATCCAGCCGGAACGAGGGCTCGAGGTTGAAGATCGGCTTGAAGACGCCCTGCACCACGCGGATCGACTCGCCAATGGCAATGCGGCCGCCAAAGCGCGCACGCAGGTACGGCGCAGCCGACAGATGATCGGCATGCGCGTGCGTCTCGAGCAGCCATTGCACGCGCAAGTCTTGCGTCTCGATGAACGCCGCCACACGATCGGCCGAGTGCGTCCGCGTGCGGCCCGATTTGGGGTCGTAATCGAGCACGGAATCGATGATGGCGCATTGCGTGCCCGGCCCTGCGTGGACCACGTAGCTCATGGTGCAGGTATCGGGGTCGAAGAACGGTTCGATCTGGGCGTGCATGGCGGGCTTTCGCAAACAATCTATATTTTTATAGAATATCGTCAGACATTGTGTCTGCCAATAGCGCAGATTTCGCCTGCGCAGCGCCCCGATGACCGATTCGACCACCGCCCCACCCGACGTTGTGCCGCTGCCCGAGGCGGCCATCTCCATGCTGCGCGCGTCTGCCTCGCAGGCGTGTGCGGTACTAAAGGCCATGGCCCACGAAGACCGCCTGCTGTTGCTGTGCCAGCTCACCCAGGGCGAGCGCAACGTGGGCGAACTCGAGGCGCTGGTGGGGCTGCATCAGCCCAGCCTGTCGCAGCAGTTGGGCGTGTTGCGCGATGAAGGCCTCGTGGCTACGCGCCGCGAAGGCAAATACATCTATTACCGGCTGGCGAGCTTCGAGGTCATCCAGATCATGCAGACGCTCTCCGCCCTGTACTGCGGCAAGGTCTTGAAGACGGTCACATAGGCCGCCTGCCGCACCCTTCCATCGATGCACCCGCCGGATAGCCCGGCGGCCTCCACTAGATCGCATGCTGACCGAACTCCCTTCTGTACCGCCCTTGGGCTGCGGCGCCGCGCGCATTGGCGTGGCTGCCGGCCTGCGCCCGCGGCGACCGCCGCGCGGCATCACGGTCGCGGGGCGCTGAGCATGTCGCCGTCGGAGATGGGCTGGATCCTCAGCGCGGGGCTCGGTTCCGTGGTGGGCCTCATTCTTGCGCTGACCGGGGCCGGCGGCGCCATTGTGGCGGTGCCGCTGTTGATCTTCGGGTTGCATCTGTCCGTGCAGCAGGCCGCGCCGATCGCATTGCTTGCGGTCGGCCTGTCAGCGGGGCTCGGTGCGGTGCTGGGCCTGCGCGAAGGCAAGGTGCGCTACAAGGCCGCCGCGCTGATGGCGGCATGTGGCATCGTGGCGTCGCCGCTTGGCCTCTGGGTCGCGCACCAGGTGCCGAATACCCCGCTGACCGTCGTGTTTGCTGCCGTCCTGGGCCATGTGGCGATGCGCATGTTCCGTCAGGCGCAGGCCGCCGGCCATACCGAACCGCAGCATCGGCATGCCGCCCCGCCCTGCCACCTCGATCAAACGACTGCCAGGCTCATCTGGACGCTGCCCTGTGCCCGCGCGCTCGCCGCATCCGGAGCGGGAGCCGGGTTCCTGTCCGGCCTGCTGGGTGTGGGCGGCGGCTTCGTGATCGTGCCGGCGCTTCGCCGCGCGACCGATCTGCCGATGCAGACCATCGTCGCCACGTCGCTTGCCGTCATCGCGCTGGTGTCGACGGGGGGCGTGGTTGCCGCGGCGATCGGTGGGCATGTCGATTGGTCTGTCGCGCTGCCGTTTGCCGCCGGTGCGTTGACCGGCATGCTTGTCGGCCGGCGCTTTGCGCGCCATCTGGCCGGGCCCGCACTGCAGCGCGGGTTCGCCGCATTTGCGGGCGTGGTCGCGCTCGGATTGATCGCCAGGGCCTTTATTTGACCGGATTGTTGCGAAAGCGGTACAATCGCCGGTTCCGGAGCGTAGCGCAGCCTGGTAGCGCATCTGATTTGGGATCAGAGGGTCGTAGGTTCGAATCCTATCGCTCCGACCACAATAAGCAGTCAAGCAAAACGGCTTACGTTCATCGCGTAAGCCGTTTTGCTTCGTGCACGACAAGCCGTGTCATATGCGGGTGCTATAACGACAGCATCGCTGCACTGCCTGACACCTGCTCATGAACCTCATCCTGTGGCGCCACGCCGAAGCCGAAGACGTGGCCGCACCGCTGCGCATCCAGCGCAGCACCGATCTCCAGCGTGAACTCACCAAGCGCGGCCACAAGCAGGCCGAGAAAGTGGCCGCATGGCTGCGTCCCCGCCTGCCCGAAGACACGCTGGTGCTCGCCAGCCCCGCAGTGCGCACGCAGCAGACAGCGCGCGCGCTGACCGAGCACTACCAGACCCTGCCCGCGCTTTCGCCGGGCGCGGACGTCAGCGCCATCCTCGACGCACTGGACTGGCCGTCGAATACGAATCTGCTGCTGGTCGGCCACCAACCGTGGATCGGGCGGCTGGCGAGCCTCCTCATCGCCGGCAACGAGATGGACTGGAGCGTCAAGAAGGCGGCCGTGTGGTGGCTATGCCGGCGCGTGCGCGAAGGCGAGGCGCAGACCGTGCTGCGCGCCGTGGTGAACCCCGATCTTGTGTGACACGACGTGCCTGTCACGCCAACGCCACGCAAAATTCACGCAACCGTCACGATTGACACCCTTTTGTCGCTGATCTGTCACGCAGCGTCTCTAGAATCGCCCCGAAATTCACCCATGGGGATGATGAATGCGAGACCTGCCGACGCCCACCCAGCCGTTGATCGACGCACTGCCGAGCCTGAGCCTGGCGAATATCGGGCAAGCCAACGCACGGAGGGGTCTTCCTCGCACACCGGACGCTGTTCCGACGCGTGACAAGCCTGTTCTGGCCGTTTCGTGGGCGCGCCACCAGGATGAAGTGACCGAGGCGCAGCGCCTGCGCTACAAGGTCTTTGCCGAAGAGATGGGCGCCCGCCTGGCCTCGGCCCACGCCGAGCTTGACGTCGACATGTTCGACGCCGTGTGCGACCACCTGATCGTGCGTGACCAGAAGACGCTGCGCGTGGTCGGCACCTACCGCGTGCTGCGCCCGGACGCCGCAAAGCAGATCGGCTGCCTGTACTCGGAGTCCGAGTTCGACCTCGTGCGCCTGGCTCACCTGCGCCCGAAGATGGTCGAGCTGGGTCGCTCGTGCGTGCACCGCGACTACCGCTCGGGCAGCGTCATCATGGCGCTGTGGGCGGGACTTGGCGAATACATGCAGCGCTACGGCTTTGAATCGATGCTGGGCTGCGCGAGCGTGTCGATGGGCGATGGCGGGCACTTTGCAGCAAGCCTGTACCGCAGCTTCGTGGAAGACGGCTCGCTCGCGCCCATCGAATACCACGCGTTTCCGCGTGTGGCGCTGCCGGTTGAGGAGCTGAACCAGACGCTTGAAGTAGAGCCGCCCGCGCTGGTGAAGGGGTACCTGCGCCTGGGTGCACGCATCTGCGGCGCACCGGCTTGGGATCCGGACTTCAACGTCGCCGATTTCCTCACCCTGCTGCGCCTGTCCGACATCAACCCGCGCTACGCACGGCATTTCCTGCGCGCCTGAGGCGCGTTCGCCATACAAGCAAAACGGCCCGGAGTCTTCCGGGCCGTTTGCATTGGGCCGCTGCCACCGCGCGGCGCTACACGTACACCACCTTGTATCGGCGGCCGATGCGCTGCCATTCGTCGGCCTCTTTCGCCAGGCTGTATTCGACCAGTGGATTCTGCTCGATCCAGCTCTTGGGCAGTTCCACCTCGAAGCCGCCTTCGTTGAGCTCGCCTTCGCTGTGGCGCACACGCAGGTCCGGCAACTGAATCGCCCCGCGGCGGCGGCACAGCACGAACGCCAGGCGCAGGCTGAACAGCATCCGCCAATCCAGGAACTTGCCGCCGCCCGACAGCTTGCCCAGCTTGCCCGCATGCCCGAGCAGCAGCGTCGCCAGGCGTGCCTGGTCGGTCTTGGAAAAGCCCGGCATATCCGCATGACTGGCGATGTATGCCGAGTGCTTGTGGTAGCCGCTGTGCGAGATGCTCATGCCGATCTCGTGCAGGCTCGCGGCCCAGCCCAGCAGGGCGAGGTTGTCTTCGCGGCGCTCGTCGGGCGGATCCGGGAACTGCGAGAGCAGCGCCGTCGCCGCATCCCGCACGCGTTGCGCCTGCGCGCGATCGACGTTGTAGCGGCGCATGAACTGCTCGATCGTCACCGTGCGCATGTCTTCATGGTGCGTGCGACCGAGCAGGTCGTACAGCACGCCCAGGCGCAGCGCGCCATCCGTCACGTCCATGCGATCGATGTCGAGCTCGGCAAACACGCCCAGCATGATCGACAGGCCGCCCGGCAACACCGGAATGCGGTCGGGCTTGAGGCCATTGAGCTTCAGGCGATTGGTGTTCTCGGCTTTCACGAGCGCGCGCTTGAGCCGCTCCAGCCCCTCGCGCGTGATGCCGTGCTCGGTGCTTTTCTCGTTGAAGCCGTTCAGCTCGATCAGCTCGGCCAGTGCGCGGGCGGTGCCCGACGAGCCCACCGCCTGGTTCCAGCCCGCGGTACGGTACTGCTGCACGAGCACCTGGATCTCGCGGCGCGCGGCCAGCTCGGCCTGCTTCATCGCGTACTCGTCGACATTGCCATTCGGAAAGAAATGGCGGCTGTGCGACACGCAGCCGATATACAGCGACTCCATCAGCCTGGGCTTGTATCCGTTGCCGATGATGAATTCGGTCGAGCCGCCGCCGATGTCGACGACAAGACGGTTGCCCTGGCACGCCGGCGCATCGTGCGACGCCCCGAGATAGATCAGGCGAGCCTCTTCGCGGCCTGCAATCACTTCAATGGGGAAGCCGAGCGCCGCCTCCGCTTCGATCAGGAATTCCTGCGCGTTCTTGGCCACGCGCAGTGTGTTGGTGGCCACAGCACGCACGTGGTCGGGCGCGAAATCGCGCAGGCGGTCGCCAAAGCGGCGCAGGGCGTCCACACCGCGCCGGCGCGCCGGCTGGTCGAGGTACTTGTCCTGCGTCAGGCCGGCAGCCAGACGCACCGGCTCGCGCAGCGCGTCAACCTGAAAGATCTGGGTGCTGCTGGCACCGTTGGGACCGATCGTTTCGTCGACGCGGCCGATCATCAGCCGAAAGCTGTTGGAGCCCATGTCGACAGCGGCCAGCAGACGGGGGGTGGGACTCATGAATGGGAACGGGTGAGGCGCGCCTTCGAAACGCGGAGTATTGTGGTTCGCAACGTCGGCCAACAAAATATGTCTTTATTGTGTCCCGAACGTGACAATTCCAATGTGTCACAAATTTGACACTTAACTATGAAAAAGTGGCTGGATCGTCATCCGTCTGAACGCAACATGTCGACTCTGCCCGCGGGCGACCTGCTCAATCGCGAACTGGGCATCCTGGAATTCAACGCCCGTGTGCTGGCCCAGGCGGCAGACCCCGGTGTGCCGCTGATGGAGCGGCTGAAGTTCATCTGCATCGTATCGAGCAATCTCGATGAGTTCTTTGAAATCCGCATTGCCGGGTTGAAGGAGCAGATGCGCGACAACCCGTCGTCGGTGACGCCCGATGGGCTGTCGGTGCAGCAGGCGTTTGGCGTGGTCACGGAGCGCGTGCGACAACTGGTCGCGCAACAGTATGCCATGTTGCAGGACGAGATCCTGCCACTGCTGGAGAAGGAAGGCGTCTTCTTCCACATGACCACCAACTGGAACGAGGCGCAGCGCGCGTGGTGCCGCAGCTTCTTCCAGCGCGAGCTGGTGCCGATCCTCACGCCGATGGCGCTGGACCCGGCGCACCCGTTCCCGCGGGTACTCAACAAGAGCCTGAACTTCATCATCGAGCTGTCCGGCAAGGACGCCTTTGGCCGCGAGGCCGAACTCGCCATCGTGCAGGCGCCGCGTGCCCTGCCCCGCCTCGTGCAGATGCCGCCCGAGCTGTCGGGTTACCCGTATGGGTTCGTGCTGCTGTCGTCGTTCATGCAGGGTTTCGTGCACGAGCTGTTCCCGCAGATCGATGTGCACGGCTGCTACCAGTTCCGCGTGACGCGCAATTCCGACCTGTTCGTGTCCGAAGACGAAATCACCGACTTGCGCGAAGCGCTGCAGGGTGAATTATCGACACGGCACTTTGGCGACGCGGTGCGCCTCGAACTTGCCCACGACACCTCGCCGGCACTCGTACGCCGGCTGCTGCAGGAATTTGGGCTGACCGAGGCCGACTGCTACCGCGTCAAGGGTCCCGTGAACCTGGTGCGCCTGCTGCAGGTGCCCGACATGGTCGACAAGCCGATCCTGAAATATCCCCCGCACGTGCCGGCCACCGTCAAGCAGGTGGCCAACAGCTCGAGCGTGTTCGACGCCATCCGCCAGGGCGACATCCTGCTGCACCACCCGTACGAGAGCTTCACGCCCGTGCTCGAGCTGCTGCAGCAGGCCGCGCGCGATCCGGATGTGGTGGCCATCAAGCAGACGGTGTACCGCACCGGCAATGAATCGCCGGTCATGGAAGCGCTCATCAAGGCGGCGCGCAACGGCAAGGAAGTCACCGTGGTCGTCGAGTTGCTGGCGCGCTTTGATGAAGAGACCAACATCAATTGGGCTGACCAGCTCGAATCGGCGGGGGCGCATGTCGTCTACGGGGTGGTCGGCCACAAGTGCCACGCAAAGATGCTGCTCGTGGTGCGCCGCGAGGCCGCCGGCAAGGGCAAGGCCGTCAAGCTGCGCCGCTATGCGCACCTGGGCACCGGCAACTATCACCCCAAGACCGCCCGCCTCTACACCGACTTTGGCCTCATGACGGCCAATGAGCAGATCTGCGAAGACGTGCATCACGTATTCCAGCTGCTGACCGGCACGGGCGCGCAGGTCAAGCTGCATCATCTGTGGCACTCGCCGTTCACGATGCACGACAACCTGATCGAGCATATCCGCGCCGAGGCGCGCGCCGCGCGCTCAGGCAAACGTGCGCGCATCATCGGCAAGATGAATGCGCTGCTGGAGCCCACCATCATCGACGAGCTGTACAAGGCCTCGCGTGCCGGCGTGAAGATCGACCTGATCGTGCGCGGCGTGTGTGCGCTCAAGCCCGGTGTGCCGGGGCTGTCGGAGAACATCAGCGTGCGCTCGATCGTGGGGCGCTTCCTGGAACACCATCGCGTGTACTACTTCCACGCCAGCGGCGAGGAAGTCGTCTACCTCTCGAGCGCCGACTGGATGGACCGCAACCTGTTCCGCCGCGTGGAGGTGGCCTTCCCCGTTCTCGATCGCAAGCTCAAGGCGCGCGTCATCAAGGAAAGCCTGCAGGTGCATCTGCGCGACAACGCATCGGCATGGGTGATGCAGCCCGATGGGGTCTACGTGCAGCGCCGCACGCGCGGCAAGCACGTGCGTGTTAGTCAGCTCGAGCTGCTGAACCACTTCTCGCCCCAGGCCGCTGCAGCTGCCGAAACCGCAGCGGCGGTTGCGGCGGCAACAGCGGCTGAGCCGACCGTGCGTGCTCCGGTGGAGATTTCCGCTGGCTGAGAGCCGGTCCACCTCAACGAAAACGCACGCTCAATGGCGTGCGTTTTTCATGGGGCGCTCCGGAAGCTCGCAGGCGTTGGATCAGGCCGCGCGTTCATCGCCGATGGCCGCGGTGCGCACCACCGTCCGCTCAGGCGGGAACACCGCGCTGAACGTGCTGCCCTTGCCGTGTTCGCTCGTCACCTGCAGCTCGCCGCCATGGCGCGAGAGCACGTGCTTGACGATGGCCAGGCCGAGCCCGGTGCCACCGGTGTCACGCGAGCGGCTGCGGTCGACGCGGTAGAAGCGCTCTGTCAGGCGCGGGATGTGTTCCGGTGCGATACCGATGCCGGTGTCCGTCACGGAGTACACCGCGTGTCCGTCCTTCACACTCCAGTCGAGGCGGATCGCACCGCCGTCCGGCGTGTAGCGCACGGCATTGGACGCCAGATTGCTGAAGGCCGACAGCAGCTCGAGCTCCGCCCCGCACACGCTCACGCCTGGGTCGCATGTCATGCTGATGGTGTGACGGCCGGCGGATAGCGCTTCAACGTCGTGCTGGAGCTGCAGCATCATCCGCTGCATCGGCACCGGCGTGACGGCCGGCGGCTCGGAGTTGCCTTCCAGCGTGGCCAGAGCCAGCAGGTCTTCCACCAGATGCTGCATGCGCATGGCCTGCACGTGCATCATGTCCAGGTAGCGCTTCTTGTCTTCTTCGGGCAGCGGAATGTCGCGCACGGTTTCGAGAAAACCCGAGAGCACCGTCAGCGGCGTCTTGAGCTCATGCGAGACGTTGGCGACGAAGTCGCGGCGCATGGCCTCGGTGTTCTCGAGCTTGGTGATGTCCTGCGACACCAGCAGCTTGCGGTCTTCGCCATACGGCAGGACCTGGACAGAGACGATGCTTTGCTTGTGCGGGCCCACGTCATGCATGGTGAGCGGCTCCTCGAACTCGCCGCGCGCCAGGTAGCGCACGAACTCCGGTCGGCGGATCAGGTGGGTAATGCGTTGGCGCAGGTCACGCCGGGCAGACAGGCCGAAGTGCTCCTCGGCCACGGCGTTGCACCATTCGATCTGGTCTTCACCATCGAGCATCAGCACGCCGTTGGGCGACGCCTGGATGGCCTGGATGAAGCGGCTGTGCTGCTGCTCGACCTGCAGCACCTGCGTGCGCCAGCCTTTCATCAGCCGGTGCAGGCGATAGTAGACCTCGCCCCACAGGCCCAGCGCGCTGGGGATCTCGCCATAGGCCGGCGAGTCCAGCACACGCCACAGCCGCTGGATCTGGTAGACGTAATACAGCAGCGTCGCCAGCAGCATCGCACTGAGCGCAGCCAGTGCAACCGCATGGCCGACGAAGACATAGAGACATGCCGTGGCGATGCCCAGCAACGCGGCAAAGACGGCAAAGCGGGTCCAGAAGACGTTCATGAAGGCATTCTAAGCGCTGGACCGCGAAGATCGTGTGAATACGCGACCAGGCAACCTGCTCGCGTATCCGGTCGGGTGACGGTGTTACTGCCCCGGATTGCGGGCCAGGCGATATCCGCTGCCGCGCACGGTTTCGATCATGTTGCTGTAACCGCCGGGCGCGAGTGCCGCGCGCAGGCGCTTGATGTGCACGTCGACCGTGCGTTCTTCCACGAACACGTGGTCGCCCCACACCTGGTCGAGCAACTGCGAGCGGCTGTGCACGCGCTCGGGGTGCGTCATCAGGAAATGCAGCAGGCGGAATTCCGTCGGCCCCAGGTCGAGCTTGATCGGATTCTCCGATTCCGGCTGCGTGGCCGTGACACGGTGCGTGGCCGGATCCAGCTTCAGGCCGTTGATGGCGACCACGTCGTCGGTCAGCTGCGGCGCGCGGCGGCGCAGCACGGCCTTGATGCGGGCCAGCAGTTCCTTGGGAGAGAACGGCTTGGTCACGTAATCGTCCGCGCCGCTGTCCAGCCCCATGATCTTGTCCTGCTCTTCGCTGCGCGCGGTCAGCATGATGATCGGGATCTGCCGCGTGCGTTCGTTGGCGCGCAGCTCCTTGGCGAACATCACGCCCGACTTGCCCGGCAGCATCCAGTCGAGCAGGACGAGGTCGGGCAGCACGTCGCTCATCAGCGACAGTGCCTGTTCAGCGTTATACGCGCGGATCGGGTAATGCCCTGCGTGCTGCAGGTTCACGGCAATCAGCTCAGCGATTGCCGGCTCATCTTCCACGACCAGAATACTGCTCGGCATACTCACGTCTCCAATCCTGCCTTTTATTCGCCCTCGCCCAGGATCTCGCGCTGCAGCGCCTCGCGCGAGGCGTGACGGACGTCGGTTCCCTTGACGATGTAAATAATAAACTCGGCGATGTTCTTGGCATGATCGCCGATGCGCTCGATGGCCTTGGCAATGAACAGCAGATCCAGCGCCACCGAGATGGTGCGCGGGTTCTCCATCATGTACGTGATGAGTTCGCGCATGAAGCCCCGGAATTCCTCGTCGATCGCCTTGTCTTCCTGCAGGATCGACACCGCAGCCGCCGTATCCAGCCGCGCGAACGCATCCAGCGCGTGACGCAGGATCGTCGCCGCCATTTCGCCCGAGCGCTCCACGCCGGCGTAGTTCAGCGCGTGTGCCGACGGGTCCTGCATGATGCGCTTGGTGCGCTTGGCGATCTTCTCGGCTTCGTCGCCGGCGCGCTCGAGGTTGGTGATGGTCTTGGAGATGGCCATCACCAGGCGCAGGTCGCGCGCGGTCGGCTGACGGCGGGCGATGATGTTGTTGCAGTCGCCGTCGATCTCGATCTCGAGCGCGTTGATCTCCAGCTCCACGGCCAGCACCTGGTCGCACATGGCCGTGTCGAAATTCGCGAGCGCACGCATGGCACGCGCGATCTGCGCTTCGACCAGGCCGCCCATCTGCAGCACCTTCGTGCTGATGGAGGTCAGGTCGGTATCGAATTGCGTCGACAGATGTTTGTCGGACATCGTGTTCTCCGGATCAGCCAAAACGGCCGGTGATGTAGTCTTCCGTTTCCTTGCGCTGGGGCTTGATGAAGATCTTCTCGGTCTCGCCGAATTCGATCAGCTCGCCCAGGTACATGTACGCCGTGTAGTCGGAGCAACGGGCAGCCTGTTGCATGTTATGCGTGACGATGACGACCGTGTAGTCATCCTTCAGCTCGGCGATCAGCTCTTCGATCTTGCCCGTGGAGATCGGGTCCAGCGCCGAGCATGGCTCATCCAGCAGCAGCACTTCGGGGCGGATGGCAATGCCGCGCGCGATGCACAGCCGCTGCTGCTGGCCGCCCGACAGGCCATAACCGGACTGGTTGAGCTTGTCCTTCACTTCGTTCCACAGCGCGGCCTTGGTCAGCGCCCATTCCACGCGGTCGTCCATCTCGGAGCGAGACAGGCGCTCGAACAGCTTCACGCCGAAGGCGATGTTGTCGTAGATCGACATCGGGAACGGCGTCGGTTTCTGGAACACCATGCCGACCTTGGCACGCAGCAGGGCGATGTCCATGCGCGAGGTCAGCAGGTTCTCGCCGTCCATGTTGATCTCGCCTTCGGCACGCTGCTCCGGATAAAGCGCATACATCTTGTTGAACGTGCGCAGCAGCGTGGACTTCCCGCAGCCCGACGGGCCGATGAAGGCCGTCACCTGCTTCTCTGGAATCTGCAGCGAGATGTTCTTCAGCGCGTGGAACTTGCCGTAGTAGAAGTTCAGGTCGCGCACATCGATCTTCGGGCTTTGCGCGCGCACTTCAAGGGACGTAGCAGTCATGGTCATTTCTTGGTGAACAAGGCACGCGCGAGGACGTTCAGCCCCAGCACACCCAGCGTAATCAGGAACACCCCGGCCCAGGCCAATTGCTGCCACTCGGGGAACGGGCTCATCGCAAAGCGGAAGATCACCACCGGCATCGTCGCCACGGGCTGGTTCAGATCCAGGCTCCAGAACTGGTTGTTCAGCGCGGTGAAGAGCAGCGGCGCGGTCTCGCCGGCAATACGGGCGATCGCGAGCAGCACGCCGGTAATCACGCCGGCATACGACGCCTTGAGCGTGATCGACAACACCATCTTCCACTTGGGCGTACCGAGCGCCATCGCGGCTTCACGCATGGCATTCGGCACCAGGTTGAGCATGTTTTCCGTGGTGCGCACCACGATCGGAATCTGCAGCAGCGCCAGAGCGATCACGCCGGCGATCCCCGAGAAGTGCTGCACACGCGCTACCACCAGTGCGTACACGAACAGGCCGATCACGATGGACGGCGCCGACAGCAGAATGTCGTTGATGAAGCGAGTGCAGCTGGCCAGCGGCGAACCCTTGCCATACTCGGCCAGATAGATGCCGGCCAGGATGCCCAGCGGCGTGCCGATCAGCGTTGCCAGCCCCACCAGCAGGAACGAACCGGCGATGGCGTTGGCGAGACCGCCTCCGGGCGTATTGGGCGGCGGCGTCATCTCGGTAAAGAGCGACAGCGACAGACCACCCACGCCCAGCGACAGCGTGGTCCACAGAATCCAGGCGAGCCACACCAGGCCGAAGGCCATGGCCGCAAGCGACAGCGTGAGCGCCACACGATTGACGTTGCGGCGGCGGGCCTGCAGGCGCGACTTGATCTTCTCGGAGTCGGCGCGGACGGCAGGGATGGAAGGGGTACGCATGGTATTCGGTCTCATGGCTGGAGTCGGCACCTGAGGCAGATCGCGTTGGTTCACTTGCGGCCCTCGCCCTTCTGCAGGCGCAGCAGCAAGACCTTGGACGCCGCCAGCACGAAGAACGTGATGACGAAGAGGATCAGGCCGAGCTCCATCAGCGCCGCCGTGTGCAGGCCCTGCCCCGCTTCCGCAAACTCGTTGGCCAGCGCCGACGTGATGCTGTTGCCCGGCGAAAACAGCGAGACGTTATCCAGCAGGTTGGTGTTGCCGATCACGAACGTCACGGCCATGGTTTCGCCCAGCGCACGCCCCAGACCCAGCATCACGCCGCCGATCACACCGGCCTTCGTGTACGGCAGCACCACGTTCCACATGACTTCCCAGGTCGTGCAGCCCACCCCGTAGGCCGATTCCTTGAGCAGCGTCGGCGTGATCTCGAACACGTCGCGCATGACGGCCGAGATGTACGGGATGATCATGATCGCCAGGATCACGCCGGCGCACAGCAGGCCGATACCGATCGGCGCACCGTGGAACAACGCACCGATGAATGGAACCTTGCCGACCGTCGCCGCCAGCGGCTTTTGAAAGTACTCGCCGAAGATCGGCGCAAATACGAGCAGGCCCCACATGCCGTAGACGATGGACGGCACGGCGGCCAGCAGTTCGATGGCAGTACCGAGCGGCCGGCGCAGCCACGCCGGAGACAGCTCGGTCAGGAACAGCGCGATACCGAAGCTCACGGGCACGGCGATGATCAGCGCAATCAGCGACGTGACCAGCGTGCCGTAGATCGGCACCAGCGCGCCGTAGATGTCGGCGGGCGGATCCCACTCCGAATTCCACAGGAACGACAGACCGAACTTCTGGATCGACGGCCAGGCGCTGACGATCAGCGAGACGATGATGCCGCCCAGCAACAGGAGCGTGACGATGGCGGCAAGGCGGGTCAGGCCGCCGAACAGCAGATCGCCGATGCGGCTCGGGGCGCGCATGCTGGAAGCGGTAGAAGAATCAGAGAGCGTGGCCATTGTGGGAACCGGTCAGCCGTGAGTGAAGCTGTTGAATTGGCGCGGGCGGCCGTCTTTGCACCGCCGCCCGCACCTTGCACGCATCGCGTGCGATGCCGGGGCAACGTTCAGTAGACCGCCTTGCCCGACGCGTCCTTCACGTTCGACTTCCAGGTCGTGCGGATCTGGTTCTTGACCGAATCCGGCAGCGGCACGTAGTCCAGCGCCTTGGCAGCGTCGTCGCCACCCTTGTAGGCCCAGTCGAAGAACTTCATCACTTCCGCGCCTTGCGCCGGCTTGTCCTGCGTCTTGTGCAGCAGGATGAAGGTTGCGCCGGCGATCGGCCATGCGTCCTTGCCGGGCTGGTTCGTCAGGATCTGGTAGAACGACTTGTTCCACTCGGCGCCTGCTGCTGCAGCCTTGAAGGCTTCGGCGGTCGGTTGCACCACGGCGCCCGAGGCGTTCTGCAGGTTCACGTGGGTCATGTGGTTCTGCTTGGCGTAGGCGTATTCGACGTAGCCGATCGCGCCACCCAGGCGCTGCACGAACGCCGCCACGCCTTCGTTACCCTTGCCGCCCGTGCCGGTCGGCCAGTTCACGGTCGTGCCTTCGCCCACCTTGCTCTTCCACTCGGCGTTCACCTTCGAGAGGTAGTTCGTGAAGATGAACGACGTGCCCGAAGCATCTGCACGGCGCACCACCAGGATGTCCTGATCCGGCAGCTTGGCCTTGGGGTTCAGCTTGGCGATGGCCGGATCATTCCACTTCTTGATCTCGCCCAGGTAAATCTTGCCCAGCACTTCACCGGTCAGCATCAGCTCGCCAGCCTTCACGCCAGGCAGGTTGATCACCGGCACCACGCCGCCGATCACGGTCGGGAACTGCAGCAGGCCATCCTTGTTCAGGTCAGCGTCCTTGAGCGGCATGTCCGACGCACCGAAATCCACGGTCTTGGCGGTGATTTGCTTGATGCCGCCGCCCGAGCCGATGGCTTGATAGTTCACCTTCGTGCCCGTCGCCTTCTGATAGGCATCGGCCCACTTGCTGTAGACGGGAGCAGGGAACGTCGCGCCAGCGCCGGTGATGTCGGCAGCGAACGCAACACCAACGAAAGCCAGCGAAGCCACGCCCGCGATCGCGGTTTTGACCAGTTTCATGTGTCCTCCAGAGGAGCGGTTGAGCGATGACAAATTTTTGACATCCGAACTTTAGGCCGCCCAAATGACAGTTCTGTGACAACACGAAAACTTCTCACAGCCCACGGTGCGTACGTGAAAGTGGACGCGCGCGCACGAAAAAAGCGACCCGCAGGTCGCTTTTGTGGTGAGGCAGGAAAGTGCGTCAGCGGAACGTGGCAGCCAGCCGTTCGGCGTGCTGGCTGGCCATATCGGCATCTTGCGCCTCCACCATCACACGCACTACGGGTTCGGTACCGGAGGGACGGATCAACACGCGGCCCTTGCCGTTGAGCTCGGCCTCGCTCGCCTTCAGCGCGGCCTGCAGGCCGGCGTGGGCCCGCCAGTCGAAGCCCTTCTCCACCCGGACATTGATCAGCTTTTGCGGGAAGAGACGAACGCCGTCGAGCATCTCGTCCAGCGATTGGCCGCTGCGGCGCAATGCCGCAAGCACCTGCAGCGCCGAAATGATGCCGTCGCCGGTGCTGTGCTTGTCCAGGCACAGCAGGTGGCCGGAGCCTTCGCCGCCGAGCAGCCAGCCGTTCTTCTTCAGTTCTTCAAGCACGTAGCGGTCGCCCACCTTGGCGCGGACGAACTCCACGCCTTGCGCCTTCAGGGCCAGTTCCACCGCGAGGTTGGTCATCAGCGTGCCGACGGCGCCCGGCACCGGCAGCCCCGCAGCCCGGCGCGCCTGCACCATGACGTACAGCAACTCGTCGCCGTTATAGAGACGACCGTTGCGATCGACGACTTGCAGGCGGTCGGCGTCACCGTCAAACGCCAGGCCGATGTCGGCGCCATGCTCGCGCGTGGCTTCGACGAGCTTGCCTGGCGCCGTCGCGCCATAGCCGTCGTTGATATTGCGGCCGTTCGGCTGGTTGCCGATGGAAATGACGTCCGCGCCCAGCTCGTGGAAGACGTGCGGCGCAATGTGGTAGGCCGCGCCGTGCGCGCTGTCGAGCACGATCTTCATGCCGAACAGGTTCAGATCGCTCGGGAACGTGCTCTTGCAGAACTCGATGTAGCGGCCTGCGGCATCGTCGATGCGGCGCGCACGCCCTAGGGCGTCCGACGCCGCATACTCCATCGGCTTTTCCAGCTCGGCCTCGATCTCCGCCTCGGTTTCGTCGGGCAGCTTGTCGCCCGTGGCGGAAAAGAACTTGATGCCGTTGTCGTGATACGGGTTGTGAGAGGCTGAAATCACCACGCCCGCAGACAGCCGGAGTGCGCGTGTCAGATACGCCACGCCGGGCGTCGGCAGCGGGCCGCTCATCAGCACGTCCACACCCGCGGCCGTGAAACCGGCTTCCAGGGCGGCTTCAAGCATGTAGCCCGACAAGCGCGTGTCCTTGCCGATCAGCACGGTGGGCCGGCCGTGGCCATGGGCTTCGCCTCCATGCGCCAGCACCCGGCCGGCGGCATAACCGAGACGCAGCACGAAGTCCGGCGTGATTGGGCTCTCGCCGACACGCCCGCGAATGCCGTCGGTGCCGAAATACTTCCTGGACATGGGGAATCTCTCCTAAAGTGTTTGTTTTGTTTGTAAGGCGACGGCCCTGCTCCGACAATCGTCTGTTCGCCCGACCCCGACCGCGCGAGGTGCGGTCGCTGTCATTCCAGCGGCGGATCGACGCGTTCGTGACGCATCGCCCACCATGTCTGGAGCGCCTCCACGGTGGGTCGCACGTCGTGCACGCGGACGATGAAGGCGCCCCGCTCCGCGGCCAGCAGCGCGGCCGCTACACTGGCCGCGATGCGTTGGGCGGGCGGCTTGCCACCCAACACCGCCCCCAAGGTCGACTTACGCGACAGCCCGACCAGCAGCGGCAAGCCGATCTGCTGGAACTCCGCCAGTCGGTTGAGCATCGTCAGATTGTGGGCCGGCGTCTTGCCGAAGCCAAATCCAGGGTCCAGCGAGATGCGCTCCATCGCCACGCCGGCGGCAGCCAGCGCCTCGGTCTGCACGCGCAGGAACGCGGCGACCTCGCTCATCAGGTCCGTGTAACGGGGCGCCTCCTGCATCGTCTCCGGATCGCGCTGCATGTGCATGACGCATAGGCCCGCGTTGGTGCCTGCCACGGCCTCGATCGCGCCCGGCCGCCGGAATCCCCAGATGTCGTTGATCAAGTCCGCGCCGGCATCCAGCGTGGCACGCATCACCTCCGGCTTGTACGTATCGATCGACAGCGGCTTGCCGCACGCGTGCAGCGCCTCGACGATCGGCATCACCCGGTCCAGCTCTTCCTGGAGGGCCAGCGGCGCCGCACCTGGGCGGCTCGATTCACCGCCAATGTCGATCATGTCGACACCTTCGGCGATCAGCTGCTCGGCATGGCGCAGCGCTGCATCGCGCGTGGCATGCTGCCCGCCGTCGGAAAACGAGTCAGGTGTGACATTGAGAATACCCATGACCAGCGGGCGCCGGTCACGCGGATAACGGAAACGTCCGCACTGGAAGTGCGTGATCGGGGGAACGGAGGCAGGCACGGTAGACTGGTCAGGAAGCAGCGGCGGAAGCATGCCAAAAAAGGCGCCAACAAAAAAGCCGGTGCACGTGCACCGGCTCCTTTGCGTCGCCGCCGGGGCGGCAATTATGCCGTCGCCGGCACGTTGCCCGGATTCACACCGGCCGGCGTACCACCACCCGGCGGCGTGCTGCCGCCACCCGTGGAGCCGTAGCGCGGCGGACGCGGCGGCTTGCCGGCCATGATGTCGTTGACCTGATCGGCGTCGATGGTTTCCCACTCAAGCAGCGCGGCGGTCATCGCCTCGACCTTGTCGCGGTTGGCTTCGAGCAGGCCCTTGGCCAGGGCGTACTGCTCGTCGACGATCCGGCGGATTTCCGCGTCGACCTTCTGCTGCGTTGCCTCCGACACCGTCTTCGAAGCCATCCGGCCAAAGAAGCCGTCCTGCTCGGTATCGACATAGACCATCGTGCCGAGCGTATCGCTCATGCCGTAGCGCGTCACCATGTCGCGGGCCATCTTCGTCGCACGCTCGAAGTCGTTCGAAGCACCGGTGCTCATCGCGCCCAGGAAAACCTCTTCCGCTGCACGGCCGCCGAACAGGATGGCGATCTCTTCGAGCATCGTGTCCTTGTACGCGTAGTGCTTGTCGTGCTCAGGCAGCTGCCAGGTCAGGCCGCCAGCCCAGCCGCGCGGCATGATGGTCACCTTGTGCACCGGGTCGGCCTTGGGTAGCAGCTTGGCCACCACAGCGTGACCGGATTCATGGTACGCGGTGGCGCGGCGCTCTTCTTCTCGGATGACAGCCGACTTGCGCTCCGGACCCATGTAGATCTTGTCCTTCGCGTCTTCAAAGTCCTGCATGTCGACCACGCGCTTGTTGCGGCGAGCGGCAAACAGCGCAGCCTCGTTGACGAGGTTGGCCAGGTCGGCCCCCGAGAAGCCCGGCGTACCGCGTGCCAGCACCGAGGCATCCACGTCGTTGCCGATCGGCACCTTGCGCATGTGGACCTTGAGGATTTGCTCGCGGCCGCGGATGTCGGGCAGGCCCACATAGACCTGGCGGTCGAAACGGCCCGGACGCAGCAGCGCCTTGTCCAGCACGTCAGCACGGTTGGTCGCCGCGATGACGATGACACCGGAGTTGGCCTCGAAACCGTCCATCTCGACCAGCATCTGGTTCAAGGTCTGCTCGCGCTCGTCGTTACCGCCGCCCATCCCCGCGCCACGATGACGGCCCACCGCATCGATTTCGTCGATGAAGACGATGCAGGGTGCCTGCTTCTTGGCGTTTTCGAACATGTCGCGCACGCGGGCCGCGCCCACGCCGACGAACATTTCAACGAAATCCGAGCCGGAGATGCTGAAGAACGGCACCTTGGCCTCGCCGGCAATGGCGCGCGCCAGCAGCGTCTTACCGGTACCCGGAGGGCCGACCAGCAGCACCCCGCGCGGGATGCGGCCGCCCAGCTTCTGGAATTTCTGAGGATCCTTCAGGAAATCGACCAGTTCGACGACTTCCTCCTTCGATTCGTCGCAACCTGCCACGTCAGCGAACGTGACACTGTTGTTGTTCTCATCGATGAGCCGCGCCCGGGATTTGCCGAACGAGAAGGCGCCGCCTTTCCCGCCCCCCTGCATCTGCCGCATCATGTAGAACCAGAACACGATGATCAGCAGCGTGGGGCCCAGGTAGTAGAGCGCGGTGAGAAGCACGCCCTGTTCTTCTTCGGCCTTGCCGGTCACCTGCACACCGTACTTCATCAGGTCGCCAACCATCCAGATGTCGCCCGGCGAGATGAGGGAATACTTGTTGCCTTCGTTGGGCGTGACCAACAGCGTGCGGCCCTGGACTTCGACGCGCTTGATCTTGCCGCCCTTCGCGTCGTCCATGAATTGCGAATACGTCACACCCTCTTGGGCGCGCGGCTTGTCGAACTGCTTGAAGACGGTGAACAGCACCAAGGCAATCACCAGCCAGATGGCCGCCTTCTGGAACCAGTTGTTATTCAAGGCGAGACTCCTTTAGAAATGCCTTGACGGGATGCTTGGCATTGTAATGCACGGACACCGCCGCGGGTTGATTGGCGGCAAACCGGAACTCCCGCCCTGTCGCCGGATGCTACCCCGTGTATCGTCCGTCAGCCCGCATGCTTGAGCTGCCGTCCCAGCAGGAACGTTTCGGAAGACTTGTCGCGGGAAGCCTTGGGCTTGCGCGGCGCCACGATCTTGAAATGGCGCTTGAACATCTCGACGATCTGACTGTAACCGCTGCCGTGAAAACATTTGATCAGCAAGGCGCCTTCGGGTTTCAGGTGCGCCATGGCAAATTCGACAGCCAGTTCGGCAATGTGCTCCATGCGCGCGGCGTCCGCCGACGCCACGCCTGAGAGATTGGGGGCCATATCCGACAAAACAAGGTCCACTTTGCCACCGCCTGTGGCATCCAGGACGATCTTTTCGAGCTGCTGGAAGACGTCCTCCTCGCGGAAATCCCCCTGGATGAACGTGACGTCGGCAATCGGCTCCATCGGCAGGATGTCGATGGCGACGATGGCACCGTCGATCCGGCCATCCTTGGCGCGCGGCGAGGCGGCCAACTTGTTGCGCACGTACTGGCTCCAGCTGCCCGGTGCGGCGCCGAGATCCACGATGACCTGGCCAGGCTTGATCAGCTTATCCTGCTCGTCGATCTCCTTGAGCTTGTAGGCCGCGCGCGCCCGGTAACCCTCGCGCTGCGCCAGCTTCACGTACGGATCGTTGATATGGTCGTGCAGCCACGACTGGTTGAACTTGTTCTTAGCCATCGAATTGGTTGCAATATCGCCCAAACGTCGCGCCAATCATGGCGGCTTGGACTGATTTTGGCGGATAATACGCGCCGTTTGTCCATTTGCGCGATCCCGCCCTCATTTATGCCCGCCCTTACCCTCACCCCTGCCCAGCGATCGGAACTGCGCTCGGAAGCACATGCGTTGAATCCAGTCGTCATCATCGGTGCGGAGGGCCTGACCAAGGCCGTTCTGGCCGAAATCGACCGCTCGCTGGCCGCACACACGCTGATCAAGGTGCGCGTGGCAGGCGATGACCGCGAAGCGCGTATCGAAATCTACGACACCATCTGCGCCCGCCTGCAGGCAGCGCCCGTGCAGCACATCGGCAAGCTGCTGGTGATCTGGCGAGAAGGTCCGGCCTATCTGAAGGAAAACCAGCCGAAGGACCTGAAGCCGCCCCGCAAGACTTCCGTCGGCGCCGGCCCGCGTTCCGTGGTGGTGCGCAAGCCCAACCCGAACAGCACGCGCCGCCCCAAGCCGATTCGCCTGAGCGTGCTCGGCAACGAGCGCGTCACCGCCGGTGGCAATGTGAAGCGCGCCAAGCCGCGGCAGTCCAGCCAGAAGAAAAAGGCGCTTTCCTGATTCGTTTCTGGCCTGCACAAAGATCGACCGGCTTTACGCCGGTCTTTTTTTGTCAACCGCCTTGCCGGATACCTGCCGCTTTCCAGACGAGCACCAGGCCGAGCAGGCTTTCCACGAGATAGAAGATGCTCGACACACCGTGGAACATGCCAAAGCGGGCGCGGTAAGGCGAATCGCCGACGGCCACGCCCAGCGTATCGGCCTGTTCCCGCAGCGACGCCATGAACGGTTGCAGCCCGAAGTAGCCGATCAGCACGCAGAGCAGCATGGCCAGCACGAGCCAGCGCACCGCCCTGTAGCCGACCTGCCCCCGCCGCACCAACGCCGTGGCGGTCAGCAGCAACAGACAGCCCGTCGCCAGGCCGATCCACGCCTGCGCGTGAAAAAGGCGGCCCGCGATCGAGCCGGCAAGCTGGCGGTCCTCCAACATGGCAAACAGCGTCGGCGCGACGATGTAGCCGATCGTCCAGAGCGAACCGCACCACACCGTGACAAGCAACTGGAAAAAGCGCTGCGGCATGGTGTTCGACTCCGAGTGTGCGTTAGAGGTACGGATACGTTAGAGGTACTTGACCGCGACGACTTCGTACTCGCGCTCGCCACCCGGGGCGACGACGGTAGCGACGTCGCCTTCGTACTTGCCGATCAAGGCGCGCGCAATCGGCGAACTGATCGAGATCTTGCCGGTTTCGAGGTCCGCTTCGTCGTCCCCGACGATCTGGTAGGTCACGGCCTTGCCGGAATCGAGGTCTTCCAGATCGATCGTGGCGCCAAAAACGATGCGGCCGTCAGCATCCAGCGCGGCCGGATCGATGATCTGCGCTGCGGCCAGCTTCGATTCGATCTCCATGATGCGGCCTTCGATGAAGCCCTGGCGCTCCTTGGCGGCATCGTAGTCGGCGTTTTCAGACAGATCGCCCTGGGCGCGAGCCTCGGCGATGGCGTTGACGACGGCCGGACGCTCCTTGGTCTTCAGACGCTGCAGTTCGTCTTTCAGCATCTCGGCACCGCGTTTGGTAATCGGAATGGTGCTCATCGTAAGTAATTCGGAATCACAAAAAAATCAGCCGCTGCGAAGCGGGAGGGCGCGTAGCGCACACCCGCCTGACGGCGGCTGTCGTTGTTTTGACACGGACGCTGTAGTGTAGGCGAACCGTCCGGAGGCGGCAACTGCCCCCCCGTGGGCGGCCCGCCGCGACGCGATGCCGCGCCGCGGGTTCTGACGAACGCCTTACAGGGCGGCGTGCAGGCCCTGGAGGTCGTACACGTCTAGATTCTGCATGTGCTTCAGGCCCTCCACCGCAGCGCGGGCGCCGGCAATGGTCGTGTAGTACGTCACGCGCTGGGCCAGGGCGGCCTGGCGGATCGAACGCGAGTCGGCAATCGCCGTGCGCGTCTCATCGACGGTCGTGAACACGAGCGCGATCTCGCCGTTCTTGATCATGTCGACGATGTGCGGACGGCCGTCCTTGACCTTGTTCACCACGCGCACGGGAATGCCCGCGGCTTCGATGGCCGAGGCCGTACCGCGCGTCGCGACGATCGGGTAGCCCAGCGTATGCAGCGCGCGGGCCACTTCCACGGCCTGCGGCTTGTCGCTGTCCTTGACCGTCATCAGCACGGTGCCCTTCTCGGGCAGGCGCGAACCTGCGGCAAGCTGGCTCTTGAAGAGCGCCTCGCCAAAGGTCTTGCCCACGCCCATCACCTCACCGGTGGAGCGCATTTCCGGTCCGAGCACCGGGTCGACGCCCGGGAACTTGTTGAACGGGAACACCGCTTCCTTGACGCTGTAGTACGCCGGCACGACTTCCGTCTCGACGCCCTGCGAATCCAGCGACTGCCCCGCCATGCAGCGAGCTGCAACCTTGGCCAAAGGGACACCGGTCGCCTTCGAAACGTACGGCACCGTGCGCGAAGCACGCGGGTTCACTTCCAGCACGTAGACGATGTCTTCGCCGCCCTTCTGCTGGATGGCAAACTGGACGTTCATCAGGCCGACGACGTTCAGCGCCTTCGCCATCGCGGCGGTCTGGCGCTTCAGTTCGTCGACGGTCGCCTGCGACAGCGAGTACGGCGGCAGCGAGCAAGCCGAGTCGCCCGAGTGCACGCCGGCCTGCTCGATGTGCTCCATCACGCCGCCGATGAACACGCGCTTGCCATCGGAGAGGCAATCGACGTCGCATTCGATGGCGTCGTTCAGGAAGCGGTCGAGCAGCACGGGGCTGTCGTTCGACACCTTCACGGCTTCGCGCATGTAGCGCTCGAGGTCGCGCGGCTCGTGCACGATCTCCATCGCACGGCCGCCCAGCACGTACGACGGACGCACCACCAGCGGGTAGCCGATCTCCTCGGCCAGCTTGAGCGCTTCGTCTTCGGCACGCGCAGTGCGGTTGGGCGGCTGACGCAGGCCGAGTTCGTGCAGCAGCTTCTGGAAGCGCTCACGGTCTTCGGCGGCGTCGATCATGTCCGGCGACGTACCGATGATCGGCACGCCGTTGGCTTCCAGGTCCAGCGCAAGCTTCAGCGGCGTCTGGCCGCCGTATTGCACGATCACGCCGACCGGCTTTTCCTTGTCGACGATCTCGAGCACGTCTTCCAGCGTCACCGGCTCGAAGTACAGGCGGTCGGACGTATCGTAGTCGGTCGAGACGGTTTCCGGGTTGCAGTTGACCATGATGGTCTCGTACCCGTCTTCGCGCAGCGCCAGCGCGGCGTGCACGCAGCAATAGTCGAACTCGATGCCTTGGCCGATGCGGTTCGGGCCACCGCCCAGGACCATGATCTTCCTGTTGCCGGTTGGCTCGGCTTCGCACTCGCCATGCTCGGCTTCGTACGTCGAGTACAGGTAGGCCGTGTTGGTCGCGAATTCAGCGGCGCAGGTATCCACGCGCTTGTAGACCGGGCGCACCTTCTCGGCGATCCGCTTTTCGCGCACGGCCTTGGCCGTCGTCTTCATCAGCTTGGCCAGGCGACGGTCCGAGAAGCCCTTCTGCTTGAGCAGACGCAGTTCAGCAGCCGACAGGCTGTCGAGCGTGCGGGCCTTCACCAGCGCTTCGGTCTTGACGATGTCTTCGATCTGCGCGAGGAACCACGGGTCGATGGACGTCTCGGCGTAGACCTCGTCGATCGACAGGCCCAGGCGGAATGCGTCGCCCACATACCAGATGCGGTCCGGACCGGCTTCGCCGATCTCTTCGATGATCTCGTCGCGGTCGGTGGACTTTTCATCCAGACCGTCCACGCCGACTTCCAGGCCGCGCAGCGCCTTCTGGAACGACTCCTGGAACGTACGGCCCATGGCCATCACTTCACCGACCGACTTCATCTGCGTGGTCAGGTGGCTGTCGGCCTGCGGGAATTTCTCGAACGCGAAG